>Ga0335073_10008306_pt1 | contig 14567 bp, 13 predicted proteins | sample Lox_Sample_22_FD_207093 | JGI IMG/M metagenome (GOLD analysis project Ga0335073, IMG submission 207093) | Soil microbial communities from Loxahatchee National Wildlife Refuge, Florida, United States - Lox_Sample_2.2 | ecosystem: Environmental > Terrestrial > Soil > Wetlands | place: USA... | reverse complement strand
TCCGGGGACGATCGACGCTGATTATCGCGGCGAGATAGGCGTCATCCTCATCAATTTTGGAACGAAGCCCTTTGCCGTTCGGCGGGGTGCGCGCATTGCGCAACTCGTCGTTTGTTCTGTGGAACGCGTCGCTCTGATTGCGAGCGAGCGGCTCACGTCGAGCGTCCGTGGCTCAAATGGATTCGGTTCCACCGGGCGCTCATCGTAGGAGGTATGAGATGAACTTATTGTCGCGACGGAGCGTTCTCGCGATCGCAGCGGTGGTGGATGTCGCGTTGCATTCGCGCTCGGCGCCGGTTGCGGCCAAGGCTTTGGCCGCGCGTCATAAGCTGCCCCCCCGCCACTTGGAGACGTTGCTCCAGGGCCTGGTCCACGCCAAGATTCTCAAGGGCGTGCGCGGGCCGCGGGGCGGCTACGAGCTGGCGCGCGAGCGCCGGCGGATCACGGTGGGCGAGATCGTCCGCACCGCCATGTCGCTCAGCACCGCGGATCCGGAAGATCTCGGCGCCAACTCGATCCTGCTCGAGCGGGTGGTCGATCCGGCCGTGCGGAAGGCTGGCGAAAGCTTTCTCTCCAATCTCGATTCAATCACCGTCGAGCAGATGTGCGAGACGGCCGAGAAAGCCCATGTGCTCGACGACGAGAAAGCGGCTGGCGATTTCGCTATCTGACCCAGGTATTTGTGGCGTTCCATAGATTTGTTCCGCATAAAATGGTATCGTCGGCCTGCGCCGAATGGCGTGGGCGTGGCGAACATTTTGGAGTGGCGGCCAAATGACGGATGCAGGCGCTGCGCGGCGAACGCCAGGCCGGGGGAGGATTTATGCATCGATCACCGACACGATCGGCGATACGCCTCTCGTCAGCATGAACCGGATCGCCAAGGAGAGGGGCGTCGTCGCCCACCTCCTGGCGAAGCTCGAGTTCTTCAATCCGATCTCGAGCGTCAAGGACCGCATCGGCGTCGCGATGGTCGACGCTCTCGAAGCGCAAGGCAAGATTTCGCCCGGACGCGGCATCCTGGTCGAGCCGACCTCCGGCAACACCGGCATTGCGCTTGCCTTCGTGGCCGCGGCGCGCGGCTACCGGCTGATCCTGGTCATGCCCGAATCGATGTCGATCGAGCGCCGCAAGATGCTTTCCCTGCTGGGGGCGGAATTGGTGCTGACCCCCGCCGCGCAAGGCATGAAGGGCGCTATCGCCAAGGCGAACGAGATCGTCAATCAGACGCCCGGCGCGGTGATGCCGCAGCAGTTCGAGAATCCCGCCAATCCCGAGATCCATCGCCGGACCACGGCGGAGGAAATCTGGAACGATACGGCGGGCGACGTCGACATCGTCGTCGCCGGCGTCGGCACCGGCGGGACAATCACCGGAGTCGGCGAGGTCCTGAAGGCGCGGAAGCCGAGCGTCAGGATGGTCGCGGTCGAACCGGAAGACTCGCCTGTCCTGTCCGGCGGCGCGCCGGGGCCGCATAAGATCCAGGGCATCGGCGCAGGCTTCGTTCCTGCGATCCTCGATCGCGCCGTGATCGACGAGGTCGTCGCCGTGGGCAACCAGACCTCGTTCGACACCGCCCGGCTGGTCGCGCGGATCGAGGGGATTCCGGTCGGCATTTCCTCCGGCGCCGCCGTGGCGGCGGCGATCGACGTCGGCCGCCGGCCGGAAAACGCCGGCAAGACGATCGTGGTCATCATTCCCTCGTTCGCCGAGCGCTATCTGTCGACCGCGCTGTTCGAAGGGCTCTGACCGCGCACGCTCGAAGCGGATTGGCCTGGCGAGGCGGCGAGGCCGCTCGCGGCCTTGCGCCGCGGCCGGCGCACGAAATCCCAGCGTTCGGATGTCCAAAAATTTGCGAAAATGGGCAAAAGCCAATGAAAATGAGAAGGCTTTCATTTGCTTTCTTTTATTTTTCAGAATCGAGACTTTTCAAAGCGTTATGAGCGATTCAAATGGTTTTTTTCTCCCTGACTGATCCTTCGGACCGCCGCGTGACCGCCCCCTGTCTCGCCATGGCCCGATCCCTTCCCCTCCAAAGGACAGTATGCGCCCTTCCTTCTGATTTTGTCAAGAAAATGTATGATTCCGGCTTTTCCGGCCACCCCCAGCTCCGCCGCTGGCGCGCGGTCAGAGCGGGGCCACATTCGGCCGCGCGTCAATCCAAACGCAACTCGTTCTAGCCCGGCGTCGGCGCGAAGACGCGCAGGCGTTGGCCGTCGGGATCGAGGGCGACGAAAGTGTAGCCGAAATCCAATTGCGTCGGCGTCTGGGCGATCTCGACGCCCCGCCCGCGCCATTCGGCGAAGGTTCGGTCGACTTCCGCAGGGTTATCCACAGGAAAAGCGATCTCTCCTCCACCACCGGAGGTTGCGGGCGGCTTGACGCCGTCGCGCCGCCACAAGCCCAGCATGAGGCCGGGGGCGGCGGGCAGCATGGCGAAGGTGGGGGACGATTCGATCGCCGGCCGGCCGAGGATCGCGGCGTAGAAGGACGCGCTCGCGGCGACGTCCCCGACATAGACCAGAATGAAACCGACATTGCGCATGGGGGTGAGCTCCGGGTTTGACCGGCTCAACCCTTAGCGCTCGTCGCTGTCAGTTTCCGTCAGCAGCGGGCCACCGCGTAGACCTAAGGCCCTCACTCGCGTGAAACAGATAAAGTTAGAAGTCTTTTTGTCCAACCGCCACCTTTCGCCCTATTTAATCCCCTATCCACTCGCTCCGTCTCGGAAAACGATTCTGCGGCGTCAACCAGAATTTTGCGCAGCGGAACGACGGTTTCCGTTTTAGTTTCAAAGGTTAGGCCCTGATGGCGAATCGTAGCCGCAATCTGTCCATAGCCAAGGAAAGACGACAACAGGATGGTCGCCGGTGGAACCTGACCCTCCAAGTAGGAGTACCAAAGCAAAAATTCCTTGACCACCTTTAGGCCATCCGGTCCTCCGAGGCGGAAAGTTGCGCGGGAACTACTCTTGTCCAGTTTTAGGAGTTCGTCGGCCTTCAGAAAATTTGTTGGCAGTTGGGGCGGGTTAAACACCAGCATATCGTGGGAGGAAACGAGATCGCCCTTAAGACTTGTGAAAGGGCCAGGGGCCAGAAATTGCATTTGCTCGGGCCGAAGCTTCGCTCCAACCTTGCTCTCAAGGAGTCTAACTGCGTTGGCTACAGTTTCAGTCATTGCGACCGATTGAATGTCACTAAAAGTAACGAATGTCGCCCCCTTTTTTACCAAAGCGTAGAGACCAACAATACCAGAGCCACACCCTATATCAATTATTTTTGCCTTCTCCGGATGGATGGGTAACGTCGTGCAGATAACCTTAGCAAAATGTGAAGGTGCATCCAAAAAACCGAACCTACTAATGTAGGTAAATGCTTCTGGCCAGGGACGCCCTTTGACGTCGGATTCATTTAGGTACATTCCTACCCAACCTCACTTCACTTCTTACCAAATCTAAACTCCCCGTGGCCAAGGTCTACTTATTTGCTTTAGACGCTCAAGTTGATAAAGATAGAAATCATACCAATGAGTGTTGTTTCTCGTAAGTCTCACTATAGGCTGTCCATTATCAGCAAATGGAAAATATCGAACGTATATAACGCCATCTTCATCTTGGCCGTTGATTACGTCTATTCCAAAACTTATCGGATAATTCACCTTATATATGCTTAGCTCTCCAGCAGTGCACGATTGCTGTAGGTTAAGAAGGCTGTCACGATTCTTTAGTATCATCAACTTCTGAAAGTCTCTAATCTCCTGGTTATAGTGATATCCATGCTCCTGCATAATTGAAAAAATAATGGCTGGGGGTATCCCCTTATCGTCGAACTCATCGGCGAGCGGATCAACAAAAACAGCATGTATGTGACCATTACGATTTAATACTTGGCGATATTCTTTGAAATAGGTAGGAATAACCCTTCGCAAATTTGAGCCAACCGCCCAAATATTACGTGCGCGGGCTAGATCGCTTGAATACTCGGGGGGATAGTGCTCCTCTAGGATACAGTCCAGGAAATAGTCTCTAATAGCCATCCAATTGTCTTGGCCAAACGTGCTCATATCATTCGTAACGACACGAACAATACTTCCATATAATAGATGCCTAACCTCCTCTTCGGTATTCGTCGCAACAAGCTCATCTGGATCAATTCCAAGGGATCTGACCATATGTGTAAATAGAGTCAGAAACGATGGAGGAGATATGCAGGCAATATCGTCGTCTTTGTCGGAAATAACTAGACTCTCACTATTCGCGCGTATATTAGTGAGTTCTTTTATTATACTACGCTTAAAATTTCGCAAACCAATTCGCCTAAATTCCCCATCTATACGCTTAGCGTGGCGCGCCAGAGGAGTCGGCATTTGGTGGTTCTCCTTGGGTGCAATTTGCGACAGGCGGCTGAATACGAGCCCAATGGCGCCATCAATGGCTTAAACGGCGGCAATGGGGTTGTCAACAGAGGCTCGGTGATTGATTCGAAAGGTGCTTGCAAAAGTAAGAGGTAGCCGGCAATCGGCCCCGAGGCGGTGGGGCTTAGTAGCGCGACCTACGAATTACAGCGGCAGAAATGGTCATAATAACGGCGTAATCATTGGCATGTGTCGCCGGAATGGCGGCATGGCAGGAAAGGAGAATGGTCATGGCGCGCATAGCAAGTAAGAGCACGGGAAATCAGTACAATGGCAAGTGGGCTGAGGTTACGCTCGATGACGGTCGACGGGGCAGCGGCAAGTCTGGCGGGTTCTTCAGAGGCACTACCCATGAGGCGGTGAGTAAAGCGGTTCAGGATGCGAACTCGAAGCCGGTCCCCAAGTCGCGATAAAAATAGGACGGAACGCGGTAGTACCTGCGGGCGCGCAAGCGCCCGCTTCTTTGCGCGCGAGCTTGATAGGAAGCCGGTGACAAGTGGGGTGAGAGGGTCGGCGCTGGCCTTGGCCGCGCCCGGCGCTGTCAGTTTCCGTCAGCAGCGGGCTTGCCGGGCGCGAGAAAATAGGGCTCGACCGTCCCGGTCATCCTGATTACGAGCGGCTGGCCGCGGCGGTCGAGCGCCTTGCCGGCCGCCGCGCGGATCCAGTTCTCGCTCACGCAATATTCCTCGACGTCGCGCCGCTCGACGCCGCGGAAGCGGACGCCGACGCCGCGCGCGAGCGCGGCCTCGTCATAAAAGGGACTCGCCGGATCGACGCTGAGGCGGTCGGGAGGGCTATCGGTCATCGCGGGAGCGGCCAGGAACATTTTGAAACGGTGGACCGCGGCCCTTGTGTCATTCCCGCGCAAGCGGGAATCCAGAGTCTCGTCGAATCTTCCGCTGGATGCCCGCTTTCGCGGGCATGACAGAAAGCGAGCGGGCCGCGGGGCAGTCGCTGCCGCGGGCGGCTCAGCCGGCGAGGGCTTTCACCCGCTTGGTCAGGCGCGCGATCTTCCGCGACGCGGCGTTCTTGTGGACGATGCCCTTCTGCGCCGCCCGGGCGAGCTTGGGCTCGGCGTGGCTCAAGGCCTCGGCGGCGGCCTTCGGGTCCTTGGCGGCGATCGCCTCCTCGACCTTGCGGACATAGGTCCGCATCTCGCTGCGCCGCGACTTGTTGACCGCGGTGCGGCGGATGGTCTGGCGAGCCGCCTTCTGGGCCGACTTCGTATTGGCCATGAACGTCTTCTTCCCTTATGGGCTTAAGCTCAAAATCAAACAGGCCGGGTTTATGAGCCCAGCCTTTCGGAGCGGCGCTTATAGGCGCTTCGCGGCGAAGGCGTCAACCGCCTGTCCGGGTTCAGAACACGCGAGACGGTTCATTGCGACGGGGCCATTGCGTCGTGGGGGATGACAACGCGAGCGGCGCAATTCCGCCCTCCTTGTCGGAGCGGCTGGATGCGCTCGCCCGCGCGGCTCATCCTGGACTGCGCGCGGGCTGTCGCAGGATCGCGACCGGGGACGAGCTGGCGCTGACGTCGGCAGAGCTGCGACCGCTGGAACGCTCGATCGACTCGGTGCGGCGCGCGAGCGGAGCGGCCAGGATTGTCGCCAAGGCGCTGCTCAAACAGCTCGGCGCTGCGCCCGGAGTTGAACTGCCTCGCTCCGCATCCCGGGCGCCCGTGTGGCCGCCGGGCTTTGTCGGGTCGCTGGCCCATGACGACGAATATGCGGCAGCCGCGGTGGCGAGCTCGGTTTCGCTGCGCGGCGTCGGGATCGACATCGAACCGGCGCTCCCGCTGCCCGAGGAACTGCTGGAGATGATCGCAACCGAGAGCGAGCTCAAGCAGATCAATGGAGATTTGGTCCTGGCCAGGCTGCTCTTTTGCATGAAGGAGGCGGTCTACAAGGCGACCCACCCAACTGACGGCGTGTTCCTGGGGCATCATGACGTGGAGGTCTCACTCGAATCGTCTGTGGCGTTAACCATTTCCGGTCACAGTCTGCGGGTCTATACGATCGAGCGCCCGAGGCTGGTTGCTCTGGCGCTTTTGACACCCTAAGGCTAAGTTGCGATCCGCCGTCCTGGACAGGGGCCTGACAAATCTAGCGGTGAGGCGGGGCCGGTCGGCGCCTTCCAGCCGAGGGGGAAGTCGGGCTCGAATGCGGCAGCAGTTCTGGGGCCTGCATTGGGGTACGCCGACAGTCAATCGCCCGAAGCGCTCGGGGGCGCGCGCGCCGCATCGCCGCCGACAGCGCCGGCGGGCCCGACGCTGCCCGAGACGCCGGAAGCCGACCTCCCGCCTTTGCCCGACAAGGCCGCGCGCCATCGGGTGCTGGTCGAGTGGAACGCGACCGAGGCCGACATCCCGCAAGACAAGTGCGTGCATGAGCTCTTCGAGGCGCAGGCGGCGCGGACGCCGGACGCAATCGCGGTCGTATGCGAAGGCGAGCGGCTCACTTACGCGGAGCTCAACGCCAAGGCGAACCGCCTCGCCCATCATCTGAGAGCCCTCGGCGTGCGGCCGGACGACCGCGCGGCGATCTGCGTCGAGCGCAGCCTGGCGATGGTCGTGGGCCTCTTGGCCATACTCAAGGCCGGCGGGGCCTATGTGCCGCTGGACCCGGCCTATCCAGCCGAACGGCTGACCTTCATGCTCAAGGACAGCGCGCCGATCGCCGCGCTGACCCATGGCCCTGCGCAAGCGGCGCTCGAGCGGGGCCTCGCCGGATTGGCGCGCCGCCCGCCGGTCGTCGACCTCGATAACGATGCGGCATGGACCTTTGCGTCCGCCGCCAATCCCGATCCGGCTGAGGTCGGTCTTACTTCCCGCCACCTCGCCTATGTCATCTATACGTCGGGCTCGACCGGCCAGCCCAAGGGGACGATGAACGAACATCGCGGGTTGGTCAATCGCCTTGTCTGGGGGCAACGCGCTTATGGGCTCACCGCCGACGATCGCGTTCTGCAGAAGACGCCATTCAGTTTTGACGTGTCGGCGTGGGAATTCTTCTGGCCTCTGCTCGCGGGGGCGGGGCTCGTGATGGCTCGCCCCGGCGGCCACAGGAACCCGGCCTATCTCCTCGACGTCGTGAAGAATGAAGCGGTGACGACCCTGCACTTCGTGCCGTCGATGATGCGGGCCTTCCTCGAAGTTGTCGAAGCTTCGAATTGCGCCAGCCTCAGGCGAGTCTTCACCAGCGGCGAAGCGCTGCCCGCCGGCCTCGTAGGGTTGTTTCATCAGCAGCTTCCGGGAGTCGAGCTGCACAATCTGTACGGACCGACAGAGACCGCGATCGAAGTGACGGCCTGGACCTCCTCGCCAGGCGGGCAGACGGCGAGCGTTCCGATCGGCCGCCCGATCGCGAACACCCGAATCTATATTCTGGACGACGATCGGGAACCGGTCCCGATCGGCGCTTCGGGCGAGATTCACATCGGCGGCGTGCAAGTCTGCAGGGGCTATCTCAATCGGCCCGAGCTGACGGCGGAGCGGTTCATCGCCAGCCCTTTTGTCGAAGGCGAGCGGCTCTATCGGACCGGGGACCTTGGCCGGTTTCGCGCCGATGGGATGATCGAGTTTCTCGGCCGCAACGATTTCCAGGTGAAGATCCGCGGCTTTCGGATCGAGCTCGGCGAGATCGAGGCGCGGCTCGCCGAGCATCCCGGCGTGCGGGAGGCGGTCGTGCTCGCGCGCGAGGATGCGCCCGGCGAGAAGCGACTCGTGGCCTATTACACCGCGCGGGTCGATGCGGCGGCGCCTGAGGCCGAATCCCTGCGGCCGCATCTCGCTGCGAGCCTGCCCGAATACATGGTTCCGGCGGCCTATGTGCGGCTCGAAACGCTGCCGTTGACCGCCAACGGAAAGCTCGACCGCAATGCGCTGCCGGCGCCGGACCTGGGCGCTTTCTCCGGCCATGCGTACGTGCCGCCGCTTGGCGAAACCGAACAGCGTCTGGCGAGGATCTGGGCCGATCTTCTCCGGCTCGAGCGGGTCGGGCGAAACGACAATTTCTTCGAACTCGGCGGCCACTCGCTGCTCGGGGTCAGAATGCTTTCAAGGCTGCGGCAGGCCTTGGGCGCCGACGTGCCGCTGGCTGTTCTCTTCGCCCGGCCGGTTCTCGCTGATTTTGCCGCAGCGGCGGATGCGGGCGACCCGAGTCCGCTGCCGCCGATCGAACCGGCAAGCCGCGCCGGCCCGCCTCTTTTATCGTTTGCGCAGCGGAGGTTGTGGTTCGTGGCCCAGATGGAGGGCGCGGGCCGCGCCTACCACATCCCGTTGAACGTGCGGCTGCGCGGCGAATTGGACAAGCGCGCCCTCAGGCTCGCGCTCGATCGTCTCGTCGCTCGGCACGAGGCCTTGCGAACCCGTTTCTCTGTTGTCGACGGCGAGCCGGTTCAGAGCATCGCCGTCGCGGACGTCGGGTTTGCGCTCAAGGAGGACGATCTCGAGGGCGAGGGCGACCCCGAGGGCGCGCTCAAGCGCCTGGCGATCGAGGAAAGCGAGACCCCTTTCGATCTTGAGGCTGGCCCGCTCGCCCGCGCGTGGCTGATCCGGCTCGCTGATCGCGACCACGCGCTGCTCGTCACCCTGCATCATATCGTCTTCGACGGCTGGTCGACGGGCGTTCTCAATCGCGAGTTGAGCGCGCTCTACGCGGCCTTCCGCGAGGGCCGGGCCGATCCCCTGCCGAAGTTGGCGATCCAATATGCGGACTACGCGCTCTGGCAGCGCCGCTCACTCCCGGCCGCAAGCCTCCACCAGCAGGGCGACTATTGGCGGCGCGCGCTCGCGGACGCGCCGGCGGTTCTCGACTTGCCGACCGACCGTCCTCGTCCGGCGCGGCAAGACCATGCCGGCTCGACTGTGCCGCTTGAGTTTGACGAGCGGCTCGTGGGCGCCCTGAAAGCGCTGAGCCTGCGCCGCGGGGCGACGTTGTTCATGACGCTGCTGGCGGGATGGGCTGCGCTTCTGTCCCGGTTGTCGGGCCAGCAAGACGTGGTGATCGGCGCGGCCGTCGCCAACCGCGGCCGGGCCGAGATCGAGCCTCTGATCGGCTTCTTCGTCAACAGCCTGGCGCTGCGGCTCGACCTCTCGGGGGAACCTTCGGTCGGAACGCTGCTGGATCGGGTCAAGGCGAGGGCGCTTGAGGCCCAGGCCCACCAGGACCTGCCGTTCGAGCAGGTTGTGGAGGTCGTGCGGCCGCCGCGAAGCCTCGCCCATGAGCCGATCTTCCAGACCATGTTCGCCTGGCAGAACCACGACGAGGGCGCTCTCGAACTGCCCGGTCTGACGACGACGCCGCTCGCCGCGCCGCGTTTGCACGCCAAATATGATCTGACGCTGAGCCTCACGGAGGCCGACGGCCGCGTCGTCGGAGAGCTCGAATACGCGGCGGCGCTGTTCGACCGCGCGACGGTCGAGCGCCACGTCGTCTATCTCAGCCGGCTGCTCGAGGCGATGGCGGCGGATGAGACGCAGGCGATCGATCGGTTGCCGCTGCTCGACGAAGCGGAGCGCCAGCGGGTGCTGGTCGAGTGGAATGCGACTGAGACGGAGTATCCCCGCGACACATGCGTGCACGAACTGTTCGAGGCGCAGGCGGTTCGGACGCCGGATGCGGTCGCGGTCGTGCATGACGACTCGCGGCGGACCTACGCCGAGCTTGATGCCGAAGCCAACCGCCTCGCCCGCCATCTCAGGACAGTCGGCCTGCGGCCAGACGACCGCGTGGCGATCGCGCTCGAGCGGTCTATCGAGCTTGTTGTCGCCCAATTGGCCGTTCTCAAATGCGGCGCAGCGTATGTGCCGCTCGACCCGAACGCGCCCCTTGGGCGGCAGGCGTTCATGATCGCGGATTGCGCAGCCCGGGTTATCTTGACCGCTCCGGGGGCGATTGCGCCAATAATTGCCGGTGTGAGTCGCATCGACGTTGACCACAGGACGCTGAGCGGATCGAACACGCGCGATTGGGGCGCATCGGCCGGCGGAGATGCGATCGCGTACGTAATGTACACCTCCGGCTCGACCGGTCAGCCCAAAGGCGTGATGGCTCCGCATCGCGCGGTCGCCCGGCTCGCTCTCAATAACGACTACGCCGAGTTCCGGCCGACCGACCGCGTCGCTTTCGCTTCGAATCCGGTCTTTGACGCCAGCACGATGGAAGTGTGGGGGCCGCTGCTGAACGGCGGTTGCGTCGCCGTCGTCGACCAGGCGATTCTGCTCGACCCTCAACGCTTCAAGCACTGGCTCGAGGATCACGCGATTAGCATCCTATGGCTGTCTGCCGGGCTCTTTCATCAATATGCCGACACGTTGGCGGCGCCGTTTACACAGCTGCGCATCCTCATGACCGGCGGCGATGTCGTGGATCCGCGCGTGGCCGCGCGAGTGCTCGGACGGAGTCCGCCGCGGCGGCTACTGAACGGCTATGGCCCCACCGAAACAACGACTTTCGCGGCTACTCATGAGATACGCGAAGTCGCGGCGTCGTCGACAAGCGTTCCCATTGGCCGTCCGATCTCGAACGCCCGAATCTACATTCTGGACCGTCATCTCGAACCAGTCCCCATCGGCGCGACAGGCGAGATCCTTATCGGCGGAGCGGGCGTCGCGCGGGGCTACCTCAACCGACCCCAGCTGACGGCGGAGCGGTTCATCGCCAGTCCTTTTGTCGAAGGCGATCGGCTCTATCGGACCGGGGATATTGGCCGATACCGGTCCGACGGCATGATCGAGTTTCTCGGCCGCAACGATTCCCAGGTCAAGATCCGAGGGTTCCGGATCGAGCCCGGCGAGATCGAGGCGCGGCTCGCTCAACATCCATCGGTGCGCGAAGCGGTGGTCCTTGCGCGGGATGATGGGCCCGGCGAGAAGCGACTGGCTGCGTATTTCACAATACGGCCGGGCGCGTCGCCCCCAACCGCTGAGGCGCTGCTCGCGCATCTCAAAACGAGCCTGCCCGAATACATGATCCCGGCGGCCTATGTCCGGCTGGACGCTTTGCCGTTGACCGCCAACGGCAAGCTCGACCGCAATGCGCTGCCGGCGCCGGAAGCAAACGCCCTCCTTGCCGGGGGCTACGAGTCGCCGCAACGAGGAACGGAGGCGCGGCTCGCGCGGATCTGGGCCGATCTCCTTCGCATGGAGCGTATCGGCCGTCATGACAATTTCTTCGATCTCGGCGGGCATTCCCTGCTGGCGATCCGGCTCATCTTCGAAATCCGCAAGGCTTTTGGCCAGACGCTCCCGGTCGGCGCGCTGTTTCAAGCGCCGACCCTCGCAGGGCTCGCGGGGGCGCTCGATCGCGGCGTCGAGGCGCCGCCATCGATCTCCGTGGCGCCGATCTCCACGGGCCGGGCGGGCGCGCCGATCTTCATGATCCACCTGATCGAGCGGGATCTCGCCCGTCACCTTGGACGCCGCCATTCCGTCTACGGGCTGGCGTTCAGCCTGGCCGCCGCCGGGTCCGATCAGGACGCCGATTGGCCGCAAGACATCGAGAGCTTCGCGGCGCATTATATCGACGAAATGCGCTCGGTTGAGCCGCGCGGCCCCTATCGCTTGATTGGCCATTCCCTCGGCGGCCTGATCGCCTACGAGATGGCGCGCAGGCTCGCTGAAGCCGGCGAGACCGTCGAGTTCCTCGGCCTGCTCGATTGCGAGGCGCCCGATCCGGCTCGAAAGCCGCGTCGCCTTCCGCTGGCCCGGGTCGGCCTCAACCTCGTGCGCACTCCGCCGAAGGTCTTGCTCAGCCTCATGAACGAGCGGCTCGAGGCGATTCCGCTCGTGCGCCGGGCGAAGATAGCGCTATCTCCGCCGCAATCGAATTTCCGCCTTCGCTTGCATGCCGTGCATCCGGCCTCGTATCGGCCGAAGCCCTATGCGGGACGCGTCCATCTGTTCAAGGCCGCCAGTCCCGAGCGCCCGATCGCCAGCGAGCCGTCGCCGCCTTTCGAGGCCGGCTGGCGGGAGCTGGCGTCAGGGGGCCTCGATGTGCGAAGTCTCCCGGGCGGGCACATGGAGATCGTCAAGGATCCGCTCGCAGCCTTGACCGCAGAAGCGATCGAGACCGCCCTCGACCAATTGGCGTAAATCGGCTCATCCGGGCACGCTGCCGCTGCCGCCTATTTTGAGATGAAGGCGAGCGGTCCGCCGGGCGCGGCCATGAGCCTTAGCGCCATCGCGCAGACGTAGGAAGCGAGCGCGGCGGGGGCCATGTCCGGCTTGATCTTGCCCGCGCGGGCGAACGAGAGCGTGGCGGAAGCGGTGCCGAACGTGCCCGCGAGCTTGTTGGTCTGCCCGGGATGTCCGGAAGCTTCTGCGACATGACAATGCTTGACGGCTTGGGCATGGAACATCTCCCTCACTTGATCGACGCCGTTGATCCGCGAAAGACGAATTTCGCCGGCCGCTTGGCCGCGAACGCCGCCCGCCCCTCGGCGAAATCGGGCCCGAGCGCGGCCGCTTCGACGAGAGCGCGGAAACCCGGCGTCTCCCCTCTCATGCTGGCGGCGATCGCATCGACCGCGCGCTTGCCGCCGCGGATCGAGGCCTGGCTGAGCTCGGCCAAGCCCCGCGCATAGCCGAGCACGGTCTCCTCGAGCGCTGTCTCGATCCGCCGGTCGATGAGCCCGATCGCCAGCGCCTCCTCGGTTTCGATCCGCCGTGCGGTGAACAGGAGGTCCTTGGCCCGCGACGGGCCGACGAGCTCGATGAGCCGACGGGTCTCGGCATGGCCATAGACGAGGCCGAGCTTGGCGGGGGTGATCGCAAGATGCGCGTCTGCGTCGCAGAATCTGAGATCGCAGGCGAGCGCGATCCCAAGGCCGCCCCCGACCGCGACGCCTCGGATCACCGCGATGGTCGGGCGATCGAGATCCATCAGCGCCTTCAGGCCGTCCTGGACCGCGTCGCCATAGTCCCGCGTCGCTGCGGCGTCGCGGTAAACCTCGTCGAATTCCGAGATGTCAGCGCCGGCGCTGAAATGCGCGCCCTCGCCCTCGACGAGCGCGACCAGCATGTCGTCGCGCGCCTCGATCGCCGTCCGGATCGCCGGCAGCGCCCGCCACATCGCCCGGGTCATCGCATTGCGGCGTTCCGGGCGGTTGAGGACGACGCGGGCGAACGGCGGCTCGAAGCGCAGGGATATGTCGGTCATGAGGCCCTCGAGGCGCGCCGGAGCGGACGCCTACGCCTCTCTCTAGCATTTTGCACGACGCGATGGACGATCACGAGCCGCGCGCCTGCGGCACGGGCCAAAGCGGCGCTTCCGGCCGGCGATTGCCGCAATATTCATGCGCGCCATAGTGCGGCCCCATGGCTCCAGCATGAACAGAGCAGCCGAGCGAAATTCGAGGCGGCGTCGATGACCGGAGCCGGAATATCTGCTCCTTCGATCGCGGAGACGGCCGCGCGCTTTCCGCGCTGGCTGGTTGCGATCGGGCTTGGCGTTCCTTTGGCCTTGGTCGTGCTGGCGGCTTCGCCATTGGGGAACAATTTTTTCTATGTGGTGATCGGGATACCCGCTCTCTTGTTTGCCTGGGCGATAGCGGGCGTCGGAGCGCTGATCGCAAGCGTTCGCTCCGCGATGCGAAGGGATTGGCGACGGTGTGCGATCGCTTCGCTTCTGCCAATCGTTTTGATCGTTGTGGCGCTCGACCCGGTTAGATTTGTCAGAGCATGCAATCACATTGGCGACGTCGCCCACTTCATCGCCGCAAAACCCTATTATGATCGGCAAATCGCCGCCCTCCCAGCCGGCGAAGGTCCCCGTCTGGCGGTGTTCAACTGGGGCGGCATGGTCTGGGCTTCCTTTGGGGTAGTCTACGATGAGACCGACCAAGTCTCATTGCCGCCGGATCGCCAATCCGCCGATTGGCGGAATCGGGCGAGCCACACCGAGCTGAGTTGCGAGGGGTATGGAGCTCAACCGCTTTGGGATCACTACTATCTCGTCAGTTTCGCTTGCTGAATTGAGTATCGCGGCGGCCTGTCTGGCGATGGCCATGCACGCGGTCTACGAGCGAGCAGTTCCCGCAAACCCCGCCTGCGCCGTCGTTCGCGCATCGTCTTCATTCGTTCGGCAGAGGCGGACATCCCGATCTTCTCCGCTTACGGCAGCACCCGCCACTGTAACGCTTACGCACTTGGCGGC
>Ga0335073_10008305_pt1 | contig 14569 bp, 12 predicted proteins | sample Lox_Sample_22_FD_207093 | JGI IMG/M metagenome (GOLD analysis project Ga0335073, IMG submission 207093) | Soil microbial communities from Loxahatchee National Wildlife Refuge, Florida, United States - Lox_Sample_2.2 | ecosystem: Environmental > Terrestrial > Soil > Wetlands | place: USA... | reverse complement strand
GGCTACGGGGGCAAACCACCCGGCGTCGCATTCATCGGCGCTCCGACGGGGGCCCGGAACGCCGGCATCGGTGCCCCGGCGGGGGACCAGAGCACCGGGTTCATGTTACACCTAAGCCCCCCCTTGTGCGTCAAGACCGGATTACCAGCGAATCTGGGCATGCCGGCGCGGTGAACGCCGTTGATCTGCTGGTTTTTCTGTTGACCTTTCGTAACCCGTTCAACTGCGGCGTCTGGGCACGCCGCCGCTGTCCGAAGTGCCGGGAATATCGGATTCCGCGAGTGGCGAGGGTGACGTTGGCTACACGGGTTGCGCGGGCGGCCGGCCGGGCGCCTGGCCGGGGGGCCGTCAGGAACCGGCGCCGCCGGCGCCGGGGTCGCGCTGCTCGCCGGCCGGCGGCGGGTACCGCTGCGGCAGGTTAGGCTCGTACGGGCGGAACCGCGAGCGGCCGTCCGGCTCCCGGCCGCCGTTGGCGAACACGACCGCGAAGTACGGGATGATGATCGCGCCCACGGCGGGGATCGCGGTGAGCCATCCGGCGCCATTCAGGAAGGCCACCACGGCGATCACGAAGCAGAGCAGCCGGATGCCCATCATGATCAAGTACCGGCGCTCGCGGTAGGCGATATCCTCCGACTTCGGCCGCCGGGCCTCGGTCACCACCTGGGGGCGTTCCCTACGCGGCTGGTGCAGCGCTTTCACGGTTCCACGTTATGCCCGCTCCGGCCCGGCGTCACCATCGGCCTGCCGGGCCGGTCGTCGGGGTGATCGCGGTGGCGATCGTCGGGGTGATCGCGGTAGCGATCGCCGTGGCGTCCGCCACGGACCGGACCCCGGCCACGGTCATGGCGTGGGCCAGGTCGTCGGTCAGCCCGGCCAGCAGCGCCCGGACGCCGTCGGCGCCCCCGCAGGCCAGGGCCCAGAGCACGGGCCGGCCAAGAAACACCGCCCCGGCTCCGAGTGCCAGCGCGGCCAGCGCGTCCTCGCCGGTGCGGATTCCGCCGTCGGCGTAAAGCTCGCTACCGGACTCTGCGGCGAGCGCGCTGCCGGGCGTGGTGGCGAGCGCCTGGGCCACCCCGGGCAGCGCCGCGGCCGTCGGCAGGGCGCCGTCCAGCTGCCGCCCGCCGTGGTTCGACACGATCACGGCGGCCGCTCCGGCCTCCCGGCAGGCGACCGCGTCATCGCCGCGCAGCACGCCCTTGACCACGACCGGCAGCCCGCCGCCGACCTGGCCGAGCCAGCCGATGTCGGCGGGGGACGGGTCGGCGGCCTGGTTCGCGGCGGACAGGTCGTCCAGCGGGCCGAGGTTGACCAGGAAGTCCTCGTCGCCGACCACGCCGTGGCTGGAGTCGCGGGAATCGCGCCGCTTGCGCCCGACCACCGGGGTGTCGGCCGTCAGCACCAGCGCCGCCGCGCCCGCGGCCGCGGCCCGCCGGACCAGGCCCGCGGTCAGCTCGCGGTCGCGCAGCAGATAGACCTGGAACCACCAGGTACCGGCCTCGGCGGCCACCGCGGCGCCGACGTCCTCGATCCGCCGGGTGCTGCGGGTGGACAGCACGAACAACGCGCCCGCCCGGGCCGCCCCGGCCGCGGTGGCCAGCTCGCCCTCGGGGTGGGCCAGGCCGTGATAGCCGCTGGGCGCCACGCAAAGCGGGGTGGCGACCTCGGCGCCGAGCAGCCGGGTGGCGGTATCGACGGCCGAGACGTCGCGCAGCACCCGGGGTGCCAGCCAGACGTGCCGCCAGGCCTTCTCGTTGGCCCGCAGGGTCCGCTCCCGGCCGGACCCCCCGGCATAGTAATCGTAGACAGGACGGGTAAGCAGCTTGCGGGCCTGGCGTTGCAGCCCGGCGACATCGGGAGTCACGAACCAACCTTATGGAGGACACATGGCCGAACGGACCTACCGGGTGACCGAGATCGTCGGCACCTCGCCGGACGGGGTCGAGCCCGCCATCCGCAGCGCGCTGCACCGCGCCGGGCAGACCCTGCGTCACCTCGACTGGTTCGAGGTGACCCAGATCAGGGGCCAGATCGTCGACGGCGAGGTCGCGCACTTCCAGGTCGGCCTCAAGGTTGGCTTCCGGCTGGAAGACGCGTAGCCGGGGCTCCGGTTAGCTCGCCTGGCTGACGGAGGACATGTTGAAGCCGTCCACCCGCAGCGGCGGCATCGCGACCCTGGTGAAGTAGTCGCCCCACTCGCGGGGCAGGGCCGGGCCGCTGGCCCCGGCCTCGGCGATCCGGCCGAGCATGGCCACCGGGCTCTCGTTGAACCGGAAGTTGTTCACCGCCCCGGTGACCTCACCGTGCTCGACAAGGTAGACGCCATCGCGGGTCAGCCCGGTGAGCAGCAGGGTCTGCGGGTCGACCTCCCTGATGTACCACAGGCAGGTCAGCAGCAGGCCGCGGCCGGTGCGGGCGACCATGTCGTCAAGCGCCGCCCCGGCGCCCGGCGCCTCGAGGATCAGGTTGCCGATCGCGGGCGTCACCGCGAGCCCGGACAGCGCGGCCGAGTAGCGGGTCTGCCGCAGCGCGGCCAGCACGCCGCCGCTGATCCACTCGGTCGGGGCGAGCGGCAGCCCGTTGTCGAACACCGAGGAGTCCCGGCTGGAGGCGGGCGCGATCACGAACGGCGCGGTCCGCAGGCCGGGCGCGTCCGGGTCACTGCGCAGGGTGACCGGCAGGCTGGCCAGCCGTTCGCCGACCCTGGTGCCGCCGCCCGGCCTGCTGAACACCGTCCGGCCGTCCAGCGCGTCCCTGGCCCCGGCCGACCAGTACATGTAGATCATGAGGTCGGCCACGGCGGACGGCGGCAGCAGCGTCTCGTAGCGCCCGGCGGGCAGCTGCACCGGCCGCGCCGCCCAGCCCAGCTGGCGGGCCAGGCTCGTTTCCAGGCCGGCCACGTCGACGTCGGTGAAGTCCGGGGTCGCCATCCCCGCCCAGGCCGAGCGGGAGAGGTCGGCGGACTTGGCGTTCAGCTCGACCTTCCCCGATGGCTGGTCGTGCCGCAGCCGCAGCCCGGTGGAGCTGCCGAGGAACAGCGAGGTCATCGTGTGCTCGGCGAAGCCGTACAGCCGACGGCCGCCGGACGCCGCGACGTCGAACGCATCGCCGAGCGCTCCGGCGAAGCCGCGCAGCACGCCGATCTCGGTGCTGGCGGGCGGATCGTCCCAGGCCGCTGACCCGTCCTTTTTCGCGATTTGGTACGCACCGTCGGTGCCGGATCCTGGCAGCTCCTGCGCGTCCTCGGCGGGGGAGCTCTCGGATGCCGCCTTCTCGGCCTCGGCCACCAGGGCGCCCAGTTGGTCCGCGGTCGCGCCCGCCCTGGATACCACGCCGACCCTGGCCCCGGCCTGGTCCCGGCAGATCGCGATCACGGTGAGGTCGCGCGAGGCGGACACCCCGTTCGTGGTGAGCGTGTTGCCCGCCCAGCGCAGGTTCGCCGCCGACGTCTCCTCGGCGATGACGACGCAGTCGTCGCAGGTCGCCGACGCCAGCGCCCGCTCGACGGCGTCCTGAGGGGTGAGATCGCTCACGTCTGTCCCTCCTGCGCCGCGTTGAGGATGTTGATGCCGCGCACCAGCACGGCCGGGCAGCCGTGGCTGACCGGCGCGATCTGGCCGGGCTGGCCCTTGCCGCAGTTGAACGCGCCGCCCAGCACGTACGTCCGCGGCCCGCCGATCGCCTCCACGGCGTTCCAGAAGTCGGTGGTCGTGGCCTGGTAGGCGACGTCGCGGAGCTGACCGGCCAGGCGCCCGCCGGAGATCTTGAAGAACCGCTGGCCGGTGAACTGGAAGTTATACCGCTGCATGTCGATCGACCAGCTCTTGTCGCCGACGATGTAGATCCCGTTCTCGACGCCGGCGATCAGCTCGGCGGTGGACGGACCGTCCGGCGCGGGCTGCAGCGAGACGTTCGCCATTCGCTGGATCGGCATGTGGCCGGGGGAGTCGGCGAACGAGCACCCGTTGGACCGGCCCGCGCCGTCCGCGCTGGCCATCCGGCGGTCGAGCTGGTATCCGGTCAGGACCCCGGCGGTGATCAGGTCCCAGGACTGCGCGGCGACGCCCTCATCGTCGTAGCCGATCGTGGCCAGGCCGTGCTCGGCGGTGCGGTCGCCCGTCACATGCATCAACGGCGAGCCGTACTGCAGCCGGCCGAGCTGGTCCGGGGTGGCGAAGGAGGTCCCCGCGTAGGCCGCCTCGTAGCCCAGCGCCCGGTCGAGCTCGGTCGCGTGCCCGATCGACTCGTGAATCGTCAGCCACAGGTTCGATGGGTCGATGACCAGGTCGTACCGGCCCGCCTCGACCGACGGGGCGGCCAGCTTGGCGGCCAGCAGGCCGGGCAGCTCGGCCAGCTCGCTGTCGAAGTCCCAGCCCCCGGCGGCGGCTCCGGCCAGGAACTCATAGCCCCGGCCGACGGGCGGGGCGAGCGTGCGCATGGTCTCGAACCGGCCGCCGGGCTGGACGGCCACCGCGGTCACGACCGGATGCAACCGGACCCGCTGCTGGGTCGCGCTGGTGGCCCCGTCGGAGTAGAACTTGCACTCCTTGACCTGCAGCAGTGACGCGTCCACGTGATCGACCCCGTCGCGGGCCAGCAACCCGGAGCTCCACCCGGCGAGCAGCTCGATCTTGTCGGCGACCCCGACGCTGAACGGGTCGACCTCGTAGGCCGACACCCAGATCACGTCGCCGTAGGCGGGCTCGCCGGCCAGTTCGATCCGCTCGGTGTTGACGGCGGCGGCGACCCGGGCGACGTCGACGGCCGACGCGGCCGCGCGCGCCGCCGCGTCCGGCGTCAGGTCGACGGCCGAGGCGAAGCCCCAGGTCCCGTCGACCACCACGCGAACACCGAGCCCCAGCTCTTCGGCGTCGTAGCTGGTCTCCAGATTCCCGTCGGACAGGCCGATCTCCTGGCTCCTGATACGCTCCGCGCGGAAGTCCGCGTGCTCCGCCCCGAGTTCGGCGGCGCGCTGCAGCGCGGCATCCGCCAGCCGCCGCAACGGATACGAGGTGAATTCCGGGTCGATGAGCATCGCCCGGTCAGCGCTATCCCCCACGACAGGCCAATCTATCCTGTGCATCTGATCCGCGACTCAGACCGCCCGGAGGGACCCCGAGATGAGCCGATCCGTTTTCGTCACCGGCGGGAACCGGGGAATCGGGCTGGCCATCGCCCGGCGCCTGGCGGAGGGCGGGGACAAGGTGACGATCACCTCCCGTTCCGGCGATCCGGTCGAGGGCCTGACGGTGGCCCGGTGCGACGTGCGCGACACCGCGGCGGTGGACGAGGCGTTCACCGCGGCCGAGGCGGCGCACGGGCCGGTCGAGGTGCTGGTGGCCAACGCCGGGATCACCCGGGACCAGCTGCTGGCCCTGATGAGCGAGGACGACTTCGCGGCGGTGCTCGACACCAACCTGGCCGGCGCCTACCGGGTGGCCAAGCGCGCGGTCCGCGGCATGATCCGGATGCGCCGGGGCCGGATCGTGTTCATCTCGTCCGTGGTCGCCCTGCTCGGCTCGGGCGGGCAGGCCAATTACGCGGCGTCCAAGGCCGGCCTGGTCGGGCTGGCCCGGTCGCTGGCCCGCGAGCTCGGCAGCCGGTCGATCACCGTGAACGTCGTCGCGCCCGGGTTCGTGGACACGGACATGACGGCGGCGCTGCCGGAGGAGCGGCGGGCGGCGATCATGAGCGGCGTGCCGCTCGGCCGGCTCGCCACCGCCGACGAGGTGGCCGCGGCGGTCGCGTTCCTGGCCTCGGCCGACGCCGGGTACATCACCGGGGCCGTCATCCCGGTGGACGGCGGCCTGGGCATGGGTCACTGACCGGCGCGGAGCACGTCGCCGGCGGGATGGAAAGGGCAGCGCGGATGGGGATTCTGGACGGCAAGCGGGTGCTGGTGACCGGCGTGCTCACCGACGCGTCGATCGCGTTCCACGTGGCGCGGATCGCGCAGCTGGAGGGCGCCACGGTGGTGCTCACCGGGTTCGGGCGGCTCAGCCTGGTGGAGCGGATCGCCAAGCGGCTCCCCGACCCGCCGCCCGTCCTGGAGCTGGACGTGACCGACACCGGCCAGCTGGCGTCGCTGGCCGAGCGGGTGTCCGAGCACGTCGACCGGCTGGACGGCGTCGTGCACAGCATCGGCAACGCGCCGCAGGCCGCGCTGGGCGGCAACTTCCTGCATACCCCGTGGGAGGACGTCGCCGCCGCGCTGCATACCTCGACGTATTCGCTCAAGGCGCTGGCCATGGCGGCGCTGCCGCTGATGGGCGGCGGCGGGGCGATCGTGGGAATGGACTTTGACGCGCGGGTGGCCTGGCCCGGCTACGACTGGATGGGCGTGGCCAAGGCCGGCCTGGAGTCGTGCGCCCGCTACCTGGCCCGTGACCTCGGCCCGCGGGGGATCCGGGTGAACCTGGTGTCGGCCGGGCCGCTGCGGACCATGGCGGCCAAGAGCATCCCCGGCTTCGACGACTTCCAGGGACTGTGGGAGGGGCGCGCCCCGCTGGGCTGGAACCTCGGCGATCCGGAGCCCGCCGCGCGCGGCTGCGCGGCGCTGCTGTCGGACTGGTTCCCGGCCACGACCGGCGAGATCGTGCACGTGGACGGCGGCGTGCACGCCATGGGCGGCTGATCGCGCGGTCCGCTCCGGCCGATCGCGGATGATCTTGCCACGATGGTGCGGCGTAGTCTGGCACGCCCGTCATGACCGGCGCATCCCGTTTTGCTCCTGCCGGGAACATGGCGGTTTCGACGATGATGCCCGATGATGCCGGACTAGTACGTTTGACCAAGTCGTGATGACCAGGCAATAACCGCGTAACGCCAACGTGATGATCCGCCGGACAAGCGGTGGCCTGCGGTGATATCGATAGGAAGTTGTGACATTTACTGCTGGAAACTGCCTCTTCAGTGAAACTACGCTCAGGGCGAACCGTAGCCGGGACAAAGTGTCGCTGGCGCGCGGCTGCCAGGCCGGGGTGCGGAGCGCCGCCGGATGGCGCTGAGAGAGAGGCGGCGAGCGGTGACACGATCTGCGTCGCGCGGCGTCCGCCGGAAGGGACCGCACTGGCGGGGCGCGGAAGAACCGGGCATCTCCGGATCGGCTAGCGCGGGCCCCGGCTTTCGGAGCACCTCAGCAGGAACCGGTGTGGCATTGGGCGCGCGCACGCGCGCTATCACGAAGGAGCGCACATGAAGGTATGGAGACGTAAACTGCGCCTCGCGGCAATTGCCGGGGTGGGCGCAGTCGCGTTGATCGCCGCTGGCTGCGGTTCCAGCGGCGGCAGCAGCAGTTCGTCTGGGTCGACCGGTGCTGCCGTCAAGGGCGGCACGGCGTCGGTGGCGCTGCCACCAGGGGTCACCTACAGCTGGATCTTCCCGTTCTACGCGATCACGAACGCGAGCGTTTACAACGACGAGCAGTTCCAGTTCCTGTTCTACCGGCCGCTGTACATGTTCGGCGGCAACAGCAACACCTCGGTGTCCGTCGACTATGGGCTGTCGCCTGCCGATCCGCCCACCTACAGCAACGGCGGCAAGACCGTGGTGGTCAACCTCAAGGGCTGGAAGTGGTCTGACGGGTCGACCGTCGACGCCGACTCCCTGATCTTCTTCCTGAACATGGCGAAGGCGGAAAAGGCGAACTGGTACGCCTACTCCTCGGGCCTGTTCCCGGACAACGTCACCTCTTACAAGGCCACCGGCCCGAACCAGGTGACGATGCAGCTGAACCAGGCCTACTCCAGCATCTGGTACACCTACAACCAGCTCGCCGAGCTCAACCCGATGCCGAAGGCCTGGGACGTCACCAGCCTGGGCGCGAAGGCCGGCAGCGGCGGCTGCATCACCGACTCGGCGGCCGACGGCTGGGCCAAGTGCAAGGCGGTCTACACCTTCCTGACCGCGCAGTCGAAGATCGCCACCACCTACGCGACCAGCCCGCTGTGGTCGGTCGTGGACGGGCCGTGGAAGCTGTCCACCTTCAGCACGACCGGCAACGTCACGATCGTGCCGAACACGAAGTACTCCGGCAGCCCCAAGCCGCAGCTGTCCGCGGTCAAGTTCGTGCCGTTCACGGCCGACTCGGCCGAGTACACGGCGCTGAAGACCAGCCAGCTCGACGTCGGCTACATCCCGACCCAGGACCTGCCGCAGAAGCCGACGAACTCGTGGCTGCCGGCCACCAACCCGCTGGGCAGCAACTACTACCTGGAGCCGTTCTTCGACTACGGCATCCAGTACTCGCAGCCCAACTTCAACAACCCGCAGGTCGGCTTCCTGGTCCGCCAGCTCTACATCCGGCAGGCCATGCAGTACGCCGAGAACCAGCCGGGCATCGACAAGGCGATCTGGCGCGGGTACGCCGTCCCGACCTCCGGGCCGGTCCCGACCGTGCCGGCCAACCAGTTCGAGCCGGCCGTCGAGAAGGAGAACGGCGGCCAGGGCCCGTACCCGTACAACCCGGCCAAGGCCAAGGCGCTGCTGACCAGCCACGGCTGGGCCATGCAGGGCGGCGTGATGACCTGCCAGGACCCGTCCAAGTGCGGCACCGGCATCACCAAGGGCGAGCAGCTGAAGCTCACCTTCACCTACTCGACCGGCGTGGCCGCGGCCACAGCGACCTATCAGGCCATCAAGTCTGAGGAGTCGTCGGTCGGCATCGATGTCACCCTGGTCGGGCAGTCGTTCGACACGATCATCGGCGAGAGCGCGCCGTGCGCGCCGATGAGCTCGAAGTGCAACATTCAGGTGTTCTCGTACGGCGGCTGGAGTTTCGACGGCCCGGGCTTCGAGCCGACCGGCGAGCCGCTGTTCTACACCGGCGCCGGGTCGAACTCCGGTAACTACTCCGACCCGACGATGGACAAGCTCATCAACGAGACCCACACCAGCAACAGCATGACGATCTTCCACCAGTACGCCACGTACGGTGCGGAGCAGCTGCCGTTCATGTGGGTCCCGGAGCCGAACCCGTTCGGGATCCAGGCGATCAGCAGCAAGCTGAAGGGCGTCACCTTCAACCCGCTGTTCACCCTGGTTCCCGAGTACTGGCACTTCACGAAGTAGCCAGAACGTAGTAGTGCAGTAAAAGAAGGAGGTTCTGGCCGCCGCCCTCCCGCAGACCGCGGGCGGGGCGGCGGCCAGAACGGCACAACGACAAGGCCGGTGGCACAGCGGAGTGACCGGCCGCCAGGAACAGGAGGAGCTGATGAGACCACGGCGCGGCGCGGGCGGTGGCCGGCGCGCAGGTGGGACGGCGGCGCGATGATCGGGTTTCTGATCCGGCGCGTGCTGCAGGCGATTCTGATTACGTTCCTGGTGACGGTGTTCACGCTGTTCCTGGTGCACCTGTTTCCCGGCGGGCCGATCCGGGCGCTGCTGGGCCCGCGGGCCACGGTGGCGCAGGTCGCCCACTACGACGCGCTATACGGCTTCAACAAGCCTTTCTACGTGCAGTACCTGAAATGGGTCGACCAGCTGCTGCACGGCAATCTCGGGTTCTCGGTCAAGCTGAACCAGTCGGTGTCGAGCCTGCTGGCCCAGGACCTGCCGAAGACCATCGTGCTGGTGGCTCTGGGCACGATCGTGTCGCTGGTCTTCGGCGTCCCGCTCGGCATCTACCAGGCCGTCAAGCGCTACACGATCGGCGATTACGCGCTGACCGGCCTGTCGTTCCTCGGATATGCCACCCCGACCTTCTTCGTCGGCCTGCTGCTGGTGGAATGGTTCTCGGTCGACATTCACCTCTTCCCGCCGTTCGCGCCGCAGAGCAGCTCGATCGGGGGGGTGCTTTCCCAGCCCCGGGCCCTGGTGCTGCCGGTGATCGCTTACGCGTTCGTGCTCTACGCGTTGTGGAGCCGGTTCATGCGCTCGTCGGTGATGGACAACCTGGTGCAGGACTACGTCCGCACCGCGCGGGCCAAGGGCGCCAGCGAGCGGCGGGTGCTGTGGGGGCACGTGTTCCGCAACTCGCTGATGTCGATCATCACGCTGCTCGGTCTGTCGCTGCCGACGCTGGTCGCCGGCGCGATCCTCATCGAGGTGGTGTTCAACTACCCAGGCATGGGGCTGGCGTTCTACAACGCGGCCCTGAACGTCGACTATCAGGTGCTGCTCGGGTTCACCGTGGTCGCCACGGTGGCGACGATCCTGGGGAACCTGCTCGCCGACGTGGGCTACGCGATGCTCGACCCGAGGGTGAGGTACAGCTGATGGCATACATCCCGCCGCCCGGCACCGAGTCCGGCCAGCTGATTGAGCCCGGCGCCCTGCTGGCGCCGGACGTACCCGACGCCGGCACCGGCCCCGTCATCGCCGCCGCCAAGCCGCGCGGCCTGCTGCGCCGCGGCTGGGAGGTGTTCGCGGAGAACAAGCTCGCGCTGGCCGGGCTGGCCATGATGATATTCATGATCTTGTTCTGCTTCGCCGGGCCGCACCTCTACCACACCGACCAGGTGCACACGAACCTGAACGACACGCTGTGCGGGCCCTCGGCCAAGCACCTTCTGGGCTGCGACAACCTCGGCTACGACCAGGTCGGCCGGCTGATGGTCGGCGGCCAGACATCCCTCGAAGTCGGGTTCGCCGCGGCCTTCGTCGCGGTCCTGTTCGGCACCCTGTACGGCGCGTTCTCCGGGTTCGTCGGCGGCGTGGTGGACTCGTTCCTGATGCGGCTGGTCGACGCCGGCCTGTCCATCCCGTACATCATGCTGGTCATCATCCTGTCCGTGGTCTTCCACCCGAACACGTTCATCATGATCTTCATCATCGCCGTGTTCTACTGGCTCGGCGTGGCCCGGCTGGTACGGGGTGAAACGCTCACGCTACGCACCAGGGAGTACGTCCAGGCCGTCAAGATCATCGGCGGGCGGCGGGCCCGCTCGGTCATGCGCCATATCATCCCGAACGCGATCGGCACGATCATCGTGCAGGCGACCTTCGCCGTGGCGGACTCGATCATCATCCTGGCCAGCCTGGGCTTCCTCGGGCTCGGAGTGCAGGCCCCGGCGACGGACTGGGGCGACATGCTCTCCGGTGGCCTGCAATACCTGCAGAGCAGCCAGAACTACTGGTGGCTGATCTACCCGCCGGGCATCGCGATCATCTTGACCTGCATCGCGTTCAACTTCATCGGCGACGCGCTCCGCGACGCCTTCGAGACCCGGCTCCAGCGCCGGTAGGAGGGTGACCTAGTGGCGCCGTTGCTTGAGATCACCGACCTGTGCACGGAGATCCGGCTGAAGCAGGCCGTCGTGCACGCGGTCGACGGGGTGTCGCTGCACGTCGAGCCGGGTGAGACGCTCGGCATCGTCGGCGAGTCCGGCTGCGGCAAGACGATGACCGCGCTGTCGATCATGCAGCTGCTGCCCACGGGCGGGCACGTCACCGGCGGCAGCATCAAGCTGGACGGTAAGGACATCGCCGGCCTGCCCGACGACGAGATGCGGCGGATCCGCGGCAACGAGATCGGCATGATCTTCCAGGACCCGCTGACCTCGCTGAACCCGACGATGACGGTCGGCAAGCAGATCGCCGAGGCGGTCAAGCTGCACCGCGGCGCCAGCCACGAGCAGGCCATGGAGCGGGCGGCCGACGTGCTCAACCTGGTCGGCCTGCCGCAGGCCAAGGAGCGGATCAACGAGTACCCGCACCAGTTCTCCGGCGGGATGCGCCAGCGCGTCATGATCGCGATGGCGCTGGCCTGCGAGCCGAAACTGCTGATCGCCGACGAGCCGACCACCGCCCTGGACGTGACGATCCAGAAGCAGATCCTGGAGCTGATCGACGACCTGCGGCTCCGGCTCGGCATGTCGGTCATCCTGGTCACCCACGACCTCGGCGTGATCGCCGGCCGCGCCGACCGGGTGGCGGTCATGTACGCGGGCAAGATCGCTGAGACCACCGACACCACGACGCTGTTCGGCAACCCGCGCCACCCCTACACCGAGGCGCTGTTCCAGTCCCTGCCGGACAAGGCGGCGGAGACCAAGGAACGGCTGTACTCGATTCCAGGGATACCTCCCGACCTGACCAACCCGCCGGCCGGCTGCCGGTTCGCCCCGCGCTGCCGGTACGCCACTGACCGGTGCCGGGAAGAGGAGCCGCCGCTCGGCGGCGAGGTGGCCGGGCATCGGTTCGCCTGCTTCTACCCGGTGGGCGCGGCCGAGTGGAGCCGGACCAAGGTGACCCTCGAGCACGTGGGCCCGCGCCTGCCCGAGATCCCCTCGCAGAACGGCGAGGCGGCGTCCGTGCTGCTGAGCGCGGAGCACATGGTCAAGGACTTCCCGGTGACCAAGGGAGCCGTCCTGCAGCGCCGGGTCGGCTGGGTCAGCGCGGTCGCCGACGTGAGCTTCGCGATCCGGGCCGGCCAGACGCTGGGCCTGGTCGGCGAGTCCGGCTGCGGCAAGACCACCATCGGCCGGCTCGTCGTCGGCCTGGAGAAGCCCACCAAGGGCGCGATCAACTTCCAGGGCAAGGACCTGGCCCGCAGCAGCGGCCGCCAGTACCGGCGGGAGCGCCAGGACATCCAGCTGATGTTCCAGGACGCTTACGCCTCGCTCGACCCGAGGATGCGGGCGGGCGCGGTGCTCCAGGAGCCCCTTACGGTGCAGGGCATCGGCACCAGGACCGAGCGCCGGCAGAAGGTGGCCGAGATGCTCGACCACGTCGGGCTGCCCCGGACGGCGGTCGAGCGGTATCCGCACGAGTTCTCCGGCGGCCAGCGTCAGCGGCTCGGGTTCGCGCGGGCGCTCATCCTGTCCCCGAAGCTGATCGTGGCCGACGAGCCGGTCTCCGCGCTCGACGTTTCGATCCAGGCGCAGATCCTCAACATGATGCAGAGCCTGCAGCGCGAGCTCGGCCTGACCTACCTGTTCATCTCGCATGACCTGGCCGTGGTCCGCTACGTGTCCAGCCAGATCGGCGTCATGTACCTGGGCAAGCTGGTCGAGATCGGCGCGGCCGACGACGTGTACCTGCGCCCGGCGCATCCCTACACCAGGGGCCTGCTCGACTCGGCGCCGGTCGCCGACCCCGAGGCCGAGCAGGCCAAGGCCAAGGCCGGCATCTCGGGCGAGCTACCGAGCGCGATCCACCCGCCGTCCGGCTGCCGGTTCCGCACCCGGTGTCCGCTGGCCCAGGAGATCTGCGCGGAGGTCGAGCCGCCGCTGCGGTCCTTCCCCGGCACCGGTCACCTCGCCGCGTGCCACTTCCCGCTGCAGAACCCGACGGGCAACGAAGACGCCGTGACCGCGGACGCGCCGGTGGGTTAGACCGAGGTTAGACCGGCCGCCTGGCGGGCTCGCTCGTGCCGCGGCTGGCTTGTGCGCCGTTTGCTTGTGGTCCCGTGCGGCGGGACTGATACTTCTGGGTATGCGGGCTTTTGGTGGCCGCCCGACGGAAAGTTCGCCCGCCGTGCGCGTAGGCGACGCCGACCGGGATCGCGTCATCGCCGAGCTACGGGATCGCTATGCCGACGGCTCGCTGGCGCAGGAGAGCTTCCTGTTCCGCGTCGACGCGGCGCTGCGCGCCCGCTGGCGCGATGACCTGGCACGGATCCTTGACGACCTGCCGGAGCCGCGGCCGTCGCTGGCCCAGGCCGCCCGGAATCGCCTGACCCGGGCCGGCCGAGCGGTCCGGCGCGGGCTGGCCGGGCAGCTGCAGACGCCGCGCCCGCCGCTGCGGTTCATGCTGCCGTCCGGCACGAAGAAGAGCTTCACGATCGGCCGCGACACCGCCTGCGACCTGGTCCTGTCCGACATGACCGTGTCGCGCAGCCACGCCGGCCTGAGCCGCGTGGCCGAGGGCTGGCTGCTGACGGACGCCGGCTCGACGAACGGCACCCGGCTCAATGGCTGGCGGGTCACCGAGCCGGTGCCGCTGCGCGCTGGAGACGAGATCATGTTCGGCGCGCTGACCATGGTGGTCGCCGAGGACACCTGGCACGCAAGGGTGGCCGGCACCCCGTAGAGTCGGGGCGTGACCCTGGTCCTCCTGGTACGGCACGGCTTGACCGCAACCACCGGCAGCGTCCTGACCGGCTGGACCCCGGGCATCCCGCTGGATGACCGGGGACAAAGGCAGGCCGACGCCCTGGCGGCGCGACTTGCCCCGGTCCAGCTCGACGCGATCATCAGCAGCCCGCTCGAGCGCTGCCGGCAGACCGCGGACGCGATCGCCGCGGCCGGCGCCGACCGGCCCGCGGTGAAAGAGGATGCGAGGGTCGGCGAATGCCACTACGGGGACTGGACCGGGCAGCCGCTGAAGCGGCTGGCCAAGGAGCCGCTGTGGCGCGTGGTCCAGGCGCACCCGGGCGCCGCCCGGTTTCCCGGCGAGGACGGTGAATCCATCACGGATATGCAATACCGCGCGGTCAGCGCCGTGCGGGACTGGAACCGCCAGCTGGGCCCCGGCGCGGCGTACCTGATCTGCTCGCACGCCGACGTGATCAAGTCGGTCATCGCGGACAGCCTCGGCATGCACATCGACATGCTGCAGCGGATCCAGGTCGACCCGTGCTCGCTCACGGCGATCCGGTATACGCCGCTGCGCCCGTTCGTGCTGCGGA
>Ga0335073_10008303_pt1 | contig 14572 bp, 8 predicted proteins | sample Lox_Sample_22_FD_207093 | JGI IMG/M metagenome (GOLD analysis project Ga0335073, IMG submission 207093) | Soil microbial communities from Loxahatchee National Wildlife Refuge, Florida, United States - Lox_Sample_2.2 | ecosystem: Environmental > Terrestrial > Soil > Wetlands | place: USA: Florida... | reverse complement strand
ATAGCCCTTGCTTTGACCAACGAGGGACACCTGATGTCACTCCGCCGACTGCCTGTCGTAACATTTGTTGCGCTAATCCCCGCGCTCAGGCCTGTGCAATCCGCACCACAGATTTTCGATATGTTCTATAAGATGCGGGCCCCTGCCGGTTATCGCTCAGGGTGTTCTGTAGTGGCGCCAGCCATGAAAAAAGTACATCCAACTTGCTTGGTGTCGGTCGTGACAAAGCCCATCGTAAGCGAACCACGGTCGATTCTGTGGGAATGGAGCGAGACAGAAGTGTTGCCGCTTGAAGTTGGCTGTTGCCGGCCACAAATCTAAGTAGTGCACGACCTCCAGCCCTTTCGGCTTTCGGGCTGAATCAAGGAGGCAAGGAGAAAAAGATGAGGCACGCTCACGGAATGTTTAAGAATGAGGCTCTTAGCGCGATTATTCTAGGTTTCTTGCTTATGCCGGTCCATGCTTTTGGAAACACCCCACCCAAGCTCTGTGGGGCAAGTGGGCCCGAGACGCTCAAGCCTTATGGCAATATCAACAATAACTACATGACCGATCTAAAGGTGGTCGGAGTATGCAATGTGACCACCGATCCCGGGCAGATGAGCCCGTTGGTGTACGCGTTCCACAATGTAAATATCGTAAACGGCGGCGTGCTCAAGTTCCACGACGATTACGACATTGACTTTTACGCCGAATCCATCCTGATTGAGAATGGGGGGAGCTTGGTTGCCGTTTCGACCCAGCCGGGCCTGCTGCCGAAGGTCAGCAAGCTGGCCGGTGTGCTGCCCTACACGAAGATGCTGACCATTCACCTGTGGGGAGCGCCGAGTGGAACGCCGGGTGACGTGGGGATCGAGTGCGCCAGCGCCCCGGGACCCAACGGCGCGCCCTGTGGTATTCCGAATACCATTCCGCAGGGTGGCACTAAGGGGCTGTGGGACTCGAACCCGGTCGTCGCCATGGACCTGATGATGAATCCGCCTCCCACGCCGACTATTCCCAAGAACCAGCCTTGCTTGTCGCTCACGGGATACAGCCAATATCTGCCGGGCAACGACTGCTTCTATCAATACGAGGTCCAGGACCAGCAGGACCAGCAGGCGGGCAGGAAAGCGTATTTCGGTCACAAGGTTCTGGCCGTCTCGTTTGGCGGGACCCTGCAACTGTTCGGTTCCAGGGGCGTGAGCTATCTCATGGCCGGAGAGCAATGCGAGCCTTCTGTACCCAATAACGAATGCAATCCGGCCTTCACCGGCACCAGCTGGGTACGACTCACCGGAGTCACAGATGCAACCCACATTACGGTAAGCCGCGGCGTCGACTGGAAGGCGAATGACTACATTGTCGTGACCGGGACGGACTATCTGCCGTCGCACTCGCAAACGGTGCAACTGGCGCAGGATGCCAATGGGGCAACAACTTTGGTCCTGCAGAGTCCCGGCATTGAAACCCAAGAATACACCCATCGTTCCACTACATTTAAATTGACCGGTGTTCCCGCCAATATCGGGCCGCAGTGCGATCCCAACTTACCCGATCTGTGTGCAAACCCTCTGCTGAAGAAGGATCGCGAAGTGGACCTGCGCGCCGCCGTCGGCTTGTTGACCAGGAACATTCGTATTGTTTCGGAGGGCAATACTCCTTCGCAACCGTTCACGGAAACTCCCGGCAACTACTATGGCGGGCACACTATTGTTCGCCAGGGCTTCGCCAGCTTTCAGGTACAGGGCGTAGAGTTTTATCAGCTCGGACAGGGCGGCGCGAAAGGTCGATACCCGGTCCACTTCCACATGGATCGCAAGACGCCGCAGGCGGTAGCGACGATTGATGATCCGACGCCGGAGCCTTTGAACTATCTGAAGGACTGCTCGATCTGGGATTCCATGACCCGCTGGGTCACGGTGCATGCCACCGAAGGAATGTATCTGGCACGCAACGTGGGATATGAATCGATCGGGCACGGATATTACCTGGAGGATGCCACCGAGATCAACAATCGGTTCTATGCCAACCTCGGAGTGCTCGCCCGCGCCGCCATTATGGATACAAAGCACAATCCGCGGCAGGTACCGGGGATTCTCGCCGACAATGAAGCGGTCACCGGCCCAAAAAATTTGGACTATTTCCCCTACCGTTCCGACTACAACCATCCGACGGTGTTCTGGATCACCAACGGCTGGAACGACTTCGAATATAACTTCGCGGCCGGAGCTGCCACCTGCGGCGCCTGTTACTGGTGGGTAGGAGCGGGCGTCAGCGGTCCTTCGCAATACGAGACCTGGGATAGCTATGCCTCGCAGCAGATCGAAACCGATTTGCCGACCAACTGGCAGCGCGCGGGCATCACGCCGCTGCGGACCTTCGTGGGCAACTCCTGCTCCACTGCGATGAGTTCATTCCAGATGAACGGGCAGACCGCCGAGTGCCTGGGGATGCAGCCGTCCGGCACCACCGGTCTATCGGCGGTGGAATCCTCGGCGCCGCCAGGACCCGTCGACTACAAGGGCGGACAGCCTTTCCAGCTTTACTATCCGGTCATCACGGACTTGCACAACCCGACGCTTTGCGTCCCGGGTCCGAACAATGACTGCTCCGCTGGCCTCACCGGACGCTCTCCCTGTGACGGGGGGGATTATTACGGAACCTGCACCGTCACCAACCTGGACCATTACACAACGTCCTTTAATTACGCCCAGACGAACTTCGCTGCCATCTGGCTGCGCAAAGGCTGGGACCTGTTCAGCAATGGAGCGGTCACCGACATACAAAGCGGCGGATTGAACTTCATCACCGGCGGCGGTTATACGCGTTCGGACGTGAACCTGGGAGAGTGGCTGGTGGCGCGCAATACGGTCCTGATCGGAAAGAGTCAGGGCGACGAGAATCCGTTCGCCTCCGAGGACGGGCCCTTCAACGAAGATTCTGGACTCAGTTGCGATAACACCTCCGGTCAGGCCAACAGCTATTGCGCCTATGCCGATGGCGGGGTCAGCTTCAATCTGCCGATTTTTCCCGGCCAAAAGCTGATCAACATTTACGACGGCCCCTCGCAACAGGACAGTAACGCCTATCTGAATATCTACCACTCGGTCATCTCGGATTGTCACGCCAGCGACGGAGGAACCTGTCTCACCAGCCAAGTGCCGCTGGCCTGGAACGTCGGCGTATTGCAGAACAAGCAAGACAGCACCTGTTACCTGCCGAACGCCGCCATCGCCTGGAAGCAGCCGAACGGCTTCTACTATCCGCCGGCATTCCACTCCCGAAATCTCTGGTTCCAGAACGTGGACATCCGGCATTTCGTCGTCGAGCCGTTGTTCAAGGACATAACGCCGACGGACTATGACCCATTCCAGCAGAACCAGACGGCGGTCAACGACCGGTATTGCACCCATACGGTCGATATGTTCAGCGCCAGCTTCAATTTTATCGACCGGCAGACGGTGCTGAACGATGACGACGGGACTTTGACCGGTTTGCTGGGAGCGTTCAAAGGGGTCAGTGGAACGCACGAGACCATCTCGATCAACGACGACCCCTTCTTCGAAGCGGCGCTGGTCACCCCGGAGTGCCTGTCGGATATCAACGTAAAGCCTCCGTTGCCTCTGCCGGACGGTTTACCCTACACCGCGACCACCAGTGCCTATGAATGGCTGAGCACGGCGATCATTGCCGCTTGCGACGTTCCAAATAACATGCAGTGCATAGACCCGAAAGATCCCAACCTGGTCATCAAGTGGGGCAGTGACTGCGGTAACTCGAACTGCCGCGGCGTGCCGCTCTACCGCGAATATCTGACCAAGGACGAGGTGACCAACAACAGCCGGCCGCAGATTCGCATGATGGGGCAGGATACCGGCCAGCGCAGCACACTCACGCTGAATAATGGGGCCTATTACATGGACACCACGCAGAACTGCGACTCCCAAGGCGCGTGTCCGAAGTGTATTGAGAAGGACCCGAGCAACCAGCTGAATTGTCTGCGTTGGGACAGCGATTACAGGCCAACCATCTTCCTGGGAGGGCAAACCTACTATGTTTATTTCATCTACGCCAAGGCGTCGATGAAACAGAAGTACGACATTTACATCCCCGGCGGCGGTTCAGTGCAACAGCTCAACGTGAAGCCCGTCAGGGTCGACCCTACCAATAGCTACATGACCACGCCGGTTACGAACAGCTACATCACCGCGACTTACAAGGATCCCATCCTGACCGTGAATGTGGACCTCAGTGGACAAGCCGACGTATTTACCGCCAGCCAAGCTGCGTTCTGCCGGCCCAAGAGTTACTGCATGGTCTCCGGAGGCAGTTGCGTCTGCAAGGACAAAAGCAACTGCCAGGATTCGGATTGCGCGTGGGGACCGACGGACATCGATTGTCCGGCAGACCCGAACAATCCGAACCTGCAGCCGTGTTTCGGCTTCCAGTTCACCATGCCGGCAAACTATCAGGCGCCGCCCATGCCGATACCGCCGCCCAGCAACCTGTTCGTGCCGTTTAGCGGGGACCCCAAGAGTCCGCCGTACTTTGCGCCTGGCAACGTGACGTTCGCGAATGGAAAGAGCATCAGTCCCAAGGACGCCTGTGACTACGGCACCGGGCTACCGATGCAGTAGGGAGGGAAGATTGCGTAGTTTGTGACGGCGGGCCAGGGCTTACGTACGATTTGGTTGCGGCCAGGAGATACCATACAAATATGTCTTCGCGTGGTGTCTCCGCGGCTGAGCTCGAAGCCCTGCTCGCCGACCTGCGGAACTCCACGCCGGATCCCGGCAACGGCCTTTTTGGCCCCAGCTCCACTACTTGGAAGGTGAACCGCGAGTCGGCGCTTTTCCTGGCTGCGGGACGCGCCGCGTTGTTGCAGCTCGCGCATCCCTGGGTTGGCGCAGCGATTGCGGAACATTCGCGCACGCTCGACGATCCCATCGGCCGCTTTCATCACACCTTTCGCGTGATGTTCACCATGTCGTTCGGCTCGCTGGAGCAAGCGTTTAACGCCGCGCGCGCCCTGCATCGGCTGCATGAAAGCATTCGCGGAGCACTTCCGACAGCGGCCGGCCAGTTTCCAGCCGGCTCCTCCTATCGAGCCAACGAAATCGACGCGCTGGTCTGGGTTTTCGCAACCCTAGTGGATAGCTCGTTGCTGGCCTACGAACTCGCGCTGCCTCCGCTGAGTGCCGCGGAGAGGGAGCAGTATTATGCGGAGGGTCGCAAGTCGGCGGCGCTGTTCGGAATTGCGCCAGCCTGGCTACCGGGCAACCTGGCCCAATTCCAGCATTACATGCAGTCAGCCTTGCAATCGGAAATGCTGGGCGTAAGCGGGGCGACGCGGGAGCTGGCGCATCGTCTGCAGGCAGGTGCTGCCTTAAGCCTGCGGCCTCCATTCTGGTATCGGGCACTGACCTCGGAATTGCTGCCACCGCGCCTTCGCGAAGAGTTTCACTTCATCAATGGAGAGCGCGAGCGCAACGCGGCCAGGCGCGCACTGCGGTGGGTGCGGCGAATCTACCCGCGTTTGCCCGCGACGCTGCGTTTTGTGGGACCCTACAACGAAGTTCAGGCGATGCTGAAAGGCCGATCGGCGCCCCCACTCGCGACCCGCGTCAGCAACCAGCTTTGGGTGGGGCAACCGTCGTTATTTGCAAAAACGACCCACCATACCGCAATCTGAGCAGCGCCGGCATCTGAATTCGGTGTAGGATTAGCCAACCGCGTGGGGATCCATGAATATTCTTCTACTGTCGATGCCGGACTCCTTCGAGCATATGCCGACCGTGGCGGTGCGCATGCCGAACGGCGCGTTATGTTCGCTGGCGGGCAATCTCGACCCGCATCACAAGGTCGCGGTTGCCGATCTCATCCTGGTCCAGAATCGCGTGCGCGAGACCGTCGAGCAGCTGGTACGCGAGCACCAGCCGGATGTGCTCGGCCTCTCCGTCATGACCTTTCAGCGCAAGACGGCGATGCGAGTCGTCGAGCTAGTCCGCTCATTGCGACCGGAGGTCCGCGTAGTGGTCGGCGGCTACGATCCCAGCCTGGCGCCGCAGGCGTACATGGAAACGAACAGGGGCGTCGATTATGTCGTCCGTGGCGAAGGCGAAATCACCTTCCGCGAGTTGCTGCGGGCGATCGAAGACGGCGGCAGCCTTGGCAAAATTCTCGGCCTCAATTATCGCGAGGGCGACGGCTGGCACGAAAATCCCGCACGTCCGGTGCATAGCCTCGAGGGCGACGAAATTCGATTGCCAAAGCGTGACGCGCGCGTGCTGGACGGTTATACGATGATGGGCCGCAAGATCGATGTGGTCGAGACCTCGCGCGGCTGCACCTTCGATTGCGGCTTCTGCTCGATCATCGAGATGCGCGGCCGCAACTTCCACACCTACGAGTTTGACCGGGTGCTCGCCGACATTCGCGACGCCCGCGACCACGGCGCGCGGTGCATTTTCATCGTTGACGACAATATCAGCCTCAATATCAAACGGTTCCATGCCTTGTGCCAGGCGATCATCGATGCCGGACTGGACGACATAGATTACGCGGTGCAGGCCATGACTTCTCCTATCGCGATGCAGGGCGAGACGCTGGCGCCGCTGATGCGCAAGGCCGGCTTCCGCTATGTGTTTCTCGGGATCGAGAACGTTCTGGAAGATGATCTCGAGTTTCTGAAGGCGGCGGCGAAGAACGAATATCGCGAAGCCGGCCGCAAGACCGGCAACGCCACGCTGCGCGCGATCGAACACCTGCACAAGAACAAGATGTTTGTGGTGGGGGGCCTAATCATCGGCAACCCCGACGACACCCACGAGTCGATCGAAGCCAACCTGGAATTCGCACGCAAGTACGTCGACTGGCCCTACATTCAGCATCCCACGCCGTATCCGGGAACGCCGATGACGAAGGATTTCCGCGCGCGCAACCTGATCAAGATCGAGCGCCTGGAGGAGTATGACGGCACGACCGCGGTGGTCGCCACGCAACACCTTCAGCCGGAGGAGATTGAGTTCGAGCGCTGGCGCGCCGAGCGCTGGATGAAGACGCGGCACATCCCGGCGGTGATCGCACACGATCCCATGTACGTTGTTCGCAACTGGTGGAAGATGCTGGCCCACACCTTTCGCGGCAGCAGCGTGAAATCGGCGCTAGGTCTGGAAAGTGACTGGGCGGTATTCCAGCGTTACCGGGCCATTCGCCGGAGCGAGCGCGTGTACCTGTAGCGACACCGGCGTCTATGCTGTAAGTTTCGGTCTGACCCAACTTCTACTGAACCCGCGGCGAAACCCCGCTAGTCGAGGCGCACCTTTTGGCGGTAGGCAGCCACCTGCACATTCCATCCCAGCGCTTCCGTCATCGCATTGCGTAGTTGCGAGGCGGCGGAAGGTTCCCCATGTACCAAGAACGTTTCCTTGGGCGCATGAGGGAAGGTGTGCAGCCACTCCAGCAACTCGGGCGTGTCGGCATGATCGCTGAACTGCTCGAGCGCCACAACCTGCGCCCGTATAAGCACCTGCTGCCCGAACATCTTCACCGAGTCGGCCCCGTTCTTGATGGTGAAGCCGCGCGTACCCGGCGCCTGAAATCCAATGAAGAGCACAAGATTCTTGGGATCGGGCAGGCGCAGCATCAGGTGATGCAGGATGCGGCCGCCGGTCACCATCCCGCTGGAGGAGACGATGATCATGGGATAGTGCAATTCGTTGATCTTCTTGGAGTCGTTCTGCGTTACGTCGAAGTAGAAGTTTGACCACTGCAGCGGCGAACCGTACTTGGCAATCAGCGCTTTGGTTTCGGGCGTGAACTCCTCGTTGTGCTTCAGGAAAATCTGCACTGCTTTGATCGCCATCGGGCTGTCGGCGTGCACCGGCACGCGCGGAATCTGCCCGGTCTCCATCATCTCTTTCAGCAGGAAGAGAAACTGTTGCGTGCGCTCCACGGCAAAGGCCGGCACAACGACGCTGCCGCCCCGTTGCAGCGTGCTGCGGATGAGCGCGGCCAACTCGGGCCTCGGGTCGTCGTGCGGATGCAGGCGATTGCCATAAGTGCTCTCCATCACCAGCACGTCGCAATCCTCGCCTTCGGTTGGGCCGGAATACAGCACCTTGCCAGGCGCAATTTCGTTATCGTGCACCCGGCCGATATCGCCGGTGAAGAGCAGCCTCCGCGAGCTGCCATTCGATTTCACGGTGATCTCCGCCATCGACGAGCCGAGGATGTGCGCCGCGCGCACGAAGCGGAACGCCAGTGCGTCGCCGAGCGGCTTCGCCTCGCCGAAATCGACCGGGTGGAAGAGCGTGAGGCATTGCTGCGCCTCTTCCAGGGTGTAGAGCGGCAAAGCGGGATGGTGCTTGGACGCGCGTGTCTTGTTGTAAAAGTCGGCGTCTTCTTCCTGCAGATGTCCGGAGTCGGGCAGCAGAATGCTGCACAGTTCGATGGTGGGCGAGGTAGCATAGATTGGGCCGTGGAAGCCCTCTTTCACCAGCCGTGGGATCCAGCCCGAGTGGTCAAGATGCGCGTGGGTGAGGATGACGGCGTCGATGGTGTCCGCGGGCACCGGCAGGTCCTGCCAGTTGCGCTCGCGCCACTCTTTCTGGCCCTGGAAGAGGCCGCAATCCACCAGCACTTGCAGCGGTCGTGCGCCGCCGTTATCCACATGGACCAGGTGCTTCGAGCCGGTCACGACGCCGGCTGCGCCAAGAAATTGAATGTAGCTCAAGCTGTCCTCGCTCTTACGGCAACAAAAGGTTGTACCGTTTGCAGGCCGGGGCTGGCAAGCGCGTTCTCCGTGGACTCAGAAGTCACTCCTTGGGTTGCGCCGGCACATTGTAGACATTGTTGCCCAGGTTCGCTTCCGGCACGCTGCCATCATTCACGATGATCTTGTCGGGAGCGACAGGAACCTCGAGGCGGCCCGTGCCCTTGTCTCCGGCCTTTACCAGCACGCGCACGGATTTGTCGCCCGAAGGAGTTTGCACGATCACCGGCACCTCGGCCCCAGCGCGCCCGCGGTTCTCGATGGTCACAGTCTCCAGAAAGTTCGGACTCGCCTCGGTCAGCAGAGGTCGCGCGTAGGAGGACTCGACGTGAAAATCGGGCAAGCCCCGATCGCGATAAACCCAATCGTCAAAGAACCACTCCAGATCGCGCTTCGAGCTGGTTTGCAACAGAAGTTGCAGGTAGGTGGGGTCCCGGTCAGGTCCGAGGCGATAATTTGCCAGCGCAGACTGCATGGCCGTGTCGCCCAGCATGTCGCGCAGCATCCATAACACGAAGCTCCCCTTGCCGCGCAGATAAAGCTCATCGTTGGTGTTGAGGAGCGTATTGTTGGCGGCGCTGGCATCGTACAGCGGCTTCGACGCGGCAGCAGATTTGGGATGCGCCGCTTCCTCGGCCTTCACTAGCGGCTCACGAAATTCGTCGAGATACTGGAGCGCCGCCTTGCGGCCGGAACGATTGTCGATCAAGACGGCCTGCAAGAAGCGTTGCATGCCCTCTTGGATCCAGGGATGCAGAGACTGAAAGCGCGTGCTGACCTGGGTCGGGAGCAAAAGCAGTTGCAGGGTGCCCGTCGGCCAGGAGCGCAAGGGAGTGAACAGGACCGATCCGCTTTCATAGGGGTAGGCGTCGGGTTCGGTCAGCTCAATCACTCGCGTGCGCTGGCCGTTGTCGCTCAGCCAGTCGCGCAGCAGAGGTTCGTTGGCTTCGGCCGCGAGCGCGTAGTCGCGCGCCAGCGACGTGTGCTCGGCAAGATGGAGAAACGCGATCGTCGGACGCGAAAGCTCCACGTAGTTGCCGAGAGCGAAGGTGGGAACGGTTTGTCCCATTCCGCTCATGGTTAATGTGTTGCTGAACTGCTTAATTTTGCCGCCAGTGTCCGCGTCAGTCAGCTCCAGCGCCTGGCCGCAACTCGAAGTCGAGGAGTTCGTGGCAATACAGAGCGACTCGGTCGCACCGCCAGATACGACAATCCGCGCGTTGAACTCGCTGTGAGCATGCCGGAGCTTCCACTCGGCAATGGCATCGAAAACGGCATTGCCGTCGCTCATACTGACGGCTTCGATCGCCACTGGGTACCAGGTCACAAAACCCAGTCCGCGCACCGCGGTGAAAGCGTCGCTGATTTCGTCCCACTCACTGCGGGCGGCCATGCCGGCGGGAGTGCCCATGCGGGTCAGGCGCGTGGCGTCGGGCGTGATGGTGCCGCCATACTGCACGGCCAGCGTGATTGTGCCCGCAGGCGGTACGTCTTTGGGAAGGTTGATGATCGCCTCGGTTACACTGCCGGTGTGATCGATGTCGGAGGTGTAATTGTCGCTGAGCCATTGCAGCGGCTTGTCGTCGAGGGTGATGCTGTTCCAGGCGAAGGAGGAAGTTACCTGCAAGGCCACTACCTTCTGCGGACTCTTGGAGTCGTTGCGCAGCAAGAGCCTGCCCGTGACCGCCATAACGTGGGAGGTCCGGTCCACCTGTACTTCCAGACCGTAGCGGGGGATGGTGAAAGCTTCGCGATCGAGGGCAAACGCGCTACTGGCGGCTGCCAGCAGAAGCACAAGGGCGAGGTACAACTTCATGGGGAAGACTTGGTCCTTTGGGCCGGATGTGACAAACGGCGCTGACGCGCTACTTCATACATGACAACCCCTCCCGCTACGGAGACGTTGAGCGAGGGAACGTGGCCGAGCATGGGAATGGAGACGAGAAAGTCGCAGCGTCGTCGCACCAGGTCGTGCAGACCCTTGCCTTCAGCGCCGAGCACCACTGCGCAATCCATGTTGTAGTCGAGTTGGTCGTAGCTCTGCGAAGCGCGTTCGTCGAGGCCGACGGTCCAGACATTGCGCTCTTTCAGCTCGTCTAAAGTGCGGGAGATATTGGTCACCCGCGCAATCGGCAGGTGCTCGGAAGCACCGGCCGAGGACTTCACCGCTGTGCCAGTCAATCCCGCGGCGCGCCGCTCGGGGATGATGACGCCGTCGGCTCCCGCTCCATCCGCGGTGCGAATCAGGGCGCCGAGGTTATGCGGGTCCTCAATGCCGTCAAGCACCACCAGAAACGTGCGCTCGCCGCGCCGCTGCTCCAGGAGCGCGTCCACATCGGCGTACTGCTTGCTGGTGGTGACCGCGATCACGCCCTGGTGGCTGTTGGTGTTGGCCGCGCGGTCCAGTTGCTCGCGGGGAAGAAAGCGCACCTGTACGCCGCTGGCCCGGCAGTCCTCGATGAGGCGCTGCACCCGCTGATCGTGCCGCTCGCGGGCAATGCCGACATAATCGAAGCTGCGTGCTCCGGATTTAAGGGCCTCGCTGACCGCATGTATGCCGTAGATAACGACCATCCCCGCAATTAGTGTACGACATGGATGCACCGACGGAAGACTGCGACCGCGCGGTCCCTTGCTACCTATGGCTTAACTACCCGCAGATTGTTGGTGACCGAGAACACGCCGGGCACCTGGTTGGCGCGCAGGGTAGCCAGGTTCTTATCGGTCTCCGAATCCACCACGCCGTCCAGGGTCACTCGCGAGCTCTTCACGATAATGCGAATTGGCGGGTTCACCTGGTTGTTCTTGTACTTGAAGAACGGCCCATAGTTGTAGATCGCGTTATAGACGGCGCGCCGAATGCGATCGTCGATCGGTGCTGGCGGCAGCACCTCGATGTTATTGACTACCTTGTCCACGCCCTCAATCCTCTTCACGGCGCTTTCCGCATCGGGCTTAAGGTTGGAATGGAACACTTGGCCTTCGAGGATGACAGTCCTCCCTTGCAGTCGAAAGTTGATGTCGTCGAAGACCCCGAAGTTTGGCAACTTGAGTAACGCGCTCTGTATCTTCTTGATCAGCTTGGCCTGCGCCTCAGGGGAGAGGGTTTCGCTGGACATCTGCGATTGCGTCCCGCTCGTCGGCCCGGCCAAGGGTTGCTTCGGCCCCGGCTGGGCGGCTTGCGCCCAAGGCAGCAGGGACAGACAGAGCGCTGGCAGAACCATGGCCCGAACCGCTCGAGATCTCTTTCGCATGGAGCCTCCTGTCGACTACAAACTTTACACCGCCGACCCTGCCAGCGCCAATGCCGCCATCCCAGAGGAAATCGGCCCAAGATTCAACTAGTCCGGCATCTTCTGCTTGGCTCGTGCAGCGGCGCGGCGCGAAAGAATTTGCTCCCATTTCCAGAGCGAAAATGGTTTAATGCTTTCCGAACCACCTTTCTTGCCACCTCTTTCTATGGGTATCCTGCTGAATCGCATGGTCCTTGTGCGAGGAGTTGGGAAGCTCCTTTTGCAAGTTGTTGTACTGGCCGGCTGCGCTCTTTATGGGGTATGCGCCTGGGGATCGGGACAGAACGAAGGCGCCGCTACCCCCGCTCTTCTGACCGTCGATGGCGCCGTCAAGATCGCGCTGGCGAACAATCGCAGCCTTAAGATCGTCTCGCTGAGTCTGGACAGTTCCAAGGACAAGCTGCTGGCAGCCAAAACCAAGCGCCTGCCGGACTTTCACACCTATCTGTTCGCCTCACAATTATTGACGCCGATTGGGTTCACGGTTCCCGCGGGGCAATTCGGCGACTATAAAGGCATCGGGCCGATTCCCGCGACCACGACGCCTATCAGCACACCCAGCCGGCCAACCGCTTACATCTTCGCCACAGCGTCGCAACCACTTCTCACCTTGTACAAGGTGAACTTGCACGTTCACGGCGAGGAGCTGTCGGTCGAACAGTCGACGCAGGAGGTCCGGGAACAGCGCAACAGCATCGTCAACGATGTCCGCCAGGCATATTACTCGGTGGTGGAGATCGAAAACGTCATTTCGGCAACCAATGCCAGTATCAAGCAATACGAAGAGCTGGACCGAATCACGCTGCACTATGTGGCGGAGAAAGTTGTGCTGGAGTCCGAGAGCCTTGAGGTGAAAGCCAAGCTGGCCGATGAGCGGTTGAAGCTTTTGCAGGCGCAGGACAAGCTGGCGACCGCAAAAGAATCGCTGAACAACCTTTTGGGACGCGACCTGGAGGTCGATTTTCAGGTGACCGAGGACAAGGAATTGTCGCCCACGGAACAAGACCTGAAAGCTGCGCAGGCGGTCGCGATGCAGCAGAACCCAAAGGTGAAAGAGGCGGAGATCAAGATCCAACAGGCGGACACGGTCAGGCGGCTGGCGAAGTCCGAGTACATTCCCGACATGGGGCTCTCCTTCCACTATCTTTCACCCTTCGGCGTCAACTTTCTTCCCACCAACGTGATGAGCATTGGGTTCGAGCTCAATTGGGAGCCGTGGGACTGGGGCCGTCGCAAGGACGTGGTCAACGAGAAGACCAACGAGGTTGAGCAAAGCAAACTAAACCTGACCGATGTGCGGTCCAACGTGCTGATCGATGTCAATAAGCAATTCCGCTCGTTGCAGGAGGCGCGCATGGCCGTCGATGTGGCCGGCGCCCAGCAGCAGGCTGCGCGCGAAAAACTGCGCGAGGACACGCTGAAATACGAACAGAAAAACGTGCTGCTGCGCGATGTTCTGCAGCAGCAGGCAGCAGTCGAGAAAGCCAACGCCGACTACAACGAGGCAATCGCGTCCTTCTGGACGGCCAAAGCGAATTTCGAGAAGGCGCTGGGAGCGGAGTGACGGTATGAGGTACAGGAAGACGGAAATCGCGGCCTGCGCGGTTGCGGCAGTGCTTGCCACTGTGCTTTTGCAGACCGGCTGTAGCGCCAACCCTGCACAATCCAGCTTGACGCCAGTCCGCATTGCGCACGTGAGAAACATCGATACCGGCATGACGAACACCTACTCGGCGAACATCCAGCCCTACCAGCAGGTGGACCTGTCGTTCAAGTCAAGCGGCTATCTGGTCTCGATTCGCCAGGTACGCGATGCCAATGGCCATCTGCGCATCATCGACCAGGGCGATTACGTTCCGAAGGGAACGTTGCTGGCCACGGTGCAGAAAGACGATTACATACAAAAGTTGGACCAGGCCAAGGCGTCCCTGGCGAAATCCGAGGCTGAAAACGAACGCGCCAAGCTCTCGTTCGGCCGGATTTCGGTGCTGTATCAAGCCGGGGCGGCAACCCAGCCAGACTACGATGACACGCGAGCGCAGGTGCAGAGCACGCAGGCCGCAGTGGACAATGCCAAGGCGCAGATAGGTGAGGCGCAACTGGCGCTGGGCTATTGCGAATTGCGCGCGCCCTTCGACTCCTGGGTGCTGAAGCGCAATGTTGATGTCGGGACCCTGGTCGGTCCGGCAACCAACGGCTTTACGCTGGCGGATACGCGAAGCGTCAAGGCAGTCTTCGGCGTACCTGACACGGCCATTGCCCGCATTCGGCTGGGCAGTCCGCAGATCGTGCGGACAGAAGCGCTGCCGAATCCTTTCTCAGGACACGTCACCGCAATCTCGGCGGCAGCCGATCCCAAGAGCCGGGTCTATTCCGTCGAGGTCAGAATCGATAATCCGCAAAACCTTCTGAAGTCCGGGATGATCGCCTCCATCACAATTGGAACGCCATCACCGCAGCCGGTAGCAGTGGTGCCAATCTCGGCTGTGGTCCGCAGCCCCATCAATCCCGAGGGTTTTGCGGT
>Ga0335073_10008301_pt1 | contig 14573 bp, 5 predicted proteins | sample Lox_Sample_22_FD_207093 | JGI IMG/M metagenome (GOLD analysis project Ga0335073, IMG submission 207093) | Soil microbial communities from Loxahatchee National Wildlife Refuge, Florida, United States - Lox_Sample_2.2 | ecosystem: Environmental > Terrestrial > Soil > Wetlands | place: USA: Florida... | reverse complement strand
GTTGCCAGCCCGGCAGGATCACGACTGTCGTCGCCGAGGGCGGCTCGGAGGGCGCGCCAGGCGCCCTTGAGGTAGTCCCAGTGCCGCTCGGCGTCGTCCTGGACGGACCGGGCGCCGATGACGTGGTAGTCGGCGGGTTTGGAGGCTGAGATGTCCTTGCCGTCGGCGATCCGAGCCAGCGTGTCGGCGGGCAGCAGGCCGCCGACGATGCGGATGGAGGTGAAGACCTGGCTGGTGGCGAGGGTGGACATCAGCGGCCGGTCCCGGGTGCGTCGGGCACGGGCAGGTACACGTAGGTGCCAAGGATGTCGGCGTCGCCCTCTGCGGTGACCGTGATGCCGCGTATGGCGTGGTCGGCGCTGCGGCGCACTCGGCGGTGGGCCTCGCGCAGGTCGTCGGCAAACCCGGTGCCGCGGCGGTTCACTTCGGGCATGACTTGGGGCAGGCTGTCGAGGACCCGGCGAATCGCGGCGTGGGCGAACTCGGTGGCGGTGTTGGCGTCGGGCCGGGCGGTCAGCAGCGTCGCGGCCGTCTCGTCGGGCAGCCAGTCCGGGGAACCTGGCGGGCCTTCGAAGCCGAGCACGCGGGCGTCCTCGGCGACCAGGGGCCGGTCACCGTGGCGGCCGGGCAGGACGAGCTGGAAGCGGTACCGAACGAGCAGCACCGTGGTGCGCCGGGTGACGGCGCTGGTGCGGATGACGCCACAGCGCCGCGCGGGACGGTACCGGCCCGGGACGTTCTTGTCGAGGGCGGCGGACAGGACGAACTGTGCGACGGCCCCGACGATTGGGTCGGTGCGGGTGAGCGCTGCCTCGCCGCGCGGCCCGCCGACGGTGGTGCGGAAGGGGATGGCGGGCCGCTCCCCGGTGACCGCGGCGATTCCGTCGCGGAGCCCTGCCGGGAGGGTCGAGGTGGTCACGGTGAAGTCGCCGTCGGCGGGGCCGGCAAGGTCGGCGCCGAGGGCCCCCAGCGCGGTGCGGGTGAAGGAGCGGATCTCCTCGTCGGAGCCGAGCGCGGCGCGGGTGGCGGCGATCTCGCGGGCGACCTCGTCCGGGTGGACGCTGCCCTGGGCGTAGCGGGACCTGGAGCGGCGCTCGCGCTCGGCCATCGAGTTCCACTCGGTGTCCAGGTCCAGTGCCTGCTGCCCAGTGACTTCCTCGAGGTTGAACAGGGCCTGCTGGTGGCCCGCTGCCTTGTCCCGCCGCAGGAGCCATTCGACGACCGCGTCGGTCACCTGGCCGGCGGCCTCGTCGGGGACCGGTACCGAGATGCCTGTGGACTTGCGGATCTCCCGGTGCTTGCGGATCAGCACGTCCAGGACCTTGCCGTCGATGTCGTTGTCGGAGCCGTAGATGGTGACGACCCGGACGTCAGCCGAGCGCTGGCCGAACCGGTCGACGCGGCCCTCGCGCTGTTCGTGCCGGGTGGGGTTCCAGGCCAGGTCGTAGTGGACGACGGCGTTGAAGTGATGCTGGAGGTTCACCCCTTCGGACAGGCAGTCGGTGGCCACCAGGACCTGCCGGGCACCGCTTTCGTCGGCGGCTTCGGCGAGTTTCTCGATCCGGTCGATGCGCTGGGCAGGCGACAGGGTGCCGGTCACGGCCGCGACGGCGGTCTTGCGGCCGAGCTGGCCGTCGAGATGCTCGGCGACGTATTCGGCGGTGGGGATGTACCGGCAGAACACGATCGGGTCGTAGCCGTCTTTGATCAGGCTCCTCAGGGTCTTGATCAGCAGGGCCAGCTTGCGGTCCTGCTCGGGGCCTTCCAGCGCTGCGGCGCGGCTGGCGAGGTCGCGCAGCAGCGCCGGAACCCCTGCCCGGGTGTCCTGGCTGGTGTCGGCGCCGGGGGCCGCGTCGATGCCGTCCGGGCTTTCGTCGTCGGCCATGTCGGCGGTGACAGGCCGGCCGAGTTCGTCGGCTTCCTCGGCGGTCGCGGCGGCGGCAGTCTGGGAGCGGGTCAGCAGCGTCTGCGCGGCGGCGCGCGGGGAGGAGACCATGGAGCGGAGCAGGGCGATCGCCGACCACCAGGCCACCCGCTGGTCACGCTGCCCGGCGGCGCCGGCGAGGCGGTCGCTGGCGTAGGCGATCGCGTCGTTCAGCACCGCCCGGTAGCCCGGCGACAGCGTGTACGGCTCGTCCTTGAAGAACCGGTCATCGGGGAAGGCCGTGTCCTCGTTGAGGTAGGAGCGGATGTCGGCGCGGCGGCGCTGCACGAAGCAGGACGCCAGGTGCCGCCGGCCGGCCTCGGTGGCCAGGTCCGCGTACGCGAGGCTGGCGTCGAGCAGGCCGATCAGGCTGCGGAACGACTCGTCCTTGCCCGAGTGCGGTGTCGCGGTGACCAGCAGCAGGTGCCGCTGGCGGTTGGCGGCGAGGCGGGACAGCAGCTCATACCGCTGCTGGGCCAACCTGATCCCGGCGCCGGCGCCGTCGGTGGGGACGCAGGTGTGGGCCTCGTCCACGATCACCAGGTCCGGGCAGTGGGCGATGAAGTCGTCGCGGTGCCGGGGGGACTTGATGAAGTCGGTGGAGATCACCAGGTGCCGGTGCCGGTCGAACAGCGACTGGCCGTAATCCAGGCCCCGTTGCAGACGTGGCACGGTGGAGGCGAGTACCAGCTCGGCGTCGATGCCGAACTTGCCGCGCAGCTCGCCCTGCCATTGCTCGGCCAGCGCCGGGGAGCACAGCACGGCTAGGCCCGCCGCGTCTCCCTGGGCGAGCAGCTCCGCGGCGATGAGCCCGGACTCGATGGTCTTGCCGATGCCGACGTCGTCGCAGATCGCCATCCTTACCGTGGCCTGGCGCATGGCCATCAGCAGCGGCACCAGCTGGTAGGGGCGGGGCTCGACGGCGATCGAGGCCAGGGACCGGAAGGGCCCGGCGCTGGACCGGAACCCCACCCGCAGCGCGGTGCGTAGCAGCCCGGCCGCCTGGGCGTCGCCGAGGTCGTCGGGGGCGGGATCGGGGAACCGGGCGCCGGTGACCGTCTCCAGCGCCGGGAAGACGGCGGCGATGTCGTCATCTGACCCGCCGAGCGGCCGCAGCACCAGCATGTCCGGGCCGCTGTCGGGCAGAACGACCCACTCCCGGCCGCGGGCGGAGACAAGTGAGCTTGCCGCGTAGGCGACGTCCATCCGAGCCTGCCCTCCTACCTGCCCTCGCCGAACACTGTGGGGTTGGCGGCTGCAAGTTCCTGCCAGTCGTCGTCGTAGCGCACCCGGATGACGTACCAGCCGGCGTCCTCCAGGCGGTCATGGGCCTGCTCGTCGCGCTCGGCGACCGTCTGATCATCGTGCACCGGCCCGTCGACGAACACCGCAACGCTGCCGCTGGCCAGGCGGTAGATGAAGTCGGGCCGGGCCCGCGCCGCCTCGACCAGGGTCTGGGCCTCGTCGGGCAGCCGGTAGCCGTGGTCCTTCAGCCACTGCACGAAGTCGGCCTCCAAAGTGCTGTCCGCCTGGCCGATGAGCGCGATGGACTGCTCGGTGCGGGAGCGCCCGCGCCCGGCCGACAGCGTCGTCGCGCTGGCCAGGGCCATCAGCAGGCTGACGGCCCGGTGCCGGTCGATCAGCGGGTGCAGGAGCTGGTTGCTGTAGCTGAGCAGGCAGTCATAGCATCCCCTGGCGCACGGGTGCGCCGGATCTACTCCGCCGAGGTCGGCGCCAGTGTCTGGGTCGAAGTGGGCGATTCGCAGCGCTTCCCGGGCGGCGCGGGCCAGAGCGTGCGGTTCGGCGTGCAGGCGGCGCAGCACCCCGGCACCGCCCTCGGCGGACTCGGTGAACAGCATCCGGTCGCGCGGCCCGTCGTCGGGCGGCAGCAGCTCGCCGTCCAGCTCGGAGTCCTCGAGCTGGAACACCGCCTCGATGCCGCGTTCGAGGGCGTACATCATCGACAGGGCCGTCTCGGGATCCACTGGGGCGGCGAGCTGCAGGATCAGGATGTTGCGGCGGTCCTGCACGTACGGGATCACCCGGGTCCGCTGGGCCACGGGCTCGCCGTTGCCCTCACCGGCCGCGGCCTGGCCGGCCCGGGCTTCGGACAGCCATCGCCCGGTGACTGGATCGAGCCAGAACCCGTCGGGTTCGTCTGCGGCCCGCCGGAGGGGGCCGAGGTTGGTGCGCCGCACGGTAGCCGAGTCCCCGTAGGTCAGGCGTGACACCAGCTCGTCCGCCGTGTCCTGGACGATGGCGTCCAGGCGGCCGGGCCGGTCGCCGTGGCGCTGGAAGCTGTAAGAGGTGACGATCCTGAACCCGGCGCGGCGGCGCTCTTCCTCATCGGAGGAGATCCGCTCCATTGGGCGGGTGAACACGGTGTGCAGGTGCAGCAGCCCGCCGGTTGCCTCGCCGAGCATCGCGCCGCACATCTCGCACCGGTCGATCCCGGGAGCCACGTCGTGGTGGTGGCCGCAGCCGGCGCAGCGGCGGGCCTGGCCAGTCACGACCTCCCCGGCTGAGTCCGCTGGGAGCTGGATCCGGTTCACCTCGTACCGCGCGCCTTCGTGGTAGATGAGGGCTCGCGGCCCGAACTCCCGGATCGCCAGGAACCTGGGGCGCTGGACGTAGTCGCCGTCCGCGCCGTACCGGCCGCGGACGGAGATGTAGGCGGCGATCGGCAGCCGGGGGAAGGAGTAGCCGGGCAGAAACCCTTCCGAGGCCAGGTACCGGTAGGGGTTGAAATCGGAGGTCAGGCTGCGGGCGTCGCTGTCCTCGTTCAGCAGCAGCGTGAGCTGGGTCTCGGCCTCGCGGCGGCGGCGCGCGGCGGCGTCGCGGTCGCGCTGCGAAAGCGAGTGGTCCAGCCGGCGCCGGTTCTGCTCCCACTGGTCGATCAGCGCCGCACGGAACAGCTCGCGCCACCGGTCGAAGGCATGGTCGAAGGCGGCCGGGGCGGCGCGCACGACCTGTTCCACCCAGCCCGGATCCCACCATGAGGTCCGCTCGCGCAGGCCGTTCTCCAGTTCGCGCAGCACCGCGGAGGCCCTGGTGATGGCGCGGCGCGCCGCGTCCGGCGAGGCCGCGTCCCGGGCCACGCCGTCCAGCAGTGGCAGGCGCGGGTCCGGCCGCCGCCTGCCCTCCGGTTCGGTGCCGGACATGTCGATGCTGCGCGGGATCGCCCGGCTGAGCTTCAGGCCTGCCTCGGCCAGCCAGATCGCGTGCACGTGGGCGCGGATCAGGTCCTCGTTCAGCAGGTCAAGCCGGGGCGGGGCGACCGAGCCGGCGACCATCCTCTCGGACCGGCGGAAGTAGTACTGGTCGTGGCTGTTTCCGGTGGCGCAATACGTGGTCACCAGCGCGGGCTGGCCGGACCGTCCCGCCCGCCCGGAACGCTGCGCGTAGTTCGCCGGGGTGGGCGGCACGTTGCGCATCGCCACCGCGTTGAGCCCGGCGATGTCGACGCCCAATTCCATGGTCGGCGAGCAGTACAGCAGCTTGAGCTCGGCGGTCCGGAAGCCCTCCTCCCGTTCCTCCCGGACCTTGGGGTGCACCTGGGCGGTGTGCTCCCGCGCCGTCAGCCCCGCCAGGGTCCCGGCGACGTCCCGGTAGAGGCGGACGAAGTACGGGTTGACCCGCGGGCGCCCCGCGCCCGCAAAGGTGCGCGACAGCGGGTCATCGACCCCGGTGGTTCCGTCGCCGGGCTGCCACACCAGCGCCGTGGCCCGAACCCGGTACCCGGTGCTGTTGCGGCGGCGCGGATCGGTGACCTCGCTGACCAGGCCCGCGCTGGCCAGCGTCCGGAGCAGGTCCGCGATGACCTGCTGCGCGCCATCGGAGGTGATCGCGCTGAGATGGCCGGGGAAGCGCCCGGAGCGCTTGAGGTAGCGGCCGAACTTGCCGCGCCCGGACAGGTTCACGTGCTCGCGCGGGCTGCCCGGCCGACCCGCGCGCGCGAACACGGTCGCCACGGTGGGCTCGTCGTCCTTGGTTACGACCCACTCGTCGCGCAGCGAGCCCTGGCTGCGCCGCTGGATCCGGTCCAGCTCGTCGCCGTCGAAGCACTCCACGTCGATGGCCAGGGAGCGGCGCATCTCATCCAGCAGCACCTTGCAGATCGTGGCGCGCGTCTCCGGGGCCGCGTCGCGGAGCGGGGTAGCAGCGCCGGACCACAGGTCCTCGCGCGCGGCAGCCTCGTCCAGGCCCAGGTACCCGATTCGCAGCAGCCCGGCCTGCTCCAGGTTCGGCATCGTGACCCGCCAGCCGCGTTCCAGGTCGAGGTAGACACGCAGGTTGACCACGTCCCGCAGGGCCGCGTCGGTGCGCCGCCGCATCGCGGGTTCCTCGCCGGGCTCGCGCGCGTATCCGGCGACGTCCAGTCCGAGCGCGCGGGTAACCCGGGTGGCGATGTCGTCGTAATACAGGCCCTCCTCGCCGCGCTCAGCCGCCCCGCGGGCAGCCTGGTACAGGGCGCCGCGCAGCATCGTCACCTGAACGAAGTCGTTGAAGTGCCCGGCCTGCAGCGAGGCGTCCTGCCGGTTGTCGACGAAGGTCAGCAGCTTGCGCGCCTGCCGGTCCAGGTCCGGCGCGGGGATCGACGTCAGGCTCCGCACGATGGACGCCGAGATCAGCGAGGTCGCCGATGACCGGCCTTCCTGGTCGAGGGTAGCCAGCTTGGCGAAGTCCCGGCCGCGTACCTGCTCGTAGGCCACTCCACAGCTCAGGCAGAACCGGAAGGGGGCGGGGATGAACGCCGCCTCGACTCCGCCGGCCGCCGGGCGCTCCTGGCCGTAAACGTCCACGGTCACCGGCTGGGGCAGGTACCTGCGGGCGGTGGGCCTGATGACATCCTCACCGGTACGGTCGGAGACCTCCAGCCACGATTCGGGCAGGCGCCGGTCGGCGATGACGGTCTGCTCGTCCCGAGGCCACGGCATTTGCCCGGAGATGTACAGGTAGCCGTCGGAGTCGACGGCGCCGTCGCCGCCGGCCGCGACCGCGTCGCGGCGCGCCAGGTAGCGCACGCCGCCTGCCTGCTGGCGCCGCCACACCACCAGGTATTCCTGGCCGCACTCGCGGCAGAACGCCAGCGGCAGCAGGATCTTGCCGCCCGATCCGGGCTGCTCGACCTGGTAGTCGCGGGTGATGTGGCGGGTGTTCTCATCGTCCAGCGTCACGTACACGGTGTCGCCTTTGGACAGGAACTGGTGCAGCCGGAAGGCGAACAACGGCCGGCTTGTGTCCGGGTGGCGGGCGCGCGACCCGGCCCGCAGCGTCCGTTCCAGGGCCTTCTCACACTCGCCTGCGTCGGTGCCGGTCTGCCCGGCCAACATGCGCGCGGCCTGCTGCACCGTGACCGGTGGGCGCCGCGCCCACCGGCCGCCGCCATCCCGTTCGAGCCCGAATGTCGTCTCGATCCAGCAGGCGAGCGGGTCAGCCGCCAGGTCCGCGTAGTCTGCGGGGGCGGCCGGGGCGGCGATCCGCTGCCGGGTCACCGGGCCGGGCTCCTCGGCGGTCGCGCGCACCAACGTCTCGCCGATCACGTGTTCCGGCCTCACCGTGGTTCCGAAGATCTGGGAGGCGACCTCGGCAACGACCCGGCGCTGGTCCTCGCCGCTGCCCTCGGTGGACATGGTCGCCGAAGTGCCGACACACTGCACGTCCGGCGCCGCGCAGGCGTCCTTGACCCGGCGGATCAGCATCGCTACGTCCGCGCCCTGGCGTCCCCGGTAGGTGTGCAGCTCGTCAAAGACCAGGAACTCCATGCCCTCGGCCATCCGGATCAGGGACCGCCGGTCGTCGGGCCGGGTCAGCATCAGCTCCAGCATCACGTAGTTGGTGAGCAGGATGTCGGGCGGGTGGGCGCGGATGCGGTCCCGCTCAGGTTCGTCTTCCTGGCCGGTGTAGCGGGCGAACGTCACCGGCTCCTGGCCGTCGCCGAACCCGTCGCGCAGGAACTTCTCCAGCTCGCCCAGCTGGCTGTTGGCCAGCGCGTTCATCGGGTACACGATGACCGCCCGGACCCTGGGCCGCGGGTCGGCCTCCTTGGCGCACAGCACCCGGTCCACGATCGGCACGATGTAGGCCAGCGACTTGCCCGACCCCGTCCCGGTGGTCAGCACGTAGCTGGCGCCGGTGCGGGCCGCGTCGATGGCATCCCGCTGATGCTGGTAGAACCGGATCGGCTGGCCGTCGCAGGCCGCTGAGCCGGGTATCTTGCCGGACTGGAAGATCTGCTCGCACAAGGGGTGCAGCGTGCCGGAGCCGGCCAGTTCGGCGACCGATCCGCCGTCGGCGAAGGACGGGTTCAGCGACAGCCACGGGTCGGGCCACTGCGACTTGGCGTCCAGGTCCTGCTCAACGAACGCGGCGACCCGGTCGTCGCGGATCACCGCCGCGCCCTCGGTGAAGCCGCGGTAGTCGCTGATCAGCCGCCGGTGCACGTCGAAGATGTCGAACCCGCCGTCCCGCGGGGGTCTTGGGGCGCCGGCCCCGGCGGGCGGGAGCGGCGCCTGGGCTTCCTGAGCGGGGCTAGGAGCAGCCTGTTGCGCCCGGAGGGGGCTCGTCGGGTCTCCCGGCCCGGTCGGCGCGCCGGGCGCGGGCACGACGGCGAGCGGGACGAGCATGCAGGAGATTTCGGCGGCGTCGGCGGGCCGGTCGGCCGGGTCTTTCTCCAGGAGCCGCAAGATCAGTGCGTCCAGTTCCTCGGGGACCTCGCTGCGCAAGGCGCGCACGGGCACTGGGGCCTGCTCGACGTGCTGGTTGAGCAGCTCGTAGGTGGTCTCGCCAACGAACGGCGGCGCGCCGGTCAGCATCTCGTACAGCACGCAGCCCAGCGCGTACAGGTCGGCGGCGCCAGTGACCGCGTGCTGGCGGGCCTGCTCCGGCGCCATGTAGCGGGCGGTTCCCACCGTCACCTCGGAGCTGGTCAGCCTGCCGCCGTCTACGTCGTCGAGGATCAGGCCCACGCCGAAGTCCAGGACCTTCACCACCCCGCCGGTGGTAATCATCACGTTGGCGGGCTTGAGGTCCCGGTGCACCACCCCGGCCCGGTGCGCCGCGGCCAGCCCGGTCGCGATCTGCGCCCCGATCGCTGCGGCCCACGCCACCGGAAGCCGGCCATTCTCATCGATCAGCCACGCCAGCGTGGTCCCCTCCAGGTACTCCATCGCCAGGTACGGGCGGTCCCCGTCAATCCCTCCGGCGATGGTCCGCGGAAGATTCGGGCTGGACAGCCGCGACATGATCCGCACCTCGCGCATGAACCGGGCGCCGTTCTTGTCCGCCTCGGTCAGGGAGACCTCCTCGCCGGTGCGGCGGCGCCAGACCAGCTTCACCGCAACGGTCTCGCCGGTCTGCAGGTCGCGGGCGCGGTGCACCTCGCCCATGCTCCCCCTCGCGAGCGGGCTGACGAGCTCGAACCGGCCCGCGATCGCATCGGCGCCATTCATGGCCGCCTCTTTCCGTTTCGCGATATGCCATCTCTATCCAGACGCGGAGCCTGGCCGCCTAGTTGGCCCGGCTGATCGCGGCTCTCCAATCCCGGCACCAGCCCGCCCTCCGCGAGCGCCCTGCCCAGCAGCCGGGTAAGCGCTCCAGACAGACGGGCGAACTCCTCGCTGGAGACCCGGAAACCGTGCAGCTCCCGGAATGCCGCGCCGTAGCGGCTCTGCTCGCGCAGCGGCAGCAACGGCACGGTCAGGCGCCGCACGTCGATCCTGGTGACCGTCGAGCCGTAGCTTGCCTGCTGGATGCTGGCCGGGCTGGCGAGGAACCCGCTGAGAAACCACGGGTCGATGCCGCCAGGATCGGCGCGGATCAGGTGCAGGCCCCGGCCGAGAATGGCCTCCTCGTCTTCGCCGGCTGCGACCCGCGCTACCGGGTATCCTCCCGGCGTCGCCGGGATGATCACGTCGCCGGCGCCGATCTTGACCCATCCGGGTTCGACTACCCCGCCTGGGGCCGCTGCTGACGGTGGTCCGCCTGCGAGGACGTCTCCCACGGTAAGAACCGGCCAGCCGTCGTCAGGATCGATGTCATCGACCAGCTCATCGTCTGCGGGCCCTGCCGTCGAGGCCCGGTAGACGCTGACCGCACCGCTGCGGGCCAGGTCCCCGATGCTGACCACGCGCCACCTCGGCGCCGCGTCGCGCGGCCTCCAGTCACCGCCCGGCAGCGCATCGGCCAGCCCGGCAAGGACAGTAAGCAGGCGATCGCGTTCGGCGTCGGCCGCTGCCGCGATCTCCGCTGGTGAACGCGCCGAAACCCAGGCACCGACATGCCGGGCCGGAGTCAGGTCGATGTTCTCATCCAGCAGGTCGATAACGGATACTGCGCGCCAGGCACCGGGCTGGTCGGCATCGCCGCCGGTACTGAATGAGTTCCAGGCCCGCAAGATGACCTCGGATACGTGTTGCCAGCGGGCCGCCGACCGCCTTGAGTCAGCGTCCTCGTCGGGGTCGGCGGCTATGTGAACAAAAAGCGTGCGCGGGTCGGCAGAGATCTCGTTAACAGGCCGCTCAAGCACCCACAGGTGCAGGCCAATGTTGCGGGGGTGAGCCGCGCCTGGCGGGAGCGAGGCGACAGCCCGGATCGCTCCGCGGCGCAGCATCTCGGCCCGGATGCGGCGACCAGACGGCCTGGACGCGGCTGCAGGCGGCATCATCATCACCGCCTGCCCGCCGGGCCGCAGATGTGCGAGCGCGTGCTGTGCCCACGCCAGCTCCGATTCGGCCTTGGGCGGCGTGCCGTATTCCCACCGCGGGTCGTAGGCGAGTTCCTCATGCCCCCAGTCACGGTCGCCGAAGGGGGGATTGCAGAGGACGACGTCGGCCCGGACACCGGAGAGCTGGTCGTCGCGGAGCGAATCCCCGGTCATCACGTGCGCCGTGTCCGGCCCTGAGATGAGGGCGAGCCGGGCGTCGGCGAGCCGGGCAAGACCTTGATCTATCTCCTGTCCGATGACGCGGGCGGCGCCACGATCTGCCGCCGACGCCAGAAGCTCGCCGGTGCCGCATGCCGGGTCCAGCACGACTGCTCCCGCGGCGACGGCAAGCTCGGCCATCAAATCAGCGACCGGCTTCGGCGTGGCAATGGCCTGCCCCCCGGTGGCCTCAAGGTACTTGCCCGTCAGATTCCCAAGGGTTTCCTGAGAGCCGTATTTTGCTACCAGATCAGCTAGATCTCGGGCGACACGATCATGCGTGAACCTGGTCTTGGCAGGCCCGAACGTGGTAGGCGTCGTACGATGCACCCCAGGGGCAGAAACCGCCTGCACGAGTTCAGCGACCCACAGCACAGCGTCACCTAGATCGGCGCCCCCAGCCATTTCAAGGATATCTCGCCACAGCCGCTCAGCCGGGGGAAGTTCGGGCAGCGCGCCGCGCGCGGCGAGCCATGCTTCCACTTCAGACCGGTCGTAGGCCGGGCTGGCATCCGTCCCGCCGGACGGCTCCGGGAAGTCAGGGTGCCGGCGCCGCCAGTTGCTCACGGTGGCCCGCGTCACGCCGGCGAGTCGCGCGATGTCTGCAGCTGTCAGGACACTGGCGTCGGGCACGCTCCCCCCTCGGGTCCAGGCGGCCCCGGCACTAGCACCGGGTGATCTTGTGAAAACACTATCACGCGACTAGACCAAATTGACAGTGCTTTCATGACATGCTTCACTTGGCGCCAGCCGTTGGAGTCGGCGAGCCGACAGCGACCGCTTCGGCTGCGTTCCGGCTCTGCGCCGGGCGATGGCCGACGCGCCGGGAACCTTCCTGGCCGCTCACTCCCCGCGGTAACCCCCGAAGGGAATCCGATGAGTTCCTGGCATCCGCCGCCCGGCATGACGCGCAATGCGGGCCTGATCCGGGTCAGCAGCCGGACCGCCCGCGCCGATGAACGGGCCTGCCCGGCGTCGGCCGCGGCAAAGGCCCGGCCCGGCGTCCGGCCGCGCGGGCGAGATGGTGCGCCGCGTCACGGTCGTCCCGAGTTCGCGCTGGGCCCGTTCATGACGGCACTCGACCTGATCGAGCACAGGAAGATCCCGATGGAGGCTGCTCTGGAGCGGGCAGCCAAGGCTGAGCCGGGACGGCTGCCGGCTCATCCGGGACTGACCGAGTGGACGAGGGACGCGGTCAGCCGCTATGTGGCGGCGGCACCCGATATGGCCGGGGTCGCTGAGGGTGTCGTGCTGGAACCGTCCGCTCATGAGTGGGTCTACCGCTGGTCCCCGGCAGAGCCCAGAGGTGACCCCTCGGTTTATGAGATCACGGCGTGGGGGCGGAGGTACCGCAGCCCGGATGGCACGACCCGGGAGCTTCGGCTGCCCCGCATCGGCAGCGCCGGGGCGCGCGGGCGCGACCCTGCCGAGGTCGCGGTCGCCGCGTATGTGGCCGCGTTCGGCATGACAGCCGAGCGGCCGCCGCGGTGGGGCGACCCGTACAGGCGGGCACGCACCCGCTGTGATCAGGTCGCGCGGGTGCGGATCGTTGAGTACGGGTGCGCCGACGGGTCAGCGCTCGTGCTGTTCGACGGCACGCCCGCCGACGCGCAGGCCGCGTTCCGGGATCGCGGCAGTCCCCGGCTGCGGGAAGCCGTCTCCGGCACCACGGAGCGTCCCGGCGAGTCGTGCGCGGCCTGCAAGCTGCTCACCGTGTGCGGGACCTTGCCCCGTGTGCCCGGCCTGCTGGGCCTCCTCGGTGGCGGGCAGCCGCTGCGCACCTGGTCGGTCACCAACGGCCGGGACTACGCGACCTGCCCCGCCAGGGATCACCTGCGCCGCCTGCACCTGCCCCGCACCGGGGAGTACAACGAGGCGGCCCGGCGCGGCAAGGCCGTGCACGCCAGGATCGAGGAACTGCACAGCCGCACACCTGCCACGCGGTGCACCGGGCAGGATCTGCGCGCGGACGTGGCGCACTGGCGGGAGGAGTGGGCACTGAGCGAGGAGCAGGCCCGGCTCGGCGCGCGGCAGCTCGCCTGGCACCTGCCGGTGTGCCCGCTGGCTGCGGATGCGCGCGTCGGGCTGGTGTGGCCCGAGCGCACGATCGCGGTGCACGATCCGCTGGCCGATCTGATCGTGCTGGCGAAGCCGGACCTGCTGTACCAGGACCACGGCGCCTGGGTCTGGCGGGAAACCAAGACCGGCGGCAGAACCCGGAACCGGGAAACCGATGTCCTGGCCACCTACCCTCAGGCAGCACTGGCCACCGTAATGCTCGCCGCCGGGGTGCCCCGCGGCAGCCTGGACGGCAGCCGGGTCGAGGTGGAGATCCTGCGCCCGGACGGCCCCGACATCCACCTGCTGGATCCCCAGGATCCCCGTGCGGTCGCGCATGCCCGCGACGTCGTGCGCGACCTCGCAGCAGCATGGCACGGCGACTTGCTGCTTGATCCGAATCCTGGCCCATGGTGCGGGGAGTGCGAGGTTGCCCGCTGGTGCACCGCCCGGCCGCAGGCCGGCGGGAGGGATGCGGCGTGAACGGCGAGGACTTCCGGCTGCTGCGCACGATCGCCGGCGGCGTCGTGCAGCTAAGCGAGGTAGCTTCTCCCGGGGCGTTCAGCCTTCCCTACCCGGCCGACGCGCAGCGCGCCCTGGACCATGTGGCCCTGGCCTGCCTGCTGCGCGGCGAACCGCTGCCCCGGAGCCTGCCTGACCTGATCGCCTGGTGCGCCCAGCGCCCGGTCCGCGACTGGCCCCTGGCGCTGTCCCCAGATCAGGCGGCGCCCGGCGACCGGCTGGTGGAGCCGCACACCCGCACGCCCACCCAGCTGTGCTACGAGTGGGCGCTGAGGGTTCCCGACACGGGAACAGAGCTGTACGAGCGGCACGTCATGCTCAGCGCGATGAGTCTGTGCCGGGGTGCGGGCGCGCCGGAGTCGTACACCGCTTTCCGGCGGCTGCTTATCGAGCACCCGGTGCTCACCAAGGCCGAGCTCGCCTTGCTGAACGGCGACCCGGCGCTGGCGCCCGTGCTGGACCTCGTCCGCGAGGCATACCACCCGGCGCCGGCTGGCTCTGCAGTCGATGGCCACTTCGCCGCTTGCACCCGGTGCCGGTGCCTGCTCATCCCGGCAGCGGCGGACGGCTGGTGGTGCGAGCAGGACAGGTGCCGCGGCGAGGGATCAGCCAGGCCAGGCACCCGGTACCGCGCCGACCAGGAGGTCCTGCACCTGGCGCGGCCACTGCGGATCTTCGTCACCGGCCCCGGCCGGGCAGAGATCGAGCTGGAGCGCAAGCTCGCCCGGCTCGGGCTGGCGGTGGAGATGTGGCCAGACTACGACGCCTACGACCTGCGCGTGCACCTGCCCGGCGGGCGCGCCTGGGCGATCGATGTGAAGGACAGGGCCAGTCCCGCGCTGCTCGGGATGGACGCCGCTCCGCTGCCCGCCATGCCAGCACATGACGTGGCCTTCCTGGTGGTTCCGCGTTACCGGTTCCGTGACCGGCCAGATTACCGGACAGTCTTCAGCCGCTACTGCCCGCCAGAGGCGGCCCGGGCCGTGACGCTGCTCACCGACCAGGAACTGGCCCGGCGGGCCAGGCAGATCCTCGCGGAGGCCAGCCATGCGTGACCGCGCCGGATGGCGGCGGCAGCTCGAAGAGGAGCTGCGCACCGCGCCGCCGCTGATGTTCGAGGTCGAGCTCGCTCTATTCCTGCTGGAG
>Ga0335073_10008300_pt1 | contig 14573 bp, 14 predicted proteins | sample Lox_Sample_22_FD_207093 | JGI IMG/M metagenome (GOLD analysis project Ga0335073, IMG submission 207093) | Soil microbial communities from Loxahatchee National Wildlife Refuge, Florida, United States - Lox_Sample_2.2 | ecosystem: Environmental > Terrestrial > Soil > Wetlands | place: USA... | reverse complement strand
CGAGCCCTCGGCGGGTGGCTGCCGCCCGAGTCGACGCTGTTCGTCGCCTCCTCGATGCCGATCCGCGATGTCGAGGAGTTCTTCCCGGCCCGCGACGGCGGGCCGCGAGTGCTGTCGAACCGGGGCGCCAACGGCATCGACGGCACGGTGTCCTCCGCGTTCGGCGCGGCGGCCGCCTCCGCGAGCGCGGGGCCCGTGGTCCTGCTGATCGGCGACGTCGCGCTCGCCCACGACATAGGGGGACTGCTAGCCGCGTCGCGGCTCGGCCTCCCGTTGACGATCGTGCTCCTCAACAACAACGGCGGCGGCATCTTCCACTTCCTCCCGGTCGCCGGCGAGACCGACGCCTTCGAGGAGCACGTCGCCACCCCCCACGGCCTCGACTTCGCTCGGGCCGCAGCCCTGTACGGCTGCGATTACAGCCGCCCCGCGACCCTGGCCGTCCTTCGCGACGCGATCGAATCCTCGATGTCAGGCGACGCCACCACGATCATCGAAGTCCGAACCGACCGCGCGGAGAACCTGGCGCTCCACCGCCGGGTTGCGGAAGCCGCCCTGGCCGCCGTCCACGATCGCACCTAACCGAGCCTGGTCGAGAAACGCAATCCCACGTTGCGTTTCTCGACCAGGCTCGGGCTCAGCCCGACAGCAGCGGCAGCAACGCGCCCAGCTTGACCTCGGTCTCGGCGAGCTCCGCCACCGGGTCGGAGTCGCGGACGATCCCGCCCCCCGCGTACAAGTGCGCCATCCGCCCCCGGACCAGCGCGCAGCGCAACGCCACGCAGAACTCGCCGTCGCCGGCGGCGTCGGTCCACCCCACCGTCCCCGCGTACCAGCCGCGGTCGAGTCCCTCGAGGGCCGGAATCAGCGGCGCGGCCACCGAGAAAGGCTCGCCACCGACCGCCGGCGTCGGATGCAGGATGCCGGCCAAATCGACCGCGCTCAGAGGCGCGGCCAGCTGCGCGCGGATCGGGGTCCCGAGGTGGATGATGTTCGCGACGCGCACAAGCGACGGCTCCGGGGCGGCGGTGACCCACACCGACACAGGGCGCAAAGCCCGTGCGATCCGCCGCACAACGATCGCGTTCTCCTCTCGGTCCTTCTCGCTCTGCAACAGCTGTTCCCCGAGGTGCTCGTCGATCGCGGGATCGGCGCTCCGTCGCGAGGAGCCCGCCAGCCCGACGGTAGAAGCCCGCGCCCCGTCCCGCCGGACCAACAACTCCGGACTCGCGGCAATGAAGGCGGCGTCGCCGCGGCCGACCGCGAACACGTAACACGACGGGAACGCCTCGCGCAGCAGCCCGAGCACGGCGCCCAGGTCATGATCCACGGGAGCGTGGACCTCGACGTCGCGGGCGAGCACGATCTTCTCGAGCATTCCGCTGCGGATCCGCTGGACCGCGCGCGCCACCGCCTCCTCGTAATGCGACGGCGGCATCGGGCTCACCACCCGGTACTCACCGGCCGGCGCCGGGTCGAGCAACGGCAGCGCAGGCGAGCGGAGCTCCGACAGACGCGCGCCCACTCGTGCCATCAGATCCTCGACGGTGTCATCGGGCGCGGCCTCGACGTTGACCGTCAAGGAAACCCGGCCCGCGCCCCGAGCCAGCGACACCTCGGGCACGACCAGCGACGCCGGCGCGAATCCCTGCCACCGCGGCGATTCACCTCCGTCGGGCGCGAAGGCAAATCCCCCAACAGCCACGAGCCCCGATCCGGGTGAGCCGTCAGAAGCGTCCGCGAACGCGCTCGCCGCTACCGCCGACCACCGCCGCGCGACGACCCCAAATCGGTCAGAGCCATCCGCCTCGAGCACCCGCACCGACCCGACCGCCGCCACCGCGTATCCATCCCGGTCGGGCTGCTCGAGGCAGAACCACTCCTCACCGGGCCGGCGCGAGGCCACGGCCACCGCGGTAGGGTCGACCCCGCCGTCGACGCCACAGGTGACGCTGGCGAGCTGCGGGTGACCGACCGCGCGCGCGCGCCGGAGCGCGTCCGCGAGCCGGCGCTCCAGGCGCCGAACGCTCCCGGCGTCAAGCCAGCCTTCCGCCGAGGAGAGCTCGAGGGCTATGTCTCGCCGCGTCCCCGGGCGATTGCGATCTCGCCGGTCCGCGCCATCTCGATCAGCCCGAACGGCCGGACGAGCTGTTCGAACGCGTCGACCTTGTCGCACGTGCCGGTGACCTCGACGACGATCGCCCGCTTGGTCACGTCGACAACCTTGCCGCGGAAGATCTCGCAGATCTGCATGACCTCGGCGCGGCTCGCGCCGTCCGCGGACACCTTGAACAGCGCGAGTTCGCGGGCAAGCGTGTCGCGAGGCTCGAGATCGCGGATCTTGAGCACGTTGATGAGCTTGTGCAGCTGCTTGGTGACCTGGTCGATCGGATGCACCGCACCGTCGAGCGTGAGCGTGATCCGCGAGAAGCGCTCGTCATCGGTCGGTCCGACCGCGAGCGTGTCGATGTTGAACCCGCGCCGGGCGAACAGGCCGGCGATCCTGGTCAGGACACCCGGCTTGTTCTCGACCAGAATCGACAGAACGTGCTTGCGCCCGGTGCGCAGGCCCACGGCCGCCTCGAGCTCGTCGAGGGACAGCACCTCTTTGGTTCCTGGCTCTCCCATGGCCGTCACCCGACCATGTTCCTGGCCGGCTGGCCCGCGGGGATCATCGGGTAGGTGTTCTCCTCGCGCGTGACGCGGACGTCGACCAGCACCGGCCCGTCGATGGCGAGCGCTTCCTTCATGTCGCTGACCAGCGTCTTCTTGTCCTCGAACCGAAGCCCGGTCGCGCCATACGCGTCGGCCAACTTGACGAAGTCCGGCCACTTGCCCATGTCGACCTGGCTGTAGCGCTTGTCCCAGAACAGCTCCTGCCATTGGCGGACCATTCCGAGGTAGCCGTTGTTCATGATGAACACCTTGATCCCGATGCCCTCCTGGGTGCAGGTCGCGAGCTCCTGGATGTTCATCTGCACCGAGCCATCGCCGACGATGCCGACCACCGTCCGCTCGGGGCAACCGACCTTGGCGCCCATTGCCGCCGGGAGTCCGAAGCCCATCGTGCCGAGCCCGCCCGAGTTGATCCACAGCCGGGGCTCGCGGAACGCGAAGTACTGCGCGGCCCACATCTGATGCTGGCCGACGTCGCTCGCGACGATCGCATCGCCGCCGGTGGCCTCGTACAGCGCCTGGATCATGTACTGGGGCTTGATCTCCGAGTCGGTCGAGTCCTCGTACTGGAGTGGATGGCGTTGCTGCCAGGTCCTGATCCGCGACCACCACTCGTCGAACCGGGTCGGCTCGGGCTCGAGCGCGCGGTACTCGGCCGTCAGCCGCGGCAGGATGTTCTTGGCGTCGCCCACGATCGGGATGTGCGCCGGAACGTTCTTGGAGATCTCGGCCGGGTCGATGTCGATGTGGATGAACTTGGCGCGCGGGGCGAACTCCGACAGCTTGCCGGTGACGCGATCGTCGAAGCGCGCGCCGATCGCGATGATCAGATCGGCCTCGTCCATCGCATAGTTGGCCGAGCGCGTGCCGTGCATCCCCAGCATCCCGAGCCACTGCTCGTGCGGAGCCGGGAATGCGCCGAGCCCCATGACCGTGCACGTGACCGGGAACTTGTCCGCGGTCGCGAGCTCGACCAGCTCCGCCCCCGCGTTCGAGCTGACCACCCCGCCGCCGGCATAGATCACGGGCCGGCGCGAGTTGGCGAGAGCCTTGGCCGCGAGCCGGATCTGCTTCTGGTTGCCCTCGGTCGTCGGCTGGTAGCCGGGCAGGCGGATGTCGCTGACCGGCTCGTACGGGATGTCCGCGCGGCTCAGGTCCTGCGGGATGTCCACCACGACCGGCCCCGGACGCCCGCTCCGCGCGATATGGAACGCCTCGTGGATCGAGCGGGGGATCTCGAGGGGGTGCTGGATCATGAAGCTGTGCTTGACCACCGGCATCGTGATCCCGATCGTGTCGGCCTCCTGGAACCCGTCGGTGCCGAGCAGCTCGGTCCGCACCTGGCCGGTGATGAACACCACCGGCACCGAATCCATCATCGCGTCGCAGATCGGGGTGATCAGGTTGGTCGCCCCGGGGCCGCTGGTCGCGAGCGAGACGCCGACCTTGCCGGTCGCCTTGGCGTAGCCCTCGGCGGCGTGGCCGCCACCGGCCTCGTGGCGGACCAGGATGTGGCGGATGCCGGCGTCGTAGAAGGCGTCGTAAGTCGGCAGGTTCGCGCCGCCGGGAAGCCCGAATACGACGTCAACACCTTCTGCCTTCAAGCATTCCATCAGGGCGTCGACTGCACGCATGCGCTGTGCCTCCTTTCGGCGAACCAGGGTACGCGCGGCCGTCCCGCGCGCGGGGAAGGCGAGTGTAACAGTGGGTTTCCGGCGGGTTTAGGGGCCGGCGAATTCGGCTCGGTTGGGTGGTTCAGCACACGCGGATCGAGCCGAATTCCCCGGCGTCCGTGGGACCGGGCGGGCCCGTCCGGGCCGGGGTTGCGAGGCGCTCAGCCCGAGCGCGGCGCGGCGGTGGCCCGGTCGCGGACCATCGCCTCCGACGCGATTGCAACGTCCGGGAACTCGAGCTCCTCGCCACAGGCCATGCAGACAGTGTCGTGGAGCTTTATGACCCTCCCGCAGCCCGGGCACTGGCGCCGCAGTTCCTCCTTGTCCCAGCGGTAGCACACCGCCGCGAGCAGCCCGAGGAACGGGATCACACCCGAGATCAGGAACCACATGAAGAAGGAGCTTCCTTTGATCCGGCCGACGATGCCCCCGGCCAGACCAAAGAAGAACATGATGACCAGCAGGCCCATGCCAACGATGGGCCCGGTGTTACCAGACGAGTGTCTTGACTGCCCAGAGGACCGCAAGCACCGCGGCGACCACAACCACCGTCCAGAAGATCGCGACCACGAAACCGATGACGATCTTCAAGAGCAGCGCGGCCGCAGCGACCAGCACAATGCCGGCGAATGCCTTGCGAACGACCGGCGTACGAGACTTCGATGCCTCGATTTGAGTATCCATGTTCATAAGCGTACTCCTGCCCGAGCACGGCTCCCGAAGGAGTCGCTAAGAACTGATGGCGGCGGTCAGTCGTACGTGCGCTTGAGGTGCTCGAACCGCGACTCGCCGGAAGCCGGCGGCGGGTCGAAGCGCAGGCGGGCGATCCGGTAGCGGCGCACCGGCACCGACTCCCGCGGCGAGGGAGCGGACCGGCGATCGGCGACCAGCAAGACCTTGGAGGATGTGGCTGAGGGGGTCATGGCGAGAATGATCGGCCGCGGGCCCGGTCCGCACATTGGCCGTGCGTACAAAGATCCCGTCGTCAGATGAGCCGCGCGGCGGCGTCGAGCGCCGCGCGCGCCGGCACCCCCAGCCTCCGCCGGACGCGCCACCGCGCCCCTGAGAACGCCAGGTTGGCCACCGTCGCGAACCCCTGCTCGTCCGTCCTGAGCGCCAGCAGGAGATGGGCGACCCGGTCGCTCGGCGGCAGCCCTGACCCGGTTGCCTTTACGCAGTAGCAGTTCACGCGCCGTCCGCCCGGGCGCACCAATAGAGCACCCGTCTCCCCCACGAGCCACGCGCCGAGCCGGCCGCGCTCGAGCATCAGGCCCGTCCGCGCATAGAGCTCGCGCGGCGTGTGATCGACGAGGTCGCCGAGCAGCCCGAGCGCGATCCGTTCGGGCTCGGCGCCGGAGGCGGAACGCGGTCGGACGGCGCGCGCGCCCCGGGCGGCGTAGAGCTCCGGTATCGCCCACGCGTGTACCAGGCAGAGCGCAGCAAACGGGAGCATGATCGGCCCGGCGAGCCCAAGCGCCACCGCACCGGCGACGAACGGCAGGGCGTGGACGACGCTCGAGAGAGTCCACAGCCGGCCAACTCGCCGCAGCGACTGGTCGCTGACCCGCGGTCGCCAGTGGACGTTCGCGACCTCGGGGAGGACGTTCGCGAATGAACCGGCGTCTGCGGACGTCGTCAGGGAGCTATCCCCCGGCGATCGGACGGCGCAGGATGACGACCGGCGCGTCGAGCGGCAGCTCGCGCACCTGCTCGGCGCGGCCCTCGCCATGGGAGACGAGCGCGTAATACCCCTGGTCCAACTCCGCTCGGAACGCCGTCACCGCGGCCTCGAACGATGGGCGATCGTCAGCAGTCCACTCGGCCAACGTGGTGTGGCCTGTTTGATCCATCCGGACGAGTCGGGACACTTCTGCCTCCTGGAGACGGGTGCGCGTCTCATCGTACGCTTCAGCGCCGCGAGTTCTGGGAAGTTTTTACTCAGGATGCGTAGGGTTCGCGAGGCTTGCTAATGGCTATGTGGAATAGCTCAGTTTTGGGTCTGATACCATACCTTTCGGTAGGGCCGGTAAAGGATTACGGGGCTTCGGCTTGTGGCGATGCCGAGCTGTAAGGGGACGCGGAGGTGGCATTTGAGCCTCAATAGGTCAGTACGTGGTGGCGCAGATCGACGTGGACTGGAGTGTCGATGACGCCACCGACGGCTTCGCATGCTGAGCAGTCAGGGGCGCTGAGCGTCCCTCGCGCGCGCTCGGACTTGACCGCCGCCGCAATCGCCCGCCTGCTCGACGCCCGAGTCTGGTGGCAGATCCGACTCCTGGTCGACCTCGTGGTCCTGTGTCTCGCCTCGATCGCCGCTCTCTACGCAGGGCCAATTCCGGACAGCGGCCTGGATCAATGGATCGCCGGGGTGTTCCCGCTGCTGACGCTGACGCTGCTGCGCCTCCGCCGCGATCCCGACGTGCGGATGCACGCCTCGCCGCTCGACACGGCCGCGTACGTCCTCGGGGCGGTCTCGCTCTCGGCGATGATGATGATCGCCGCCGGCTCGATCCTGGGCGGCTCTCATCCCGTCGGGCTCGCCGTCAGGCTGTGGCTGTTTGCCGCGGTGTACCTCACGCTGGCGCGTCTAGTGCTCGGCTCGGTTCGACTCCAGGCCGTCCGCAACGAGGCCCTGGCGACCCCGGCGTTGATCGTCGGGGCCGGCATCGTCGGCGAGCGCCTGGTCAGGCGGTTCACCGGTGACCGGAACTACGGGATCCGCCCGGTTGGCTTCCTCGATTCCGATCCGATGCCGAGGGACGGCTATACGCCCGCGTCCGCGGTTCCGGTCCTCGGAGGGCTCGACAACCTGGCCGAGGCGATCCGCCACACGGGAGCACGACGCGTGATTCTCGCCTTCTCCTCCGAGCCCGACCACGTGCTCGTCGAGAAAGTCAGGGAGTGCGAGCGACTCGGAATCGAGGTATCGCTCGTGCCGCGACTATTCGAGACGATCAACGACCGCGCGATCCTCGATCACATCGGCGGCCTGCCACTGATCTCGCTGCGTCCGACCAACCCGCGGGGGTGGCAGTTCGCGATCAAGCACACGATCGACCGGAGCTTCGCGCTGCTGGCGCTGGTCGTGCTCGCGCCGCTGATGGCCGCGATCGCGATCGGCGTGCGGCTCAGCTCTCCCGGACCCGTCCTGTTCCGCCAGCGCCGCGTGGGGCGCGATGGGCGCGTGTTCGACGTGCTCAAGTTCCGCACGATGCGCGAGCCCGCTGGCGACCCGGACAACGCATTCGAGCTCCCCGATGGATGCGCCCCCGGTGGCGTCGAGGGCGAAGATCGCCGGACGCGGTTCGGCGGCTGGCTGCGGCGGGCCTCACTCGACGAGATCCCCCAGTTCATCAACGTCTTGCGCGGTGACATGAGCATCGTCGGGCCTCGTCCCGAGCGCCCAGAATTCGCCGAGCGGTTCGGCGAGGAGGTCGACCGCTACGACGACCGACTGAGGGTCAAGTCGGGCATCACCGGCTGGGCACAGGTGAACGGGCTGCGCGGACAGACGTCGATCGCCGACCGGGTCGAGTGGGACAACTACTACATCCGCAACTGGTCGCTCGGGCTCGATCTAAAGATCATGATGCTCACGATCGGCGAAGTCGTACGCCTCCGCGACAGCCAGAGGGCGCGTAAGTACGCAGCCGATCCGGCGCACACTCGCATCCCGTAGAGCTCGCCCGACCGCATCGCGGCAGCGGTCAACATGCGCGCCGGATCCTGAGGACTCTGGCGCGCTCCATAACCACGGTTTTCTCGCGAGCCCTACTCAACGCAGGCCCTTTCTCCTATTTGGGTTGACCGGGCTTTGCACATATTTACTCTGAAAATTCCGCACATCTTTGCGCGCTGACGCCAGCTCTGTGGCGGGTCGGGCAGGTTACCGGTGAGTTGCGCAGGGACGGTTCGCATCGAACGCCGCTCGCGTCATTTCGACGGCGGTTCACCGCGAGCCGCGATCGGCCATGGCCGTTCCTGCCGGCCGGACGATCCCCATGCGCCGATACTCCATCCCGGTTCTGGCTCTCGTTGCCTCGCTCGTTCTAGGAGCCGCTCCCGCGCCCGCCATGCGCACTCATGCGGCGCGTCGGGCGCCGGCGCTCAAGCGATCTGGCCGGACGCTGCATTGGAGCTCCTTGCCCGGCGTTCGCAGCTACCTGATCGCCGCCGTCGGCGCGGACCAGACGACATTCCACGTGGTCAGGAACACCCGGTTCACTCCCGCCCCGAGACCGGGTCACACCGTCGCCTATGTGGTCAGGGCACGCGCTCGCCACGCCCGGTGGTCACATGCGGTGCGAATGAGCTGGCCCGCGGTCGGACGCACGAGCCAGGACCCGGCACGCCTCATGGTGTCGGTCGAGAACACGACCGGATGGGGCGTGGATGCGATCTTCCGCAACGCCGGCGTGCGTTACGAGCGACTCGACGTGGGTGATGGGAGCAATCTCGATCTGGTGGCAAAGGCGTTGAGCGACGGGATCATTCCGCTCGTCCTTTACAACCCGGGCCCCAACGGGTCACTGGAAGGGGTTCCCCCTTCGGTTGCCAGCGCCCAGGTCGTCTCGTTGGCGCGGCGGCTCTCGACGCTGGCGCTCAGGTTTCCGAGCCTGGCCAAGCTGAGCGCGATCGAGTTCGGGAATGAGGTGTACATCAACGAGAGTGCCAGCGAGTACGGCACGCAATATGACGCCGCGCATCGAGCGCTCGCCGCGCTCGGTCTCTCCTCGTGGAAGCTACTGGCCAATGCGACCGCCGCCTGTGGCGACTATCACGCCGAGGACTGGATCCCCGCCGTCATCGGGCGCCTCTCAGGTGGGCCGGCCGAAGTGGACGGCTGGACCGTCCACCCTTACGGATCGATGAATACGGATCTGACACCGGACTGCCGCGGACCGCATGGCTTCGGCTGGCCCGATGTGCGCGACTGGCACGAGATTGCCGTCAGCCACGGGAGTAACGCGCCGTGGTATGTCACCGAGGTCGGACAGTGCATCAGCGCCGGCAGCGCCTGTCCGACGGTTGTGAACCCTGCCACCCAGGCTGCCGATATGACCCGCTACCTCAACGCCGCGGCGAGCTATCGCTGGCTCGTGTATTTCAACTGGTACACGAGCTGCGACGACGGCTCGGGTGGGTACGGCCTGTTGGCGGAAAACTCGTCCCGCGTCTGTGGCGCGGATGGTCCGTCCGACCGCCGGCCCGCGTTCAATGCGCTGGCCCAGTGGATCGGCGCCCACGGCGAGGGATAGCTCTCATCCCTCGCCGTTGGCCGCGAGCCACTGTTCGAGCTCGGCGAACGCCGGCCGCTGATAATTGACCGGTTGGTTCAGGTTCGTTCCGTTGCTGAGCAGCCCGAACCACCCGCTGCTGTCGTCGTAGGCCTGATAGAAGATGAGCGCGGCGATCCATGGATACCGGGCCGCCGCGCCGGTCCGCGCGTCGCCGCCGGCGTCGGTCAGGTATTGACGCATGTCGGCGGCCTGCGTGTAGTAAGGCGCCGAGCCGGCACCTTGCGGCATATCGGTGGCGCTGCCCATCGGGACAGGATCGTTGCAGCCCGCGCCGCCCAGGCACTGACCGACCTCCGTGATGTACCAGGGCGCGTTACTCCCGGCGCTCACCGCGATGTTGTGGTAATCGACGACCGTAGGCCAGCCGAATCCCTGGCCGGGGGCGCCACAACCGAAATCCGTGGTCATCGGCCCATACGGATGGACGGTCCAACCGTCGATGCCGGCCGCGCCGGAGGACTGAGCCGCGATGACCTGGTTGATCCAGGCGGGGCTCGTGTAGGAGTTCACGCACGTGCCGAGGCCGTTGCCCACAGCGAGCAGCTTCCAGCTTCCGAGCCCGGCCGCGGCGAGCGCGGCGTGCGCGGCGTTGTACTGACGGCCGTAGGTGGTGGCGTTCTCCGCCGGCCCACTCGTGCCCCAGTAAACCTCGTTGCCGAACTCGATCACGTGCATCTTGTTGAGGATCGGATAGCTCGCGGCCAACGTGTCTAGCTTCTGCGCGAGGTTCACGATCTCCGTGCTCATGTTGCTGTCGGCATAACCCTCGAACAGCACCAGCGGGGTGATCCCGTTCCGCAGCGCGGTGCAGACGTAGTCCGCTCCGTCGCATGTGCCCGTGTCCTGACCGCGGTCGACGTCCTCTCGGGTGTAGGTCACCCCCAACTGACTGAAGAGCGAGGCCGAGTGGAACGGTGCGTAGTTGTAATTACCGAGGTCCATCACCCCCACCTTGAGCTTCCCAGTGACCGGACCTGGAGACGTCTGTCCCGTAGTTGGTGGAGTCGGTGGGGTCGTGGGTGGCGCCGGCGGTGGTGGGCTTCCCCCTTTCGTACCACCGCCTCCGGAGTGCCCACCGGTGCGGTGTAGCGGCCCATTTGTCTGCCGGTATGTGATTGAGATGAGTTTGGACCAGGGTGCCGACGGGATATCCGCGCGTACGCGGAAGCTGACCGTGTGGCGCGGACGGCGCCGCGGGTTGAACGTCACGCCGCGAACGACCCGGTACGCGACATCGCGGCTGACCGCAACCGCGACGACATACCGCGCGGCTCCGGGAACACGCGTCCAGCGCAGCTTGCCGTTGCGAACCGTGAGCACCGTGCGCGTTCCCGCGGACCTGGCCGGCTGCGCGACATGCGCCGGCCGTGATGACGCGGTCGCGACGCCCACGCCCAAGAACGCGATCGTCACGAGCAGCCATAGCCCGACCGCGTACCGCGCGGGCAACGAAAACGAACGCGTGAGTGATTGCAGCCGCACGCGTGCCGTACGGCCAGCCTTCGTCTGCTTCATTACGGTGACCGGGAGACGGAGCTTGTGCCGCCGCGATCCCCGTCACGGGGACGGCGCTAATTCGATGCGGCCTTACGTGTGAGGGCTAACGACCTGCTAGTTCTCTGATCGGCATCGCGTCTCACTGCTTTAATGCGCGCTGGACGCGTGGCCGAACACACGGTTGCCGTCGCCGAGCGTGGGTTCCTCTTCAGCCGTCGGACTGTTCCGCGAAGTCGTGGAGCACCGTCCACGCGGGCTTCCGGGACAGGTCGGGGCGCAGCAGGCCGAACCAGGCCTCGCGATCGTCAGCGGGGCTCGGCGCGATGTCGCGCAGGTCATATACGAACACGGCCCTTACGTACGAGCGCCACGTCGTCACCGCGTCGTGCAGGAACTCGTCTAGGTACCTGCCCTGCGCGGCCTCGGAAACGCACCCCGTGGTTCCCGAGCACGTGGACCAGCCGATCTCCGTCACCCACAAGGACTTGTCACCATCTCCGTGCGCCACCAGCTCGGCGTGCACTTGCTCGAGTCGGGCCGGCTCGTTGTCGGTGTCGCCACCCGGCGTGTACACATCCGGGTCCCCGCCATACGGATGTACGGAGACGGCATCGAAATAGCGACCCAGGTCGGGGACGGCCGCATACATGCCGGCGATCCAGTCCTCTCGTTGTCCCGCCAGCGTGTGAAACGAAGTATCCGCCCCGATCAGAAACCGGACGCTCGGGTTGACACCCCGCCCGGCGTTCACGGCGGCGACGACCATCCGGGCGTAGGTCGCGGGATCCCGGTTGCAGCCGGCATCCCACGGTTCATTCCAGAGCTCATACCACACCAGCGGTCGCTCGGGGAGCGTGGGGTTCTCGCGCCAGAACTGCCCGCCCGGCCCGTACCGGGCGACGGCCGCGGCAGCGAAAGCGGCGTAGGTCGCGGCGTTCGCGGGCAGGCATCCCTCGCCTGGCGCAGCCCAGCTTGGGGCGTCGTCGAGGATCGGCAAGACCATCAGGCCGGTCTCGGTCGCGATCCGGACGACCGCGTCGTAGTTGCTCCAGTTGTATTTGTTTTCCTGCGGCTCGGTCAGCGCCCAGCTGAGGTCCTCGCGCACGGCGTGGACGCCCGTCTGGGCGGCGAGCACCGCTTCCTCGCACCGGTCGGGCCCCTGCTCGAGCCTGATGCTGGCGCTGATCCCGAGAAGGAGTGGCGATGATCCCGAGGGCGCGGGTGCCGTCGTAGTAGGTGGCGAGCAGCTCGCAGCGGCATGCGCGAACCGGCGATTTCCGACCGCCGCCGCCCGCCCGCCGCGAGTGCTCTGGCCGGAGAAGGCGATGAACACGGCCACTGCCGCGACCACGCCCAGTGCGCCCGCGGCGATGAGCCAGCGGCGCACGTTGCGCGCCAACCCGGCGCGAGCATCGCTCATCTCGGAGGGTGCTGTGCGGAGACCACGGACGCGATCGACTGATCGCGTCGGTAACGGATGACCCCGATGCCGAGACCCTGCTGACCCGGGGTCTCGATGAACTCGTATGACGGGTAGATCGTGCTGATCAGCCTCCAGAACGCCGGCACGTCGCCGGCGCTGCCTCGCTCGGAATCGGTGACCTCGCAGATGTCGTGAAATGCGATCAAGCCACCGTCGCGCACGAACTCCCGGTAGTTGATGAAGTCCTGCCTGACGCCGCTCCAGGCGTGATCGCCATCGATCAGGAGCAGATCGATCTCCCGCGCGCCCAGCTTTCGCCGCAGACGCGCGACCGTCGACGGATGGGTGGTGTCGCCGTCGATGACGTGCACCGCCTGTCCCGGGGGCGCCGCCCGCCGCAGCCGCCAACGGTTCTTCGCGTACAGGTCCATCACGATCAGCGTCTCCGGTCGGAGCACTCGGCTGAACAGAACGCTGGTGCCACCATCGCGGGTGCCGATCTCACACACGATCCGAGCGCCGTTCTCCGCAGCGAGGCCGAGCAGACCCTTTATCTCTGGCATGTGCTGCACCGGCCCGACACCGAAGTGAGCCTGTGCGAACGCGAAGCACTCCTCGGCGCTGTGGACATGTGCTGCGTCCTCTCGCTCCGCGCGACGCGCCGACGGATTCAAGAGGTACTTGGTGAGTGCCACGAGATCCTCGCCTACGAGCTCTGCCACGTACGGGCTCGCGCGCAAGCCGGTCCGACTCGCCAGCCTCTCGGCCGGGACTCTCGAGAGCTCACGCGCTCGCTGCAACACGGCGAGGTGCCTCAATCGTGTCGAGCAGGGTGTTCCAGCGTGCGGCGTACTGCTCGAGGCTGTTGTTCTCGGTAACCCAGGCGCGCGCTCGCCGCACCACCTGAGCGATGTCGGCCTCGTGTAGGCGTCCGAGCTTTGCCGCCAGGTCAGCTTCGCTGTGCTCGACGCACAGCGCTTCGTACTCGGGAACGGCGCGCAGGAGCGACGGAACCGAACCGACCCTGGTGGTCAGCACCGGAACGCCCGCGGCGAGCGCCTCGAGCAACACGTAGCTGCACGCCTCGTACACGCTCGGCAGGAGCACGCAGTCGGCCGCGGCGTAGGCCACCGCCAGCTCCTCCGCCGACAGGGCGCCGAGGTGGAGAGCGCCCGACGTGCTCCGCGGGCCGGCGATCACCAGCCGGTAGCCGGCTCGCTGGCACGCCGGCAGCATGAGCCGGGCGCCCTTGCTTTCGTTCAGGCGCCCCGCGAACAGGGCCAGTCGCTCATCCGCCGGCAAGCCAAGCCGGGCACGGGCCTCTGCGCGGGGGCGCGGCGTGAACACTCCTAGGTCGACGCCGTTCGGAATGACGGGACCAGCGCGCACGCGGTAATGGCGCCAGACCTCCGCGGCGGTCGATTCCGACACGCACACCACCGTCGCGTGGCGAGCGGCCAACGCTTCCGCGGTTCCACCGCCGAAACGGCGACGAAGGAGCTCGCGGCGGGGCAGCCCGTCGGCCCGCCGCTCGGCCGGCGTCAGCCGCGCGGCATCGGCGCGCGCCATCTCGACCAGCGTCCCGTGGAAGACATGAATCCGCGGCGTGGCGCTCGGAAAGCCCCAACCGAAGATGCCGTTCGTCACCACCAGGTCGGCGATGGCAACGCGGTGATCGGCGGCGAGCTGGCGTGACAGCCACAGCGAGCCCAGTCCCGGGCGGTAGATCCACCGCCCCGGATCCCTTTCTGGCCAGATCGTGTCGACCCGTAGCCCACGTTCGCGCAGAACCGACGCGAGCAGCGCACCGGAGCGTTCGACGCCCCCGATGAAGCCGGGCGGGTGGCGGGAGACGATCACGGCCTCCGGGGGCGCTGCTCCCGCGCTGGTCACAGAGGGCCAGTCTAGTGCCGGTCCATGGCGCGGCCGCGGTCCTACAATCGCCCGCCGGTGGCGAACATCTGCGCGCTCAACAACTACCCGCTGCGGAAGATGTGGGACCTG
>Ga0335073_10008297_pt1 | contig 14578 bp, 14 predicted proteins | sample Lox_Sample_22_FD_207093 | JGI IMG/M metagenome (GOLD analysis project Ga0335073, IMG submission 207093) | Soil microbial communities from Loxahatchee National Wildlife Refuge, Florida, United States - Lox_Sample_2.2 | ecosystem: Environmental > Terrestrial > Soil > Wetlands | place: USA... | reverse complement strand
GCCGTCGGCGAGCAACCCGTTCATGAACCCCTCGACGAACTCGCCGTACCTCGAAGAGACCGTCCTGCACCTCAAGCCGGTCTCCTGAACAGCCGCAATGACAACTAACTACGCGGGGCGGACCCCGCCCGGCCGGGGGCTTCCCGCCTCCGGCCGGGCGGGGGCCCTGCCGCCCGAAAGCCTGGAACAGCTCCTGGCCGGTCTCACCGTGGACGAGAAGGCGCTGCTGCTGACCGGCGCCGACGCCTGGCGCACGCAGGGCGCCGAAGCGCTCGGGCTCCGGCCGATGATCATGTCGGACGGCCCGGCCGGGGTCAGGGGCGTGGTCCTCGACGAGCGGCAGCCGTCGTCCAGCCTGCCCTGCCCGTCCGCGCTCGGAGCCACCTGGGATCCCGGCCTGGTCCGCGAGCTGGCCGCGGCCCTCGGTGCGGAGGCACGGGGCAAGGGCGTCGACGTGCTGCTCGCGCCCACGATCAACCTCATGCGCACGCCGCTCGGCGGCCGCGGGTTCGAGTGCTTCGCCGAGGACCCGGTGCTGACCGCCGTGCTGGCGGTCGCGTTCGTCCGCGGCGTGCAGGGCGCCGGAGTCGCCGCGACCGCCAAGCACTTCGTCGGCAACGACTCGGAGACCGAGCGCTGGACGTACGACGCCCGGATCGCCGAGTCAGTGCTCCGCGAGCTGTACCTGGTCCCGTTCGAGGCGTGCGTGCGCGAGGCCGGGGTGGCGCTGGTGATGGCCGCCTACAACAAGGTCAACGGGGTACCGATGACCGAGAACGGACGGCTGCTGCGTGACCTGCTCAAGGACGAGTGGGGCTTCGACGGCGTCGTCACATCCGACTGGCACGCGGCGCGCAGCACGGCCGGCACCGCCCTGGCAGCGCTCGACCTGGCGATGCCGGGCCCCGACGGGCCGTGGGGCGGGCAGCTGGCCGCGGCGGTGGCCGACGGCTCGGTCGCCCCGGGCGTGCTCGACGACAAGGTGATCCGCCTGCTCCGGCTGGCCAGCCGCGTCGGCGCGGTCGGCGACTCAGCCAATGCTGAGCCGACGGACCTGACACCGGTCGACCCGGCGCTGCTGAGGCGGGCGGCGGCGGCGGCGTTCGTGCTGCTGCGGAACGAGGACGACGCGGCGCTGCCCATCGATGCGGCGCGGGTGGAGCGCGTGGCGGTGATCGGGCCGAACGCGATCCGGCCGGCCATCCACGGCGGCGGCAGCGCGGTTGTGATGCCGGCCACCGTGTCCACCCCGGCCGCGGGGATCCGCGCGGCGCTCGCCGGGCAGGCTGAGGTCACCGTCGCCCCGGGATGCCAGACCTGGGTGATGGTGCCGGAACCGGATGCGGGGTCGCTGCGCGACCCCGCCACCGGCGAGCCGGGGCTGCGAGTCGAGTACCGCGATCGCGACGGCGGCCTGCTGGCCGCCGAGCATCGCACCTCGACGGTGCTGGCCTGGTGGGACCAGGTTCCTCCCGGCATCGGCTGGGGCATGCCCGGCAGCATCGCGCTGATCACCTCGTTCCGGGCGGACAGCACCGGGCCGCACCTGCTGGGCGCGGCCGGGATCGGGCACCTCACGCTGACGGTGGACGGCACCGTGGTGGCCGACGGCGCGACCGCGGTTCCCGATGACCCTGTCGAGGCCATGGCCCGCCCCGGCGAGATACGGGCGGCGGCGGCGCTCGGGGCCGGGCAGCAGGCCGAAATCCGGCTCGAGTTCCGGCCGGCCGCCGACGGCGAGGGCCCGCTGGCGGTCCGCCTGGGGATCGTGCCCGCGGCCGACGACGACGCGATGCTGGCCGAGGCGGAACAGGCGGCGGGCCGCGCCGACGTGGCGGTCGTCGTGGTTGGGTCGCCGCCGATGACCGAGAGCGAGGGCTTCGACCGCGCCACCCTGGCGCTGCCTGGCCGGCAGGACGAGCTGGTCCGCCGGGTCGCCGCGGTCAACCGCCGCACCGTGGTTGTGCTGAACGCGGGCATGCCTGTGCTGGCACCGTGGGCCGATCAGGTCGCCGCCGTGCTGCAGGTCTGGCTGCCCGGACAGGCCATGGGTGACGCGCTCGCCGACGTGCTGCTCGGCCGGGCCGAGCCAGGCGGCCGCCTGCCGGTCACCCTGCCGGCCGCCGAGGCGGGCTGCCCGGTCCTGCACGCGGTGCCGCGCGACGGCCTGATCGCCTACGACGAGGGCCTGCTCATCGGGTACCGCGGCTACGACGCGGCCATGATCAGGCCGCAGTTCCCGTTCGGCCATGGCCTCGGGTACACGACCTGGGTGTATGAGTCGCTGCGGGCCGCTACCTCCGAGCTGGCCGCGGACGAGGATCTCGACGTGGTGGTCCGGGTCCGCAATACCGGCTCTCGGGCCGGGCGCGAAGTAGTCCAGGCCTATCTGGCGGCGCCGCCGCCAGGCGAAGGGGACGACATGGCAAGGCCGCCGCGAGAGCTAGCCGCGTTCGCCTCGGCCAGCGTGCAGCCCGGCGCAGCGGCCGACGTGGCGATCCGCGTGCCCGCGCGGGCGTTTGCCCGGTGGGATTCCGGCACCGGCGGCTGGGTCTGGCCGGCGGGGCGGTTCACCCTGCACGTGGGGCGGTCATCACAGGACCTGCGGCTGTCGACGGAGGTTCAGCTGGGCTGAAGGGCCTTTCGGCACCCCGCCCGGACGAGGCCGACGGCGGCGAGGCGGGTGAGTGCCACCGCATCGGGTCACGAATCGAGAAGCACCAGCACTCGTGGCCGGCCTAGCCTTCAATCAGCTGGCCCGGTATCGCGCCGAGCCTATGAAGGCCGAAGGGTAGGGGTGACAATGCCCGCGACGGGTTCCCAGACCGGAGCCGATGGCTTCACTGCTGCCGAGCGTGCCGCGATGAAGCAGCGCGCCGCAGAGCTTCGCGCGGAGGGCAGGAAAGGGGCCAAGAAGGCCGACGGGCTGCAGGCCCTCCTCGACGCGATCGCAAAGATGGCGCCGGAGGATCGCGTGATCGCCGAGCGGGTTCACGCAACGATCAGCGCCACCGCGCCGGACCTGTCCCCGAAGACCTGGTACGGGATGCCCTCCTACGCCGACGGGAACGACAAGATCGTCGTCAGCTTCAAGAACTCCGGCAAATTCAACACCCGGTACTCGACGCTGGAATTCCAGGACGCCGCGAACCTCGACGACGGAGACCTGTGGCCCGTGTCGTTCGCGCTGCAAAAGTGGAGCCCCGCGGTAGAGAGGAAGGTCGCCGAGCTGGTGACGGCCGCGGTCTCCTGACGGGCGGCGCCTGGGCGGTCAGCCAGTGGCGCCGGCCGCCGGGCTGGCGCTCGGCGCGACGAGCTCCGCCTCGAAGCCGTCCGCGTTCTCCAGGTAGGCGGCGTAGTGACCCTCGCCCCCGGCGTGCGGGTGGCGGTCGGCGAACATCAGCCGCCATCCGTTGCTCGGCGCGACGGCGACCAGCTTCTCGAGGAGCGCCTGGTCGGCGACGTGGAACGCGAGGTGGTTCAGGCCCGGGCGGTGCCGGTCGTGGCGGCTCGCGGTGCGGTCCGGCGACTGCTCAAGGACGATGTAGGTATGCCCGGCCCGCCAGCTGCGGCCGCCCGGCCAGTCGCCGAACGGCTTGTACCCGAGCTCGTCGAGCAGCCAGCCCCAGCTGGCCACCGCGCGGTCGAGGTCGGGCACCCAGAACTCGAGGTGGTGGATCATGCCGGTGACCACCTCACCGGCGGGGGTCGGGGCTGCCCACGCAGGAGCCAGCTCCCGGTCAGGCTGTGCCGTGACCGACGTCTCCGGGGACGCGCCGCTTGGGCCGGGGTCCGCTGCCATGGGTGATCAGCTCGAAGTCCTTGTCGTCGTGCAGCATGGTAACGGCTAGTTTCCGATCAGCTGGCGGTAACCGGAGACATCGACGTTCCGCGTTGTACCGTCGTCTCTCACCCGAGTTCTTCGAGCCGCTGCTGCACCTTGCTCATACCCCGCAGCCAGCGGTCGGTTTCGGCCGCCCGTCCTGCGTACATGCCCGCGACTTCCGGATGCGGGAGGATCAGGAACCGGCCGTCGGCGATGCCCCGCAGCACCGCGTCGGCGACCGCTTCCGGCTGGATCGCCGACTCGCCGAGCAGCGCCTCGGTCCTGGCGTCGGTGCCGTCGAGCATCGGGGTCCGCACGCCGAGCGGGCAGATCGCCTGCACCGTCAGGCCGCGGTGGGCATAGGTGACCGCCAGCCACTCGGCGAAGGCGAGCGCGCCGTGCTTGGTGACGGCATACGGCGCGGAGCCAGGGACCGTCAGCAGGCCCGCCGCCGAGACCGTGCAGATCAGGTGGCCGCTCCCGCGCTCCAGCCAGGGCCCGAGCAGCAGCCGCGCCGCGCGGACGTGCGCCATGACGTTCACCTGCCACGACGCGTCCCAGTCCGCCTCCGGGGCCTCGGGCCCGCCGGTCAGCGCGATCCCGGCGTTGGCGCAAAACAGGTCGATCTCGCCGAGTTCGGCGCGGGCGGCGGAGACCAGCGCGGCGACGCCGTCCTCGCTCGCCGCGTCGGCCGCGATCGCGGTCCCGCCGCATGACACGGCGACCGCGGCGGCGGCCTGCGCGTTGATGTCGTTGACCACCACCCTGGCGCCATCGGCGGCGAACCGGCGGCACAGCGCCGCGCCGATCCCGCTGCCGCCACCGGTCACCACGACGCCGGCACCGGCAACCGATCTCATCACAGGGCTCCTTCGGGCAGGTTGACGAGCCCAGCCAGGCTGGCCCGGTGCCGGTCCGCGGTGCCGAACCCGATCGACGAGCTCTTGGCCCGCTTCAGGTACAGGTGCGTCGGGTGCTCCCAGGTGAAGCCGATGCCCCCGTGCAGCTGCAGGCATTCCTGCGCGGCCCGGACCGCGATGTCCGAGCACGCCGCCTTGGCCAGCGCCACCGCCACCGGAGAGTCCGGGTGCTCGGCGGCCAGGCACGCCGCGGCGTACCTGGCCACCGCGCGGGCCTGGGTCACGCCCACCCACAGGTCGGCCGCGCGGTGCTTGAGCGCCTGGAACGACCCGATCTGCCGGCCGAACTGGCGCCGCTCCTTCGCATGCGCCACGGTCATCTCCAGGCACCGCTCGGCGAGGCCGAGCTGTTCGGAGGCGAGCATCGCCGCGCCGGCGGCCAGCGCGGCGGCCACCGCCCGGTCGGCCGCCTCGCCCGAGGCGATCCGCCGGGCCGGCGCGCCGGTCAGGGTCAGATCGGCGAGCTGCCTGGTCATGTCCAGCGACACGGCGGGGCTGACGGAAACCCCGGCCGCGTCGGCGGTCACGGCGTACAGCCCGTACGGCACCCCGTCGGCCGGCACCAGCAGCACATCGGCGGGCAGCGCATCGGCGACCGCGGCGACGGTCCCGGTGAGCCGGTACCCGGATTCGCCCGGCGTCAGCCGGACTGTTGGCTGCGGCCTGGCCCCAGGAGGAGCCGGGAACGGGACGCCGAGCGCCACCGTCGTCGAGCCGGCGGCCATGGCGGCCAGCAGATCGTCGTCGCCCGCTGCCAGCAGCGCCGCGGTCGCCACGACCGCCGACCCGAGGAACGGCACGGGGGCGACCGCGCGGCCGGTCTCCTCGGCCACCACGGCCGCCTCGCGGTAGGACGCGCCGGCGCCGCCGCTGCTCTCCGGGATCAGCAGGCCGGCGCAGCCGAGATCGGCCGCGAGCACCCGCCACAGCCCGGTGTCGTACGTCTGTGCGGTCTCGGTCCTGGCCAGCACCTCGGGCCAGCCGCAGCGGCCGGTGAATAGCGAGCGAACGGCGGCCCGCAACTCGGTCTCGGCCTCGCCGTACAGCAGATCGGGGATACCCGCCGACGTGATGGCGGTGGGGTTGGGGGTCGTGACGGTGGTGTCGGTTGCCTGGCTCATCGCGGCAGGTCCTTCCATGGCACGCCCTTGTCGACCCGGATCTCGGGCGGCAGCCCGAGCACCCTCTCGGCGATGATGTTCTTCAGGATCTCCGAGGTGCCGCCCTCGATCGAGTTGCCCCGGGCCCGCAGGTAGCGGTAGCCGGCGTCGCGGCCGTAGAAGCTGACCGTCTCCGGCCTGCGCATGGCCCAGTCGTCGTAGCGCAGCCCGTCGGCCCCGGCCAGCTCGACCTCGAGCTCGGAGATCTCCTGGTTCAGCCGGGCGAAGACGATCTTCGCCGCGGACCCTTCCGGGCCCGGCTGGCCGGCGGCGAGCTGCTGGCGGAGCCTGGCGCCGGCCAGCCGGGCCACCTCGGCGTCGGCCCACAGCCGCAGCAGCCGGTCATGCAGGCCAGGGGTGCGGTTCCCGGGATTGGCCCGCCAGGCGGCGGCGGCCGATGCGATCATGCCGCCTTCCCGTGGGGCCGCTCCCCCGCCGATCGACACCCGCTCGTTCATCAGCGTGGTCGTGGCCACCTTCCAGCCCTCGCCGACCTCGCCGATCCGGTCGGCATCGGAGATCGCGACGTCGGTCAGGAAGACCTCGTTGAACTCGGCCTCGCCGGTGGCCTGCCGAAGCGGCCGCACCTCAACACCGGGCGCGGTCATGTCGCAGCAGAAGTACGTGAGCCCCTGGTGCTTGGGCACGTCCGGGTCGGTGCGGGCGACCAGCAGCCCCCGCTTGGCCAGGTGCGCCGAGGACGTCCACACCTTCTGCCCGCTGACCACCCAGCCCGGCGGGTCGCCGTCCCCCCGGACCGCGCGGGTGGCCAGGCCGGCCAGATCAGACCCGGCGCCCGGCTCGCTGAACAGCTGGCACCAGATCTCCTCGCCGGTCCACAGCGGGCGCAGCCAGCGGCGCTGCTGCTCCGGTGAGCCGAACGCCAGAATCGTCGGCGCGGCCATGCCCAGCCCGATCCCGTTGCGTTCAGGGCGGTTATTCGGTGCGCCTGCCGCGGCGAATTCAGCATCGACGGCCGCCTGCAGGTCCCGGGACAGGCCCTGGCCGCCAAGGCCGGCCGGGTAGTGCACCCAGGCCAGCCCGGCGTCGAAGCGCGCGCGGAGGAAGCCGAGCCGGCCGGTCGCGGCCGGGTCGTGGGTGGCCAGGAAGTCACGGACCTGACCGCGCAGGTCCTCCGCGGTCGTCACCGGGCACCGCTCAGCGTTGTGCCGCTCAGCATAGAGGCCCGCCAGCCACGTAGATCACCTGGCCGGAGACGAACCCCGCGCCGTCGCTCGCCAGGAACGACGCAACGTTCGCGACGTCGTCGGGCTGGCCGACCCGGCGCACCGGGATCTGGGTCGCGGCGGCCTTCTGGAACTCCTCGAAGTCCATGCCGATCCTGGCCGCGGTCGCGGCGGTCATGTCGGTGACGATGAATCCCGGTGCGATCGCGTTGGCGGTGATCCCGAACTGGCCGAGCTCGATCGCCAGCGTCTTGGTGAATCCCTGCAGGCCTGCCTTGGCGGTCGAGTAGTTGGCCTGGCCGCGGTTGCCGAGCGCCGAGCTCGACGACAGGCTGATGATCCGGCCGAACCGCTGGTCCACCATGTACTTCTGGGTCGCGCGGCTCATCAGGAACGCCCCGCGCAGGTGCACGCCCATGACCGTGTCCCAGTCGTCATCGGTCATCCTGAACAGCATGTTGTCCCGGATCACCCCGGCGTTGTTGACGAGGACCGCGGGCGGGCCGAGCTCGGCGGCGACCCTCTCGACACCAGCCGCGACCTGGTCAGCCTGGCTGACGTCGGCGCCGACCGCGATCGCTCGGCCGCCGGCCGAGGTGATCGCCTCGACGGTTCCGCCCCCGTCGGCCTCCTTCAGGTCCAGCACGGCGACGGCCATCCCGTCGGCGGCCAGCCGCTGGGCGATCGCCGCGCCGATGCCGCGCGCCGCCCCGGTGACGATCGCCACCCTGCCCGCTGGCCCAGACTCCTGCGTCATGCGTTCCTCCTGCCTGCCGTTTGTTGTCGCCTAGCTGTACTTTCTCAGCTCACGCCGAGCAAGTGACCGCTTGTGCACCTCGTCGGGGCCGTCGGCGAACCGCAGCGTCCGCGCGCTGGCCCACAGATGCGCGAGCGGGAAGTCCTGGCTGATCCCGCCGGCCCCGTGGGTCTGGATCGCCTTGTCGATCACCCACTCCGTCATCGCCGGGGTGGCGATCTTGATCGCCTGGATCTCGGTGTGCGCGCCCTTGTTGCCGACGGTGTCCATCAGCCAGGCGGTCTTCAGCACCAGCAGCCGCGCCGACTCGATCCGGACCCGGGACTCGGCGATCCAGTCCTGGATAACGCCCTGGTTGGCGAGCGGCCCGCCCCACGCCGTGCGCTGGAGTGCCCGGCGGCACATGAGCCCGAGGGCCCGCTCCGCCGCGCCGATCTGGCGCATGCAGTGGTGAATCCGGCCCGGGCCGAGCCGGGCCTGGGCGATCGCGAAGCCGTCGCCCTCGCCGGCGATCAGGTTGGCGGCCGGCACCCGGACGTCCCGGAACTCCACCTCGGCGTGGCCGCCGTGCGGGCCGTCGGTGTAGCCGAACACGCGCATGCCCCGCTCGACGTTGACCCCGGGCGTGTCCCGCGGCACGAGGATCTGGGACTGCTGCCGGTGCCGCTCGGCCTCCGGATCGGATTTGCCCATCACGATGAGGATCTTGCACCGCGGGTCCATCGCCCCCGACGACCACCACTTGCGGCCGTTGATCACGTACTCGTCGCCGTCGCGCTCGATCCTGGTCGCGATGTTGGTCGCGTCCGACGACGCGACGTCCGGCTCGGTCATGCAGAACGCGGACCTGATCTCGCCGTCGAGCAGCGGCCGGAGCCAGGCCTGCTGCTGCTCTTCCGAGCCGAACTCGGCCAGCAGTTCCATGTTGCCGGTATCGGGTGCCGCGCAGTTCAGCGCCTCGGGCGCGAGAGACGGGCTGTACCCGGTGATCTCCGCCAGCGGTGCGTACTGCAGGTTGGTCAGCCCGGCTCCCTGCGGGTGGTGGGTGAGGAACAGGTTCCACAGCCCCCTGCTCCTGGCCTCCGCCTTCAGCTCGTCGATGACCGGCGGCCGCTCCCATTCGCGGCCGGCGGCGGCCGCCTCGGCCACCTGCTCGGCGAACACCTTCTCGGCCGGGTAGACGTGGGTGTCCATGAACGACAGCAGCCGCTCCCGGAGTTCCTCGGTGCGCTCGTCATACGCGAAGTCCACTTGCCGCCTCCGCTTGGTTCCAGCTTCATCTGTGACTGCCCTTGTGGACAGCCTGGCGTCCGGATAAGGCTATCTACCGGCCGGTATGGGACCACGCTACGGTCTTGGCATGGCGCAGGTCGAGACGGTCCGCGGTCCGGTTGACACCGGCCAGCTGGGAACCACGCTCATGCACGAGCACGTGTTCGTGCTCAACGAGGAGATCCGGCTGAACTACCCGGGCGAGTGGGACGAGGACGCACGGATCGCCGACGCGGCCGCGAAGCTGACCGCACTGCGGCAGCGCGGATGCGACACGATCGTCGACCCGACCGTGATCGGCCTGGGCAGGGACATCCGCAGGATCCAGCGCGTCGCGGCGGGCACTGACCTGAACATCATCGTGGCCACCGGCCTGTACACCTACGGCGACGTGCCGTTCTACTTCCGGTACCGCGGGTCGCAGGCCTCGTCGGCGAGATCGGACCCGATGACGGCGATGTTCGTCGCCGACATCACCGAGGGCATCTCCGGAACCGGCGTGAAGGCGGCGTTCCTGAAGTGCGCGATCGAGGAGCAGGGCCTGGCGCCCGGGGTGGAGCGGGTGCTGCGCGCGGTGGGCGCCGCGCACGCCGCGACCGGGGCACCGATCACCGTGCACACCCATCCGGGGTCCGGGTCCGGCCTGGAGGCGATGCGGGTCCTGGCCGCGGAGGGCGCCGACCTGACCAAGGTGGTGATGGGCCACAGCGGCGACACGGCCGACGTGGACTACCTGGCCAGGCTGGCCGACGCGGGCTGCCTGCTGGGCATGGACCGGTTCGGGCTCGACATCGTGCTGCCGTTCGACCAGCGGGTGGCCACCGTCGCCGAGCTGGCACGGCGCGGCTACGCGGACCGGATGGTGCTGTCACACGACGCGGCGTGTTACATCGACTGGTTCCGGCAGGACCAGATCCCGGCTTTCGCGCCCTCGTGGCACTTCGGCCACCTGTTCGACGACGTGCTGCCCGCGCTGCGCGAGCGCGGGGTGAGCGAGGCCCAGATCCAGACGATGCTGGTCGCCAATCCGGCGCGCTACTTCTCCTTCTCCGGCCCGGCCCGATGCTGACGGGACCCCGGTTGCGGCAGGTGGCCCTGGTGGCCCGCGACGGCGACCAGGTGGCCGGCCAGCTACGTCAGGCCTTTGGCTGGGGGCAGCCATTTCACGATCCGGGGGTGCGGCAATTCGGCCTCACCAACGCGGTATTCACGGTTGGTGACACATTCGTGGAAGTGGTGGCGCCTGCCCGGCCAGACACCACCGCCGGCCGGTACCTCGAGCGGCGCGGCGGCGACGGCGGGTACATGGCGATATTCCAGGTTACGGACCTGGCGGCCGCTCGCCGAAGGCTGGCCAGCCTGGGGGCGCGAGTGGTCTGGACGGCCGACCTGCCCGACATGGCCGCCACCCATCTGCACCCAAGGGACGTGCCCGGCGCCATCGTGTCCCTGGACTGGGCCGCGCCGGAGGAATCGTGGAGGTGGGCGGGCCCGTCATGGACGGGAGACGCGCCCGAGCATGTGCCCGGCGGCGTGACCGGATTGACGATCGAGGTCAGCGATCCGTCCGCCACGGCCCGGCGGTGGGCAGCGGTCCTCGGCCTTCCCCCCAGTACCGGTGACGCCGCGGAGACGGTGCTACCGGACTCGGGTCAGCGGCTGCGGTTCGTGCGGGCCCCGGCCGGCCATGGAGAAGGCATCACCGCGGTGACCATCGCCGGGCTCTCCGGCGGCCCCCGGACGATCGGCGGTGTCCAATTCGCCAGCGAGGAAGGATGACATGACGACGCTCGACACAGGAACCGAGGACCTGCGCGCTGAGATCGCTGACGGCGTCGCAATGATCACCATGAACCGCCCCGATCGGCGAAATGCCTTCTCGCAGGTCATGCTGTCCGCCCTGGGGGCGGTCCTCGCCCAGGTGGAGACCGACGACGCCGTTGGCTCTGTCGTGCTCACGGGGGCAGGCGGCGCCTTCTGCGCCGGCGGCGACGTCAAGAGCATGGCGGCCCCGCCTGCGGGCGAGGGCGGCGGTTCTGGCCGACCGGTTGATGCCGTCATCCATCGCCAGCGACTCAACCAGCGAGCCACCAGCGGTCGCCTCTGGAGCATGCCCAAGCCGACGATCGCCGCGATCGGGGGGCCGGCGGCAGGGGCCGGCCTGTCGCTGGCGCTGGCCTGCGACCTGCGCTACGCGGTGCCGGGTGCGGTGCTGACCACTGCCTTCGCGCGGGTCGGGTTCGCCGGAGACTACGGCGGGACCTGGTTTCTCACCCGGCTGGTAGGCAGCGGTAGGGCCAAGGAGCTCTACTACTTCTCGGAGCGGCTCAGCGCTGAGGACGCCCAGCGGCTCGGGATCGTCAACGCCATCTTCCCGCCAGCCGACTTTGAACAGGAGGTCATGGCGCGGGCCCGCCGGCTGGCCGAAGGGCCCTCGATCGCTTATCGGTACATGAAGGAGAACTTGAACCGGGCTGTGACCGGCGAGATCGGTGACTGCATGGACCTCGAAGTTACGCACCATGTGCACACCGGCCTCACCGAGGACCACCGCGAGGCCGCCAGGGCCTTCGTGGAGAAGCGCGAACCGCACTTCCACGGCCGGTAGTGCTGCGCGCCGAACAGCTCAGGGTTACAGCCGTGCCATCCGCCGCGGCAGCAGAGCGCCGATGAGCCAGAAGAGCGGAATGAACAGGCCCACGATGAACATGACCCAGTGGCCCTTCCGCAGGGACAGCACGCCCAGCGTGACCAGAAGCACGAAGTAGATGATCCCCAGGATCCAGCCCATGTGCGCTCCTCACCATTCGGCCTCGTCGGCGGGCTCGGTTGTGTCCCCGGCAGGTAAGCATGCGCCTGGCCGCTCGGGGGACGAGGCGGGGTTGCTCGCACTGGGACAGTGCACTCTTTCCCGGCCGCCGGCATCACCCACGGCGGGTGAAGCGAGCCTTGGCTGCGCGCGGCGTCAAGCCCGAAGCGCGCCGGGCGGCCCTATCTGAGCCGGGCGGCCCTATCTGAGCAGCAGCCGGCCGATCCTGCGGCCAGCCACGTACAGTCCGGCCAGGCCCATCACCGCCAGGTAGGCGGCGTGCCAGAGCAGGGCCGGCCCGACCACGCCGAGGGTCAGGCCGCGCATCAGCGCCACACCCTGGTACAGAGGCGTGCACTCGACAAGGATCTGGATCGGCCGCGGGTAGACGCTGAGCGGGTAAAACGTGGCCGAGAACAGGAACATCGGCAGCGTCACCAGCATGATGTACTCGAAATCCTGCCAGCTGCGCATGAACGTGGTGGCGGTCATCCCGACCGCGGCGGACCCGAAGCCGACGAGCAGCGCCACCGGCACGTCGGCAACGGCCCACGCCGAGTGCACCAGGCCGAGCGCGAGCATGACGACCATGAACGCGACCGCGTACAGCCCGCCGCGGATCAGCGACCAGCCGATCTCGCCGAGCGCGATGTCACCGGGGCGCATCGGCGTGGCCAGCGCGGCGTCGTAGAACTTCGCGTACTTCAGCCGGAAGAACACGTTGAAGGTGGAGTCGAGGATGGCGCCGTTCATGGCGGACGTGGCCAGTAGCGCCGGGGCCACGAAGCTGGCGAACCCGACCGGGTGGCCGCCCGGGCCCGCCACGGTCCCGACCAGCTTGCCCAGGCCGACCCCGATGGACAGCAGGTAGAACAGCGGCTCGAAGACCCCGGACACCAGGACCAGCCAGACGTGCCGGTAGACCCGGGCATGCCGCTCGATCAGGTGCACGCTGCCCCGCCCGCCCAGCGCGGACCGGCGGGTGCGCAGCAGCGGCAGCGGCAGCACCCGCAGCGGAAGCTCGCGCAGCGACGGCGCGGTCACCAGACGCGCCTCTCTGTAACCACGGCCTGCACCGCGCGCGGCCTTCTCACGCCAGCGGCCTGCACCGCGCGCGGCCTTCTCACGCCAGCGGCCTGCACCGGGCGCGGCCTCCCTACACCCATAGCCGCCGCCGGTAGGTCCGCTGCCCGATGGCGATGCTCACCGCGGCCAGGGCGCCCAGGTATCCCACGTGCACCAGAGTGCCGCCAAGGGTCGCCGTGCCCAGGCTGAGCGACCGGCACAGCGCCACCCCGTGCCACAGCGGCGTTGCGTACGCGAGCGGCCTGATCCAGGCCGGAAGCTGGGTGATCGGGAAGAACGTCCCGGAGAACAGGAACAGCGGGATCATCCCGAACCGGAACACGAGGGCGAACGAGGTGTCCTTGGTCACGGTGATCGCCCATGCCTCGACGGGCGCGGCGAATGCCATCCCCGTCAGCACCGCGACCGGAAGCGCCGCCAGCACCCAAGGCGATGTGATGGCCCCGAAGGCGGCCATCACCACCAGGAAGATCGCCGAGTTCATGGCCAGCCGCATGGCCGTGAACAGCAGGTGCCCATGAAAGATGTCGGCTGGGCGCAGCGGCGACGCGGCCGCCGCGTAATAGGTGCCCCGCCACTTCACCGAGCCGAGCACCGGGTAGGTGGATTCCTCGATCCCGGACTGCATGGCGGCGGCGGCCAGCAGGCCGGGCGCGAGGAACGCGAGGTAGCTGACCCCGCCAAGCCGCGCGGTGCCGTGCGCGTCGACGAGCTTGCCAAGGCCGAGGCCCATGGCGCCCAGGTAAAGCACCGGGGACATGAAGCTCGTGTAGATCGACCCGCGCCAGGTACGCCGGTAGTTGGTCAGCCAGTACCGGAACTCGCGCACGGCAAAGGACCAGGTCATCTCAGTCCTCCAGCTGCCGCCCGGTGAGCCGCAGGAAGACGTCCTCGAGCGTGCTGCGGCGGACCAACGACGTCAGCGGCTCCAGCCCGAGCTCCCGGACCGCGGCGAGCGCCGTGTCCCCGTTCCGCGTGTACAGCAGGATCCGGTCCGCCAGCACCTCCAGCCGCTCGGCAGGCGCCCCCGCGATCTTTTCCGAGGCCTGCTCGTGCTCTGCCGGGCTGAACCGGATCTCCAGCACCTCGGGTGTGGAGTACCGCTCGATCAGCTCGCGGGGCGAGCCCCCGGCCGCGATCTTGCCACGGTCCATCACGACCAGGCGGTCGCACAGCTGCTCCGCTTCATCCATGTAGTGCGTGGTCAGGACCAGCGTGACGCCCTGCTGCTTGAGCCGGTACAGCCGGTCCCACACCGCGTGCCTGGCCTGCGGGTCCAGGCCGGTCGTCGGCTCGTCGAGCAGCAGGATCTCCGGTTCATTGATGAGCGAGCGGGCGATCGTCAGCCGGCGCTTCATCCCGCCGGACAGCGGCTCGACCTGATCGTCCGCCCGGTCGGTGAGCTGCACAAACTCCAGCAGCCGCGCGGTGCGCTCGGCGATCACCTGGCGCGGCAGCCCAAAGTAGCGGCCGTAGATGATCAGGTTCTCCCGGACGGTCAGCTCCACGTCCAGGGTGTCCTCCTGCGGGACCACCCCGAGCCTGGCCCGGATCGCCGGCC
>Ga0335073_10008296_pt1 | contig 14579 bp, 13 predicted proteins | sample Lox_Sample_22_FD_207093 | JGI IMG/M metagenome (GOLD analysis project Ga0335073, IMG submission 207093) | Soil microbial communities from Loxahatchee National Wildlife Refuge, Florida, United States - Lox_Sample_2.2 | ecosystem: Environmental > Terrestrial > Soil > Wetlands | place: USA... | reverse complement strand
GCGAAACTCAAACGGCTTCGTCAGGTAATCGTCCGCGCCGCGGTCCAGTCCGCTCACGCGATCTTCCACCGCGTCCCGCGCCGTCAACATCAGAATCGGCATCCGCCCGCCCGCTTCGCGAATCCGCCGGCACACCTCAAATCCATTTGGCGCGGGAATCATCACGTCCAAAATAATCAGGTCGTACGTATTAATCTCCGCTTGATACAGCGCCTCTTCGCCCGTCGTCGCCATATCCACCGCATACGCCTGCTCCCGCAGCCCCTTCCCCACAAAACGCCGTACTCCTACATCATCTTCCACCAGCAGTATCCGCATACCCGCATCATACGTGAACCCGGCCTCTGCAGCCCGGCCCTCAACTCTTTCCACAACCCGCACGCTCAAAAAGCCTCCTGAAGAGCGAAACTCCTCGTTAATTTTACGTTCACGCAATCTTTACAATCGCCGTCCTAGAATTCCCGCGGGAATTACCATGAACATTCTGATCGTCGAAGACGACGCCGAAATGGCCGATCTGCTCGTCCGCGGCCTCCGCGAAGAGTCTTACGAGGTTGATCTCGCTCGCGATGGCGGCACCGCTCTGCGTCTTTCCAGCCAGAATTCCTTCGACTTGATCCTCCTCGACGTGATGCTTCCCGGCACCAACGGTCTCGAAGTCGCCAAGCGCCTGCGCTCCCGTGGCGACCAGGCTCCCGTCCTCATGCTCACCGCCTGCGACGCCCTCTCTGACGTGATCAGCGGCCTCGACGCTGGCGCGGACGACTATATGACTAAGCCTTTCTCGTTTGCCGAGCTTCTCGCGCGTGTCCGCGCTCTCGGCCGCCGAGCTACTTCGCGTCCCAAAACGGTGCTGCATGTCCGAGATCTCGTTTTGGACACGAGTTCCTTTCGCGTCTTCCGCGCGGGCGACGAGATCCACTTGTCCCTCACCGAATTTCGCCTGCTGGAACTGCTCATGCGCAACACCGGCCGCATCGTTTCTCGCCAGTGCATCTTCGAGTCGCTTTGGGGCAGCCGCCGCGACATCGAAGAAAACACCATTGACGCATTTATTCGCCTCTTGCGCCGAAAAGTGGATGACGCTGCGCAAACCCCGCTGATCCGCACGCATCGCGGCTTCGGGTATTCTGTTGGTGCGCTCAACTGAGCCTCAACCTTCCAATTCGTCTCCGGCTCACGGCCTGGTATTTCCTCGTTCTGGCGCTGTCGTTTGCTGGCTTCTTCTGGATTTGTGATTTCGGCTTTCAACGCAGCATCGAAACTACCGTTAACGATGCTTCTCGCTCGGACTTGCAAACGCTCGAGCGCCTCCTCTCCGACTCTTCACCACGGGCTGCAGGGCAGCTTCGCCAGCAGCTTGCCCAGCTTGCCGACCTGTGGCCCAATGGCTCGCTCTTCGAAGTTTCCGGTCCTGGCGGCGCGTGGCTCTTTCGTTCGCCGCGCTTTGCTCACGCCGCGCCGGCTCTTCCGCAAGTGCGCGATCCGCACGTTCTTTTTTTCACCACCAATCTCGATCGTGTGCAATATCGCATCGCACTTCAGCGCGTCGTTTTCTCCGGGCAGGCTTTCGAGATTCACGCCGCGGTTCCCACCGAACCTTTCGATCAGGCCCTCGACCATTTTCGCCTCATTGAAAAACAGACGCTTCCTCTGCTCGTTCTGCTCGCTTCGTTTTGCGGCTACTGGCTCAGCGGCCGCGCCCTCGCACCCGTTACCCGCATCATCGCCACCGCCCAATCCATCAGCGCGCAAAACCTCGATCGCCGCCTCGAACTTCCCAAAACTCACGACGAGCTTCGCCAGCTCACCGAAACTCTCAACGCCATGCTCGACCGCATCGAACTGTCCTTCCGCAGAATCACGCAATTCACCGCCGATGCCTCGCATGACTTCCGCACGCCCATCGCGATCATCCGCACCACTTCCGAAATCGCCCTGCGCCGTACCCGCACCGACTCCGAATACCGCGAGGCGCTATTGCGCGTTCTGAAAACCTCCATCGAAACCTCCGAACTCCTCGAAAACCTGCTCACGCTCGCCCGTGCCGATGCCGGCGTCGTCACTCTGGACATGGAAACTGTCGACCTCGCTGCCAGCGTCCGTCGTGCCCAGGACCGTGCTCTTGCCCTCTCCGCCGAAAAGCCTCTGCAGTTTACCGCGCACTTTCCTCCCGCTCCGCTCTGGGTCAACGCCAACTCCGTTGCCATCGACCGCCTGCTCCTCATTCTTATTGATAACGCCGTCAAATACACTCCGGCCGGCGGCCGTTGCGCGATCGAGCTTTCTCATGACTCCGGCGCAGCCCATATTGCCGTCCGGGATACCGGGATCGGTATTTCATCTACAGACCTTGATCGCATCTTCGAACGCTTTACCCGCGCCGACGTCGCCCGTTCCCGCGAAACCCCCGGTACTGGCCTCGGGCTCGCCATCGCCCGCTGGATTGCCGAAGTCCACGGCGGCACGATCGCGGCCGAGAGCCACCTGGGCCTCGGCTCTGTCTTTCACGTCCGCCTGCCCGCCCCGCAACGCACTCCCAGGCAAGCCCTTGTCTTTGAAAGGCAGACGGCCTCGCCTGGCTCCATTCATCTTTCTGAAAAATCTTCAGCTTCAATTTAACGCCTCATTAACCTTCGTTCACGTTTAATTTTTGCAGGCACCCCCACAATCCCCTATCAGTCCGGCGCCAAATTGCTCCCTCGTAGTGTTGTTCCTCGGCGCGAAAATCCTCTTTTTTCGGGGGTGGGTATGTCTCGACGTCTTATGCGAAGTTCATTTCGGATGATCTTGCCCGTTGCCCTTGCGATTCTGGCGGCTTCGTCTATTCCTGCGCAGACTACAACCCGTGGCACGTCCGGTAAGGGCTCCATCGCCGGTACCGTCACCGACACTTCCGACGCGGTGTTAAAAGGTGCCCAGATCAGTATTCAGTCCGTCGGTGTAACCACGGCGTCAGACGCCACAGGCCACTTCCTTATCAGCGACCTGAACCCCGGCTCTTATACGATTTACATCAACTACGTTGGCTTTTCTACCGCTTCAAAAACGGTCGATGTCGTCGCCGGGCAGACCGCTCCCGTAGACGTCAAACTCGCGGTCTCCTCCGTCGACCTTCAAGTGTTGGTCACCGCCGACCGCCCCGCCGGCGAAGCCGAAGCAGTCAATCGCGAACGTACTGCCGACAACGTTGTTCAGGTCCTCACCAACGACGTCATCACCAGCCTTCCCAACGCCAATATTGCTGATGCCGTGGGGCGCTTGCCCAGCGTCACCCTCGAGCGCGACGAAGGCGAAGGCAAATATGTCCAGGTGCGCGGTACCGAGCCGCGGCTAACGAACGCAACTATCGACGGCATCAATATTCCGTCTCCCGAATCGGGCGTGCGCCAAATCAAGTTCGACGCCATTCCCGCGGACATTGTCGAATCGGTCGAAATCAACAAAACACTGCAAGCCAATATGGACGCCGACGGCATCGGCGGTTCCGTCAATCTCGTTACCAAGACGGCCACCGAGCGTCCCACGGTTTCCGTTTTCGGCATGGGCGGGATCATTCCAATTGAAGGAGGACGCAACAACTACACCGCCACAACTACCGTCGGCAAGCGCTTTGGCGCCAGCAAGAAGTTTGGCTTACTGGGCGGTTTTTCCTATGACTGGGAAGGCCGTGGCATAGACGACGTGGAACCTGTGCCCGACATCGCGACTTTGCCCGGCGGCCAGACGGAACGCTTCTTCGATTCCATGGATGTTCGCGAATACGCATACTACCGTTCGCGCTATGGCGCGGCTGGCAGCGCCGACTACCGCCTTGGAGACGGCTCGAACATCTATGTACGCGGCCTCTACTCCCTCTTCCACAATTTCGGTGACCGCTGGGTCTACTCTCTCAACGACAACACGCAAGGCGTCCAACTGCTGAATGCCAACGGGTGTGCGACTGACAGCAACGGGGTCACCATCGCACCATGTTCGGCCGCGCCTTCCTTCAACAATTCCATTCGCCGCCCTCGCTACACCATCGAGAGTCTGGTCGTGGGTGGAAAGCACGAACTCACCAGCACTTGGATTGCCTGGGACCTATCCGCCTCCTTCGCCAGCGAGAATGACAACGGTTACGGCGGAGGCTCCTTTGGCGTGCCGTTTCCTTCGACTTACACGAACCCGGCCTGCACCTACGATCCCAGCGCTACCGGCATCAGTTTGCGGCCACGCTGGTCCCCGGCCTGCTTCACCGAGGCCTATAACTCCAATCTATTGGATTTGAATGATGTCAACATTAGCCGCGGAAAGACCGCCCAGACTAACCTTCAGGCTACCGGCGCCATCGGCAGGCGCTATCATCTCGGTTCGCACTCGGCGACGTTCGAAGTCGGCGGTAAATTTCGCAACGCGCACAAGTATGATCACTCCTATTCCGACGATTACGCCATTCCCACCGTCGGCCTAACCAATTCTAGCGCCCCCAACCCGAATGACTTTGCTCCCGGCGCGGCCCTCCTCCCCGTCAGCCAGTTTCAGATGCCGTTTCACAATCCCGGCTACTACGACGGAACCTACCCGCTCGGGCCGTTCGCAAACTATTACAAGACTCAGGCCTATGTCTTTGCCAATCCGAGTCAATTCGTCTTTACCACGGGCGCGGCTGGAGCTCCGAATTTTTATCAATACGTCGAACAGGTTTCCGCCGGCTACCTGATGAATACCCTGGACTTCAGCAAGTTCCGCTTCGTCGCCGGCGTCCGCATCGAAGGAACGAACCTGGACGCGCTGACCTTCGACAATCAGGCGAATACTCTTTCGCTTAAAGCCGGCGGAGACTACGTCAAGGTGCTGCCCAGTGCTTCTGTGCGCTATGCCTTGACCAACAACGACGACTTTCGTCTGGTTTACAGCCGTGGACTCTCGCGGCCCAATCCGCAGGACATTGCCCAGTCTTTTTCCATTACGGCACCCGCGGGCGGAGGCTTGGGAAGTATAAGTTTCGGTAATCCAAATTTAGTCGCTGAAACTGCAAATAACTATGACTTCTTGTTTGAGCACTATATGAATTCGTTTGGCGCCATCCAGGCCGGCGTGTTCTTCAAGAGTCTCTACAACCCGATCGTCGACACTTCCCATACGGAACAGAACTTCACGCCACCTGCCCCCTACAATACCGCCGGATTCGTCGGAAGCTATATCATCAGTCAGCCGCTTAACGCCGGCGCAGCCCACCTCTTTGGTTTTGAGATCGCCTATCTCCAGCACTTCACTTCGTTGCCGGGCTTCCTCAGCGGACTTGGTCTTTCGGCGAACTACAGTTACACCGATTCGGGTACCGAAGGGCTGCCTGGCCGCTCCGACCATCCTCACTTGCTGCGGCAGGCGCCAAATACCTGGAACATCAGCCCGACTTTCGACAAAGGCCGTTTTTCCTACCGGCTTGGGCTTAGCTACAATCAGGCCAACATCTTCTCCTATCAATATCAGGACGGCACTCCGATAGATGGCTCTCCCACCACTCCCACCCCGGGTGGGGTCCATGGTCCCGACGCGGACACCTACCTGTATTCGCACTTCCAGATCGACATGCAGGGCAGCGTGGGTCTGACCAAAGGCCTTACCTTTATCGGAGCGATCCTCAACACCAACAACGAAGTATTTGGCTTCTACAACGGCAGCACTCAGTATCTGATTCAGCGCGAATTCTACAAACCAACCTACTCGGTTGGGCTTCGCTGGACGCCGTTCCGTGAAAAACCATAGTGGCTCGCTCAACTGGCGAAGGTTGCGTTGCGCCCCTGACGACACTGCGAAATGCTTTACCACCCCAAACGGAGGCCGGGATACGAGCCACCAAGCCCGCACTTCGGCCTTCGTTCCTCAGCTTTTTGGGGCCGGAGCTTTAGCTCCGACATTGGCGGCTGCTTGGTTTTGCGGCTTCAGCCGCTGAGGAATTGCTTCTTCTCCGCGACGATATAAGGGCCAAGGCTGGCTCAGCAAAATCGGAACCGAGGTCTCGTTCAGATGACTCTGCGCACGTTATGCAAGACTGTTCTCCTCGTCACAACTCTTTTCTCGCTGCTTTCCCCTTTCGACCGGCGCTTTTCCTCTGGCGCTCAACAGTCCAACTCCCAACCCGCCGTCCTCGTCGGCGCCGGCGACATCTCCGACTGCAAAGATCCCTCCGGTGCCGAAGCCACCGCCAAACTCCTCGACCAAGTCCCCGGCACCGTCTTCGCCGCTGGCGACCTCGCTTACCCCGACGGCTCCAAGGAAAATTTTGTCTGCTATGACAAAACCTGGGGCCGCGCCAAATCCCGCACCCGTCCTGCTCCCGGCAACCACGAGTTTCATTCTTCCGGCGCCACTCCCTACTTCGATTATTTCGGCGCCGCCGCCGGCGATCCCAAAACCGGCTACTACAGCTACGACCTCGCCTCCTGGCACATCGTCGTTCTCAATAGCGAATGCGAGGACGTCGGCGGCTGCAACACCGGCTCGCCTCAGGAAAAATGGCTTCGTGCCGACCTCGCCGCTCATCCCGCCGCCTGCACTCTCGGCTACTGGCATAAGCCACTCTTCAGTTCCGGGGGTGCTCATGGCAACGACCCCGAAATCCAGCCGCTCTGGGACGCCCTCTACGCTGCTCGCGCCGATGTCGTCATCAACGGCCACGACCATGACTACGAGCGTTTCGCTCCGCAAAATCCGCAGGGCCTTGCGGACCCCGCACGCGGCATACGCGAATTCGTCGTCGGCACCGGCGGCAAAAATCATCGTCCCTTCGGCGCCACCAAACCCAACTCCGAACTACGCGACGCCACCGCCTTCGGCGTCCTCAAGCTCACCCTCCACGCCCACTCCTACGACTGGCAATTCCTCCCCGAACCCGGCAAATCCTTCACCGACTCCGGCTCCGCCACCTGCCACTGACTAGTAGCACAGAACCGTCTCACCAAACTCTCAGATTCCCGCCAACTTCTTCCATCCACTCCACTTATTTCGTCTCAATTCGAATCATCGTAATTCAGTACTGTACCTTGACAGTAAACCAATTCGATGCTATCATTTCATGTGTTTACTTCATCCAGTCCGTCACTGTGGTCCTCCGGCGGGCCATGCCCATTCAATTTAGCCACAAACTTCTGGCGCTCCACCATTCTTGCCACGCAGAAGCACCCGCAAACCCATTCTACTCAATCGCTTGCGCACACTTTCCGTCACCACGGGGGTGGGGGTGCCCGCCACTCGGCTACCCCGTGCCTCGCACCCGGACCGGCATCTCGCTGCTTTCTCCTCCGCTATCTTCTTTCTTTTCACATCTCTTGCAGACCCCTTCGACTAAGTCCTTTCGTCACCCATCTTTCCAAGAAACACCCGGGGGGCGCGGTACCCGCATCTCTTTGTGTCTCTCTTTCTTCTCGCGGTTCACGGAACACGTTCGCGGAGCAACCGACTCTTTGGGTCTACTCTCTACCCACTACTCACTACCCACCTCCTCAAAAATGGTATGCTCCCCGCACCGGCTCTGCCGGTCCAACAAGCCATGACCCTTGATTCTCGACATTCCCGTCGCGCTTTTCTCGCAACTCTCGGCAGCCTCACCGCCAGCGCTCTTTCTGTCCCTTATCTGTCCGCTTCCGAGGAACCGGCAGCCGGTGCGACGCACGCCTCGTTGCTGCCCACCGCCACGCAAGACGCAGCTTCCGCAGTCGGCCCCTCAGCAAAGCGCATCACCCCACCCAACATTTCGTTTCCCATCGCGCCCCGCGACCGCATTTCGGTCGCCTCCTACCCCTTCCGCGCCTACATCAACGCTCCCAACAATCATGATCGCGACACCAATCTTCCCGGCATGACGCTTTCCGATTTTCCCGCGCACGTCGTCGAAAAATTCGGCGTCCACAACATCGAACCGCTCGGCGACCATTTTCCGTCGCTCGAGCCCGCTGAGCTCGACGCTTTTCGCGCCGTACTCGAAAAAACCGGCGTCCGCGCTGTCAACATTCCCATTGGCAACGATCACAGCTTTTACGACGCCGATCCCGCCGCGCGCCTAGCCGCCGTCGCTTACGCCAAGCAGTGGGTCGACGTTGCGGTTCGCATCGGTTCTCCCGGCATTCGCGCCCACGTCCGCCGCGCGACCAATTCCGCGCCCAACGTGGACCGCGCAGCGATGAGCCTGCACCACCTTGCCGACTACGCCGCCGAGAAAAATATCGTCGTCACTCTCGAAAACGATGACCTCGTCAGCGAAGATGCCGGCTTCATCGTCCAAACGATTTTTTCCGTCAACCATCCGTATCTGCGCGCGTTGCCCGATTTTGCCAACTCCATGCTCAGCGGCAATCCCGACTTCAACTATCAGTCCCTCAAAGCCATGTTTCTGAATGCTTACAACATTTGCCACGTCAAAGCCGGCGAGACCGACGACAGTGGCAAACCCTTCACCGTCGACTTGCAAAAGTCCTTCGACATCCTGAACTCCGCCAACTATCGCGGCTACTGCTCCATGGAATACGATGCCCCCGGCGATCCCTACCCGCCCACCACCCAACTCATCGCTGACACTCTGAAATATCTGGCCTGATGATGCACACTTCGACTTCCAGCCATTTCGTAGCGCCGGGGCATCTTGCCGGCGTTGTTGGCACGGTCGGGTCATCCTTCTGAGGATCACCGCTTCTTAGCCAAGTAGGGGTGCCGTATGAAAGAACTCTTGAAAACTTCGAAATCGGAACCGACAAAAACTTCAGACACTCTTGACCGGAGAAAATTTCTCAGCGCATCCGCTGCACTTGCCGCGAGCGCTGCTCTGCCGAGCAGCGCTCTTTCTTACGAGCGTATTCTCGGCGCTAACGATCGCCTCTCGCTCGCGCACATTGGCACCGGTAGCCGCGGTGAAGATTTGGACTGGATCGCCGCGCAACTCAAGACCAGCCACAACGCGGAAATGACCGTCGTCTGCGACCTCTGGAAACTGAAACGCGAAAAAGCCGCCGAAACCAACGCCAAATACTACGGACGCGCGCCGCGCAGCTATCAATACATGGAAGATGTTTTCGCGCTGAAAGATGTGGACGCTGTGATCATCTCCACCCCGGAACATTCCCACTCGCCGATTCTGAAAATGGCGGTCGAAGCGGGCAAAGATGCCTACGTCGAAAAGCCAATGGGCAACGTGTTAGCCGAAGTGAAGGCCGCGCGCGACGCGGTTCTCCAGAGCGACCGCATCGTGCAAGTTGGCACGCAGCACCGCAGCGAGCCCTATCAAGTCGCGGCGCACGATTTCATTCAGACCGGCGCCCTCGGCGACGTCACGAAAGTCGAAATCGTCTGGAACTATCACGGTCCCCGCTGGCGTGGCCGCGAAGAGACCAAGCTGATTCGCGAAGTGGACACCGACTGGAAGAAGTGGCTGCTCACCAAGCCTTACCGTCCATTTGACCCGCAGGTCTACTGCGAATTTCGCTTGTACCGCGAATTTTCCGGCGGCATTCCCGACCAGTGGATGAGCCATGCGATTGATCTGGTGCACTGGTTCATGAACGACGATTTTCCGAAATCCGCAATGGCGCATGGCGGAGTTTTCGCGTGGCATGACGGCCGCGAAAACGCCGACACGTTCCAGGTCCTCTTCGAGTATCCCAAGGAATTCCTGGTGAGCTATGCGACGAGCTTCGGCAACGATGCGCCCAGCTCGACGCGTTACATGGGCAAGAAAGCCACACTGACCAACATCGGCGGCGAAGGCAGTCCCCGTTATCAATGGGTCGAAGAAAAAGGCACGCACGAGGACGACTCCGAAATCGACAAGAAGCGCGCCTCAAGATTTATTTTGCCCGCGGGTCAAACCGGCATGCCGCCCGAAGGTATTGACGACCGCACCCTCGAGCACATGGCCAACTGGTTCGAGTGCATGCGCTCCCGCCAGCAACCGCACTGCACCGTGCGCAACGGCTTTGCGCATTCCGTGGCCAACATGATGGCCACCGCTTCGTACTGGACGGGCCGCAAACAATATTGGGACGCGTCACGCGAAGAAATTGTGGAACACGCCACGCAGTCTTGAGAGGCGCCGTCGAAAGGAAGCATGGCCGCAACCAAGAACAAAGAAAAAAAGAAGGGGAAGCGCAAAACCGCATCAGGAAAGGCTACCGTCATCGCGCGGAAAACCGCGGACCGCGGCAGCAAACGGAGAGGCTTGGAAGGGACCGATCCGAAACGCGTCGCGGCGATTCTGAGCAAACTCGACGAAGCGTATCCCAACGCCACCTGTGAATTGCGGCACGAAAATCCGTTTCAGCTGCTCATCGCCACGATTCTTTCCGCGCAGTGTACCGACGTTCGCGTAAATCAAGTGACCGAAACGCTCTTCAAAAAATATCCGACACCGCAAGCGTTCGCGTACGCCAATCCCAGCGAGCTCGAGCAGGAGATTCGGCCCACCGGGTTTTTTCGCAACAAGACCAAGTCCGTGATGGGTGCGAGCAAAGAAATTATCGAAAAGTTTGGCGGGCAAGTGCCGCGCACGATGGACGAAATGCTGACGCTGCCGGGCGCCGCGCGCAAAACCGCCAACGTGGTGCTCGGTACGGCCTACGGCATTGCCGTCGGAGTTGTGGTGGATACGCACGTCATTCGTATTTCCAACCGCCTGGACCTGACTCGCAACGAAGATCCCAAGAAAATCGAACAGGATCTGATGAAAGTGATCCCCAAAGACAAATGGATCCAGTTCTCCCACCAGGTCATCTGGCATGGCCGCCGCGTCTGCTTCGCCCGCAAGCCCAATTGCCCCGAATGCAATCTGCAAAACATCTGCTACGCCAAAGACAAAACGATTTGAGGAGGAAGTTAGCAGCACAGGCACTCTTGCCTGTGCTGCTTTTCAACGCTGGACGCGACACCGTAGGAACGATGCAGACACGTGAAACACACATGAGGTTGCCGCGGCGTGCCTCCGATCAGCAAGACCGCAATGCACGTAGCAGCTTGCCGAAAGCTTGCCCACGATGGCTGTGCTGATTCTTTTCTTCGCGAGTCAGCTCCGCGAATGTTTTTTGCAGAGGAGGAAAATAGAAAACGGGATCGTAACCAAAACCGCCGGAACCGCGCGGCGCTTCGAGAATTTCGCCGTCCACCCGCGCGGTGATAACAACGAGAACCCGGCCTTTTTCCGCCAGCGCAATCGCGCACACGAAATAGGCTTTGCGTTCGTCGCCGGTTTTGCCGCGCAATTCGCTGAGCAACTTCGCGATGCGTTCCGCATTGCTGGCGTACTCGCCGGCATAACGTGCGGAGCGCACGCCGGGCGCACCGCCGAGTGCAGGCACCACCAGGCCGGAATCATCGGCAAAGACCAACTCTTCGGCGAAACGCGAATAATGCAGCGCCTTGCCCGCCGCGTTCTCCGCGAACGTAGGCGCATCTTCCGGAAACGCTGGCAACTCGGCGAACCTAGGCAGCAGCTCGATAGCAAAGGACGCGGCCGATTCGCTAGCGAGAGCGCGAAACTCGGCGACTTTTCCGGGATTGCTGGAGGCCAGGAACAAAATGGGATGGCGCGACGCGCCGAACGCTGAGGAAGGGGAATTGCTCGCCAAGAAGGGAACCTAGCGCGCCCGCGCGCTGTACTTAGCGGGCAAAATGGCGCGCTGCTCTTCGGTGAGTCGGCGAATGCCAGCGGCGGCGAGCGCGAGCAAGTCCTGCATTTCACTGCCGGTGAAAGGACGGCCCTCGGCGGTGGCTTGAATTTCGACAAAGTGGCCGCTACCAGTCATGACTACGTTCATGTCCACTTCGGCGCGGGAATCTTCTTCATAGGCCAGATCCAGGAGCGGGCGGTCGTCGACGATGCCGACGCTGGTGGCGGCAACCGAATCAATGAGCGGCGAGCTTTTCAAAATGCCAGCGGCGACCATCCGTTCGAACGCCAACGCGAGCGCAACAAACGCGCCGGTGATCGAAGCGGTGCGCGTGCCGCCATCGGCTTGAATTACATCGCAATCGATCCAAACGGTGCGTTCGCCGAGTGCTTCCTGATCGGTGACGGCGCGGAGCGAGCGGCCGATTAATCTTTGAATTTCGAGAGTGCGGCCCGACTGTTTGCCGCGGGCCGCTTCGCGTGCCGTGCGCTCTTCGGTGGCGCGAGGCAACATGCCGTACTCGCTAGTTACCCAGCCCTTGCCGCTGCCTTTTAGAAATCCGGGAACGCCGTCGTCTACGGTTGCGGTACAGATCACACGCGTGTGGGCTAGCTCGATCAGGACACTGCCTTCGGCGGTAGAGATGAAGTCCGGCGTCATTTTCAGCGGCCGCATTTGGTCCGGCCCGCGTCCATCGGCTCGTGCTTTTGCTCCAGTCGTCACTCGGATTCGAACTCCTTTGATTTTTTGGCGTCGGGCATCCCGGCGGCAAACAGGTATTTCATGCCACGACCGGAACGCAGCGCCAGTTTGCCGACGCTGCCGCTTGCTGTCAATGCGTCGGCATGCATCAGAAGTTGCCCGGTTTCGTCGGTGTGGCTTGCGGAGCGGCCGGTGACGAAGGTTTGGCGGGTGCGGGAGCAGGTCTAGTCGAATCGGGCATGGGTTTATCGGTGCCTGCCGGCTTCGTTGGCGCTGGGGCAACACTCGTTGGCGCCGGGACACTTGTGGAAGGCGCTACGGCAGGCGGACTTGGCGTCGAAGCCGCCGGCGTGGCGCCTGCAGAGGCAGGAGCAGCTGTGGTGGGAGGCGGCGCAGACCCGGCGGCGGGTGCGGTGCCGCGTGTATTCACCTGAAACGTGCCAGTGAGATCGAGATGGCCAGCGAGCGTTTCGACTTCCTGGCCATGAATCAGGATTTTGAGCCGTTGCACTTGCGGGACATTGGCTTCGAGAGTGCGAGCGATGGAATCGACGGCGAGCTGTTCACTCTGAATTCCGGAAGGAATGGCAGTGGCGAGAGCTTCGGAAAAATCGGCGACGGCAGTGCCATTCGGCAAAATGTAAAACGCGAGGAGCGCGGCGTCAGGCGGAAGGGTGCGACGTTCCACGTCCACGGGCCCAGCGAGAAGCGTGTTGAGGACCTGCTTGGAGCGGAGCACCGGATCATTCGAAAGAGGCAGTTCGGCTACGGTCGGCGCCAAGGAGAAATCGCCGTTCGGAGAGGCCCAGAATAGCGTGGCTTTCACACGGGCATCGGCGGGATTAACGGGGACGGGCTGGGTTAGTTCGCGGCGGGCTTGCTCGGCGCTTTGCTGTTGGAGTTTGGCGGCGAGCTTCATGCGGCGGCGCAAGATCGGGAGATAGATGGCCGCGCCGATCACACCGACACACAGCAAAGCGATGAGCCAGCGCAGCCAGCGAGGCATCAGGGAGTGCCTCCGGATGAAATCACGGGCACTACGAAAGAAGGCTTGAACATGGCGACACCGGTAGCGATGGCATCTGCGACGCCGGGGGCCATGCGATCGAGATCGGCGCGGTCATCCACGACAACACTGGAAATTTCGACGGCAATAGCGGGCGCGGCGGTGGTGCGCAACTGGCGGATGGCGGCGGTTTGCGCATTGTTTGGCGAGCCTTTGAATTTTTGCGCGAGCAAGCCTTGCACCGTGTCGGCGAGCTTGCGGCTGAGCGACTGGAAAGGCATCTGCGCGCGGTCCCAGGAGATGAGCCCGCTGGGATCCGAGTTGGAAGGGAGATCGGAATTGACGTAGACGCGAACGGTGCCGGGCAAGCCGGTGGAAGCGATGTGCAGGGTGACGAAAACAGCGCCGAGCTGGGCGTTGGCCATGGCGGAGCGATCGTCGAAGGAGGGATTGTCGTTGCCCTGGCGAGTAAGAAGCACTTGAAAGCCCTGACCTTCGAGAGCGCGTTTTACCTGCGCGGAGAAATCCAAAACAATTTCACTTTCGCGGATGCCGCCGGTGCCGCGCGCGCCGGTGTCTGTACCGCCGTGCGCGGGATCAAGGACCACGATGTTCAAGCCGCTGCGAGAAGCAAGGGGCGCTTGTAAGGCAGGGTTCTGCGCGGGGAGAACGGCGGAAGAGGATGCAGGCGAAGCAGCGCTTGCGGGTGCCTGCGACGCGACGGGTGCTTGAAAGGAAAAAGCGAAGCCGGTAAGAGCGAAAAGCGCGGGTGCGGCGTATAACGCCATTCGAAATTCGCGGCGTTCCCAAGCGTGCGTCCGACTTCGTCGAAGATTTCGCACGTCGAGCAGCATATCAAATTTGAGGGGCGAGCCAGTGCAGCGGGAAGAGCACGCGCAACGAAAAAGGGACGGTCACGCCGACCGTCCCTTTTCTTACTTCACCTGCAATGAACAAACTCTGTTTCGGCCGCTGCCGGCTCACCCTGCAAGACGGACCGCTCCAAAGTTGCGCAACTCAGCCTTGCGGCTGGGCTTGCGGCGCGGGCTGCTGCTGTTTTTCACGACGAGCGGCGCGAAGTTCACGAGCGTTTGCCTTCATTTGCACGCGCTGATCGGGAGTGAGCAGCTTCACCATCTGCATCCGGGCGGTATGCCGCAATTCACGGATTTTTGCAGTTTTCTGGTCGAAGCTCAAGGAAGAGTCGTTCTTGACGGCGTCCATCTGCGATTTGG
>Ga0335073_10008295_pt1 | contig 14579 bp, 13 predicted proteins | sample Lox_Sample_22_FD_207093 | JGI IMG/M metagenome (GOLD analysis project Ga0335073, IMG submission 207093) | Soil microbial communities from Loxahatchee National Wildlife Refuge, Florida, United States - Lox_Sample_2.2 | ecosystem: Environmental > Terrestrial > Soil > Wetlands | place: USA... | reverse complement strand
GTTTTGCCACGTTCCTGCAGCGGGTAGGCCGCTCGAACCACACCCGCACGGGGACGCCGTCGGGCCGGCTCTACCCCACGTCGCGGGACGAGCTGGTGGAGTGCGCGGCGCTGCTCCGCGGGGCCCGGTCCGGGCGGCTGGACGTGCTGCACGTCCCGGACGGGCCGCTGGACATCCTGGCCCAGCAGACGGTGGCCGAGTGCGCGGCCGCGGACTGGCCCGAGGCCGACCTGCTGGCCCTGGTCCGGCGGGCAGCGCCGTTCGAGGGGCTGTCGCAAGAAGACTTCGACCGGGTCGCCGAGCTGGTCAGCGAGGGAATCCGCACCGGCCGCGGCCGCCGGGCCGCCTATCTGCACCGCGACCAGGTGACCGGGCGGCTGCGCGGCCGACGGGGGGCCAGGATCGCCGCGCTCACCTCCGGCGGCGCCATCCCCGAGCTCGGCGACTACCGGGTGCTGGCCGAGCCCGACGGCACCCTGGTCGGGACCGTGAACGAGGACTGGGCGATCGAGTCCATGGCCGGCGACGTGTTCCTGCTCGGCACGCACTCGTGGCGGATCCGCCGGGTGGAGCCCGGCGTGGTCCGGGTCGTCGACGCGCTCGGCGCGCCGCCCTCGATCCCGTTCTGGCTGGGCGAGGCGCCGGGCCGCACCCGGGAACTGTCCGAGGAGGTGTGCGCGCTGCGCCAGGCGGTGGCCGACCGCCTCGCGGCGTCCGGCCCGGCCGACGCCGTGGCCTGGCTGCGCGCGGAGTGCGGGATCGGCGACGCCGCCGCCGAGACGATCGCGGCCTACCTGGGCGCCGGGCTGGCCCAGCTCGGCGTGCTGCCCACGATGGAGACCATCGTGCTCGAGCGGTTCTTCGACGAGGCCGGCGGCATGCAGCTGGTCGGGCACGCGCCGTTCGGCGCCCGGCTGAACCGCGCTCTCGGGCTCGCGCTGCGCAAGCGGTTCTGCGTCACATTCGACTTCGAGCTGCAGGCGGCGGCCAGCGACGACGCGATCCTGCTGTCGCTCGGGCCGCAGCACAGCTTCGAGCTGGAGCGGGTGCCGAAGTTCCTGGCGTCCGCGACCGTCGAGAGCGTGGTCCGCCAGGCCGTGCTGCCCTCGCCGATGTTCGCCGCGCGGTGGCGGTGGAACTTGAATCGGTCGCTCGCGGTGCTGCGCATGCGGGGCGGGAAGAAGAACCCGCCCGCGATCCAGCGGATGGAAGCCGACGACCTGATGGCCGCGGTGTTCCCGACGCTGGCCGCCTGCCAGGAGAACGTGGCTCCGGGCCCGCTGGAGATCCCCGATCACGTGCTCGTGCGCCAGACGCTGGAGGACTGCCTGCACGAGGCGATGGACATCGACGGGCTGAAGGAGCTGCTCGGCGGCATCGAGTCCGGCCGGGTCACCGTGGTCGTCCGGGACACCACCGAGCCGTCGGTACTGGCCCACGAGATCCTCAACGGGCAGCCGTTCACGTTCCTGGACGACGCGCCGCTGGAGGAGCGCCGATCCCGGGCGGTGCCGCTGCGCCGGGGCCTGCCGGTCGAGGCGGGCGAGCTGGCGCGGCTTGACCCGGCCGCCATCGAGCGGGTCGCCGAGCAGGTCCGTCCCGACCCGCGCGACGCCGACGAGCTGCACGACCTGTTGATGACTTCCATAACGCTGCGCCCGCTGGCCGACTGGCGTCCGATGTTCGACACCCTGGTGGCCGAGCGCCGCGCCGCCGCCGTCTGCGGCCCGGCCGGCGAACTGTGGTGTGCGGTGGAACGCCGGCCGGTCATCGAGGTGCTGTTCCCGGACGCCGCGATAGTGCCTGACCACCCGTGCCCGGTCCCCCCGCCCAGCCTGCCGCTCGACGAGGACGCCGCCGCCGCGGACCTGCTCCGCGGCCACCTGGACGGCCGGGGCCCGTCCACCGCCGCCGAGCTGGCCCAGGCCACCGGGCTGCCGGAAAACCTGATCGTGCGCGCCCTGGCCCGGCTGGAGGAGGAAGGCTTCGCGCTCCGGGGCCGGTTCCGCGCGCCGGACGGAGCCGAGGAGTTCTGCGCCCGGCGGCTGCTGGCCCGGATCCACGCCTACACCCGGGAGCGCAAGCGGGCCGAGATCGAGCCGGTCACCTCCCGGGACTTCATGCGGTTCCTGCTGCGCTGGCAGCACGCGGAGCCGGGCACCCGGCGCGAGGGGCGGTTCGGCGTGCTCGCCGTGATCGAGCAGCTGCAAGGCTTCGAGCTGGCCGCCGGGGCCTGGGAGAACGCCGTCCTCGCCGCGCGGGTGGAGGGCTACCGCCGGGAGTGGCTGGATGAATTGTGCCTGTCCGGCCAGGTCACCTGGGGACGGCTGTCGGTACGTGACAGCCAGCCCGACCCCGTCCCCCGGCGCAGCGGGCTGACCCCGTCCCGGGCCACCCCGATCACCATGACGATCCGCGACGACCTGCCCTGGCTGCTCCGCGCCGCGCGCGGGGAGGCGACCCCGGCCGAGCCCGGCCCCGGCCGCACCCAGGACGTGCTGGACGCGCTACGCGAGCACGGCGCGCTGTTCCGGCCCGACCTCGCCACGGTGACCGGCCGCCTGCCCGCCGAGGTGGAGGAGGCGCTGTGGGAGGGCGTGGCCCGCGGGCTGGTCACCGCGGACGGGTTCCGGGCCGTGCGGTCGCTGCTGCACCGCGGCGGGCGGTCCACTCCCTTGCCCCGGCGCGGGCTGCGGCGCGGGATCGGCGGCGGCGCCGGATCGAACGGCCGGTGGTGCCTGCTGCCCGCCCCGGCGGGCGCGCCCGACCGGGACGAGCTGGCCGAGGCCGTGGCCGAGCAGCTCGCCGCCCGCTGGGGCGTGATCTTCCGCGACCTGGTCAGCCGGGAGAACCTGGCCGTGCCCTGGCGTGATGTGCTGTGGGCGCTGCGCCGGATGGAGGCCCGGGGCACGATCCGCGGCGGCCGGTTCGTCGCCGGGTTCAGCGGCGAGCAGTTCGCTCACCCCGACGCGGTCGACCTGCTGCGCGCGGTCCGCAAGCAGCCGCACACAGGCCAGCCGGTCCGGATCTCCGCGGCCGACCCGCTCAACCTCACCGCGGTCGTGCTCCCCGGCCCGCGCGTACCGGCCATCCCGGCCAACTCCGTGACCTACGTCGACGGCGCGGTCGCCGACGGCACCGCTATCGCCGCTCCCGCCTGATCCTCGGCCAGCCGCGCCGTTCCCTGGATCGCTCGTCGTGACCGCTGCGGCTGCGGTCCGCTGCGCTGCGGCCGGGTATCACGAGGCCTGCCGCAGCCCGTCTGGGCCGGTTCGGCCAGGGCGAATACATGTTCGTCTAGGCCGGGCCTCGCCCTGATGTCCCAGGCCCGGCGCGGTACGCGCCGGGCCTGGGCCGCTGCACCGCCACGGTAAGGAGGACCCGGTGCCTACCGACGATCTGAGCTCGATCCCTGGCCTGGAGGACAAGCACCGGCGCGCGCTGGCCAGCCGGGCGTGCCGGGATCGCTGGCCATCCGGAACAGCACAGCACAGTTGTATCTCACGAGGCCCGCCGCGCTGACCCGGGCCAGCCCGGCGAAAGGATTCCGGTCGGGTGTCGATCCGGGCCTACGCCGTTCGTGTGAGGAATGAGAAGCCTCGCGTGAGGTAGCAGGAAACCGCCCGGCGCGGGCGGCCACAGGACAAGGAGAAAGCCGATGAGCAGGATCGTGGTGACCGAGTTCATGTCGCTGGACGGCGTGATGGAAGAGCCCCGGTGGACGTTCCAGTTCGACCGCGGCCAGGAAGGGGACGCGTTCAAGTTCGACGAGCTGTTCGCCAGCGAGGCGCTGCTGCTCGGGCGGGTCACCTACCAGGGGTTCGCGCAGGCCTGGCCGTCGATGGGCACCGACGAATTCGGCCGCAGGATGAACAGCATCCCCAAGTACGTCGTCTCCTCGACGCTGGCCGAGGCCGACGCGGCCTGGGGCCCCACCACGGTGATCAGCGACGATGTCGTAGCCGAGATCACCAAGCTGAGGGCCGGGTCCAGCGGGGACCTGCTGGTCGAGGGCAGCGCCCGGCTGGTGCATACGCTGATTCAGCACAACCTGGTGGACGAGTACCGGCTGATGGTCTTCCCGATCATCCTCGGCAGCGGCAAGCGCGTGTTCCCGGACGCGATGCCCGGCCCGGCCACGCTCACGCTGAGCGAGGCGAAGACCGTGGGTTCCGGCGTCCAGCTGCTCACCTTGCACCCCGCCCCGGCCGAGGCTCCCGCCGCCGGGTGAACCTGGCCCGGCCGAACACCCCGGCCCGAGAGGAGAGTCCCGATGCAGCAGTACCTGCTCAGCGTGCACCTGGTCGACGGCACCCCGCCCCCTCCGCCCGAGGCGGTGCAGTCGATCTACGCGCGCGTGGCCGCGCTGAACTCCGAGTTCCAGGCGGCCGGGGTATGGGTGTTCGCCGGCGGCCTGCACCCGCCGAGCACCGCCACCGTGGTCCGGGTCGCCGACGGCGAGGTGCTGATGACCGACGGCCCGTTCGCCGAGGGCAAGGAGCACATCGGGGGGTTCTGGGTGATCCAGGCCGAGGACCTGGACGCCGCGCTGGCCTGGGCGGCCAAGGCGACGCAGGCCTGCGCCGCGCCGGTCGAGGTGCGCCCGTTCCAAGAGGAATCCGGAGACTGACGGACCGGTGCCCGCCGCCAGCCCGAGCGAGATCGAGCAGGTTTTCCGCAACGAGTACGGCCGCGCCGTGGCGGTGCTCGTCCGCGTGCTCGGGGATATCGACCTGGCCGAGGAGTCGGTCCAGGACGCGTTCACCGTGGCCGCGGAGCGCTGGCCGACCGCCGGGATGCCGCCGAGCCCGGCCGGGTGGATCATCACCACGGCCCGGAACCGGGCGATCGACCGGCTCCGCCGGGAGGCGTCCCGCCACGACCGGCACGCCCAGGCCCAGCTCCTGCACGGATACGACCGGCCGGCCAAGGAGGCAGCCGTGCCAGACGACCGGCTGCGGCTGATCTTCACCTGCTGCCACCCGGCGCTCGGGCAGGCGGCCCAGGTCGCCCTGACCCTGCGGCTGCTCGGCGGGCTGTCCACCGCGGAGATCGCGCGGGCCTTCCTGGTCCCGGAGCCGACCATGGCGCAGCGGCTGGTCCGGGCCAAGGGCAAGATCCGCGCGGCCAGGATCCCGTACCGGGTGCCCGGCGACGCCCAGCTGCCCGGCCGGCAGCGGGCCGTGCTGGCCGTGATCTACCTGATCTTCAACGAGGGGTACACCGCCAGCTCCGGTGACCGCCTCGTCCGCGAGGACCTGTGCGCCGAGGCCATCCGGCTGGCCCGGCTGATGGCCGAGCTGATGCCCGACGAGCCCGAGGTCATGGGGCTGCTGGCGCTTTTGCTGCTCATCCAGTCCCGCCGCGCCGCCCGCACCCGCCCCGACGGGACCCTCGTGCTGTTGGCCGACCAGGACCGCCGCTTGTGGGATCGTGACCTCATCGCCGAAGGCCAGGCCATCGTCCGGGCCTGCCTGCGCCGTAACCAGCCCGGCCCCTACCAGATCCAGGCCGCGATCAACGCGGTGCACAGCGACGCGCCCACGGCCGCCGACACCGACTGGCGCCAGATCCTGCAGCTCTACGACCGGCTGCTGCTCCTCGCGCCGACCCCGGTGGCGGTGCTGAACCGCGCCGTTGCGGTGGCCGAGGTCGACGGCCCCCAGGTGGCCCTGGCCGGCCTGGCCGATGTCGACCTGGACGGCTACTACCTGTTCCATGCCATCCGGGCGGATCTGCTGCGCCGGCTCGGCCAGGACGCCGACGCAGCCGGGGCCTACGACGCGGCCATCGCCCGCACCGCGAACGCCGCCGAGCGGGCCTTCCTGCAGCGCCGCCGCCGGAAGCTCGATGACGGCGGGCGCTAGGGGGTGGCGGGCACGTAGCTGCCGGTGCAGATGTCCTCGTACTGGCCGGCGCGGAAGGTCTGGCCGTGCTGCGGGAAGTACCACTCCACGGCCTGGTACATGAGCTTGCCGTCGCAGGTCCCCAGGTGGAAGGCCACCACGGTGACGGTCTCCTCGGTGCCGCCGGCGACCGACTGGCCGGGCCCCACGTAGTCGCTGACGCCGGTCGCGACGGCCCTCCTGCCGCCCCACGAGGTCCAGACGACGTGCGTGACTAGGCCCGTCGGGTCGCCGCCGTTAAAGATCTTGGCCGGCTTCACCTGCCCGAAGCCCGTCCCGTGGGCGAATACGCCGGCGGGCCGGCCCAGGGTCGGCGGCGAGTCGGCCGAGCAGCCGGTCACCGCGACCAGGCCGGCGCAGGCGATCGCGGTGGCGGCGATCGCGGTACGTCGCGGGGCCGGGCCCGCGGGCCCGCGGCCAGCATCCGCGGGTGCTGTGGCGTTGTGCATGGTGGTCTCCCCCGGTAGGCCGCGGCCGGCGTGGCCTCGCGGCGTCCTCCCGCGCCGCGGGTAGCGGCAGCGGTCGCTTCTCAAGACGGTGCTAAGCCCCGGAGGGATACGCCACGCCGGTGATTTGGGGAGGGCTCCCCAACCGTTACAGCTCGATCTCCGGGTAGAGGCGGTGTGAGGCCAGCAGGTCGGCGCACCGGCTCCGGCAGGCCTCGGCCGTCCGGGGATCCAGGTCGTACTTGGCCTTGGCCGTGACCGTGGCGGGCGCCGTGGCGCGCAGCGCGGTGACGATGACGTCGGCGACCTCGTCGAGCTCGCCGGGGCCGAAGCCCAGCGTGGTGAGCGCCGGGGTGCCCAGGCGAACCCCCGAGGTGTACCAGGCGCCGTTGGGATCGGCGGGTACCGAGTTGCGGTTGGTGACCACGCCCGCGTCGAGCAGCGCCTGCTCGGCCTGGCGGCCGGTCAGGCCGAAGCTCGCGCCCACGTCCATGAGCACCAGGTGGTTGTCGGTGCCGCCGGTCACCAGCCGCGCTCCCCGCTGCAGCAGGCCGTCGGCCAGCGCGCGGGCGTTGTCCACGATCCGCGACGCGTAGGCGGCGAACGAGTCCTGCCTGGCCTCGGCCAGGGCGACCGCCTTGGCCGCCATCACGTGCGGCAGCGGGCCGCCGAGCACCATGGGGCAGCCCCGGTCCACGTACGGCGCGTACTCCTCGGTGCACAGCACCAGGCCGCCGCGCGGGCCGCGCAGCGACTTGTGGGTGGTGGACGTCACCACGTCGGCGTGCGGGACCGGGTCGAGGTCCCCGGTCAGCACGTTCCCGGCGACCAGGCCGGCGAAGTGCGCCATGTCGACCATGAACGTGGCGCCGACCCCGGCCGCGATCTCGGCCAGGATGGCGAAGTTCGGGTTCCTCGGGTAGGCGGAGTACCCGGCGACGAGCACGAGCGGCCGGAACTGCCGGGCCTGGGCGGCGATCGCGTCGTAGTCGAGCAGTTCCGACGCCGGATCGACCCCGTAACTGGCCTGGTGGAAGAGCTTCCCGGAGATGTTGGGCCGGAACCCGTGGGTCAGGTGCCCGCCCGCGTCGAGGGCCATGCCCATCATCCGCTGCCCGTGCAGGTCGCGGCGCAGCCGTTCCCAGTCCGCCGGGTCCAGGTCGTTCACGTGCTTCGCGCCGGCCTGCTCCAGGGCCGGGCTCTCTACCCGGCGGGCGAGGATGGCCCAGTAGGCCACGAGGTTGGCGTCGATGCCCGAGTGCGGCTGGACGTAGGCGTGATCCGCGCCGAACAGGGCCCGGGCGTGGTCGGCGGCCAGCGTCTCGACCCGGTCGACCATCTCGCACCCGGCGTAGAGGCGGTGGCCGGGGGTGCCCTCGGCGTACTTGTCCGACAGCCAGTTGCCCATGGCCAGCAGGACCGCGGGCGACGCATAGTTCTCCGAGGCGATGAGCTTGAGCTGGCGCCGCTGCGACGCGAGCTCGCCCGCGATCGCGTCGGCCACGTCCGGCTCGGAGGCCGCGATGACCTCCAGCGCGGACCGGTAGGCCACGCCCACGGCGGTGTCGGTGGTGGCAGCGAGGTCGGGCATCCGGGCTCCTCGGATCAGAGCGAAGTTGGCGTAGGCGCGCCAACCCTAACGCTCCCGCCCGGCGCCCGCACACGCGGCGCACCGGGCACCCGGTTACGGTACGGTCGCCTCAGGACTCGGAACGCGGGCGGCCAACGACGGCACGACGGCCCCGTGACGAAGGGAAGGTGCGGGGCGATGGTGTCGCAGGCCAGCAGGCTCCAAGACGTCCGTTACGACATCCGCGGCCCGGTGTTGCGCCGGATGCGCCAGCTCGAAGCCGACGGGCACCAGATACTCAAGCTCAACCTGGGCAACCCGGCCCCGTTCGGCCTCACCGCTCCCGACGCCGTGCTCAGCAGCGTGGTGCACAGCATCGGCGACGCCCAGGGGTACAGCGACGCCCGCGGCATTCACCCGGCCCGGCTGGCGGTCGCCGAGTGGTACCAGGGCAAGGGCGTCGCCGGAGTCGGGCCGGACGACGTCTTCCTGGGCAACGGCGTGTCCGAGCTGATCGTGATGGCGCTGCAGGGCCTGCTGGATCCCGGCGACGAGGTGCTGATTCCTAGTCCCGACTATCCGTTGTGGACCGGGGCGGTCGGGCTGTGCGGCGGCCGCGCAGTGCACTACCGCTGCGACGAGCAGGACGGCTGGGCCCCGGACCTCGGCCACGTCGCCGAGCAGATCAGCCGCAGGACCCGGGCCCTGGTGATCATCAACCCGAACAACCCGACCGGCGCGGTGTACTCCGCGCCGATCCTGCACGGGCTGCTGGACCTGGCCCGGCGGCACGGGCTGCTGGTGCTCACCGACGAGATCTACGACCAGATCCTGTACGAGGACGCCGTGCACGAGTGCGCGGCCGCGCTCGCCCCCGACCTGCTGGTGCTGACGCTCGGCGGGCTGTCCAAGACCTACCGGCTGGCCGGGTTCCGCTCCGGCTGGCTGGTGGTCTCCGGCCCGCGCCACGAGGCGGCCGAGTACCTCGAGGGCCTGGAACTGCTGGCGAACATGCGGCTGTGCCCGAACGTCCCGGCCCAGTACGCGATCCCGCCGGCCCTGAGCGGGCAGCACAGCGTCGCCCACCTGCTGCGGCCGGGCGGGCGGCTGCGCGAGCAGCGTGATCACTCCTGGCGGAAGATGACCGAGATCCCCGGGGTGGACTGCGTCAAGCCCGCGGGCGCGCTCTACCTGTTCCCGCGGCTGGACCCGGACGTCTACAAGATCTCCGACGACGAGCGGATGGTCATCGACCTGCTGGAGCAGCAGCACATGCTGGTCACCCACGGCACCGGCTTCAACCTGCCGACCAGCGATCACCTGCGGCTGGTGTTCCTGGCCGCGGTGGACGTGCTCGACGACGCCATCGGCCGGCTGGCCGAGTTCCTGGCCGGCTATCACCAGTAGCCGCGCCCGGCCTAGGGAGCCGAGGCCAGGCTCGTGCTGGGAGCGGGGATCCGGTCTTCGCTCGCCGCCGCGTCATCGGCCCGCCCGGGCGGGCGGTCGCGCGGCGCCGGCGCGGTCAGGCTCGCGGCCAGCACGCCGGTGCAGACCACCACCGCCCCGGCGATCTGGATGAGGCTGGGGCGCTCGCTGATCACCACCGCGGCCAGCAGCATCGCCGCGGCCGGCTGGAGCAGCAGCGTGAGCGAGGAGATGGCCGCGGGCAGCCGGGGCAGCGACGAGGTGATCAGCAGCCAGCCGATCGTCTGGCTGCTGACCGACAGCAGCAGCAGCCACCCGAACGCGGGCCAGCCGATGTGCAGGCCGAACCCGCCGAAGGCCAGGCCGAGCGCTACCGCGCCGAGCGCGGCGCCCGCCGTGGCCTCGGCGAGCGGGCCGGCCACGTGCGGGGCGCCGGCCGACGTCCGGCGCAAGATGAGCAGGAAGGTCGCGTAGGCCACCGAGGTGGCCATCCCGTACCCGATCCCGGCCAGCGGGTGGGTGCCGCCCGCGGTGTCGCCGATCAGGCCGGACACCAGCACCACGCCCGCCAGCACGACCGGGAGGGCCACCAGGAACGTGCGGTGCGGGCGCTCGGCGAACAGCACCCAGGCCGCGAGCGCGACGAACAGCACCTGCAGGTTCCCCAGCACGGTCGCGATCCCGGCCCCGACCTCGGCGATCGCGTGGTTCCACAGCACCAGGTCGACGGACAGGACCAGCCCGGCCGCGAAGGCCCCGCCGCGGATCGCCCACGGCCGCGGTCCGCGCCGCCGCTGCTCCACCACGGCCAGCGCCACGAGCAACGGCAGCGCGAGGAAGCAGCGGTAGAACGCCGCGGTGGCGGCGCCGGTGTCGGCCAGCTTGATCAAGATTCCCGAGGCCGAGATGCAGGCCGCCCCGAGCCCGGCCAGCAGCAGCGGCCGGCGGTCGGCACCGGCCCGGTCGTTGCGTGTCATGACCGTACTCGCATATGGTGCTGACATGATCTCCACCCTACGGGAGCGGTCTGACAGGAGTCAAAACGCTTTTGGTGCTGACCTCCTGGAGGCGCTGGCGGCCTGCGCCGAGCTGGTCAACACCGGCCGCTCTGCCGACGGCGACGGCCTGCGCACGGTCGCGGACGTTCAGGCCTTCGGCGACCGTTACGCGTTCCACGGGATACCCGCGGGGCCGCGGGATGTGTCCCGGCTGCGCGCGCACCGCGCCCGGCTCGACGCGATCGCCGGGCACTGCGAGTCCGGCGACGACGAGGCCGCGACCGGGATGCTGAACGCGCTGCTCGCCGAGACCGGGGCGGTCCCGCAGATCGTCGCGCACGACGGCCGCGGCCCGCACATCCATGTGTCCCGCCCGGCCGCGCCGATGGCGGACCGGATCGCCGCCCACCTCGCGATGGGGCTGGCCGAGCTCGTGGTGGCCGGCGAGAGCCGGCGGGTGCGCAGCTGCGCGTCGCCCACCTGCCGCGAGGTCTTCGTCGACCTGTCCCGCAACCGGTCGCGCCGGTACTGCGACAGCCGCACCTGTGGCAACCGTTTGCACGTCGCGGCGTACCGCGCCCGCAGGTCAGCCGCCAGCTAGCCCGCGACCCGCGGCCCGGCGCGGCACGACTCTGCGCGACCGGTGCCATGAGCCCCGGGGCTGCCTGCTAGGTTGTGCCTGGGGGAATCACGGTACAGATCGAACAGACCGAGAGGTTTCCATGGGCCTTCCCGCCCACCAGCGCAAAATCCTCGAAAGGATCGAGAGTGCGTTGCGCGGATCGGACCCGCGCCTGGCCGCGCTCTTTTCCATATTCAGCCGGCTGAACCGGGACGAGGAGATGCCCGGCATCGAGCAGGTGCGCGCCCGCGCGGCCATCATCCTGGCCCGGGTGCACCGCTGGGTCGCGTCGGTCGCCAGATGGTTCGGTGCGCCGGCCCGGGCCAGGCTGCGCGCGGCGCTGTTCTTCCCGGTCGCGCTCGGGATCGTCGCCTCGGCCATCATCGTCGGGGCCAGGTTCCCGAGCGCGAACCGGTGCGCGGCGGCGCCGCGGGCGACCGGCACCGCTCACACCACCGCCCGCGTGAAGACCTGCACGCCGGTCATGGCCAACCCGGCCGTCCTCGGCCGGTAACCGCCGCGGCCCGGCAGCTGATCACGATGAGTCCGGGCCGCGGACGCACCATGCCCGCGGCCCGGCCACCATAACCGCCCTGAATCGCACGGCCACCAGGAGGAGACCATGACCGACCGAGCGCCGCTGCCGTACGACTTCCATCCCGAGGTGCCCTCGTTCACGGTGGAAAGCGATGACGTCAGCCATGGCGAGCAGATGGGCGACGACCAGGTCTACAACTCGTTCGGCATGTCCGGCCAGAACATCTCGCCGCACCTGCGCTGGCACGGGTTCCCTGCAGAGACCAAGGGATTCGCCGTGACCGCCTACGACCCCGACGCCCCGACCGGGTCCGGGTTCTGGCACTGGCTGGTCATCGACATACCGGCGTCGGTCACCGAGCTGCCGGCCGGGGCGGGCAGCGCCGACGGCTCCGGCCTGCCGGCCGGCGCGTTCTCGGTCCGGAACGACTACGGCACCAAGGACTTCGGCGGGGCGGCCCCGCCCGCCGGCGACCCGCCGCACCGGTACGTCTTCGCCGTGCACGCCCTCGACACCGACAAGCTCGGGATCGACTCCGACGTCTCCCCCGCCGTGGCCGGGTTCAACCTCCGGTTCCACACCATCGCCCGGGCCGTGATCGTTCCGGTCTTCGGCCACTGAGCGAAGGGGCTGAGGGCAGATGGCGCTGGACGAGGACACGGTACGCCTGGCCCGGGGCGCCAACCTGGCCACGGTGGTCACGCTGATGCCCGACGGCCAGCCGCAGGCGCTGCTGACCTGGGTGGACACCGACGGCGAGCACCTGCTGGTGAACACCGAGCCGCAGCGGCAGCGCGCGCGGAACCTCCGCCGGGACCCCCGGATCACCGTGCTGATCCACTCCGACACCGATCCCTGGGACTGGTCCGAGGTGCGCGGCCGGGTGGTCGAGACGGTGGGCGGTAGCGAGGCCCGCGAGCACATCGACAAGCTGTCCCGCAAGTACTCCGGCTCCGACTACCGCAACCCGATCGGCCCGCAGGGGCGCATCATCCTCAAGATCGCTCCCGACAAGGTCAATACACCTCGGTCGCTGGGCCGCCGTTAGCGCGGACCATAACGGGCCGGAGCGTGGCCGGCCTGGCCCGTCACGCGCGGTGGCGGCCGCGGGCGGGCGGAGCCGGCGGGGCTGACGCGGCGGGCTGCTCCACGTCCTTGCGGGTCACCGCCAGGTACGCCACGAGGGCGACGATCGGGATCGTCAGGCCGATGGCGACCGGCCCGCGGCCGAACCCGAGGCCTCCCACGACCTTCGGTACGCCCATCCAGTCGGCGTAGGAGGCACCGAGCGGCCGGGTGACCACGTAGGCGAACCAGAAGGCCACGATGGCGTTCAGGCCGAACCACCGGTACCCGATGCCCGGGATGAAGAAGATCACCGTGAAGATGATCCCGGACGCCAGGTAGCCCAGGTGCAGGGTGGTCGCGGTCATGTCGCCGAGCGCGGTGCCGAGGGCGAACGTGGCCAGCACCGTGGCCCAGTAGAACGCCTCCCGGCGCGGCGTGCGGATGCTGTGGATGGACAGGGTCTTCTCGGTCAGGTACCAGGTCACGAACACCGCGGCCAGCACGATGGCGAAGAACGCGGTGGACGCCGCGTACGGGATGTGCAGCTTGATGTGCATGCCGTCGGCCGCCATCGTGCCGAAGATCGCGACCAGGTCGACCGCCAGCCAGTACCTCCAGGCCACGTACTGGCGGGCCTGGAACTGGAGCGCCAGCGCGATGACGAGGGCCACGAAGCCGATGCCGACGGCGATGAACGGGTCGATCTTGTAGACCAGGTAGTCCGACGTCGCCTCGCCCTGCGCGGTGGTCAGTATCTTGATGATCCAGAAGTAGACCGTGATCTGCGGAACCTTGCTGGCCACGTGCGCCGCGGGAGCGAGAGCGTCGCTCCGCCGGAGCCGGCCTGCCGTCACATCGCCGGATGCCACCATCGATCCCCATCGCTCAACGACGCTGCATGGCCTAAGTTATACCGGCCACCTGAGACGCCGGCCGCCGGTCAGCCGCCCAGGCTCGCCAGCACCCGGCGCTCGGTGTCCGGGCTCAGCCCGTGCGCGGGCCGCCCCGGGGCCGACGGCGGGTCACCCTCGTCCTGCAGCCACCGCCAGGTGTCGGCGACGGTCTGGCGTACCGGCCTGCAGGCCAGGCCGGCCGCGTAGACGGCGGTGACGTCGATGTCGTGCACGCTGGCGTCCTCGCCGTCCGGCGGCACCCAGACCGGCAGCTCGATCCACGGCTGGATGCCCGCCGCCTCGATCACATCCGGCGAGACCCAGACCAGCCGGGCCCGCGAGCCGGTCACCTCCCTGGCCGCCTCGAGCAGGCTGCCCATCGTGGCCTGGCCGCGCCTGCTCACGGTGTTGAACGCGCCGCCGAGGCCGCGGTCGGCGGCGCTGAGCATCCACGCGGCGAGGTCGCGGCAGTCGATGTACTGCAGCGGCATGTCCTGGGGGCCCGGGGCCAGCACGTCGCCGCCGCGCTCCAGGCGCCGCAGCCACCACGGCATCCGGCCGACGATCTCGTACGGCCCGAGGATGAGGCCGGCCCGGGCCAGCAGCGCCCGGTCGCCGAACGCCGCCACCGCGGCCAGCTCGCCGCCGCGCTTGGCGGCCTGGTAGTCGCCGCCGTCGGTGCTGGCCGGGTCGGCGTCCACCGTCGGCGCGCTCTCGTCGGCTCCCCGCGGAATCGGGTCCCGGTACACCGACACGCTGGATACGTATCCGTAGTGACCGGCCCGGCCGGCCAGCAGCGCGGCCGCGTCGGTGACCACGGCGGGCGCCCGGCTCCAGGTGTCGATCACGGCGTCCCAGGACTGTTCGCCGAGGGCGGCCCGCAGCGCGGCCGGGTCGGTCCGGTCGGCACGGCGCACCCGCGCGCCCGGCGGCTGGTGCCCGGTGAGCCCGCGGTTCAGCGTGGTGACGTCGTCGCCCCGGGCGAGCGCGGTCTCCACGACCGCCCGGCCGACGTGATGCGTTCCGCCCAACACCAGAAGCTTCATGCCAGACACCCTGCCCCGGCCGCGCCCGGATCTAGCCGGCGTTCATCCTCGGCGTAGCCCGCCGCGG
>Ga0335073_10008294_pt1 | contig 14580 bp, 14 predicted proteins | sample Lox_Sample_22_FD_207093 | JGI IMG/M metagenome (GOLD analysis project Ga0335073, IMG submission 207093) | Soil microbial communities from Loxahatchee National Wildlife Refuge, Florida, United States - Lox_Sample_2.2 | ecosystem: Environmental > Terrestrial > Soil > Wetlands | place: USA... | reverse complement strand
TTACGACAAAATCGTGTGGAGCGGAATGAGCTGGGCTGAGGGCGAAATTGACGCCAAGAACCTGTCACCGGGTAAGCGGCTGTCTATTCGGTTTCATTCGTCCGAGAAAGATCCGGTCGAACTCGACGGAGCCGTCTACCTGGTTAACTACTAAAGCTAGTTGCGTGCGGTGTATGGTGGGCCCGGAGGGATTCGAACCCCCAACCAAGGGATTATGAGTTTTTCCGGAAACCGGCGTAAACGAACCGCCAACCCACTGAAAACAAAGACCTAGCAGGACAAGCCGCCCGCACGGAAGGAAAATGCGCCACTGCTGATTTTGTTGGATTTAGCTGAGCCTGATTGAGCCTGTACGTCACAATTTACGTCACAGTTTTGAACGACTGCCGACCAAGTGATTTAACGACCATTGAGGGAACTCCTAAGAGCTAACCCGGATACGCTCCGGTGATATATCCCTCGAGTGCCTGGATGGCGTGTTCCTGGCCGGAGATGACCCATTTCACCATGTCGCCGATGGAGATGATGCCCACCACCCTGTCGTTCTCCAGTACCGGAAGATGGCGGAAATGGCCTTGTGTCATCAGGTTCATGCAGTCATCGACGGTGTGCTGCGGAGTCACAGAGGCAACCGGGCTGGTCATGATCTCCCGCACCTTTGTGTCGTTGGAGCGATTGCCCGCGAGGATGCCCTTGCGCGCGTAGTCGCGCTCCGAGAGGATGCCCACGAGACGCATCCCGGACATGACCATCAGCGCGCCGACATCGTATTCGGCCATCAGCGCCAGTGCCTCAAGGACTGACTGCTCGGGGGAAATGGGCAGGATTTTATTGAACGATTTGTACTTCAGCACCTGGTCAACGGTGTCGGCGATCTTCATCGGGTCATCCATGGGTCTTTGCCAGGGAAATGCGGGGCAGATCGCGCTGTCCCCGAAAGCCTTTGCCGCCACGGAAGAGAAGTGTACGCTGGAGTTCATTGCCGTGTGGTACCACCCGTTGCACAGCTTGAGATGTGACTGGGATCACGTATAAATGTTTGCCGGGGCCTTGCCGCAGGTCAGTAATGTACACCCGGCCTTGGAGGACGATTTTAGAACTTTCTTGATCCATCCCTGAACTCTTGATGTCTCAGGACACGCTAGAGTCTAAATCCGGCCCCGGAGAATCAGGTCAGTTGCGCTAAGTGTTCCCGGATCCGGTCTTCGAGATCCTGGATCTCCGGACAGCGCTGCTTTATGGCTGTATAGTTGGCGAGGGCCTCCTGTATAAGGCGCTTTCTTCCGCGGCCTGGGACTGCTGGATCGCCGTGCTGTTCGAGAAACGGCTCGAAGTACACCTCTTTTGTTGACACTTCAGCGCGAATTTCGGACCATCCCCAACGATTTGCCTTCAGCTTGTCTGGATGACCCGCGAGCACCCAGGTCTCAATTTCTTGGACAGCTGCGCAACAAATCAACTTTACCGGTCTTTGTCTGTTTGCGAGTTCTTCCTCGAGCCGTGCGAACCCAGGTTGACGATCTTTCCCGTCGGCGTCAAGAATCAAAAGCATCAAGTCCATGTGGTCCCAGTTTTCCGGGATCTCAGAGAGCAACTTAGCCTTAGCATCGGCGTCGCCTTCGACTCTTGGATCAGTAAGGATCTTTATGTTTGCTCGCGGTTTTCCGGCTTCCTGAAGGATGCGCGTACAAAGTGGCTGGAGAATGTAACCGTTAAGGGTGGGATCCTCGGGAACGACGAGAACGTTGAAGCTCACAAAACGCTCTCCAGCCATCCTTGTTCAAAGAGTTCGTCTATGTGGCTGCCGTTCTTAATGAGATGCTCCAGGCGCGGGATATCGCTGAGCGAAGTCATCTTCGTGGCTCCGGATTCCGAGTCGCGGGTGCAGACGAAAGTCGTTCTGCGATCCTCTTCTGTTAGCCATGAAATCAAGGTGGGCGAATGCGTGGTAGCGAAGACTTGAGTTCCAGTTCGTTTCGATTGAGACCGCATCAGCTCCAGCAAGAGCCGCAAACGGCTCGGGTGGAGGCACTTTTCGATCTCTTCAATGACGACGACCTTAGGCATGGAGGGTTGGAAGAAAGTGGCGGCGAGCGCGATGAATCGAAGGGTGCCTTCGGAGAGAACCGGGGCACGAAATTCCGTATTTCCTTCTTTGATCGCTACCATGAAGTCGCTCTTCAGGCCTTCGAGAGCGTATAAATCTTCAACTTCGTCTGGACGAAGTTCCTTGAGCCACTCCATAAGTGCGGGCTTGCTGCCGTTTGAGTCAATCTCGCGAATAAGGGCGGCGAATCCCTCCCCAGTTTCGCTCATCCTCTCCACCTTTGAGGAGTAATCTCTCAGCACAGACGGGATTGGATCTAGGAATTGCATATTCCGAAAATCCCGAGAGATGGAGTTTATCGCCTCAACTCCCAGCTCGGTTTCGGTTTTTTCCCCTTCCATTTTCGACTGCCGATCCGCAGCCGCCCCCAACCTCTGCGTCAGAATATCCGTGGTTGCAAACATTGAAAGCAGATTGAGCTTCGAAAAATCAAAGGTGCCTTTTCGGTCTGGGCCCTTGGGCTCCCTTTTTGAATCCTTGCCCAAGGTCGATTTCATTAGCGCACGGCTGCCGAGGAATACTGACTCCTCGTCGTAGGTTGGCGTATCGTTCTCGGTATCAAACGAGAGACTGTATACCAGAGCGTCTTCGGTGCCTTTGAATGGTCCTCGGTGGCTCAGTTTAACTTGAAAATATGTTTCAGGGGCAGACGTTCCATCCGGCCTTTTGAAGGCGATGAATCTTGCTCCGCCGCGAATACCCAGCCACCGTTGGCCAATTCCGGAGGGTGGTTTGCCCTCCAGAATCTCATCAATCGTGATGCCGCTACCAACGCCCTGGAGAAAGCGCAGAGCATCGAGAAAATTGGACTTTCCGCTCGCATTGGCACCCACTAGAAGATTGAAATGGCCGAGCTTGAGATCGATGCTTTCCAGGCTCTTGAAATTTCGGATCTTAAGTTCAGAGATCATCGTTGCGGCCTCGTGCCTCTGGGCGTCTCCCGGACAGTCCTTGGTCGCCGGGTCTACTGGTGCCAGTGTAGCGTTTCGCGGTGGTTACGGAAACACCTCGCCGTTGCTGATCTGGTTCCTGCTTTGCATGTTCTTGGCCGAAATAAATCGGCAAGAGCCCTTGCAGCTTCCCTTCCAGCTTATCGCCATCCCCTCTGGAGCCTCCAAGTACTCTTTTCGAGCCCGGTCTCCATCAATGACCGTCACGTCTTCAGCGGCGATGCTCACAGGGCCAGAATCGATTGTTGTTCCAAAAAGTCGGATATTTTGCCACCCGGTGGGATTTTCCAAGCGAATTGACATGGGCCTTCCGCTCAGGAATTCCAAGGCATTATCCCTTAGAGCTGCGTTCTTAACCAGATTCGACGATATTTGAAAGCCAACAAGGGGCTCCCCCGTGGCAATCCGCTTAAGGGTTTGTAGATTCTCCAAGTCGATTTTTGTGATTACTTCCGGAATATATAGCGGAATTTCAAAAAATGTTGACACTATCGACGTATCGAACACAGCTTTCTTGAGCCCAGCAGGGATTCTGATCCGATTGGAGAATGTCCCAACTTCGCGAATAAGAGGTCCTGGCGGGTCCAAACTGAAGACCTCGAGCTTCCTCGATCGCTCTAGCGCATCGAGGAACTGGAACATCTTGGCAAGCTCGACCGAGTCAGAGCCAGGAATAAGGGGACGGATGCTGACCGTGGCTCCTTGGGAAGGGGGCGTTTTAAGCTTTATGGAAACCTCAATCGGTAGGCGAGAGCTGCTGGCAAGGGTTATTTCTTTCCTCCCAAATCGAGTGACTTTGAACGGTATGCGCGAAAGCTCGCTGGTCTCCGGAGGTGATCCGGACACAAGGCGCAGGGAAATCTCCCTTGACGCGAGGCTCTCCGGGACGAGGGGTCGCATTTCCAAGCCTACGCAGGCCGGGTCGGGTTTCTGAAAAAGTTGGCGCAAGAGGGGCGATTCTGAGTCCAGTTTCAGGATAGCGCCCGCAGGAAGCTTGAAGGGTTCCCCCGTATTTATTGACCGTCGCAACTTGTCCGAATGCGACCGATCAAGCGTCATGTGAAATGAGATGGGGTCGAGATTGTAAGTGCTAGGGTTACGAGCGAAATAGTCAATGGCCAAATTACCCTTGGCCACGGAAAAGACTAACCCGGGTACGCGACTACTTGCGCGCGGGGCCTGCGATAAGCCCACGCTCACAACAGGGTGAAGTCTCGGCTCAAGGTCGACGTTGCCTTCCAGGAACTGTTGAGCGATCTCGACAGTGAGTTGCTCGGTCTGATCTAAGGATGCGTTCCCGGTCCCTGTCGCGATTTTTCGGATGTTTAGAGCATTTGAGATGGAGTTATCTGGGAAGAATGCCTCACGCAAAGGCCGATTGTGGGCGAGATCATCTAGAATATCGGACCCTTGGATCAATTCGATTGTGCAACGGTCCTTGTATTCCTTGACCACTTTTGATTGGAACCACTCGTGCTCCTCTGTCCGAAGATCAATCGGAACGCAAAGAGTCCACCGCATAGGGGCGTAAGACTTGAAGACGGCCTTGATCGAACGTAGAATCTGCTTCTTCTGGGGCTGCCGGATTCGGTCATTAAAGTGTTTGCTTTGCCAAATGGCAGGACCGTCGGAGAGGTTACCCGAAAAACTATCAACTCCGCGATCCCCACCGGTACCATCCGCTTTCATGATCCCCGCACCCGGAAATCTGCGCAAAAGAAACTGATGGATGAGGCACTCGAATTCGTCTTTACTGAGTTCTCGTAGACGTTGTTTGAGGGTAATCATGCTGCTGATAGTCTATCGTCGCCCACTCGACAATTGCCGTTTTGATTAACACTTCAACCTCGTTTAAACCATAGATTTCTCGGTACCATGACAATGACACAGCGGCCTCCAAATGTGTGTTCACCAAGACCACTTGACGGTTTAGGCGGCCACGATTGAAACTGAATTTGCTCCTAGTGCAAACAGTCGCGTAAGTTTCGGCGTCTGTGGCTGGTGCATAGCCAGCCCGTTCAGTTTGATAGGTATTCTCCCCCTCCGCCTCCGCTGCGCTCCGTCTCCGGGGGGCCGATCAGAGTAGGAGCTATGGCGTACGAGTGGTTTCAACATCCGAAATACCTTCCAACACGTGAGCGACTGATTCAGTCGCTCACGTCCTCACACTATCGATTCAGACGTTCAGATCCAGTCGTTTTCCTGTGCGGCGGCGAGCGGAGCGTAGCCAGAGACGAACTAGCCGCCTATTTGAAGAAATTCGGCCCGTCAGCACTACTCTTCTATGCCGAGACTGTTTGGGATCTGATCCAATCACGATTGCCGCTTGGGGCTCTTAAGATGGAATCAGAGCTCGCGGCTCTCGCAGATATCGTAATCATCATTGTCGAGAGCCCTGGAACCTTTGCCGAATTGGGTGCATTCTCAAACAGTGATCCTTTGCGTCGCAAGATTCTGCCGATAGTCGACGACCAGTTCAAGCCACCTCAGAAGTCATTCTTGGCGCTGGGCCCTTTGTGTTGGATCGAAGCCGAATCTTTATTCACTCCGCCAATTTACGTTGCACTAAGCGGAATTCTAGCTGCGATGGGTGAGATCGAAGAGAGAATCAGCCGTGTACCGAGGACTACTACTCATCTCGCGAATCTAGGAGACAGTTTCAAGCACCTTCTTTTGTTCCTTTGCGATCTTGTCGCGGTGATAAGCCCAGCAACTGTGGATATTGTCCACGCGTATTGTGAACGTATTCTTCCCACCCCACCACCATCCGAGGGTGTGGCAACGCTCCTCGCCTTAGCTCGCGCATTAGGGCTCTTGCAAGTTGATTCTTTTGATGGTCAGCAATACTTTTCCCCGGCGAAGGTGAACGCGACAGCACATCCCTTTCACCACGTGCGCCTGACGGATCTCACTGCCCTCCGAGCCGAACATGTGTCGGCTCTTCTGTTGATCCCACAAGCGCAATCAATTCTGGCGAAGCTCGATATGGTGCGGGAGGGCAAATGATCACAGAGAAGATGGCGGCAAGCATAGGCGTAAAAGTCGAATACATAGTGAAGCTTTCAAACGGAGCATCTCATCGGTACAAGATGTATACGGTTCGGAAGAAAAATGGGGGAACTCGGACCATATTTCATCCAGCGCGGCGATTGAAATCTGTTCAAAGTTGGATACTCCAGAACGTTCTCGTCACACTGCCCGTGCATAAAGCAGCGATGGCTTATAGGCCAGGTGTATCGATCTTCGATAACGCTGCGACCCACGCTTCGGGAAGATTCCTGCTAAGGTTGGATCTCGCGGATTTTTTCCCTTCAATTGTCGCTAGCGATTTCGCCCGGTATATCGAAAAGAACGCCGCTCATTTTGATGGCTGGACCGATACGGACATTCGCTGTGTCTCAGGCCTATTGTTCCGTAACGGACGACTGACGATAGGGGCACCGAGTTCCCCGGCTCTATCAAATGCGCTGTGCCTTGGGATCGACGTAGCAATCGACGATATGTGTCGCATCAAAAAGATTCGATATTCGCGTTACGCGGACGATCTTTTTTTTTCCAGCGATACTCCGAACGTACTAAAAGACGTTTCTGCTGAAGTCGAGAGCATCCTAAGAACGATCTCAATTCCTGCCAACCTACAACTGAATACCAGCAAGACTGTCCATAGCTCAAAGAAGAAAAACCGGCAGGTGACGGGAATCACATTGGGGTCGGACGGAAGACCTCATGTTCCGCGATCATATAAGCGACAAATTCGGTCCATGATTCACCGCTTTGCGACTCTCGAAGAGGCGGACAGGATGTCACTTGCGGGGATGATTTCCTATGTAGTGGGCCACGAGCCAGAATTCACGAACAGCTTGATTAAGAAATACGGATTTGACGTCTTCAAGACGGTTACGACTTTGAAGAGCTTGGAGGAGAGACAAGCAATTCACAGGAAACACAAACAATCCTGACCCCTGCTTTGCTCCTCAATGACCTGCTTCCCGTCGATATGGCGATGATGGACACGTGGATAGGCCCTGCCCTTTATCTGAATACGCTCGGAGCCTCGAAGTGCGTCATATCCGGTAGTGCGGGCCGGCACGAGGGTTAGACCGAGAATCTCCGCAGCGACATATTCCGCCACTTCCCCTGTGACGCCAAGCGGCTTTCCGGATATTCGGTAGTATTCCGCTGCTAAGGGCTGCACGATGGCGATAATCTCCCGCACCCTCGTCTCCGGGTTTGCGGAAATCATTGAATAGTTCCCAGAATGGTTGTCGCCTTATTCTGTCGCTGAAGCTCCGAAGCTATAAACGGATAGCGCCGCTGCAAGAATGCGAGTGTGCAATCGCCCTTCGAGTAGTCTCGTACGATCGCGAAGCGACTCTCGACATATGCATCATGATTCAGCTTGAGCACGCGAATTGTGTGTTCAATAGTTTGAATTTGCTGTTGCCGTAGAGTGCCTTCGGCTTCGATTCGAAGGGTATCAAATCTCAGAACGAACCAGCCTGCCTGAATTGCACACGGGTCCAATATCCCCTGAGCGTCCCCTTTGTTGCTGTTCATCTCTTTCGACGACAGTCGAAAGTTTCGCCATTCATATGCTTGGGGTCTGTAAAGGGACTTCGGTAAAAAGTGATCCACAGAGGCTTGCACCGCAGCGGGAATCCATGACGCACTGTAAGCACAGATCCCTCCGTACGAGGAGTAAAGATCAGCCAAAGCACGCGTCCAGAAATTATTGCGGCTCCAGTCATCACGGTTTGGATTCTGCACCCTGCGCAGAAATGCGCTCCCGGGATTTCGAACGTCTTGCGCAAATCTCGGAGGCTCAGGTTGCAGAGTTATCGGGATCAAAGTTGAACTCCGTGTTTCTCTGCGAAATAAGTCCATCTCGCCCAGAATTCATCGTTGGCGGGTAACGATGCGTCAATTAGAGCTTGCGTAGCACCTTGGATACCTTCGCGTGTCGGCTTCTTGTCCTCCATCACTTTCCTTGCCGACTCAATTGCCCGCTCTGCCAACTGTGACCGTGCCTGTCGTAGTTCGAACAGGTCAGATGTCAGCCACCGATCAATTCGACCATAAGGCACGAAGGGGACCGATTTGAACGTGACAACGCCGGAGTCATTCGCCAACTCTAAGTGAAGGAGCTTGTCCGTGACATCGGAGAAAATTGTCTCCACGGATGCGAGCACTAAAGGGGAGTGAGTCGCCACGATCATCTGCGGTTGAATCTCCTTGCTAAGGATCGAGGTCACGTCCAGAAGAGCGGGAAGAATGACTCGTTGCCATTTTGGATGAAGGTGGGCCTCCATTTCGTCGATGAGAACGACGACGTGTTTTTGCGGCTGCTTTCGTGCGATTGCTGAATAAACATTGTGTTCATTCCACGCCCACACGATTAGATACGCGAGGGTTACGACGCGCTTTACCCCGGCTGACTCGTTCGTGAAAGGCACTTCGCCATAGCTGTGAAGAAGTGTTGGAATTGGCCGCGATTCATTAGGAAGCCGTTGGGCTTCACCGGGGGCCAGTGGCATCATGTCGGGTGGTGAGAGCTTCTGTAGAACACTCTTGAACGTGGCAAAGACATTCGGTTCTGAATGCTGCCAGCGCACCCAATCTCTAAGCAACCCCTCAATGCGCCCTTCTAGACCGTGCATGACATCGTGACTTGAGAAGAGCAGTGCTGGATTGCTGTCACCGCCCAATACAGTCGCATGGCGAACCGGGTCCCATACGGCGAAGGAGCCATCAACACGCGCATAGATGATTAAGCCGGGGATCGTTGGCCTACCCTTCGGAGCAGGCCAGCGTTGAGCTTCCCAGTCGAAGCTGATCGTAGTGGGTTTACCCTGATTATTAGGGCCCGCAATCTGAAACGAAATTGAGGCGGTCTTCTGACCCGGACTCAGCCGAGGGTATGCCATTCTCTCTGCCCACTGGCCCGTGAGACTCCACCATGCGGTTTCCAGCAAAAATGTCTTTCCCAGTCCATTGTCGCCCGTAATTATTGAGAGCCTGTCAGCGGGCTCAAATTCCAATGGCTCGCATGGGCCGATGCCTCGAAGACGCAAGAGCTTCAGCGTGCCACCTTCCTCTGGTTTTGTATCCGGGGCACGCCCTATTGTTTGGAGCAGTCTCAGATCGAAATAAGGCTCAGCGCTGAATACAGAACTGACGATTTCTGGCACCGCTAGGCTGAATAGCGAATCTGATTCCTCCTGCGTAATGGAGAACTCGCTCAAAAACTGATTCACGACATCGACCGGACTTGTACTTTCCCGCCAGTTCGTTTCGCGGTATAGCCACACGGCCAGCCAAAAGGCAGGGATGCGACCGCTCTTGTCGGTTTCGAGCTTGGCGCGTAAGACATCCACATATGTCTTGGTCCAGCCCCAGCGATCAGTACGCTTACCGTGAATGAATGCCTGCGCAAAATCCCCCCGCGTTCGGGTGCTTTGGGAACCTGAATAGGGGTACTTTTCAGCTAACCAGCGCCCAGTGCGGCTGGACGTTCTGAACGGCTGAAAATAGAGCTTTGATTCGAGGTCGGGCTGATAGTGTTCGCGAAGGAACTTCTCCTCAGCAGCGTTAATTCCGAACGGGATCGTCCGTCCTATTGGCAGGTCCGCCTTCTTGCAGACCAAATACGTGATGCCGAAGAATGGGTGAAACATTCCCAATCGGCGGATCGACGTTTTGACGGTTTCAATATCGAAATGCATGATTCAAAGCTTCTCTAGTTGCTGCACCATGAACTTACAAAAAGCAGGATTCAAATCGATGCCAACTGCGTCTCTGCCACTGGTCACGGCGACTCTTAGGGTCGTTCCGCTACCCGCAAACGGATCGAGCACCTTGCCTTTAGGTTCACAGCCCAATTCAAGGCAACGCTGAACAACTTCATCAGGAAAAGGTGCAGTGTCGATTCCGTTGCTCGGCCGTGGGCGTGCAGCGATGGTCCACACGTCTTCCTCAATGAATTTCTTTCCCTCAACAATAGCAGCCAGTGCCTCGCGATTAAAAAAATAGCTGCGACTCTTGACGAACATGAATATGTTTTCGTAACTGCGGCGCGGACGGTCCTTGACCGCTTCCGGAAGAGCATGTTTGCGATGCCAAATGATTGCGCTTCGCAAAACCCAGTTGCGGTTTGACATCTCCATCGCGACCCGCCACGGGATGCCAATGATTGACTTGGGTCTAACTCCAATTCCAACGCCCCCACTCTTATCCACCCCCCGTAACCCGAACCGCCGCTTGTTGCTCTTGGGATCGACCCCGTGCGATTTACCTTTTCCCGAGTAGTATGTATCCCCAAGATTTAGAAAGAGAACTCCATTTGGTTTCAATACGCGATAAACCGCATCCATCGTACCCGCAATGGCGCCGACGTATTGTGGAACCGTGTCTTCTAGTCCGATCTGCTCAGCGACTCCGTAGTCTCGAAGGTTGTAGTACGGCGGCGACGTCACGACACAGTTAAACGATTCCTCAGGTAGCTGCTGAAGAGTTGCTTTGGCGTCCCCAAGATGAACGCACCACGACTTCTGGTTCTTTGCCGTTCCCGACCAGCAGTTCTGTTCCTTTTCCTTTTTGCTCACTGTGCCAGATTGTAGCGTGTCTCGGTGAACATTTGGTCTGGTCCACGCCACTTTTGGAGTGCCAGGACACTGACCAGACATGCATCGGCGTGCAATAATTCAGCGACTTTATGAACGTTTCGAAGTGCACCAATAATTTCGATCTTCACGAATGGACACCCAGGTTCAAGGAATTCGCGACGAGAGATCTCTATTCTGGCCGCTCTTGGAAACGCTTTGCCGATCTAGGATTCAGCGACAAACTGATCTCCATTGGTTTCTATTTCGCGTGTGACTTCCCAGGGAGTCCGGAGTATTTAGAAATTGCTCAAGTGCGGAAAGAGAGTCGGCGAACGTTACCGCGGACTAAGCAATTGATATCGCGTCTTGAATCTTGTCGCAACGAAGTGTGGGATCCTCGCGAGCGTGTCACTACGCTGGCACCCGCCAACCATCCGCTTCGCCAGCTTTGAGGACCATACTGATTAGCTCCTGGATGGTCGGCGGTTCCTCTTTGGCAATGAATTCGCGATTTTTCCATAGGCGGTCAACGGTCCGTGGGCTGCAATGATATTTTTGGGCTGCTCGGCGTTTCGCCGCAGGCATCGAAGCGCCCTCGCGGTTCACCTTCGAAACGTAGTCAAGCACCTCCTGAGACTCCTGCGCGGTGAAGGCGCGTTTGCGACCGCCTGGGCGCGGCCCTAGAGAAGACACGACCTTCTTTTTAAGAGTCGTAACTCCCTCGCGAAGAATTTCCGGTAGGTTCTCCAACGCAAACAAGAGTAGCGCTTGTTCTCTTTCGGGTATAGACATCCTGGAGTCTAGCGTCTCTCGCAGGTCCTGAACGGTTTCAATCGGTTGAATGAAATTGTTTGCGAAAAGAGCCCAACTGCTCACATTTTCCAATACAGTCTTCGCCTGCCGCATACCCTCTTCAAAACTCTGCGCGCCAACCATCCGCACTGCGTTGTCAAAAGCAACGATCATTACTTCCCGCATCTGTTCGTCCACGTTTCCTCCGCCAGAATTCCCCCTTTCATTGTGGCACCCTTGCGTCAAAATGCCCTGCACCATTTTGTCGACTGAACGCCATCACCTTAAGCGCGATTCTGACTCTTGCGCGCCAAAATCTAGGGGACTTGTTAAAGCGACAGCACGAGCAGATTTTGGAGGCATGAGAGCGCCCTTGCTCCGAGATGGGCACGGGCTCGCGGATGGAGGCAATGAGATGAATACCAAGTTTGCAGGATGCGGCGAAAAACAGAGCGGGCAACGGTTCTTAGACGGCTCCGACCCGCGACTTGGACGGCACGTCGCTTCATGCGAAACGGCAGGCGGGGAATCGTACTCCCTGCCTGCCGGTAAGGATCAAAAGCCGTCTCGGGAGTTTGAGGGTGGAACCCTCATCGGGCGCGAAGCGCCCGTGCCTTCTTCACTTGACTCACTAACGAATAATCGACACGCCCGAACCCAGGACCCCTATGCCCGCCCGGAAGGGCGGGGCAAGTATTGCGGCAGATTTAGCATCAAAGGGAAAGACCCCAAGACCAATCGGACAGTGTTTCGGAGAATCAACTGCGGCTCCTGGACATGTTGCTATTGTGGCCCCAGAAAGGCCAAGAGAGCCCGGCGCGCAATCCGTGCATGGGCCGAGTCTCTCGGCCTGCGTTATTTCCTGACGCTCACACTCGACCCTTCAAAACTGAGGGATTGGGAGAACGCTGTGAGTTATCTTCGGCAGGTCTTCAACAAGTTTAGAGAGTATTTGCGAAGACATTTTCGAGTCGTACCCAACTTCATTTGCATTTTGGAACAGACCGAGCGCGGACTTCCTCATCTACATATTCTGTTCGATCGCTATATCGAACAGCGATGGATCAGCAAAACCTGGGATCGGCTCGGAGGCGGGCGGATTGTCTTCATCAAACAGGTCACAGTTCGAAACGTTGCACGATACTTATCCAAATACCTGACGAAAGAGCTCCTCTTGTCCGCACCAAAGGGTACGCGAAGGATCTCTACATCACGATCGATAAAACTCTTTCCCAAATACAACTCGGGAATTTCCTGGGAGCTGGTTCGCGAGTCCATCTGGCAATTGTTAGCGGCACATCGGGCTGCGTCGTTTAGGAGGCAATTGGACTTGTTTCTGTCCATCACAATGCAGTTCGACGAAGAATCGTTCCTCATGTCGTTCGAGTTCGCCGAGGACGGCTGACATTTTCGCTGTTTGAAAGCCGGATTTGAGGGCTACACACCTCGATTCGATCAGGGCTCGATCCGAAAAGGGTGTTCGATCGGAATCAACGATCGATTTGAGATGGTGTTCGAACGAAGGAAATGCTCGATTCAATCGGAGCACGATCCGAGACGATGTTCGAACGTAGTGGATGGTCGATTCGAGATGGTGTTCGAACGAAGGGAAAGCTCGATTCGATCGGGCTTGATCCGCGATGGCGATCGATCGGAGCTCGTACCCGGTTCGATCAAGAACGGCAAGGGGATGTGAGCGATGAAAATGGTTCAGCTGTTGACGAGCAAACAGGTAGCCGCGATGTTGAGCATCCCCGAGGGAACACTCCGCTATTGGCGCGCTGTCGGAATCGGACCTGTGTGGCACAAACTGGAGGGGTCGATCCGATATGATGTGGACGACGTATCCCGATACGTCGAAAAGAACCGTCGCATTCCTTCCGTGCGGGCATTCATGGAGGAGCACGATGGCTCTCTATAAGCGGGGCGGAATCTGGCACTACGATTTCGCAATCGACGGGCGACGATTTCGCGGCTCGACAAAGGAAAAAGTCCACTCGAAGGCCCGATTGATCGAAGCTCATTTAATGAACGAAGCGAAGCGGCGAAAGCTGACAGTTCATCGTAGAACGCTAACGTTGGCTGACTTCTCGAAGCGCTTTCTGGATTGGGTGAAGACGGCTCGTCTGGAGCCTGAATCCCGGAAGTATTACGAATCAGGATGGAGAATGCTCTCCCAAACCCCCATCGCTGCAATGCGCGTTTCACACATCACGACCGACGAGGCCGAAGCTCTCCGATTCGAACATTCCCCTGCAAATGCGAATCGGGCGCTCAGGACCTTAAGGAGAATGATGAGCAAGGCAGTTGAATGGGGCGTGATTGCGGCGGCACCCCGAATCAAGTTGATGAAGGAAGAGGGGCGCTCCGCAACCATTGACAGCGCGGCGGAAGCCAAGCTTCTTGCGGTGGCCAAACAGCCACTGCGCGACGTTCTAATTATCATGCTCGATTCGGGGATGCGTCCTGGCGAAATCTTTCCGATGCGATGGGAAGACATCGACTGGAATCGTGGGACGATCTTCATTCCGCGCGGCAAGACGCCACGTTCCCGACGCTACGTTCCGATGAGTGATCGAGTCATGGAATCTCTTCAATTGCGGCGGAAGGATCAGGAGCAAGGATGGGTGTTCCCTTCCGATTCCAAACCCGGCCACTTGACCACTGTCGCCACGGCTTTTCAGACGGCACGAACGAAGGCGAAACTATCGAGCCTTATAAAGCTCTATAGCGCCCGCCATACGTTCGCGACGAAGATCATGGGGGCAACAGGTGATCTGTCGCTTGTCATGCGCGCCTTGGGCCATACAAACGCGCAGACGGCGATGATCTACCAGCATCCGAGTCTGGAAAGAGTGCGGGCTGTGGTCAACGAAAGTCCATTCCTTGCACCCCCGAGACCGAGGCCGTTCCTAGTACGTCACAATCACGTCACAAATGGGTAATGCAGGGTTTTCAGACAATCTGCAAGTAGTTGATTCAATGGTGGGCCCGGAGGGATTTGAACCCCCAACCAAGGGATTATGAGTCCCCTGCTCTAACCGTTGAGCTACAGGCCCCGATACCGGGATGAATCAGTCGATGTTTCAAGTGTAGTGGAATTTGCAGCAACCCTAAGCCTGCATGTGCG
>Ga0335073_10008293_pt1 | contig 14581 bp, 16 predicted proteins | sample Lox_Sample_22_FD_207093 | JGI IMG/M metagenome (GOLD analysis project Ga0335073, IMG submission 207093) | Soil microbial communities from Loxahatchee National Wildlife Refuge, Florida, United States - Lox_Sample_2.2 | ecosystem: Environmental > Terrestrial > Soil > Wetlands | place: USA... | reverse complement strand
CATGAGGTCGACCAGCCACGACCTGATCACCGATCCGCGCCGCCAGACCTCGGCCACCTCGCCGACGTCGATGTCGTACTGGTAGGCCTCCGGATCACGCAGCGGGGCGGTCTCGGCGTCGGCGACCTGAGTTCCCTGGCCGGCGTCGGCGTGCTTGATGATGCTGAGGCCCTCCGCGATCGCGGCCATCATCCCGTACTCGATCCCGTTGTGGACCATCTTCACGAAGTGCCCGGCACCGTTCGGGCCGCAATGCAGGTACCCGTCGGGAGCGGTGCCGTCCCGGCGGGTCCGGCTCGGGGTGGGCGATGCGCTCGCGCGCCCCGGCGCGAGGGTCTTGAAGATGGGGTCAAGCCGCCGCACGACGCCGCTCTCCCCGCCGATCATCAAGCAGAAGCCGCGCTCGAGTCCCCACACCCCGCCGCTGGTCCCTACGTCGACGTAATGGACGTCGGCCGACCGCAGCGCCGCCGCCCGGGTCATATCGTCGCGGTAGTAGGAGTTGCCGCCGTCGATCACGATATCGTCGGGGTCGAGCAGTGGGACGAGCGCATCCAGTACGGACTGCACGACCCCGGCCGGGATCATGATCCAGATGTTCCGCGGCCGGTCCAGCTTACGTACGAACTCCTCGTAAGAGTTGGCCCCGTCCGCGCCGTCGGCCTGGAGCGACTTCACCACGTCGGGGTTCCGGTCGTAAGCGACGCAGCGGTGGCCGCCGCGCACCAGCCGTCGGACCAAGTTGGCCCCCATCCGGCCCAGCCCGACCATGCCAAGCTGCACAGGCCTGTCCGTCGTCATGTTCGGTCACTCCGCATGTGTCGTCCTTCGGTAGGCGGTCGCGGGCCGCTGCCGGCCGCGGAACGGTCCCGCAGCCGACTAACACAGGCCGGTACGCAGCAAGCTCGCCGTTTCTCTGGACGTTCACATCGTCAAGTCGGCTAATCGTGCGTGCGTTGACCGGCCCCGGCCCGGCGCGGGTCCTGCGGTGCCCACGCCGGGCGGAGAGCATGGGTCGAGTTCGGCATTCGGCGTGTGACGGCTGTCCGCCGATGTTGACGTCGAGGCTGACGACCGGGCAGTTCACGATGAACCCGGCGCCAGGACTCAGACACGACGCGCCGCGATTACTTGACCTGACGATGTGCGGCGCAGATCGCGTGGCGAGACTGAGCTAGGCCGCCCGGGCAGCCTCTCGAGGCGGCCACCAACGGAGGTCAGCATGACCACGTATCACACCGCCAAGGTGGAAGGACTTGAAGTCTTCTACCGGGAAGCAGGAGACCCCAGCCAGGCCAAGCTGCTGCTACTGGGCGGGTTCCCCGCCTCCTCTCACCGGTTCCGCAGCCTCATCCCGGCCCTCGCTGGCCGCTTCCACGTCCTGTCGCCGGACTACCCCGGCTTCGGGAACACGGACGTGCCGGACCCGGCGACGTGGAATTACACCTTCGACCACCTCGCCGAGCGGTTCGGAGGGACAGGAGGGCACTGATGGACGCAGTGGACGGCAACGCGATCGGTGGCCTGCTGATCGACGTCTTCGGCGCAGAGATGACCACCGCCAGCAGCACCTGCGCAACTTGTGGTGCCAGCAGGCCCGTAGCCGAGCTCGTCGTCTACCAGCGGGCCCCCGGCACCGTCGTCCGCTGCCGGACCTGCGGCAGCGTCCTCATGGTGTTGGTCCGGCGCGCGGACATGACCGGCGTCGACCTCTCCGGGCTAGCCGACTTGAGCCAACCGGGCTCGGCCTAATCCGGCAGACGGAATACAGGACGGGCCTGCATGCCGAATGAGCATGCAGACAAGGAACAAGGAAGGGATCAGCATGTCACACGAGGAACCCATGTCGATGTCGGACGAGCCGCTGGAAGAGCCCATGTCCATGGGCCAGCCGGAGCAGGACCCCATGTCCATGGGCCAGCCGGAGCAGGACCCCATGTCCATGGGCCAGCCGGAGCAGGACCCCATGTCCATGGGCCAGCCGGAGCAGGACCCCATGTCGATGGATCAGCCGGACCAGGAGCCCATGTCGATGGGCCAGCCGCAAGAAGACTCCATGTGATGACGGATAGGCCGCGTCTTCATTGGTAGCGCGCATTCCGGGACCTACAAGCCAGTCAGCGGCCAGGAGAGCGCCGAACGCCCTCGAAGGCGCCAACAACGCCATCCTGACCGCTGACTGATAGTTCCTGTCTGCCACCGGTGGTAGGGGCAATTCGGTCTCCGGCTTGGCGGCGACAGGAGAACGATCTAGGAGGCCACTTGGAATCGACCAGATACCGGATTACGGTCCGGGGGCGCCTGACCGAGCGGCTCGGGTCCGCCTTCGAGGGGCTGGACTTGGAGCCCGGTACCAAGCAAACCGCCCTGGTCGGCGAGATCCGCGATCAGTCTCATCTGTACGGCGTGCTCGACCTCGTGCGTGGGCTGGGGCTGGAGCTTGTGAGCGTGGGGCCGGATGCGGCCACGTCACAGCGGCGCCGCGCGGAGTCATGAGTCCTCACCTCTCTGCGGCCCGCTCATTTGCACTGATCGCGTAATAGCCCAATGTTGCCGCGTGATCTGTGCCGCACATCGTCAAATCAGCTAACTGCGGAAGCGCTGCCATTAGTCCGGGTCACAAACCGAGGGGGCGGCGCGGAAGCCACGTCGTTCGGCAAATCAAGACCTTTTCGCAACGGACGGCGGTGCTGATTTCCCGAGCCGGTCAGCCTGTTCGATTGTCGATATATCGAACGGAGTCTAGCTCTTACGTGGCGGCAGAAAGCCATCAGGCTTGACGATGTGCTTTTGCCCAGGTTAAGCGAGCGTTCGTGTCTGAGCTGCCGAAAAGGCAAGCATCACGAAAGGAAAGAGGGTCGCAACATGAATCGTCGTATCTTCAGACAAGGGCCCGCAAGGAAGCGCGGGCTGATTGCGTTGCTCGCGGCGGCGGTGGCCGCGAGCGCGTCGCTGGCCATTGCCGCGGGCGTCGGGACGGCCGCGTCGGCCGCGCCCGCCCGGGCGGATCAGCCTCCAGGTGAGTCCACCGGGCTGGGCCAGCTCAGTGGCATCTTGCCAGCGAGCCATCTGACCCTGCCGAGCGTCATCGAGGTGAACCTGAGCAAGGAGTACGTGCGGTTTCCGCTGTACCCGGGGATTGCCTACGCCGGCACGCCGCATCAGGAGAAGGTCTGGTACATCCTGGAGGATGCCTCTACGGAGGGTGCCGCGGATGACTTGGGGGTGAACTTCGCTCCGAAGCTCGCCAACATGGCCATCTCCTGTCCGGCGTGCGTGCAGACCGTGCACTTGATCAACCTGCCGCCCTCGCAGGACCATTTCGGCCCGGCCCCGATCAGCTTCGCGGGCGCGCCGAACTTCAGCCCCACCCGGATCGCGGTTCCCGGGCCGGACGGGTTCCCGCTGGCCAAGTTCCAGCCGGGTGCGGTGGCCGGCCCTGGGTACAGCCCGTTCATCCGGATCGCCGGGTCCGACACCGTCTACAACGCGCCGATCGTGGCCACCGGAAACGGCCCGTTCGACGTGGTCAACCACACCAACACCGCGGACCGGGTGCTGGGCATCCACATCGCCCCGTCCCCGGCGGACTCACCGTCCGGGGCGTTCAAGGAGTCCTGGGTGGACATGCTGTTCGTCAAGGGCTTCGACTCCGGCCAGCCGATCGTGTACCTGTCCACCGACGCCGGCCAGCCGCTGACCGCAGTGCTGGAGCGGTCCACGTACGTGCCCGCGCTGAACGACGCCTCGTGCAACGGCTGTGATGACTTCCTCGGCTCGGCCCGTGAGCGGCTGTTCGGCTTCGTCAACGGGCAGACCGGGGTCAACAATCCGAACGCTCAAGGGTTCCAGCACTTCGCCAAGGACGGCCCTATCTCAGAAAACGCCAACCAGAACAACACGGCGTTCATTAACGCACTGCGCTACGGCGGCGACATCCTGAACGTGTTCGGGGACTTCCCGACGCTGATCGACCCGCGGCACGCCGATGCCTACAGCCCGCTGTGGGACGCCCAGCTCGGCCTGTGGACCCCCAAGGCCGTCAAAGAGGGGCTCAACAAGCGGCAGATCGACGAGAACACTGTGCTGAATCTGGCCTACAGTCGGCCCGACCTGTTGACCGGGGTCAACCCGGCCACCGGCCAGCCCCAGCTGTACGGCTCGGTCGGGGTCGACATCAACTGCGCGGTGATCGGCTACACGGCCAAGGCCCCCACCGTCGCCTTGCAGCCCAGCCTCCCCGGATCCCAATTCCCGCCCCGGTAACCGGCAAGCTGCCGCAGGCCCTGCCCCTGCCATACGGCCGGACCGACTGCACGATACCTCGATCACCCCGCGGGCCCGCGATTGCGGGCCCGCGGGCCGTGCCGTATCGCCTTACCAGGACATCGCCGTTGGCATCTCCGCATATCAGGCCGCTACTGACGTCTGCATTGCTGGCGCTGCCCATCTTCGCCCTGCCCGCCATCCTGGGCGGCGCCCCGGCCAGCCCCTGCGTGCTCGGTGGGACGGGGAGGCGGTCTTACCTGCCGGGATGGTCGATGTCTACGGGCGGCAGGTCCTCCACCTGCTGCCTGGTGAGGCTGAGCCGGACACCGTCGTCGAGCGCAGCCACAGCGGTGATCGGGATGGCCACTTCCTTACGGCCCCACAGGTGCCCTTCCTGAAGGAGCACGTGGGTTACATGGTGGCTGGCCGGGTCGATGACGAGCCCCTGCACCTGCCCGATGTCACCGTCGGTGGCAAAGACAGGGTCACCGCGGCGCACGGCCACCTCGCCCCGGGGGACGGAGTCGTAGGTGACGCTCTGGCCGGGCTGGCCCAGGTACGAGCGCAAGCTGTAATGGGCCATTTCCAGTACCTGGTCCGCGTGGTAGCCCGGGTGTGGGTTGCCACCTGGCAGGAAATGCTTCTCCTCGCCGCGTTCGAGCTTCTCGAACTCCGCCCTGGTGCAGCGGAGCCGGATCTGGCCCGCCGAGGCGTCGACAAGGCCCAGGGGAACAAGCCGGCCGAGGCCATGCCCGTGCGCCGGTTTGACCACCAGGTGGGTGACCTCCCGAGCGACCGGGTCAACAACCACGCGGCTCACCTGCCCGCAGACCCCATCAGTACAACTGGCGTCGGCTCCGATCGTGAACGGCGTCGCCTCGGCCATGTCCGCCCTCCTTGCCTCCCTGGACTTTAGCGCGAACCCAGCCAGACACGGCGCCGAGCTGCCGTTGGTCCGTGCGGTAGCTGCCGCTCTCCACTTCAGTTAGTTAACTCACTTGACACATGGAGACGAGTCAGGCGAGGCTGAGTTAGTTAACTAACTCAGTCGGGAGGCGCTTGCGGATGGAATCCGACCCAGGACAGGTCAGGCTAGACACCGGCTCGCGGCTGGTTCTTCGATCGAGGCTCGGCGCGATCACCCTGCTTCTGCTCTGCGCCGTGCAGTTCCTCGACATCGCCGACTCAGCGATCGTCAACGTCGCCCTGCCATCCATCCAGCGCAGCCGGGGGTTCTCGCAGCAGAACCTGCAGTGGGTGGCAAGCGGCTACATCCTGACCTACGGAGGCTTCCTCCTGCTTGGAGGCCGCCTCGCCGACCTGCTCGGGCGCCGCCGCATGCTGCTCACCGGGGTAGCGGTCTTCGCCGTATCGTCACTGACCGCCGGGCTGGCTCACAGCGCCGGGCTGCTGGTGGCCGCCCGGCTCGTGCAAGGCCTGGGCGCCGCGCTCATGGCGCCGGCGGCGCTCTCGGAACTCACGGCCAGCTTCCGCAACTGGTCACGCGCATCGGCACCCGCGTGGTGGTGGTAGCCGGCTGCGTGATCGCCGCAGCCGGGATCTACTGGGTGTCCCGAGTGCCGCTGCGCGGGTCGTATGTGAGCGATCTGCTGCCCGGGTTCCTGGTGATGTCGCTCGGGGCCGGGTCGGTCTTCGTCTCAGTCACCGCCGCCGCTAACGCTGGCGTGCCGTCCGACCAGGCCGGCCTGGCGGCTGGGTTGCTGAACTCGTCCCAGCAGGTCGGCAGCGCGCTGGGCCTGGCCATCCTCTCCGCCGTCGCGATCACCCGGACCGATCACCTGATCGCCGCCGGGGTACCGCGTGCGGTGGCGTCGGATGCCGGATACCACAGCGCCCTGCTCGTGGGCGCCATCTTGATGGCGGCCGCGGCCCTGCTCGCCCTGCGCATCGGCAACACCCGGCAGGCAGCGCCGCTGGTCATGGTCAGCACGGATGCGGCACCCGAGCCCGGAGCCACCGGTCTCGTGACGGGCAACCGCTATCCAGATCGATCGGCCAGCCGGGGGTGAACCCCGGCACGCCAGCACCTGTATCGTGGTAAGTGAGATGACTGACTCAATATCAGGCCAGGCGACCGCCACCGAGCGGCGCCCGGGCAAACGAGAGCGGCTGATAGCCGCTGCGATGCAGCTCGTGCACGAGCAAGGCATCGAGCGGACGACGCTCGCGGACATCGCACAGGCCGCCAACGTGCCCGCCGGCAACGTTTATTACTACTTCAAGACCAAGGACGAAGTCATCGCGGCCGTCATCGACGCACACGCACAGCAGGTCAAGGCGACCCTTGCGGCCATCGAGGCTGGTCACCGTTCTCCCAAGAGCCGTTTGAAGGCCCTGGTGCGGGAGTTCACCGCCCAGAGCGAGATAGTGGCCGACTACGGTTGCCCGCTCGGCAGTCTCTGCTCGGAGCTCGACAAGCGCGTCAGGGAGTCAAGCTTGCCCGTGGCTGAGTTGATGCGCCTCCCGATCGAATGGGCTGAAGATCAGTTCCGATCACTGGGCCGGCCCGATGCGCGCGATCTTGCCTTTGATCTCATGGCTGCCTACGAGGGCAGCGCGCTCCTGGCGAACACCATCCATGATCCCGACGTGCTGTCCCGGGCGGCACGTCGTATCGGCCACTGGATCGACACGTTGTAACGGCGAGCCGGCGGCGGATGCGTGCTGCCGTGGCGGCGCTACCGCGGGAAGCGGCCGTGGTCATGCGGGGGCGCGATCCGCGAGCACGCCCCTGAGCTCCTCCATCAGGTCACGGAAGATACCCGGGAAGTCCGGCCGACCTGGCTCGCGGACCCAGCGCGCGAAGGCGACCTTGAAGACGGCGGCTCCCGTCTCGGCGGCGAGGCTGGCGGCCGGCTCGGGGATACCGCGGTCGCGTAGCGCGCCGGCCACCGCCTCGGCGAACGCCGCCAGCTTGATCAGCTCACGCTCGCGCAGCTCCGCGTTCGCGGACACGATGGTGTCGCGCAGCCTGACCCGTTCCGGGTTTTCCTGCAGCACGGAGCCTGCGGCTTCGAACGCCGCGCCTACCGCGTCCATCGCCGTGGCCGAGGCCGGGGCGGCCGCGACGGCGCGCACCAGGAGGTCCCGCAGCATCTCCATGCCGTAGAACAGGACCTCGCGCTTGTCGGCGAAATGCCGGAAGAACGTCCGCTCGGTCAATCCGGCCCGCGCGGCGATCTCCGCCACCGTCGTCCGCTCGAATCCCTGCTCGGCATAGAGCGCCATGGCCGCCTTCGCCAGCCGGCCGCGCGCGTCCGGCTCCCATCGGCCCATGGCACGATGGTACGTGATGACAGTGACTGACCTCATGTGTGTTAGTCTGATGACAGTCACTGACATCGGCGATCAGGAGGGTTCCTCATGCGCGCATTCGTCACCGGCGCGTCCGGCTGGATCGGCTCGGCCGTCGTCCCCGAACTCATTGGCGCGGGTCACCAGGTGATCGGGCTCGCCCGGTCGGACTCCTCGGCCGCCGCCATCGCCGCCGCCGGGGCCGAGGTGCTCCGCGGCGACTTGGACGACCTGGACACCCTGCGCGCCGGGGCCGCCAGCTCCGACGGGGTCATCCACCTTGCGTTCATCCACGACTTCACCGACTTCGAGGCGTCGGTGGGCGCCGACCGGCGAGCCATCGAGACGATGGGCGCCGCGCTCGATGGCTCCGGCAAGCCCCTGGTCATCGCGTCCGGGACCCCCGCGGTGCCGGGGCACGTGGCCACCGAGCGCGACGAGTCCACTTCCGGTGCACCCGTGGCGGGCCGGATGGCGAACGCCCAGGCGGCCCTGGACATGGCGGCCCGCGGCGTCCGGTCGTCGGTCGTGGGGCTGCCGCGCACGGTGCACGGCGACGGCGATCGTCACGGCTTCATTCCCCGACTGATCGGATTCGCTCGCGACTCGGGCGTCTCCGGCTACGTCGGAGACGGGTCCAACCGCTGGCCCGCGGTGCACGTACTGGACGCCGCGCACCTATTCCGCCTGGCGGTGGAGCAGGCCCCGGCCGGATCGAGGCTGCACGCGGTCGGCGACGAGGGCGTGCCGATTCGCGACATCGCGGAGGTGATCGGCCGTCACCTGAACCTGCCCACGGCTTCCGTCCCGGCCGAGAACTTCGGCTGGCTGGGGCAGATCCTCGCGATCGACCAGCCGGCCTCCAGCGCGCTGACCCGCGAGCTGCTCGGGTGGCGACCGGTCCAGCCCGGCCTCATCGAGGACCTGGACAAGGGCCACTACTTCGCCTGACCCAACGCCCCATCGCGGGCGGCGAAGCCGGCGGATGCTCCCGGTGTCACCCGGGCCCACCGGGTGGCCGGCTTCACCGCCGACGCGGGCGGCCTCAGCTACTGCAGCCCGGTGCGGACCGACGTGATCCGTTGCGTGTTGAAGCCGAGCCAGTGCATCCGGCCCATGTAGCGCGCGTGCTCAACCTTGAGGCAGCGGTCCATGATCACGTTCACGCCGCCGTCCTCGGCGATCCGCGCTCCCTCCTCGTTGATCACGCCGAACTGGCACCAGAGGGTGTCGGCGTGGATCGCCGCTGCCTCCCGCGCGATCTCCGGCAGCGCATCCGGCGCCCGGAAGACGTTCACGACGTCCACCGGTTCGGGCACGTCCAGCAGGCTCGGGTAGCACGTCTGCCCGAGGATCTCTGTCTCGCGGGGATTCACCGGGATCACGCGGTAGCCGTGCCGCTTGAGGTAGTAGCCGACGAAGTAGCTGGCCCGCAGCTCATTGGGCGACAGGCCCACGGTGGCGATCGTCCTAGCGTTGTGGAGCACGCGCTGGATCGTCAGCGGGTCCTGGTAGCGCGCGAGATCCATCATGCCGTCGCCGCCTTCTTTCCCGCCGTCGCCGCGACGAGCGCGAACCCCTGCTCGAGATCCCAGATCAGGTCCTCGACGGACTCGGTGCCGACCGACAGCCGTATCGTCCCCGGCCCGACGCCGGCCGCCCGCAGTTCGTCGTCGCTCAGCTGGCGGTGCGTGGTGCTGGCGGGGTGGATGATCAGGCTCTTCGCGTCGCCGACGTTCGCCAGGTGGGACCAGATCGTCACGCCCCGGATGAGGTCCTGCCCGCCGTCCCGGCCGCCGGCGCAGTCGAACGAGAACACCGCGCCGGCCCCGCCCGGCAGGTACTTCTCCACCAGCGGCCGGTACCTGCTGCCCGGCAGGCCGGGGTAGGTCACGTTCGACGCCAGCTCGTGCGACTCGAGGAACGCCGCGACCGCCCGCGCGTTGTCGACGTGGCGTTCCATCCGCAGCGAGAGCGTCTCGAGCCCTTGCAGGAACAGGAACGCGTTGAACGGCGAGAGCGCCGCGCCGAGATCGCGCAAAGTCTCCGCCCGGAGCTTCATCAGGTAGCCGTACGTCCCGAACGTCTCGTGGAACTGCAGGCCGTGGTAGGCCGGCGACGGATCCGCGACCACGGGAAACCGCCCGTTTGACCAGTTGAACGTGCCAGACTCGACGACCACGCCGCCGATGCTCGTGCCGTGGCCGCCGATGAACTTGGTCGCCGAGTGGATCACGATGTCGGCGCCCCACTCGATCGGGCGGCACAGGTACGGCGTCGCGAACGTGTTGTCCACGATCAGCGGCAGCTCGCGGGAGTGCGCGACGGCCGCCACGGTCTCGATGTCCAGCAGGTTCCCGCCCGGGTTGCCGATCGTCTCGCCGAAGAACGCCTTCGTGTTGCCGCGGACCGCCTTGCGCCACGCGCCCGGGTCGTCGGGATCGACCCACGTGAGCTCCACGTTCATCTTGCGCAGCCAGTGCTTGAACTGGTTCACGGTCCCGCCGTAGAGCGCCGAGGACGAGACGACATGGTCGCCCGGCTGCAGCAGGGTGAACAGCGCGCCGGCCTGCGCGGCGATCCCGCTGGCGAACGCCACCGCACCGCAGCCGCCCTCCAGGTTCGCCACTCGCTCCTCGAATACCGCAACGGTCGGGTTCATGATGCGCGAGTAGGTATTGCCGTACTCCTGCAGGTTGAAATATGCCGCCGCTGATTCCGGGTCCTCGAACACGTAACTGGTCGTCTGGAAGATCGGCACCGCGCGCGCGCCCGTGTTCGGGTCGGGCCGTTGCCCGGCGTGCAGTTGCCGGGTCTCGAACCCGAACGCGCGGGTTTCCTCGGCCCGGGAGGGCTTGTCGGTCACGAAGGCCTCTACTTCCTCGACTTCTCTGACGTCATCCGCTGGCCCGGTCTCCGGCCAGACGGTGTTTGCCCAGAAACTCGCGGATGATGGGAATCTGGCGGGCTTCTTCCAGCAGGAAGCAGTCGTGGCCGTACGGCGCCTCGATCACGTGGAATTCGACCGGCTTGCCGAGAGCCCCAAGCGCTTCGGAGATCTCCCGCGACGCCGACGGCGGGTACAGCCAGTCGGAGCTGAACGCGATCAGCAGCGTCCGCGCCGCCACCCCGTCGAGCGCCCGCGCGAGCGATCCGCCGCCGTACTGCCGCGCGAGATCGAAATACGTCAGCGCGCGCGACGTGTAGACGTAGGTGTTGGCGTCGAAGCGCTTGACGAACGAGTCGGCCTGGTGGCGCAGGTAGCTCTCGACCTGGAACTCCGGCTCGGTGATCGTGTAGCGGATGTCGTCGGCGAACTGCAGCCGTCGGCCGAACTTGTCGCTCAGCGCCGGCCCGGACAGGTACGTGACGTGGCCGACCATCCGCGCCACGCCCATGCCCGCATCAGGCGCAGCGCCCGTGCCGTAGTACCGGCCGCCCTGCCAGGCCGGGTCGCGCATGATCGCCTCGCGCGCGATCGCGTTCCAGGCCACGCCCTGCGGCTGGAGGGCGTGCGTGCTGGCGATGGCCACGACCGAGTCGACCTGGTCAGGGAACAGGATCGCCCACTCGAACGCCTGCATCCCGCCGAGCGAGCCCCCGGTTACCGCCGCGAGCCGCTCGATACCGAGGGCGCTCAGGAACGCGCGCTCGGTCCGCACCATGTCCGCGACGGTGATCACGGGAAAGTCCGGCCCATACGGCTGGCCGGTGGCCGGGTCGATCGACGACGGTCCCGTCGTCCCGCGGCAGCCGCCGAGCAGGTTCGTGGAGACGACGAAGAAGCGGTCGGTGTCGAACGCCTTGCCGGGGCCGATCATCCCGTCCCACCAGCCGAGCCCCTTGCCGGCCGTGCCGTCGCGGTCGTCGGCCCCGAACCCGTCGCGCGTGCCCTCTTCGGGCGGTGTCTTCGCGAAGCCGGCCGCGTGGGCGTCGCCGCTGAGCGCGTGGCACACCAGGATCACGTTGTCGCGCTGGGGGGAGAGGGCACCGTAGGTCTCGTACGCCACCCGGATCGGGCGCAGGTCCCGCCCGCAGTCAAGCCGCACGGGCGCCGGCAGGTCGAGGTACTGGGTTTCGACAGTGCCGACCGAGCCGGCCGCGAGCGTCGAGGCTGGCTCCGCCATGCGGGCTATGATAGCTGGTCCAGGTTGTTGTATTGTCAATCATCTCTATAGGGAATCTGGGTATGGGGCGAAAGGGGCATCAGGCGACATGACCACCGCCACCAACGGCGTTAACGTGCAGGCGCTGCTCGACGCGCGCGAAGTGCTGAAGGGCGCGCCGGAGGCCGCTCAGTTCACCTGGCGGGCGTCCGCCAAGTGGCAGAGCGGCGTGCACAGCCAGATCAAGGTGCAGAGCTTCTTCGGCCTCGGCGAGGAGCAGAGCCACAACGAAGAGTGGACGTTCCAAGCCGACCACCCCGAGGTCTTCGCGGCGGAGGACAACGGCATCACTCCGATCGAATACCTCCTCGTCGGCCTGGCCAGCTGCCTGACCGGGGGCATAGCGTCCGTCGCGGAGAACCGTGGCATCCAGCTGCGCTCGGTCGAGTCCACGGTCGAGGGCGGGCACGACATCCGCGGGATCCTCGGCGCCGACAGCGACGTCCGCAACGGCTTCAACGACATCAAGGTGACGTTCACGATCGACGCGGACGCGTCGCGGCAGGAGATCGAGGCGCTGGTGGCCCAGTCCCAGAAGCGCTCGGCCGTGTTCGACGCGCTGACGAACCCGACGAACGTCACCGTCGAGGTCGCCTGAGCGGCCGCCCGGCGGCTGGCCGACGCGCGCGCTCCCGACTGCACTGAGGGGACAGGCCATCGAGGGCACCACCACGGTCGTTATCGGCGCGGGGCACGCCGGCCTCGCGGCGAGCTATTTCCTCAGCGACCGGTCAATCGATCACGTCGTGCTCGAGCGCGGCGAGGTGGCGAACTCCTGGCGCCGCGAGCGCTGGGATTCGCTGCGGCTGCTCACGCCCAACTGGCAGAGCCGCCTCCCGGGCCTTCGCTACGAAGGGCCGGAACCAGACGGCTACATGACGATGGGCGAAGTGACCGAGTTCATCGAGCACTTCGCCAAGGTGTTGGATGCTCCGGTCCGGACCGGGGTGAACGTGACGTCGGTGCGGCAGGCCGATGGCGGGTACCGCGTGACGACGAGCCGCGGTGAGATTCAGGCCCGGACCGTGGTCATCGCGAGCGGTGCCTGCAACCGGCCCGCGGTGCCGCCGTTCACGGATGCGGTGCCGGCGTCCGTCGAGCAGCTGACGCCGTTCGAGTACCGGGACCCCGCCCAGCTCCCCGACGGCGGGGTGCTGGTCGTGGGGGCGTCCGCGACCGGCGTGCAGCTGGCCGCCGAAATCCGGCGGTCGGGCCGGCCGGTGACGCTCTCGGTGGGGGAGCACGTGCGGTTGCCGCGCACGTACCGCGGACGCGACGTGCTGTGGTGGATGGACGAGTCGGGCGTGTGGGACCAGCGCTACGACGAGGTCGAGGATCTCACCCGGGCCCGGCGGCTGCCCTCGCCCCAGCTCGTCGGCACCCCGGAGCGGGGGACGCTCGACCTCAACGCGCTCACCTCGATGGGCATCGAGCTGGTGGGCCGCTGGGCGGCGGTACGGGACGACGGCGCGCTATTCTCCGGCGGCCTGCGCAACATGTTCTCGCTCGCGGACCTCAAGCTGGAGCGCTTGCTGAACGCGTTCGACGAGTGGGCCGCGACGGAGGAGCACGACGCCGAGGTCGGCCCTCCCGAGCGCTTCGCGTCGACCCGGGCGCCCGAGTCGGCGCGGCTGCGGCTTGACCTGCGCAGCGGCGAGATCCGCGCGGTCGTGTGGGCGACGGGCTTCCGGCCCGACTACGGGTGGCTCGACGTGCCCGTGGTCGACGCGAAGGGCCAGCTGCGCCACGACGGCGGCGTGGTCGACGCCCCGGGACTGTACGCGCTGGGGCTGCCCGTGCTGCGGAGGCGCAGGTCCTCGTTCATCTGCGGCATCGAGGACGACGCGCGTGAGGTGACCGGTCACCTCACGCGGTACCTGGCCCTGCGCCAGTGATCCTTACCGCTGGTCCTTCGTGCCGGGGTGGGTGAATGCCTGACTACTTCGATCTTGGCGACTACGCGCGGCCGGTGACCACGTCGTCGGCGCAAGCCCAGACCTGGTTCACCCGCGGACTGTTGTGGGCTTACGCGTTCAACCATGAGGAGTCGGTGACGTGCTTCGAGCACGCGATCGAGGCCGACCCCGAGTGCGCGCTGGCTTACTGGGGGCTGGCCTACGCGCTGGGCCCGAACTACAACAAGCCGTGGGAGGCGTTTGCCGCGGCCGAGGCGGCCTCGTCGGTGTCACGCGCCTTCGCCGCCACCTCGGCGGCCGCGCAACGCGCGGGCGGGGCCACGCCGGTGGAACGTGCGCTCGTCCAGGCCCTGGCCGCACGGTATCCGTCCGCCCAGCCGGCTGAGGACTGCTCGCCCTGGAACGCCGGGTACGCCGACGCCATGCGCGAGGTGTACCGGTCTCATCCCCGCGACCTTGATGTGGCCGCGTTGTTCGCCGACGCACTGATGAATCTCACGCCGTGGGCCCTGTGGGACCAGGCCACGGGTCAGCCCGCCGACGGCGCGGCCACGCTGGAGGCCAAGGCCGTCCTGGAGCAGGCGCTGGCCACCGACCGCGGCCGGTCGCACCCCGGCGTCCTGCACATGTACATCCACCTGATGGAAATGTCGCCCCGACCCGAGGACGCGCTCGCCGTCGGGGATCTGCTGCGTGACCTGGTGCCGGACGCGGGCCACCTGCAGCACATGCCGACGCATCTCGACGTGCTGTGCGGCGACTACCGCCGGGTGGTGTCCGCCAATGCTGCAGCGATCGCGGCCGACGAGAAGTACCGCGCGCACCGGGGCGCGATGAACTTCTACACGCTGTACCGGGCGCACGACTACCACTTCAAGATCTATGGCGCGATGTTCCTCGGCCACGCGCGCACCG
>Ga0335073_10008292_pt1 | contig 14583 bp, 11 predicted proteins | sample Lox_Sample_22_FD_207093 | JGI IMG/M metagenome (GOLD analysis project Ga0335073, IMG submission 207093) | Soil microbial communities from Loxahatchee National Wildlife Refuge, Florida, United States - Lox_Sample_2.2 | ecosystem: Environmental > Terrestrial > Soil > Wetlands | place: USA... | reverse complement strand
TTTACCGGGTAAGCACTGCAAATGGTGCCCCGTCCGCTGATTGTGCTTGTGACGCCCACTGCGCCGCTGCGGGCGCCGAGAGGGCGATGATTGCGCACCCCGAGAAGATTATGGCGGCCTTTTGCACGCTTCCCATGTCCCCTTCCTCTCACCTGCGAACACACCTGCGTAAAACACCGGGAACATGCAGTCCGTGGATTTGCAATCAACAAAATCTCGCAGCGTGGCCGCGTAGCAACATCGGCAAGTTGTGCGAAGACGCATCTGTCGTCGTGGCAGCGCGCGTCGTCAGGTGCGGCTCGTCTGCGCGTCGTCACGCAATCAAGTGCCGCGCTCAAACGCCGCGTCTAGCGCTCGGCGAACCTACCGGATTTCTCAATTCACGCCACGCCTGAGGCGAAGTCGCGCTCTTTTGCTCGGCCTCATCCGCGCAGCAGGTGTCATTTTCGCAAATCTCCGGGTTTCACCGGGTTGCCCGGACAGAGGGGGTCTGGTCTGCTGGGATCAACCATTAACAGGGTACCGCCCAGCCCGTTGGGCGTCGAGCGCGTGACAGTCCAGGCGGCCTCGCTGCCGACCAAAAAACGCGCGGGAGATCTGGCAATGGTACGGCGATGGAAGCCCCCCGGATGGGCGACGACCCTCCAAGCACTGGTTGGGCTTCGCTTCATCGCGTTTGGCGGAACGATGCTCGCCATCTGTTATGGCAGCGCGACCGCGGATGAGACGATGGTCAAGTCCGGATCGGTCCGCATCGAGCAGGTTCAGCTTGCGTTCATCGGCAGCGGCAATCTCGGCGGGGGAACTCTGCAGTTTCAGGGCAAAAGCTACAAATTCTCCATCGGCGGGCTGGGGATCGGCGGGTTCGGCGTTTCAAAAATCACGGCCGTCGGCAACGTTTACAACCTCACCGACGCGCGCTTCTTCCCCGGCGCTTATGTTCAGGGGCGCTACGGGTACGCCGTGGGCGAGGCCAGCGCAGGCAAGCTTTGGCTCAAAAACAGCAACGGAGTCGTGCTCGAGCTCAAGGCTGAACGTCAGGGATTGGCTTTGTCTCTCGGAGGGGACGCCGTGTACATCAACTTTGATTGACGACATTTGAGACGGCGACGCGAAGGGAGCACTGAGCGGCAGAAACGGGGCTTCGGCGAGGGATGCCATGAGGGCTCTGAGGACAGCGTTATGCTTGGCCGCTGCGATCGTGATGATCGTGGCCGGGCACGCTCGGACGCAGGCGAGCGAAGAAGCGACGGTCAAGGTTTTCGTCATCTGGCAAGGGGAGGGCCGTACCCTCCTGACCGGTCCGCATCAGGCGACTTTCGTTGGATCCCTGTCCGGCCCGGTGTACGTCGATACGGAGAATGGGCTGATCCGGTCTGGGCTGATGACCTGCCCGGCCATCCTCGAACTCGGACTTGAGGACGGGAAGGAGCAAGCTCGGGGCCGCTGCACCATCACCGCACAGGACGGCGCGCAGATCTACGCGGATATCGAATGCAGCGGCGTCTACATGGTCGGTTGCAACGGCGATCTGAAATTGACAGGCGGAACGAAGAGGTTCGAGGGAATCTCCGGCGGCGGAAAAGTGATGGTCCGGCCGGACTCTCGGGAGATCACTCCGATGCGGAACGGACCGGCCAAAGAGGAAGGAACCGGGAGCCTCGAGGCCCGCGAACTTCACTACAAGCTCCCGTAGGGAGTTGTTCTACTGCGGCCGCCGGCCGCTTATGATGACGCCGGCTTAGAGCCTGCGGCCGCCGCGCCACCCGCCAGGCGCGATCTCAACGCGATGCTCGAGGCGGCGATGGAGCGCCGCTATTCCGCGAGCCCGGCCGAAGCGTTCTTCACCGGCGGCGGCGTGCAAGTCTTCCACAATTTCGGACGATCCGAGGATCACGAAACGCCCACAATCGAGGACGCCTCGAGCATTCGATCAATCTCGCTTTCGTGCGGCTGATGCGCGACATCATCCGGCACTACGAAGCCGCGAGCGGTCGCCGTAATTGGTCACGACGGCACGCTCTGCCATCGACACCTATCTTGTGCCCCGCGGTGAGAGCGGTTCTGAATACCGGTTCCGAACCTATCGCAGCATGGTTTCCAGACGACTTGGGCTCAGGTCGGTCTTGAGGCGGCCGCCTTTGACCGCCGCGATGAAGGTCGCATAGTCACGCTCGACCTGATCAGCATAGGCGACGGCATAGTCTCCCATGGCCTCGTCAAAACTATCGGTGCTGCCCATATACCCCGCGATCATGGCTGCATCCCCGGCTTTGTCGTGCGCTCGGGCCAACGTCATGCCGCAGATCTTGGCATATGCGCGCATAGCTCGCGGGGTCTGCTTATCGACATCGGCTGCAACCTTCATGTCACGCAATTGGCGGATATAGAAGTCGCGGCCTTCGGGACCCCTCGACCAGCCCAGGAAGATATCGCTCGCGGACTGCATCAGGCGCTGTCCGACAACGACGCGTTGGCCGTTATGCGTCACAGGCGGATGCCCAGTGTAGCGCTGGAGCACCGAGGGGCGCGCTTCCTTGACCTGGAGGAACAAGGGATCATCGGGGGCGGCAAGAAGCAACACGACGAAGCAGCGCGTCCCCACGCTCCCGACGCCCACGACTTTCAGCGCCGCGTCGACGAATTGGAACCGATCGAACAGCATGCGACGCTCTTCCGGGAGGGTCTTGCGATAGCGTTCCAAAAAGGCCGCGACGGCGCGTTGGTTCACTATCCGTGTACCGTAGTGGTAGATGAGCGGAGGCTGGTCGACGATGCGCGGCAGGCCCCTGGCCGGGGTGGTGAGCTTATGGAACACCTGCTCGCTGGTCTGGCCGCGCGCCTCGGCGACCTTCTTTTTGACGCGGCCGCTTACGACCTCTTTACCGGCGATCGCAAGCGCATCGTCCATGGTGACCTTAGAGTACCAAGCCTCGAGAACGCCCGTCGGGGCACGTGCTCGCATCGATTCCCGATATGATGATACGGCAGTGACCGCCATGTCCCTTGCTTGATCACGCCGGAAGCCACGCCACTGCGCAGCGATGACGAAGCTCGCGGCGAGCCGCTTCAGATCCCATTCAAAGGGCGCGGGCAGAGTCTCGTCGAAATCGTTGATATCGAAGACAAGGGTTCGCTCCGGCGTGGCGAAGCCGCCGAAGTTCAGCAGATGACAGTCGCCGCAGGAATGAACGTTTATGCCGCTCGCCGGCGTGCCGGCAAGATCGCGCGCCTGTATCCCGGCGGTGCCGCGAAAGTACGCGAACGCGGACTGGAGCATACGCCCATGGCGAACGGGAACCAGATTCTCCAGCCGATCCTTGTTCGAAGCTTCGATCAGCGCGACGATGTCGCGCTTTCCGTCCCGCCCCAGAACGACCTTCCCGTGGGATGATCGCGGGCACTTCTCTCGTAATGCCTTGCCCGCGTCGTAACGCTGTTCGAAGGTGGGAAGCTTCAGCTTCGGCAGGTGTCTCGCTGTCTTCGCCATGTGACGCTCGTCTGTGGCCATCATCGATCGATCTGGGCTGACCAATCCCTTGGGCCGGTTGATTAGGTTAGCCGCGCATACCCGCACGGCGTTGATCTAAGTCAACGCAGTTTCGATTTCCCCTGACCTACCGGCGAGGCTTCCGCTGGTACCTGAAAACCGCTCCCGTGACGATGTCGGTGGCTCCCTAAGGTCAGCGTATCGGTCTGCCAGTCTTTTTCTAGCGCACGCTCGCACGGTCAACGTTTCACGGCGCCACTTACGCCGAGCTGGTCAAGAACGGCCCACCGGTCATTTGGATCGGCGCGACCGACATCTCCTACGGTCTCATCTTCACCTCTTCGATATCCTCTGCACCGACCTCTCAAATTTTCCGCTGGCGCGAGCGATCGCGGCATCGAACGGATTCCCCGTCCTGTTCTCATCCATAAACCTGAAGAACCATGCCGACCAATGCGGTGGCGCCCGGAATGGATCGGGAGCGGGTGGCACTGGACGAGGATACGATGCTGCGTCGACAGGTCCTGGAGCAATCGGCGGAGGCCTATATAGATACCTCGCGGACACGCTACATTCATCTCGCCGATGGTGGGATCACCGACACCTCGCGATGCGCGGCCTGATCAACCAGCTGACTTTCTTCGAATCCGACGTGCGATTCCTGCACAGCCGCGGCACCGCGCGATTGCGGCGCATTCTTTTTGTCAGCGTCGATGGCGAGGCGGCGCAAGACACGAGCGTTGCGATGAAAGATTCAGTTGGAGGCGTGGGCACGATCTTTGGAGCGGTGTCGGGAGCGCAGATCGACCGATACAATTTCGAGACATTGAGCCTTGCGCGCCTCAAGCTCGCGGACTTCGTGGGGCGTCTCAAGAAGGTCCGCTGTGGAACCGCCGTGTCATCGACGGGTATCCCTGCGGTGACGTCGAGGGCGATGTCGTGCATCTGTCTCTGGCGGGCATCGAGGACGCACAGACGCGCGAGCGGCTGGAGAAAATTCCGACCGGCCTCACCATAGACGATCCCGACGTCGATGCGCTCGCCGCCGCCGGCCAGGAACAAATCAAGAAGTCGCCTGAGATCATGACAGTGATAAAAGCGATTGAGCGCTCCGGCGCAACGGCGGGGACGGCGCGACTAGGGTCAAAACCCATAAAGCTGGGTCGCCGGGCTGCTTGGTCTCGCGCGAGGGAAACACCGAGAGACTAGCTGGCCTTGCCGCCCGGCGCCGGTGGATGACCGCCGAGCTGCGCCTCAAGGTTGTCCGCCATCATCAGGTAATTGAGGGCGGCGTTTCTAAGTGCGTCCTGCGCTGACGGCACCTGGAATTGATCGGCGGTGGTCCGCAGCTCCTCCGCCCGCATCCGCCATTGCCTAATCTGATCCTGAACTTTGGGCACCGTCTCAGGCTTGCTCGGCGGCGCCGGCGGCACGGGTGCGCCGCCATCTAGCGCCTCGGTGAGCAACTGCTGCTGCTCGCGTAGCGCGACGAGCACCGTGTCGGGAATTTGGCCGCCGCGCTCCACCGACTCGGCGGCGAGAGCGATCGACAGCGCGTACTGCGCCAGCCGGCGCTTGAGATCGGGCGTCGCCGCCTTTAGGGCGGCATCGCGAAAGATGCGGGACTGCTCGCGCAGCTCTGCGGGCGTTGGCGGCATGGCGCTCTCCCTGGTCCACGCGGGCGTGGGGACGCGCCGCCCCTTCGAGCGCATTTCAGCGCTTCTAACGGCGGCCACGCCCATCACCGAACCGTTTGCCGCCGTCAACCAAATGCTATACCCGAAACGACCAGAGCGGAAGATGCCGGGCGATGGGCCGTCTGGAACCGGACCGGAAGCAGACCCGGCGCCCCGAACTTTATGGGTTTTGACCCTGGTCTAGCCACGTTTTGTCGCGGCCCGCGGGGCTATTCGTGTCAGGATCCAAGGGGCGCTAGCGCGCCACGCAGTGGCTCGCTGGAAATCTGCATGAGGCCCGTGAACGGTTGACTGAGTTCGAGAATCAGGAAGAGCGAAGCCGCCGCCGACAGCGCGAAGACGAAAAATGCCGTAATCGTGGTCGCGTTGTTGTCGGCGAAGAGGCTGAAGCTGGCAAAGAGGATGGTGAGCCACGAAATCAATATCACGAGGAAAGGCATGGGGATCGCCCCGCCTGCCTTGGCGAACAGCAGCAGGCGCGCTTTTACCACATCACTGCCGACGTCGATGGCCAAGGCTCGGAGAGAGCGATGGGCTTCGTCCTGCGGCGACAGTTTTAGGATCTCGTTGTAGAATAATATGGTCGAGGCGTTCTCCACGAAGGGCGGCGCCTTGCCGGAACCGGCACTGTTTTCGTACCAAATCCGATCGGCCACAGCGCCGACGATCTGCCGCAGCTGGATCCGGATCGAATCCGTCTCCGGCCCGTACAGCGCCAGGGTGCGGTCCAGACGCACGATGCCGGTGACGAGTTGTTTGACCTCTGCGTTCTGGGCTTCATAGGTACTGTTTGCCGAGGAGATCAGCAACCCGAGGACCAGAGCGGCAATCGTCCCGATCAACCCCGTCCCCAGCCGCACGACGTCCTTGGTATCGCCACTCAAATGGTGCCTCGGCAGTCTGTTGCGAACGAACGTGCCGAGAAATGTGCCGCCAAAGATAACGACAAACGCAATCAAGGACGTCAACAGAGGGGTCATGGTCGATCTGTCCTCGCTGCTCACCCGTCGACGGTCATTGCGCGCGCGGCGTTGTGGTTTGACGCCGAAGCTCCTGGATGAGGTCAGCCAAACCGGGATCGTTCGGTACGATGCGGACCAATCGCTCGGCGTAGTCGAGGGCGGAGCCGGTGTCTCCGGCATCGCGGCTCATGGTGACCAGCGCCAGCAGGATGTCGCGGTCGTCTGGATGCCTGGCGAGCGTCGCCTTGAGAACCGTCATGGCGTCGGCATTGCGCCCGGCAGAGTGAAGCCCGACCGCATAGACATAGGCGTATCTCGCCCGATCGGGGTCGAATTCGACGGCGCGGCGCAGCTCGTCCAAGGCCTCGTCAACGCGCTTCAGCCGTACCAGCGTCAATCCCAGCGCATGGTGCAGCCCCGCATCTTGCGGTGACGTAGCGATCGCTGCACGCAACGCGCTTTCCGCCTCAGCGTCCCGGCCGAGCTGCCGGTAGAGATCGGCGAGGTTGATCGCCGCTGGCGCATATTGCGGGCTGAGCCGCCGTGCCGCTTTGAATTCGGCTTCGGCCTCGGCCATAAGGCCGCGCCGTGGAAGGAAATGTCCGAGCGCCGAGCGTGCTTCGGGTCGATCGGCATTGAGGCGCTGAGCGGCGATGAATTCGGCCGCGGCTCGCTCGAAGCTTGCGCGATCGCCGGGAGGTTGGCTCGCCGTCGGCACCGCGGCGAGCAGCGAAGCGGCCTTGATCCGCACGCCGCGGACGGGATCGGAAAGCAGCGGAGAGACGCGCGACCAAAGCTGTGCGGGCGGCACAATGTCGAGCATGTCGAGTGCGCTGATGCGCACCATCGGATCGGGATCCGTCAACCCGGCCTGCGCCAATCCAATGTTCGATGGCGAGACCCGCGATCCAAGCTCGGTCAGCGCGCCCGCGCGCGCGAACGCGGGGGCAGTGCGATCCGACGCGACCGCAGCAAGCAGCGCTGCGGCGTCCGCTTCGCCGGACCAGGCGGCATGGAACGCGCCGGCGTAATTCTGAAAGCCTTTTCTGTCCGGTCCATGCCATTGCTCGATCGCCGAACTTGCCCAGTCCGACGATTTGTCGGTATGGCACTCATTGCAGGCATTGGACGTGCCGAACTTGGCCGAGAGATCCGGTCGCGGGACTCGCAAGCTGTGGTCGTGCCGGGGATCGACGACCATGTAAGTGCGGGTCGGCATGTGACAGGATGCACACGCGACTGGCGGAGTTACTCCCTCGTGGCGACGGTGAGCCGCGGCTTCGTACTTGTCGGAAGAATGGCACTGGAGACAGACGCCATCGCCGGGAACACGCAGCTTCGCGCTGTGCGGCTCGTGGCAATCGCTGCACGTGACTCCGACGGCGAACATCCTGCTCTGCTTGAAGGAGCCGTAATTATAGACCTCGTCGAGCATCTGCCCGTCGGGCTGATAGAGCCCGCGAGCGAGCGGCGACACCAGATGGGTATCCGAAAGCCACCGGCCGGGAACCCAGTCCTCGGAGAACTCGCTGCGCCGGGCATGGCATAGACCGCAGGTCTCGACTTCCTTGCGCAGGATCGCCGGCGCGGCGCTGCGTTCAGGCTCGCCCGTCTTTGCATTTGAATGCCAGGTGACGCCCTCGCGTTCGTCGAACCGCACGATCAATCCCATCGACGGATCGTCGCGGCGGCCGAATGGCCACCAGCTCCGACGCTGTCGGGCCCAGGCGACGTGCTCCGAGCCCTGGCCGTGACACGCCTCGCAGCCAACGCTGATTTCCGCCCAGCTCGTGGCGAAGCGATCCTTCGCGGCATCATAGTTCTTGCGTATGCCCGTCGAGTGGCACTCGGCGCACATGAAGTTCCAGTTCTGATTCAGCTTCGTCCAGTGCAGCACGTCGTCGTGGCGAATGTCCTCATCGGGATAAAGCTGGAACCAGCGTTGGCCGCCCGCCTCCTTCGGCCGGGTGTCCCAAGCCAGCGACAAGGCCTGAATCCTACCGTCGGGAAATTCGACCAGATACTGCTGCAGCGGAGCGAGGCCAAAGGTATATTTCACTTCGAACGTGGCGAGCTTGCCGTCGGCGCCGTCCGTCTCGACATAGTATTTGTCGTCCTTGCGAAAGAACCGGGATTTCACGCCGTAATAGTCGAAGGTCGCATTGGCGAAATCGCCGAGCACGGATTTTTCGGTGGCGTGGTCCATCGCATGCTCGTGGTGCGAACCTCGCCAAAGCTGCGTCTCTCTTTGATGGCATCCGGCGCAGGTCACGCTGCCGACGAAGGCCGCCCTCGCGGCGGATCCACCCGCGGTACGGACTGAAGAGTCGCCGCGCGGGCCGGCGATGAAGTTCCACCATATTCCGCCGGCGAGCACGACCATCGCGACAACCGCTATGGCGATCGTGATCGGGCTGTTCCAGCGTCGGGGCATGGAACCCCGTGTCCTGACCTCCGGTTCGCGGCGTTCGATCGTGGTTTGCTTTGGGGGCCGATGACCTTTCTTGCGGCGTCGAGACCGTGACAAGTAAGACGCTCCTTCAAGTCCTCGCAGTTTCACGCCGCCGTCCTGGGCGAACTGAAACGGGCGCTTGGCGTTCGAGCGGTCCCACGCCGTTCAGAGATGGCGTTCCCGAGCGCATCGCCGCTACGGCCGGCCACAGGACTGGGCCGGCCGCAACTCGTTCGTGACGGGACTGACCGGGCAAAGTCCTTCGCCGATTCCTTCAGCTTCTGCAGGACCTCATCCACGTTGAAGCTTCAGCATCGAGGCTGCGATGAGGCCTATCAGATATTTCACCGGGTCTACTCCATGAAGAGCGTCTTAGTCTCGTCCTTTGGCCGCCGCCGCGGCCTCCTCCATCTTTTTCCCCATCTCCGCTTTCAGGGCGTCGAGGTTGAAGCTCGCGGCCCGCTGCATCGGCGGATAATCGAGGAAGGTCTGGATTTCCTTGGCCAGCATCTGCTGAACGAACACGAAGCGCCAGAATTCGTACTTGAACCAGTCCCAATATTGCACCGAGCCTTTCGCCACCCCGTCTCCTGACCAGCCGGTGCGCTCGAACGGATCCAAGCGCAGATTGGTCAGGATGGGCATGTCCGGGCGAGTCTTTTCACCGACCCACCCGCTGGGTTGGTCAATGAAGCGATACTTGAAGTCGTCGATCCGCACTGCGCCGAGGGTGCTTTCGCCGAAGTAGAGGATTTCATGACGCGCGGATGGGCCCTTGCCGGTGATGGCAGCGGTCTGGTCGTACCCATCCAGGTGGTTCTTGTAGGTCAGGTCGCCGATCTTCTTGCCCTGCAGCAGTTCTTCGGTGATGTTCGGATTGCCCGCTGCCGCGACGAAAGTGGGCAACCAGTCCAAGCCGGAGAAAATGCCATTCTGAATGGAGTCCGCCGGGACGTGGCCGGGCCAGCGCAGGAGGCACGGCACGCGGAAGCCACCTTCCAGGACCGTCCCCTTAGACATGGCAAACGGCGTCTGCCCGCCATCGGGCCAGGTGAATTGCTCGGGACCGTTGTCGGAGGTGAACAGGAGTATGGTGTTGTCGGCCAAGCCCTTGTCCTTGAGATACTTCATTACCGTGCCGACCTCGTCGTCCAGCTCGGCCATGCCGGCTTCCTGTTCCGTCCAGCCATTTTCCGAGTTACGCATGCCTTCATATTTCGGCGAGAGATGCGTCACCACATGCATGCGGGTCGGATTGAGCCACAGGAAGAACGGCTTGTTGGCGGCTTTGGCCTTGTCCATGAACGCAATCGAAGCGCTCACAAATTCCTCGTCCACCGTCTCCATGTTGTATTTGATGCCGGTCATGGGATGCGGCGGTAGCGGTCCTGCGTCTTCGATCTTCTGCTTGCCGATTTTGCCCCAGCGCGGCATCTCGGTGGGATCGTCAACATCCGTCGCCCAGGAATGAACCAGGTTGCGCGGGCCGACTTGGTTCACTAGCGCTTGCGGATATGCGGGGTGGAACGGATCTTCCATCGCGTCCAGGTGATACAGATAGCCGAAGAATTCATCGAACCCGTGGACGGTGGGCAGGAATTCATTCTTGTCGCCGAGGTGGTTCTTGCCGAACTGGCCGGTGGCATAGCCCATGGATTTGAGCGCGGTGGCCATTGTCATCGCCTCGGCGGGCAGGCCCACCGACGCGCCAGCCTGGCCGACCGTGGTCATGCCGGTGCGGATGGGCAGTTCGCCGGTAATGAAGGCTGCGCGACCCGCCGTGCAGCTCGCCTCGGCGTAATAGTCGGTGAACAGCATGCCCTCCTTGGCCAGCTGGTCGAGGTTCGGCGTCTTGCCGGCCATCATGCCGTGGCCATAAACGCCGATGTTCGTTATGCCGATGTCATCACCCATGATGACGACGATGTTGGGCTTTTGTTGCTGCGCGCCCGCAGGCAGGCTCCATAAAAGCATCGAGGCCGCGATCAGGCCGATCAGATGTTTCATTGCGTCGTCTCCATGAAGAGCGTCTGCGCGTTGCACAAGACCGGGGCAGATTGCCGGCAATTATCAAGACACAAGGCCGTCGCTTCGGTTCAAGGCGTTCATGCGGGGCTTGAACCTGCGATATTCCGATCGATGGCTCGCGACGCGGACCCGCTCCGCAAGGCTACCCCTTCCGCGCCCTTCAACAAGGCGGGGAACAGGAGACATGCAGGCTAGTGTGCCTCCTCAGGACCTCAACCCTCTACCGGGTGGAGACCGTATTTCTGAAATGAATTGCCCCTGCCTGCTGGGCCGCTCTCCCTGCGGCGATTCCCGCCGCGGCTCCGTTCTGTCAGTCGCTATCGGCTTGGTACTTCCCATCTGGATCGCCCATGCTGCAGGAAAGTTCGACCCGGCGGACAAGCAGCTGGAGTGGCATATCAAGCATTGGCGGCGAGCGCCTATGCCGGGACTACCAAGGCAACGCCGAACCTCATTCTGCGGCGCCCATGAACAAACAAGGCGGCCATCAAAAACAAGATCCGTCAACCGCCGAAGAATGTCGGCGGGGTGCGCCGAGCCCTTGCCGATCTTCCTTCGACGCCTGTTGTCTCTCTTCATTGTCGGCGAACGACCGCGCGATCGAGGCTTTCAATTGTTCGTCCCAGTATTGCAGGGCGGGATGGCGTTTTTCCGGCAACGCCAGAATCAGTTCAGCGACGAGCGCATTCATGCGCCGCATGACCTGCGTGCTCGTGGCGCCGCACGAGCGAATCTCGTCGAACGAAAGCCCAAGGAGCTCATCCCACTCAGGAAATGGAACCACCAGCCGCGATTTGCCGTCGCTGTCGCAAAACACTCCGATTTCCAATTGGCGACTCCCCAGACGGAGCAGCAGGTCTTGGATCTGGTCGAGCGCTTGAACCGCCGTTGTCGGGTCGTTGATTGCCGGCGAAAGGGCCTTGATCGCAATATCGACCAGCAACCGGATCGCATATTTGGGATCTTGCTCGAATGTACGTTCCCCACCCAGTTCAATTCCGTTCCGCAGCCGCCGCTCATCGATGGGCTCGCGAGCGCCGGAGACATGCAACAGCGGCGTCAACTCCACGACCGTATCACCGACCGCCACAGCCACTTCGATGACCCCGCCGGATGTTCTGGCCAAGTTCACCAGAGCGCCTATGTCGACCGCTTGTACTGTGCGAGGTCGTCCATGATGAATGAGTGTCTGGGTGCGAGGCAATGCACGAAGACCCTCCGGTCGAGCGGCCGGCGCCATCGATGCCAGTGACGGATAGGTGGTCGCTATCACCTTCCGTCCTTGGTCGCCCGTGAAGATCAGCATGCGGTTGACCTGCAGCAAACCGATCCGCTGAATGAGGGCGATGAACATGCCCACGCTCGCCACCAGCAGGACGCCTACCAGCCAAGGGCTGAAAAACGGAACCTGCCCGGGAACGCCCAGGTCTATCCCTGTAGGCGCGCAGATCGCGTAGAGAAAGGTGGCCGTAAATATCCCAAGAGCATGCGACACTACGGGATCGCGAGCCATCCACAGCACCAGGCGCGGTGAATAGGCAGTCGCGCTGAATTGAACCATCAGGAAGATCAACGAAAATACGAAACCGGTCAAAGCTATCATGCCGGAGGCGACTGCGGAGCAGATCGCGATCAGTGTAGCGCCGCTCAGCTGGGAGACGAGCTCTGGAAAGATGCGGTTTTCAAATCGTGGGAACGTCAGCCCGGCGGCAATTGCGGCTGCTGCATACAACGCAGGTATTCCCCAAATTCCCCACCCGCGCATGCGACTCTTGTAACGCATAATGGTGCGATCCCAGCTTGGAAAGATCCGACGTTCCATCCTTGCCTTTCATCGCGGCCCGCTGCCTACTCGTGCGCCTTCGGGAAGAGGAACTGTATCTGGAAGCGAACCGCCCACTTCGGGCCTATGCTCGGACGTTCGACGTAGTCGAACGCCTGAAGGATCACGTTCATCGGCTGACCTCCGATGCTCATGATCTTGCCGACGCCGCCACCGACGGGAACAGTCCACCGCTGGGAAGAAGCCGCCTCCCAATTGGCGGTGATGATCGGTGAACTGGCCAAGTACCAGCCCTTCGATAGATTATAGTTTAGGAAGGGCTGCACCAGCGTCTGATTCACGTCGTTTCGGCCACTCGGACCGGCAACCGACCAGAGCTGGCGCACAAGCGTGCCGATCACCCAGGGTTTCGGCATCACCAAGGCGACGGCCCCGGGCCCGATGCTGAATTTTCCGGACCCAATAATATGCGTGGTGGCGGTCGGCAGGGTGACGGATGGTCCGACGCCCCAAATGAATTCTTTCGCGTCAGCGGGAGAAAAGTAAAAGGTCTGGTTGATGTCGCCCAGGCCGAAGGTGGAGCCGATACCGGATGTGGATGTGGTACTGGTCAGGGTGTCGTCGAACCCGCCCTCGCCCCCGATACCTGGCCCGATAGCTGGCAGATAGATGAGTGGGGCAATGGTACGGCTGATGATGTTCCAGCCGCCGATGGCGAACGGCAGCACCGGTTCGATATTGAGCACATTCGCCGTCTTATCGTGGAACGGCCCGGCGTCGCCATATGTGTTGTTCTGAAATGGCAAGCTGTACATCGCCGCGATCGGATTCTGCGCCTTGACCGCCAGGTCGCTCGTGGACTGTTGCGCGCGAAGAGGTGCGCTTTGGAGCAGAACAGAAAAACAGACACCCCAGACGAATGGCAAAGGGCCCATGCGGAGGAAGCGAGCTGCTGTCATGGTCGGTTAACCTCTCCGTCGATGACCTCCGATGGCGTCCCCCGCGCATCGCCGCTGCGGCCGCCCGCAGCACTGGGCGGCCTCAATTGGCTCGTAACGGGGCTAAACGCGCTTAGTCTTTCTCCGTTTCTTTCAGCTTCTGAAGGACTTCATCCAGGTTGAAGGCGGCCGGAGTTCACGCGGAGCCGTCAGCTCGCTCTGATCGCTCGAACCTCTGCGGCCCGTGCATCGACAGGGATCGTCGGTAATTCGCCCGGGCTCTTGATCGGCAGACGGCGGAGATGATCCATGATCGCCTGCCATTCCTTGATCTCCCGAACAGCGCCATTCCCCGTCCCGGTGGCGATACTGCTCTTGTCCACCGTGCCCGGCGGCGGCAGCAGGTAGGGCGTCTCGTCGCTGCGAGGAGCATCGAGCGCCTCGACCCTCGAGGTGAGCGGCTGGCCCTGCTTGTTCTTGGGTACCAGCGTCAGCTGGCCCTTCGTGTATTTTGGTATGGCCACGAGAATGATGCCGAGATAGAGGGGGCAGGTGAGGCTGTAGAGCCGCTCGTCCCTCCCGCCGATGTCGATCGCGCGGTAGTCGCGGTCGAGATCTCCCAATTCGATGGCGGTCACGACGTCGAATTTCGGGCGCGACGGATCGTAGCGGAACCGCATGCCGGAGGAGCGGGGGAAATACTCGCCGGGATGGGCCGGGTTATCCACGAGCAAGAACTCGAGCACATGCTTCAGTTCCCGGCCCGTGAAGTAGCCCGTCACGAGCGCGCTGCCGGCCGTCCTATCCACGACGCCCGCGCCGAGGGGCGCTACGGTGAACACATCGTAGACGGTTTGCACGCCCGACTTCCCGCGTGTCAAAGGAGCGCGCATCATCCCATTGGCGGTGAAACCGATGTCCGCCCCTGTGGCCTCTCTGAAGGCGTCGGTGACGAGATTGGCGAGGAGAGTGCCGGCGGCGATGTCGGTGAAGGTGTTGAGGATGTCCTGCGGCACCACCGCCAGTGGCTGATCGATGCGGTAGCCGCGCGAAGCGAATACGTCCGCGGTGACTTGCTTCTTGAGCGCGTCGACCTCGTCGGCGATGGCCCGATCGCCGCCCACGGAGTCGTCGACCCGGTAGAGCCGGTAGGACTCGACCGTGAGCTTGCCGCCGTCCACCGTGACCACGAGCTCGCCGAGGTTCTCGCCATACTTCCCGGTCTGGACCACG
>Ga0335073_10008291_pt1 | contig 14584 bp, 16 predicted proteins | sample Lox_Sample_22_FD_207093 | JGI IMG/M metagenome (GOLD analysis project Ga0335073, IMG submission 207093) | Soil microbial communities from Loxahatchee National Wildlife Refuge, Florida, United States - Lox_Sample_2.2 | ecosystem: Environmental > Terrestrial > Soil > Wetlands | place: USA... | reverse complement strand
AGGAGATCCAGGCGCGTCGGGCCTCCTCGTGGCCGCGCACCCCCAGCCTCGCCCAGTCGTCCAGTTCCTCGGCCACGAGCTCGCGGGCCGCGCACGGCATCAGGCCCAGGGAGTGGCCGCAGAGGTAGATGGGGGCGGGCTCGCCCCGCGGCAGCTCGAAGCGCGTGCGCAGGTCGCGCAGCGGATCGTCGGCGTCGCGGCGCCGGGCGTATTCGATGTTGGCTTCGAAGGACATCGGCTAGCGTACCTGCACGGTACCGCAGCGTGCGCAGGTGCTGAGGGAGGGGTTGCCGTAGAAGCGCTCGAACACCGGCGGGAACTGGGTCTCGATGTCGGTGAGGGGGAAGAACTCCTGGTAGAGGAGCTGACCGCAGTGCTCGCAGTACCACTGCAGGCCGTCCTCCTCGCCGGGGCGGCGGTCGCGTTCCACCACCAGGCCCACGGTGTGCGCGGCGCGGCGCGGGGAGTGCGGCATCCGCGCCGGCAGCAGGAAGATCTCGCCCTGCCGGATGGGGATGTCCACCACCCGGCCGTCCTGGACGGTCTTCAGCAGCATGTCACCCTCGAGCTGGTGGAACAGCTCCTCGCCGGGGTCGACATGATAGTCCTTGCGCGCATTCGGGCCGCCTACCGCCATGACGATGAACTGGCTGTCGCGGAACATGCGGCGGTTGCCCACCGGGGGCTTCAACAGGTGGCGGTTCTCCTCGATCCAGCGCGACAGGTTCAGGGGCTGCAGTTCCGTCATGGGGCTACCCGCGGGTGTGCGGCTCATTGTAACGTGCCGGTGCGGCCGGCATGGCGGGCAGGTAGCCACTGCGGACACGGGCTGGCAGACGCTGCGGACATAAGATCCCCGCGCCGCGGGGTCATGGAGGTCAGGTTGCACCAGGCAGAGCATCCGTTCTCATCCGGCATCCGCACGGCGGTGCGGCTGGCGGTCATCACCGGCCTTATGTCCATCACGGCCTGCGCCGGAGTGCACCTGCCCTGGCGCCAGCCCGCCCCGCCGCCGCCGGAACCCTCCACGGCCCTCAACATCAGCTTCCCGGGTGTGGTGCTGCCGCAGTACTGGAAGCGCAACACCGTCGTCGTGGACCTGTCCGGCGTCAGCGGCCAGGGCACGGCGGTCATCCAGCCCACCCAGGGCCATGCCTGGCCGGTGCGTCTGGCGCTGCGCGTACGTCCCGGATCCGTCGGCATGCTTGAAGTGCGCGGCGATCAGCGCTGGGTGGTGCCGGTGGCCATCACCGGCGCACCCGTCGACCTGGAGCTGCCGCCGGGCCTTTACACGCGCTCGACCGAACACCTTACCGTCAGCTGGGGGGATGCCACGGCGCCCGCCCAGTAGGCAGCGCTCTACCGGACGGGAGCCTGCACCGGAACGGCATGCACCCCCAGGTCGCTCACCGTGACCTCCGCGAGGTACAGCGTGTCGCCGATGACGAAGTGCAGCTCCCGCTTCGGCGGCAGGCTGGTCATCCACAGGCTGCGCTGGCAGGCGACGTCGTGGGCATCGGCGATGGACTGCACGGCCGGTGCACCGAAGCTGCAGACCCGCGACGCCGAGGTGAGGACGCGGTGCACGCTGGCATAGCGGGTCGGGTCTTTGAGGCGCAGTGCCTGCAGCACCTCTTCGTCGAGGTAAACGACGCTGTGCGACCCGGCACCTATCACCGTGCGAGCCGGTGGCGCAGCAGGCGCGGGTAGCGCAGCGGGCGCGAGTGCTGCAGCAGGCGCAGCGGGCGCCGGCGCGGCGTCGGCCGGTGAGGGTGCGGGCGCTGCAGCTGCCGCGGAGGCCGCCAGGGCCATGCAAATCGCCGTCCCAGCCAGGAGCAACCAGGAAGTTCGCATAGCAACCCTCCGGGCAGCCTCAAGTGAGCGCGGCCGCCTTTCCGGGCAGTCTAACTCCGGCCCGGTAGGCATGTTAAGCCGGCTTCGCGCAGACGCGGTGCCCTCTGGAGGGCGGCCGGGCCTCTCGGAAATCCGGCGGGCGCGACCTGCTTACTGCGCCGATCCCGGACGAACCGGAGCCGGCGGCGCAGCGGCGAATGCCGCAGCGGTGTCCGCAGTGACCTCGGCATAGTAGAACGTGCCCCCGATCGTGAAGCGCAGCTCCCGCCTCGGTGTGGAGCCGGTCTTCCACAGGCTGGGCTCGCAACCGGCGTCGTGGGCGTCACCGATCGACTGCAACGCCGGCGCGCCGGGACTGCAGAGCTGCGCTGCCGAGGTGAGGATGCTGTGCACGCTGGCGTAGCGGGCCGGATCCGTGGCATGCAGCTGCTCGAGCGCCGCCGCGCTCAGGCGGATGATCGCGGGCCGGTAGGCGGCCGCGGAGCGCGCCGACGCGGCGTGTGGCGCAGTGGCCGGGGCAGCTCCCGCAGAGGAGCCTGCAGCCTGGGCGGCGGCGGACACGATGGTGATCGAGGCCGTGAACGCCGTGTTTGCAACGGCATCGCCGGCCGGCGGTGCGGCCCGCGCTGCTGTCGCGGTACCACCGTTCGAGGGCGCGGTGGCTGCAGCCGTGGTCGTCACGGCCGCCTGGGCAATGGCGCAGGCTGCGGCTCCCGTGAGAGCCAACCAGGAAGTTCGCATGGCTGGGCTCCTCCAGCGTGAAACGACCCCGCCGGCGGGGCGGCTGCCGCCGTGGCCATCCGGCGGCACGGTCTCAGGCACTGCGTTGCATTATCAACCGATGCGGAGTCCATCAGCAGGCAGACAGATTCGTTCTGCACGCATCTGCAGCCGGTGTCATCCGGCAGGCGGCGGCCCGGCGACGCCGCGGGAGGCTTAGGCCTGCTTCGCCCTGACCATGGCCATGGTCAGCCGTGCCACGCACACCAGCTTCGAGTCCTCGCCCAGGATCTCGATGCCCCACACCTGGCTGCGCCTGCCGATGTGGAAGGGACGCGCGGTGCCGGTGACCACGGTACCCACCGGCGCGGGGCGCACGTGGTTGGCGTTGAGCTCCTGGCCCACCCAGCGTTCGGTGGCGGTTCCTGCGGCGCCATTGGCGGCGAGGCTCCCCAGGGTCTCGGCGAATGCCGCCGAGGCGCCGCCGTGCAGCAGCCGCGAGGGCTGGCAGGTGCGCACGTTCACCGGCATGGTGCCGGTGAGGTAATCCGCGCCGAGCTCGGTGAGCTCGATGCCGAAGTGCTCTCCCAGCGTCGCGCGCAGCGAACCGCGCAGATCATCGAGGGTGATTCCGGGTTGCCAGATGGGCTGCATGGTGCGTCCAGCGGATGGCTGATGAGGGGTGGGTCGTGGGCTGTCGGGGTGCCGGGCAACCGGGCCACCGAGCTACCGGGCACTGGGGCCGCCCGCGGCCAGGTTGCGGCCATGTTAAGGCATCGCCGGGCAGCGCGGCCAAGCCGCCACAATCCGCCACTATTGTGCCCCGGCTTCGCCATGAGCCCGGCCCAGCGTAGACACTGGGTCTCATGGAGGGACGGTGGGATGGATATGAAGCATCCGGGCTTCGTTGCGGACGAGGGCCCATCATGAACAAGCTCACCCGGGTTGCGGCGACCGTCATGGCTGGCCATGCCATGGTCTGTGGGGCTCGGGCACCGGCGGCCCCGGATGTGCAGCAGCAGGTGACCCGGGCCGCTCCGGATGTGCAGCTACAGGTGGCCCGGATAGAGTCCAGCCTGCAGCAGGGCGGCCCGGCCGCGCTGCAGCGCTACTTCGGCTGCGGGGCGGGCAGCGGTTACGATCTGGTTGCGGGCGGCAATCCGCAAGCGGTGGCACTGGCGATCTCGCTCTTCAAGTACTCCGACGGGTGCTTCAGCGAGTCGCTCCATTCCGCGCTCGCGTCGGCGCTGCTGGCCAATCCGGAGGTGGTGTTGCCGTACTTCAACACCGGGCAACTGGGCGCAGGCGACTGCATCCCCTTCATTTCGGCGGAGGCTCCGAAGGGCACGGACGAGTCGGTGATTCGGCGCACCGAAGCCGCGCTGCGCAGCGTCACGCGACCGGAGCTGCAGGCGGCGAAGGCGACGTGTCTGGAACAGGTCGCCGAGCACCGCCGGGCCGTCGCAGCGGCACAGCAGTTTTGCGCGCGCCTGGACGCGGCCTGCGCGGCGAGGCGGTCCGAGCCCGGCAGCACCGACGCCGAGTGCACGCTCTGCCCGGATAGTCCGCTGCCGTCCTCGCAGCCTTGAATACGTCGGACAGGGCGCTCCTACTCCCCCGGCGCCTGATATCCGGCGCACTGCACGCTCACCGGTCCGTCCCCGGCATCGAGGTTGAAGGCCGTGAGCGCGCCGCCCCACACGCAGCCGGTGTCCAGGGCGATGACGTTGTGGGCGTTCAGGTAGCCGAGTATCGACCAGTGGCCGAAGACGATGCGGGTGTCGCGGCTGGCCCGCGTTTCGATCTCGAACCAGGGGCGCAGCGGTCCGCCGCGCGGCGGTGCGCCCTTGGCCTTCAGCTGCAGGCGGCCCTCGGCGGTGCAGACGCGCAGGCGGGTCAGGGCATTGATGATGAAGCGCAGCCGGTCCATGCCCGAGAGGTCCTCGCCCCAGGTGTCGGGCTGGTCGCCGTACATGTGGGCGAAGACATCCTCGGGCTCGCGGCGCAGGGCGATCTGGGCTTCGGTGGCCAGATCGAGCGCCTGCGGCACGCTCCACTGCGGCGGCAGGCCCGCGTGGATGAGCAGGTCCCCGCCCGGGTGGTCCTGGTGGGCGAGCGGGCGGTGCAGCAGCCACTCCAGCAGCGCGCCGCGGTCGGCGGCGCGCAGGATCTCCCCGAGTGTGTCGCCGCGCTTTTCCGGCGCCGCGCCCATGGCCACCGCCAGCAGGTGCAGGTCGTGATTGCCCAGCACCACCTCGGCGTTGTCGCCGAGGGCGCGGATGCGGCGCAGGGCCTGCAGGGACTGCGGCCCGCGGTTGACCAGGTCGCCGACGAACCAGAGCCGGTCGCGGTCCGGGGAGAAGCGGATCTGCCCGAGCAGCGCGACGAGCTCGGCCGCGCAGCCCTGGATGTCGCCGATGGCCCAGCGGGCTATTGCAGGACTCCCGGCATGGCCAGGCGGAAGGGCGCGATCGGCGTGTCGAACTGGCGGCCGTCGTCGGCGATCATCTGGTAGCTGCCCTGCATGACGCCCACCGGGGTCTCCAGCACCGCGGCGCTGGAGTAGCGGAAGCCCTGTCCGGGTTTCAGGTGCGGCTGTTCGCCCACCACCCCGTCGCCGCGCACTTCCTGCACCTTCCCGTTCGCGTCGGTGATCACCCAGTGGCGCCGCAGCAGCCGTGCCGGGGCGCCGCCCTCGTTGCGGATGGTGATGGTGTAGGAGAAGACGTAACGCGGCTCGCCGGGATCGGATTGATCCGGGAGATAAGCCGTCTGCACATCGACCGAGATCTTGTCGCTGCGCGGATCCATGGACTCAAGCCTACCTGATTGTCCCCTGCGGCGGCGACGCCGGCGCCTGCGGGGGCGGCGGCGCCGCGGCGGCCACCTGGCGGGCAAGCGCGTTGAACGCGGCCGGCTCCAGGGTCTCGGGGCGCGCGCCCGGGTCGATGCCGCAGGCGCTGATGGCGGCCGGCTCCAGGAGCGAGCGCAGCGCATTGCGCACGGTCTTGCGGCGGTGGGAGAAGGCAAGGCTCACCACCCGCGCGAACTCGACGCTCACCTCGAAGGCCGGCTGTTCCCGCACGGTCAGGCGGACCACGGCGGACCATACCCGCGGCGCCGGGCGGAAGGCGCCCGGACCCACCTCGAACAGCCGCTCCACGCGCACCCAGGGCGCGAGCATCACCCCGAGGCGGCCGTATTCGGAGCTGCCGGGGGCGGCCGCCATGCGTGCCGCCACCTCCCGCTGCAGCATCACGTGCAGATCGCGGATGCTCGGGGCGGCATCGAGCAGGTGGAACAGCAGCGGCGTGGAAACGTTGTACGGCAGGTTGCCCACGATGCGGAGCCGGCCGCCGCGCGCGCACGCGAGTGCGCGGAAGTCGACCTCGAGGGCGTCGGCCTCGTGCAGGGCGGCCGCGCGGGCGCGCTGGAGCCGCGGGCGCAGCTGTGCCGCGAGGTCGCGGTCGATCTCCACGGCATCGAAGCTGGCATACGGCCGCGCCAGCAGCTCATCCGTGAGGGCGCCGTGGCCGGGACCGATCTCCACCAGGTGATCCCCGGGCTGCGGGGCCACGGCGTGCACGATGCGCGCGATCACCGCCGGATCGTGCAGGAAGTGCTGCCCGAAGCGTTTGCGCGCGCGGATCACGCCGCCGGCGAGGCCATGTCGGCGGCGAGGCTCACGGCGGCGGCGAGGCTGGCGGCACGCGCCCTGCCGGTGCCGGCCAGTTCCAGCGCGGTGCCGTGGTCGACCGAAGTGCGCACGATGGGCAGTCCCAGGGTCACGTTCACCGCCTGATCGAAGTGCGCGTGCTTGATCACCGGCAGGCCCTGGTCGTGGTACATGGCCAGCACGGCATCGTAGGAGGCGAGCAGCTGCGGCACGAACACGGTGTCGGCGGGCAGGGGACCGCAGGCGTCGATACCGCCGCTGCGCAGCCGCGTGAGCAGCGGGATGATCACGCGCTGCTCCTCCTCGCCCAGGTGGCCGTTCTCCCCGGCGTGGGGGTTCAGGCCGCACACCGCGATGCGCGGGGCCGCGATCCCCCACCACCGACGCAGATCGTGCTCGAGGATGGTGATCACCTGCTCCAGCAGCTCCGCGGTGATGGCGGCGCTGACCTGCTTGAGCGGCAGGTGGGTGGTCGCCAGCGCCACCCGCATGGTCCCGGCGGTGAGCATCATCACCGGCAACGCGGCCCCGGTGCGCTCGGCGAGGTACTCGGTGTGCCCGCAGAAGGGGAAGCCGGCCTCGATGATGAGGCTTTTCTGCACCGGCGCGGTGACCATGGCGTCGAAGCGCCCGTCCTGGCAGCCCGCCGCGGCCAGGTCCAGCAGGTCGAGCACGGCGCGGGCATTGCGCGGGTCCGGCCGGCCGGGCTCGGCGGGCACGGCGAGCGGGGAGTGCAGCACCCGCAGCGTGCCGGCGCGATGGGGGCGCCCGGGGGCGCCGGGACCCAGGTCCTGGGGTGCAACCTCTTCGAGCCGCACGCCGCTGCCGAGCAGCCGGGCGCGCGCGCCGAGCAGCCCGAGGTCACCCAGGCAGATGAGATCGCACGGCAGGGGGTCTGCGGCAAGCTGCAGGCACAGATCCGGGCCTATGCCCGCAGGCTCGCCGGAGGTGAGGGCGATGCGCGGCAGGCGCGCCACGTCAGGCGGTCCCGGGGGCGGTCAGGCGCTCAGGACCTGATGTCGACATACGCCTCATCACGCAGGCGCCGCAGCCACAGTTCCGTCTCCTCGTCGACCTTGCTGGCGCGGATCTGATCCTCGGCCTCGCGCCGCTCCAGGTCCTTGGTGTCGTCGAACTTGCGCCGGCCGAGCAGCTGCACGATGTGCCAGCCATACTGGGTCTTGAAGGGCTGGCTGATCTCGTTCACCGCAAGGCCGTCCACCACCTTGGCGAATGCCGGTACGAAGCTGTCCAGGGTGGTCCAGCCGAGATCGCCGCCGTCGCTGGCCGAGCCCGGGTCCTGCGAGGTGGTCTGCGCGAGCCCCGCGAAATCCTCGCCCTTGAGGATGCGGTCGCGCAGCAGGGAGAGCTTCTGTTTGACGGTGGCATCGTCCTGGAGGTCGTTGGTGCGCATGAGGATGTGGCGCACGTGCACCTGGTCGATGAGGTCCTTCTTGGCGTCGCTCCGTACGGCATCGAGCTTGACGATGTGGAAGCCGGTGGGGGCGCGGATGGGCGCGGCGATGTCCCCGGGCTTCATGTTCACCACGGTGTCGGCGAGGAAGGTGGGGAGCTCGGTGCCCTTGCGCCATCCCAGCCGGCCGCCGTCGAGCGCCGTCTGGCTGTTGGAGTAGGCGATGGCGAGCTTGCCGAAGTCCTCACCGTTCAGCGCACGGTGATAGATGTCCTGCGCCTTCCTGGCCGCCGCTTCCAGCTGGGGCCCGGTGGCCTCCTGCGGCACGGCGATGAGGATGTGGGACACCGAGTACTCCATCTGCGCGGAAGGGTGGTGCTCCTGGCGCTCCAGGTAGGCGTCGATCTCCCGCGGCGTCACGGTGATGTGCTGGACGACGTCGCGCTGCTGCAGCAGCCGCAGCGTCAGCTCGCGACGCATGGCGTCGCGGTAGGTGGCGTAGTCCAGCCCCTGGGATCTCAGGGCGGCCGGCAGCTGCGACAGGGTGATGCCGTTCCTCTGCGCCACCTCCTGCATGGCGTTGTTCAGGGTCTCGTCGCTGATCTTGATGCCCGCGCGATCGGCCCGCTGCATCTCGATCTCCTGCACGATCAGCTTCTCCAGTACCTGCCGGCGCAGCTCGCTCTCGGCCGGCAGCTCCTGGTTGTCGGCCTGCAGCCGCTGCGTGACCATGGCGACCTGGTCGTCGAGGTCCGACTCCAGCACCACCCCGTCCTCGACGACGGCGGCGATGCGGTCCAGGGCCTGGCCCTTGGAGTTGAGGTTGCGATCCTGGGCCTGTGCCACGGGGGCGGCCAGGATCAGTACCAGGGTCAGGCTGCCCGCGAGGGCGGTAAGGAGTTTCTTCATGGGCATCAAGGAGTTGTCGAATTAGGGGAGTATCCCCGAATGGCCGAACCGAGGAAAGTATCGGCTGCAGATCCGACACTTGCGAGGCCATTGAGTTCCAGCTGCAGGAATATACCCGTATCCTGCCGGCCCGTGCTGTTGCTGAGCGAACGCCGGGCACCGAGGCGCACCCCCCAGCAGCAGGCGCGGTACTCGAAACCGACGAAGCGTTCCAGCGCCTGGTGCTGGTCCAGGGCATAGACGGCGCGGCCGTAGACGTTCCAGTGACCGGCCACCGGCCACGCACCCGACACCTCCACCTGGTCCAGGCTGTCCGGCGTCAGGTAGGACTGCTCCAGGGCGATGGCCCGGACCTGGGCCTGCAGCAGGCTCAGGCCCTGCGCCAGGCCCTGCGCGATGGCCTGCTGCCCGGCCTGCTGGGCGGCGAGCTGTTCGGCGACCTCCTCGGCCGGCGAGTTCACCTGGAAGCGGTAGGCGAGGTTCACCACCGCGTCCGGCGCCGGCCGGTACTGCAGCTCGACGATGGTGCGGTCGCTGCTCTGCGTGGTCTGGTTCCATTGCAGGCCGAAGTTGAGGCTCCAGTCCTTGTAGGCCTGCAGTTCCACCTCCGCGACCAGGTCCGAGCGCAGCCCGGTCACCGGCTCCTGCGGGATCTGCACCCTGGGCAGCTGGAAGTAGTAGGTCTGGCCGAGCGTCGCCGACAGGAACTGCTGCCCGCTCGCGCTGTCGAGCAGCCGGCTGGTGATGCCCGTGCTCACCTGGTCGGCGTCCCCGATGCGGTCGATGCCGACATAGCGGTTGGTACGGAACAGCTCCACCAGGTTGAGGTCGGGCAGTCCGGTGTCGAAGATCGGCAGCTGGTCCTGGTCGCGGTAGGGGGTGTAGACGTAGAGCGCGCGCGGCTCGAGCGTCAGGGTGCGGGTCGCGCCCGCGTCACGCTCGAAGATGAGGCCGGTGTCGAAGCTCGCCGTGGGGAGCGAGCGCTGGGGGGAGTCGGGCTGTCCCACCGCGGTGTCCTCGAGCGAGTAGCGCGTGTACTCGTAGGCGATGCCGGGGCGTGCGAACCAGCCGGGTCCTTCGAAGTCGAGCCCCGCATGCGGGCGTACGTCCAGGCGCCAGCCCGTGACGCCCACGGCGCGATCGAAGTCCACCACCTCGGAGTCGAAGCCGTAGCGCACCAGTCCCCCGGGGCCGAGCTGGAAGTTGCCGTCGGCCACGATCTGCGGCACGCGCGCGTAGGGGTGGTTCTCGGGGTCGGCCAGCAGCGCGATGCTGTCCAGGGTCTGGTACTGCTGGGCGCGCGCGAAGATGTTCCAGTTCTGGTCGCGGTAGCTCACCATGGCGGTGCGCTCCACGAAGGCGACACTGGTGCCCTCGGGCCCCTGGCCGAAGTCGTCGAAGTACTGCGAGTCGCTGACGTTCGCGGCATCCAGGTGCAGCCGGAAGTCATCCGGCAGCTGGGTGGTCTGCAGCAGGTGCACGTAGCTGCGCTGGCTGTCGGTGAGGCCCTCGCCGGCGGCCTGGCCGTCATCGGGCAGGAAGTGCCAGCTGATCTGCCCGGACTGGTCCTCGGTGATGTAGCGCGCCGTGCCGCCGGCGTCGATGCCGCGGCGGGTGTAGACGATGGGCTCGAAGGTGAGGTCGGCGTTGGGGGCGATGTCCCAGTACCACGGCACCTCCAGTTCCTCCCCGCTCCTGCTGTTGGTACCGAAGCTGGGGAACAGGAAGCCGCTCTTCCTCTCGTCATCGAGCGGGAAGGACAGCCAGGGCAGGTAGAGGATGGGCACGCCCTTGAAGTCCACGACGGCATCGCGTGCCACGCCCACGTGCTGATCGCTGTCCAGGGTGATGGAGCCGGCGCGGATCAGCCAGCCATGCTCGCTCATGGGACAGGTGGTGAAGTCCACCGCCTGCAGGTTCAGGACGCCCGCGGGAGTCAGCTCCACGAACTGCGCGGTGCCGCGGGCGTCGCGCTGCGCCAGCTCGAACAGCGCGTCATGGAAGCTCGCGCCGCCGTCCGGGGAATAGCGGCCGTCGTTCCCCTGGACCTGCAGCAGCGGGTCCCGGTATTCGACGGCGCCGTGCGCGGCGATGCTGCCCGAGGCGCTGTAGTCCGCGTCGTCGGCGGTGAGCTGGCGGTCGCCCTGGCGCACGACCACATGTCCGTCGAGCGTGCCTTGCGCCTTTTCCAGGTTCCACACCGCGTGGTCGCTGCTGATGTCGAAGCTGCCGCCCTGCTTGAACGGGGTCTCGTGCACCTGCATCCGGGCGGAGCGCTTGCCCGACACGGCCGGACAGGAGCACATATCCGTGGGCCGTACGGGCGCCGCCGGCTGGCTCAGTGGAACCGCCGGCCGAGCGGGCGTTGCGGCCGTCTGCGAGGCCGGGGTTGCCTGGGCAGGCGGTGCGGCTGCCAGGCAGGACGGAGCGGCTGCCGCGGCGGGCTGCGCCAGCCCCAGCGCCGGCATGAGCACGCACGCCAATACCCCGCGGCCGGCGAAGGGGCGCGGGGCGCGTGGCCGGCACGGGAGAAGGTGCACAGACTGCATGTGGGCGCTCATTATAATGACCGCCCATGTCCGACGCTGATCCACGTCTAGCCCTGGTCCGCGACTGGGTGGGGCAGCTGAAGCTCGCCGCCACCCGGATCGAACCGGCCTCGAGCGACGCCAGCTTCCGCCGCTACTTCCGCGTGTTCCGTCCCGCAGGGTCGCTGATCGTGATGGACGCCCCGCCCGGGCGCGAGGACGTGCGTCCGTACCTGGCGGTGAGCGGGCTGCTGCAATCCCTGGGCGCGCACGTGCCCGAGGTCCACGAGGCCGACGTGGACCGGGGCCTGGTGTTGCTGGAGGACCTGGGGACGCGGCAGTACCTGCCGGAGCTCACCTCGCTGGCGCGGGCGCAGAGCCTGTACGGGGCTGCGCTCGCGGTGCTGGCCGACATCCAGGCGCACGGTGCGCAGGCGGCCCGGCAGCTGCCGCCCTACGACCGCGAGGTCCTGCAGCGGGAGATGGCGCTGATGCCGGAGTGGTTCTGCACGCGCCACCTGGGGCTGGAGCTGTCGCCCACCGAGCGCGGGACGCTGGCCCAGGCGGCGGAGGTGTTGATCGAGAGCGCGCTGGCGCAGCCGCAGGTGTTCGTGCACCGCGACTACCACTCGCGCAACCTCATGATCACGGCCGAACGCAGCCCCGGGATCATCGACTTCCAGGATGCGCTGCGCGGGCCGCTGGGCTATGACCTGGCATCGCTCCTGAAGGACTGCTACATCGGCTGGCCGCGGCCGCAGGTGGAGGAGTGGGTGCGCGGATTCGGCGGGCTGCTGCGCGAGCGCGGGTTCGACACCGACGCCGCGGAACTGCTCACGGGTTTCGACCTCATCGGCGTGCAGCGGCACCTGAAGGTGCTCGGCATCTTCGCGCGGCTGTGGTACCGCGACGGCAAGCCCGGCTACCTGAAGGACCTGCCGCTCACCCTGCAGTACGTGACCGACGCCTGCGCGCGCCATCCGCGGCTTGCGGACCTCGGGCGCTTCCTGCAGCTGCGGGCGGTGCCGGAGCTGCCGCGCGCGAATGCGCGCGTGCTCGGCGCATGAAGGCCATGGTGCTCGCCGCCGGCCGCGGTGAACGCATGCGGCCGCTCACCGACTCGGTGCCCAAGCCGCTGCTCGCCGTGGGCGGCCGGCCGCTGATCGCCTGGCACCTTGCGGCCCTCGCCCGCGCGGGCGTGCGCGAGGTGGTCGTGAACCTCTCCTGGCTGGGGGAGCAGATCCGCGCCGCGCTCGGGGACGGCGCGGCCTTCGGGCTGTCCATCCGCTACAGCGAGGAGGGCCCGGTGCCGCTGGAGACCGGCGGCGGCATCTTCCGCGCGCTGCCGCTGCTCGGCCCCGGGCCCTTCCTGGTGGTCAACGGCGATACCTTCACGGACTTCGACCTCACCCGGCTGCGTCCGGATGCCGCGGCGCTGGCGCAGCTGGTGCTGGTGCCCAATCCGCCCCAGCATCCCCAGGGGGACTTCGCGCTTGCCGGGGCCGCCGTGGTGCTGGAGGGCACCCCGCGCTACACCTACAGCGGCATCGGCCTGTACCACCCGGAGCTGTTCGCCGGCTGCGAGGCCGGACGCTTCCCGCTGCTGCCGCTGCTCGAGCGGGCCATCGCCGCGGGCCGCCTGCGCGGCGAGGTGCATCACGGGCAGTGGCACGACGTGGGCACGCCCGAGCGCCTGGCGGCCCTGGACGCCCGGCTGCGGGGGCTGCCCGGGGGGAGCGGGGGTGCAGGAGTACAATGAGCCCCATGTCCGAACCTGAGCAGCCGCCCCGGATCGCGAGCGGCGAGAAGTACCTCACGCCCCAGGGCTTCACGGCCATCCGCGATGGCATCCGCGCCCGCGGCGGGGTCGAGGCCGGCGCTGCCGGCCCCAAGCCCGCGTGGCTGCGCGCGCGCGCCCCCGTCGGCGGCGGCTTCGCCCGGGTGAAGGAGATCGTGCGCGATCACCGCCTCGCCACGGTGTGCGAGGAGGCCAAGTGCCCGAACATCGGCGAGTGCTGGAACGCCGGCACGGCCACCATCATGCTGATGGGCGCGGTGTGCACGCGTGCCTGCCGCTTCTGCTCGGTGGATACGGGCAATCCCCGCGGCTGGCTGGACCCCGAGGAGCCGGCCAACGCCGCCCGCACCGTGGGGCTGATGCGGCTCAAGTACGTGGTGCTGACCTCGGTGGACCGCGACGACCTCGCCGACGGCGGCGCGGGGCACTACGCCGCCTGCGTGCGCGCCATCCGGGCGGCGCATCCGCACACCGCGGTGGAGGCGCTGACTCCGGATTTCCAGGGTGTCAGCGCGCACGTCATGACGGTGGTGGACTCGGGCCTGCAGGTGTTTGCGCAGAACGTGGAGACCGTGCGCCGGCTGACGCATCCGGTGCGCGATCCGCGCGCGGGCTACGCGCAGACGCTCACGGTGCTGGCCTGCGCCAAGCGCCACAACCCCGCGGTGCTGACGAAGACCAGCCTGATGCTGGGCCTGGGGGAAACCTTCGAGGAGGTCCTGGAGTGCATGGACGATCTGCGCGGCGCCGGCGTGGACATCCTCACGCTGGGGCAGTACCTGCGGCCCACGCCGCGGCATCTGCCGGTGGCACGCTTCGTCACCCCGCGGGAGTTCGACCTGCTGCGTGCCGAGGCGCTCGCGCGCGGGTTCCTCGAGTGCGTGTCCGGACCGCTGGTGCGCTCCAGCTACCGCGCCGAGCAGGCGCTGAACCGCAACAACGCCGGGCTGGACAACCGGGCGCTGCCGGCCTGAGCCCGCCCCGGCCATGAGTGCGCAGCCCTGGAACGAGCGGGTCGGGGATCGCGGGCTGCAGCCGCCAGCCGCGCCGGGTCCCGTGATCCGCGAGCTCGGGCGCGTCGAGTACGAGCCCACCTGGCGGGCCATGCAGCGCTTCACCGAGGAGCGCGGCCCCGCCACCGCGGATGAGATCTGGCTGCTGGAGCATCCGCCGGTGTACACCCTGGGGCTGGCCGCCCGCGAGGAGCATGTGCTGTCGGCCGGGGACATTGCGCTGGTGCGCACCGACCGGGGCGGGCAGGTCACCTACCACGGCCCCGGGCAGCTGGTGGTGTACGCCCTCATCGACCTCAGGCGCGCGTCCCTGGGCGTGCGCGACCTGGTGATGGCGCTGGAGCGGGCGGTGATCGCCTGCGCGGGGCGGTTCGGCATCTGCGCCCGGGCCCGGCGCGAGGCTCCCGGCGTCTACGTGGGCGAGCGCAAGCTCGCCAGCGTCGGACTGCGCGTGCGGCGCGGCGCGAGCTACCATGGCCTGGCGGTGAACGTGAACATGGATCTGGCGCCGTTCGCGCGCATCGACCCCTGCGGCCACGCCGGCCTGCAGATGACGCAGCTGTCGGATCTCGGCGGGCCGGCGGAGGTGGGGCAGGCGGCGCATGCGCTGCTGCCGCACCTGCTCGCCGAGCTGGGCGCCCCGCGGCCGATGTAACCGCCGCGTCACCCTGC
>Ga0335073_10008288_pt1 | contig 14588 bp, 10 predicted proteins | sample Lox_Sample_22_FD_207093 | JGI IMG/M metagenome (GOLD analysis project Ga0335073, IMG submission 207093) | Soil microbial communities from Loxahatchee National Wildlife Refuge, Florida, United States - Lox_Sample_2.2 | ecosystem: Environmental > Terrestrial > Soil > Wetlands | place: USA... | reverse complement strand
TGCTCGAATCGAGCGGACGCCCCCCGCTGAATTCTGGAGCGCTGAGTTCCAGCTTGCATTTTGCTGCACCGCCGCTATGATGGCGGAGTTTCGCACGCTCCCCTGAGACTTCACATTGTCTAACACATCGGACGGGTCTTCGACCAGCATCGCGTCGCCTGCGCCCGCTATCACGCACAACCGTGGAAAGCTGCTGCAAATTCTAGGTGTGTGGTTCGGCGTCGCCGCCGCCATTGGCAACTCCATTGGTGCGGGCATCGTGCGCACGCCGGGCGACATCGCGAGTTTGCTGCCGAATGCATGGCTCTTCATGGGCGTCTGGGTCGTGGGCGGATTGTATGCGCTGTTCGGCGCGTCTTCTCTGGCAGAACTGGGTGCGGCTATTCCACGCAGCGGCGGACAATATAATTTTTCGCGCCGCGCCATCGGAGAATATGCGGGCTTCATCGTGGGTTGGAGCGACTGGCTCTCGACGTGCGGCACGGCGGCGGCCGTGGGAATCGTCATCGCGGAGTACAGCGGCGATCTTTTTCCCGTGTTCGCGGGCCACGTAAAATTGATTGCCGTGGTTATTATTGTTGGCTTGGGCGTTCTGCAATGGCGCGGAATCCGCTGGGGCAGCGGCGCGCAAATTCTCACCGCGATCATCAAGACGGCGGCGTTCTTGATTTTGCTTGCGGCTTGCTTTTGGTTGGGTGGGCATGCGCGCGCAGTTGCTCCGGCAGCGGCAACGGCTCTGCCAAGATTGGCCGGAGGGTGGGGATTTGTCGTCGCCATCATTCTTGGATTGCAGTCCGTCGTATTCACCATCGATGGCTGGGACGGCGTGATTTATTTTGGCGGAGAAGTGCGCAACCCGGGCCACGATGTGCCGCGGTCGATTTTTGGAAGCGTTTTTACCGTCATGGGAATCTATCTGCTCATGAATTTGGCGGTAGTGTACGTGCTGCCGATGAACGAGGTCGCGGGAAACAACTTCGCCCTTGGCACGGTGGCCGCGCGAATTTTCGGCCAGTTCGGCGATCCCATCATCCGGTCGATCATGGTTATCTCCATGCTGAGCTGCCTGAACGCCAATCAGCTTTTCTGCACGCGGACACTTTATGCCATGAGCTGCGACGGATTGTTTTTCCGGCCCTTTGCGAAAGTGAATAACGGTGGAACACCGGCGCTTGCGCTTCTCTTGAGCACGATCGCGGGAGTGCTCTTTGTGCTCGGCTCGTTTGAGCGAGTGATCGCGATGCTGTCTTTTTTCTTCGTTGCGAATTACACGCTGTCGTACGCTTCGTTATTCTTGCTGCGCAAGAGGGAGCCGGACATGGCGCGCCCGTACCACGCGTGGGGTTACCCGTGGACGACGGGAATTGCGCTGCTGGCTTCCGCGATTTTTCTGATTGGATCTATCCTCACCGATCGCACCAATGCACCGTGGGCCTTGGCGATGCTGGTTCTCAGCTATCCGGTGTTCCGCTTGCTGAAATGGACTTCGAAAAAAACGGCCCCTCCAGCTGCGAGCTCTTAGCTTGGTAGTTTCTCCGCGACGGATTTTCCTTGCAAGAAAAGCAATAAATAATCCCTGCCACCAGCCTTGGAATCCGTGCCCGACATATTGAAGCCGCCGAAGGGATGAGCGCCGACCATTGCGCCCGTGCATTTGCGGTTCAAATAAAGATTGCCGACGTGAAACACTTCCTGGGCTTTTTCAAGCTTCGCGGGGTTTTTCGAATACACGCCGCCGGTGAGGCCGAACTCGGTATTGTTGGCGATTTCGAGGGCCTGATCGAAATCGCGCGCTTTGATCACGGCCAGCACGGGACCGAAGATTTCCTCCTGCGAAATTCGTGCTTTGGGATCGACGTCGGCGATAATGGTGGGCTCGATAAAATAGCCGTCGCCGGAAGCGCGGTTGCCGCCAAGAATCAGCTTCCCTTCCTTTTTGCCCACCTCGATGTAATTCAAAATCGTGTTCATGGCGGACTTGCTCACGACCGGGCCCATGTAATTGCCGGGATCCTCGCTGGGGCCCACGGCGATTTTCTCGGCGCGAGTGACGAGTTTCTCGAGAAACGTATCGTAGATTTTCTCCGAAACGATGGCGCGCGAGCACGCCGAACACTTCTGGCCTTGGTAGCCAAAAGCCGCTTGCGTAACACCTTCAACGGCGGCGTCGATATCGCCCTCTTCATCGACGATGATCGAATCCTTGCCGCCCATCTCAAGCACGGTTCGCTTGATCCAGATTTGGCCGGGAACCGTTCTCCCGGCAAGTTCGCTGATGCGCAGGCCGACTTCTTTCGAGCCGGTGAAGGCGATGTAGCGCGTTTTTGGATGCTGCACAAGTACATCGCCGACAGAGGCGCCAGGACCAGTTAGAAAAGTAAGCGCTTCCTTCGGTATGCCGGCTTCATACGCGATTTCGACAAATTTAGCGGCGACGGTTGGGGTGTCACCAGCAGGCTTGAGGATGACCGTGTTCCCGGTGACGAGCGAAGCCATGGTCATGCCAGCGGCGATGGCGGCGGGGAAATTCCATGGCGGAATCACCACGCCGACGCCCAGCGGGATGTAGACGAGATAGTTTTTCTCGCCCTTCATCGGGATGACTTTTTGTGGCCCAGCCAGGCGCAGCATCTCGCGCCCATAGTATTCGCAGAAGTCGATCGTCTCGGCCGTGTCCGCGTCCGCTTCCGGCCAAGTCTTGCCGGCTTCGTAACAAATCCACGCGTTCATCTCAAATTTGCGTTCGCGCAGAAGTTTAGCGGTGCGAAAAAGACATTCGGCGCGCTTCTCGGCAGGCACGCGCTTCCATGACTCAAACGCTTTGTTAGCGGCTTCCACGGCCTGCGCGGCCATTTCCGGAGTCGCGGTCTGGAAAATCCCGATCACCTGCGACGGATGCGAAGGATTGGTCGAAGCCCGCTTCTCTGCTGTCATCACTTTTTGGCCGGCAATGTACATGGGATATTCGCGGCCGAATTCCGAGGCGACCTTCTTGAGCGCCTCTTCCATGGCTTTGCGATTCTCCGGCTTTGAGAAATCGACCAAAGGCTCGTTGGTGAATTCGGAGACATGAATTTTCGCTTCAGCAGTGGCCATGGCGCATTTCCTCCTCGCTACGCAAACAAGAGATTGTACTGCGAGCGTTGAATCCGCGACAAGGCACGACGCAGATTCATGGTCCGTGCTCATGCTCAACGAAGGATCTTTATCGCAGGTCTCGTATGATTTCGCGTGCGGCGTTGGCGCCGGATGCGCCGGTTAGGCCGTTGCCGGGATGCGTGCCCGAGCCGCAGAGATAAAGGCCGCGGATAGGAGTTTTGTAACGAGCCCAATCTAGAACGGGGCGCATGGTGAAGAGCTGGTCCAGCGCAAGTTCGCCGTGAAAAATTTGGCCGCCGGTGAAGCCGTAGACGGTCTCTAGATCGTGAGGGGTGATGACTTGCATGTGCTCGACAAGACTGGGGAGATTAGGCGCGTATCCCGCGAGAGTTCTGACGACGATCTCGCCAAGATCGCGGCGCCGAGCACTCCAGTTGGTTTCAGACCTCTCCACAATCGGAGGATAGCCTTTTTCGGCGGCGCGAGCGGGCTTTTCCGGAATCGCAATCGAATCGGCCAGCTTGAACGGTGCGAATTGGAAGTACGCGGAAAGGACGTGCTTCCCGTCGGGCGCAAGAGCGGGATCGAGAATCGTGGGAATGGTGACGTCGAGATAGGGAGAACTGGAAAATTCGCCGTACTTGGAGGCATCGAACGCCCGTTCGAGATAATCGATTTCGGGGCCGATGTGAATGCGGCCGGAAAGAGCTTTGAGAGCGTCCTCGGAATTTTCGAGGGACGAAAATGCGGGGAGTCCATTGAGAGCGAGATTGACCTTGGCGACCGTGCCGCTGGCGCGGATATTGCGAATGCGAAGAGCGAACGTCGGATCGAGTTGCGTCGGATCAAGAAGATGGAAAAAGGTGCGTTTGGGGTCGACGCCAGAAACGACGGCTTCGATTTTAATTTCTTCACCGTCGGCCAGAACGATGCCGCTGACGGAGCCGTCCTTCACGAGAATGCGGCGTACCTCCGCGTTGGTGCGGATTTCAGCGCCTGCTTGCTTGGCGGAATCCGCCAGAGCGCGCGTGAGCGAGCCCAGACCGCCGCGAGGAAATGCCGCGGGGCCGGCGGGGTTAGAATCGACCGCCGCGCGGAGGAGCAAAACAGCCGTGGATCCCGCGGACCATGGACCAAGCGCAGTGCCGAAAATCCCGCGAGCGGCGATGGCGGCGCGTAGAAGTTCAGTTTCAAAAAATTCGGAAACGAAATCGGCGGCCGCCATCGGGCCCCAGCGAAGAAGATCGAATATGCCCTGCTTGCCAAGGCTGCGGGCCTGGCGCCCGGTTTTGAAAAGATTCCACAAATCTTCTGGAGAAGGCGAATCGATGGCAGGCGGCGTGATGGAACAGAGCTGCGCGAAAAATGTGGAGATTTTTTCAAGCGAAGCGGCGAACTGCGTGTACTTAGCCGCGTCTTTTGTAGAGAGTCGGGCGATGCCGCCGGCGGTTTTGGCGGCGCTGTCGTAAAAAAGCAGCGATTCGCCGTCCGGACGAGGTGCGAAGACGCGAGGATCGGGCCGAAGAATTTCGCAGGCGAATTTTTCAAGCTGAAGATCGCGCGCCACATCCGCGCGAAGCGGGCCAACGGCGTGTGCGAGCGTGGAAGCGTGAAAACCAGGATAAAATTCCTCTGTGACGGCGCCGCCGCCGACAATTTCGCGTCGTTCCAGAACGAGCGGCTTGAAGCCGCCCTTTGCGAGATAGAACGCGGTGATCAGAGCGTTGTGCCCGCCGCCGATGAGAGCTACGCGCTGTCCGATGGGCATGATTAGTTCTGGCTCCGCGTAGCGTGGGAAGCTTTCGATTTTTTCCAATCCTTAAGAATTACCTGGCTGGCGATGCGCCCGGGAGCGCCCATGATGCCGCCGCCGGGATGCGTAGCGGAGCCGCACATATAAAGGTTGTCCACCGGAGTCCGGTAGTACGCCCACCCGGGGACGGGCCGAAGAAAAAAGAGCTGCTCGAGGGAAAGCTCGCCTTGAAAAATGTTTCCCTGCGTGAGGCCAAATTCGCGCTCCAGGTCGAGCGGCGTAAGAATCTGACGGCCAGCGATGATCTTCTTGATGTTGGGAGCGTATTCGGCAATGGCGTTCACAACGGTGTCGCCGAAAGCTTCGCGCTGATCGTCCCAGGTGCCTTGCGCGAGTTTGTACGGTGCATATTGCACGAAGCAGGACATCACATGCTTGCCCGGAGGAGCAACACTCGGATCAGTGAGGCTGGGAATGACGATATCGATATAGGGCTTGCGCGAAAAATGCCCGTACTTGGCGTCGTCGTAGGCGCGCTCCATATACTCGATGCTGGGAGAAATTGAAATCGCGCCGCGGAGATGAGCGCCGGAGCCGCGCACACATTTGAAATCGGGAAGCCCGTCAAGCGCGAGATTCACTTTGCCGGAGGAGCCGCGAAACTTGTAGCGGCGAACACTATCGAGAAAATCTTCCGGCAGTTCGCTGGGATCAAGAAATTTTTCAAACGTGAGATGTGGATCGACGCTCGACGAAACCACTTTCGCGAAGATTTCTTCGCCGCTTTGCAGAGCAACGCCGCAAGTGCGGCCGTTCTTGAGAAGAATCTTCGCAACCCCTGCTTGCGTGCGAATTTCCACACCAGCTTCCCGCGCGGCGCCGGCAATGGCGTTCGAAATGGCTCCTGTCCCGCCACGGCTGAATCCCCACGAACGAAATGCCCCGTCGATTTCCCCCATGTAGTGATGGAGCAAAACGTAAGCCGTGCCCGGCGAGCGAATTCCCAGAAAAGTGCCGATGATCCCCGAGGCGGACATCGTGGCTTTCAGGACGTCGGTCTCAAACCACTGATCCAGAAAATCCGCGGCGCTCATGGTCATCAGTTGAACGAGGGTGTACCGCTCGTCGGAGGAGAGGCTGCGAAAACGCTGCATGAGGAAGTGCAGCTGCTTGAGGTCGTGGGGCTTCAGCGTCGTGGGGTCTGGCGGGATCATCGAAAGCAGCGGCTTCACGAACCGGCACATCGGGGTCATCATCTTGGAGAATTCGTCGTAGGCTTCGGCGTCAAGGCGTGAGTGGCGGCGAATTTCGCGTTGCGTGCGCGCGTGATCGTTCATGCGCCACAGGTAATCCCCATTGTGCATGGGCGTGAAAGTTCCGTCGAGCGGCAGAATTTCGAGGCCGTGCCGCGGTAGATCGAGTTCGCGAATGATTTCTGGTCGCAGCAGAGATACGACGTAAGAACATTCGGAGAAAAAGAAGCCTGGAACGATTTCTTCCGTGACCGCGGCCCCTCCCAGAACGTGCCGTCGTTCCAGGACGAGCACCTTCTTGCCTGCCTTGGCAAGGTAGGCCGCGTTAACCAGTCCGTTGTGGCCGCCGCCGATGACGATAACGTCGTAGTGCTGCGCCATGCAGATTGACCCCATTCAAGTTGCGCACTGAAAAAAAGATGCGATGCGACTGGAAGAATGGACATTTTACTGGCAGGCACGATGCCGCACAAGGGCATGGGACTTAGCAAACTTCCTAAAGAGGGTTGAGTGGAGTTCCAATCTGGAAATTATTCTGGCCCAATCTGGGAAGGGAAAAAGAAAAACCCAGGAAAACCATGCGGTCGAACTAATGTTGTGCCAAATTTGAACCCCGCAAACGTTAGATTCTTCACAGAATAGCGCGCAGACCGAGAATCTAATTTACGGGGCGGATCAATGGTAGAAGGCGTGCTTTTTGGCCGAGGGAGGATGCGGCGCAGTTTTCGAAGTTGCGTGGCATCTCCTCTGGAGGAAAAATGCGCGCAAGCCTTCTTCTACCCATGTTTTTCGCGTTGCCTCTCTGTATTTCAGCGGATGCGGCTCGCCAAAGTCCAGCGATAACACCTTCACAACCAAGCACCTCGATAGATTCATCAAATCCCACAAATTCGCAGAGCGGCGCCGCGAAACTGCAGCCAGGCCAAGCCGCGTTGGGCCACGATGAAATCATCGATCGCGTGTTTAAGAGAGAAAAAGAACAGGACGAAATCATCGCAAGTTACGCACCCATCGTCGAGACCTACATTCAGGTCGAGAAGTCCGATCCATTGATGGGAACGCTTCCTCAGAACGACTTCTATTTTCTGGGACAAGCCGATTTTCGCGGAAACAGGATAAAGGTTCGCTCAATGACCGAGAAAACTCATAAGGGTTCCATTCTGTGGGCCTTCAATCCTGCGGGCTTCCTCCAAATGGCTTTTCTAGATTATGGCCAATTTGACAAGGAGCACTACCAGCTCACGTATCGCGGCCGCGAGTTCCTCGGAGAAGTGCGCTGCTACATCTTTGATGTCGAGCGCACCCCCAAGGCCAAAGGTCCGCGATTTCGCGGCCGAATCTGGGTCGAGGACCAGGACTACACGATCGTTCGCATGAATGGCGATTATGCCCCCGAAATAAAGTTCTCCGCGCGAAAGTTTGAGGACGAATTTTATTTTCACTTCGATTCCTGGCGCACCAACGTCAAATCTGGAGAGTGGCTGCCGAGCGACATCTACTCGCAAGATTTGAGGAATCCGCCGCCGACAGGCGGTCCGCGGTTCAAGGCGCGCACCCGTTTGTGGGGATATGGTCTTACGGCACAAAACCGGCGCGAAGAATTTGGGCGTCTGCTCGTTGAATCTCAGAACAAAGTCAAGGACGAGTCAGAACGCCAAGACCGCTCTCCGCTCGAGCAGCAGCGCGATTGGAGAGATCTATCCGTCGACAATGTTTTCGAAGTCTTGCAGCGCGTGGGCCTGGCCGCGCCCACGGGGGAGGTCGAGAAAATTCTGGACACCATCGCGAACAATCTGATGGTGACCAATCAGTTTGACTCAAGAATCGAGATGCATTGCCGCGTCCTAATGACCAGCGATTTCGAAATGTTTTCCATGCAGAACACCGTCGCTCTTAGCCGCGGATTAATTGACGTTGTTCCCAACGAGGAAACGCTTGCAGCTTTGCTTGCGTTTGAAATGGCCGACGCCCTCCAGCCCAAGCCGGCTCAAGATCAGTATGGGTTCAGCGACATCTTGCGACTGACCCCGACACAGGCATTAAAGAAGCTGTCGTTCGTAGACACCCCGGAAGAAGCTCGGAAAAATAGCGAGAAAGCCCTCGAATGGCTTAAGAAATCTCCCTACGCCGACAAGCTCGCCAACGTGGGCCTGTTCCTCTCGCAGCTTGACTCGCAGAAGCCCGCGTTAAAACAATTGATCAGCGCCCGACTGGGCAATCAGGTCTATTTCACCTCGCAATTGCTTCAGTCGGCTCCGCAGCTCGCTCCCGCCAATTTGCAACAGATGGGCGCTCTGCCGATGGGCTCGAGAATCAAGATTAATCCGTGGGACGACAGCATCAGCTTGTTGAAGATGCAGCAAATGGGGCCGATTTCACCCCGTGAAAAAATTCCATTTGAAGTGACGCCGATCAATCTGTACTTGACGCGGTACGCCGAGTCATCCGCGGACGCCGAACACTCCATCGTTCCGAGCACACACATGCCGGCGTGCGGCAGAAATGGCCAAGATTGATGCCTTCCACGAAGTGGCGCACTATTCCTGATGAGGCGGATATTTTGGCGGAATTTCCGCGTAACCGGGCGCGGCCGTTTTGAGATTGGGTTTAACAGAAGCCTTCGCGTCGCCGATGGACCACCGAATTCCGCCCGCGAGCAAATTCAGGTGAAACTGATTCTCCCAATTTTCCGGGCGGTCGCCCACGGCGGTATAGAAAACTTTTCCCCGCCCGTCCATGCGCGCCCACACCACCGGATACGGCGCGCGCTTGTAAGCCAAACCATTCATCGTCGAAGTGTCCAGCGTGCAAATCACGTGCAGGTCGGGCTCAAAATCCTTCAGCGAATACCATTCGTCCATCAATTTCACCGGTGAGTGAACTCCCTCAAGGCCGGGAAATTTCGGATCGTCAATAATCAGGCTTGCGGTTTGCAGCCGCGGGTCCTTGCTTTGACCGTGAATGATGAACTCGCCGCCCAGCATTCGTATATAAGGATCAGAATGCACGCCATGCGCGATATAGCGGTTCGAGAGATCGGGCGGATCAGGCTGCGTATGAAAAGTGTCCGCGGCGGCGTGGATTCCCACAAAGCCGAGCCCGTTGTGGATGGACTCGAGCAAAGTCCGCTTGCCCTGCGCGGACATAGGCGGATTTTTGTCCGTGCCTTCCTCCGTCAGGACGCCGGTCGTGAAGAAGACGACAGCGGCGTACTCGTGAAATTCTTTTGAATCGAAAATCCGGCCGTCCTTGGAAGCGGTAAGGTTAAACCCGTACTTGGCGGACATATCGCGCAGGGCGTTCTCGACGATGCTGGGTTTGCCGTCTACGACTTTGACGACGCTATGTTCGAAACCGGAGGATTTCGTGAACAGGAGCACGGATTTCTTCTCGGCAGCGCTCACTGGATAGGGAAGAAGAAATGCGGCGCCAGCAGTGGCCGTGATGCGAAGAAAATCACGCCGATTTGAAAGTAGATTCATTTGGGTTCTCCGTACAATTCAAACCTTCGAACTCTGCTTGTCAGGCGACTGCAAACCGAAGACGGCGCAGTGTACTGCGAGCGGAAGAGGGGGCGCAAGCGTGAGAGATATGAAGAGAAGCGGCCTGCGCGCGCTCCGGTTCACCGCATGTTTTTGTCCTTGTGCAGGAAAATGCCCCGCAGCGCCCGCTCGATTGTGGGATACTCTGCGCTGCGTTTTAGCGTTCGCGTTGTCCGGAAAAAACGTCTGGTCCGAAAAATCGGCGGGAGACTGATTCAAGAAACCCTTCATGTCCGCGACACTGGACCCAACGGCATTTGAGGCGCAAGGCGTGCCCCGGCGAAGATGGTTTATCGCCTGCCTGCTCGGCTTCGGAATCCTGGTTAACTATTTCGATCGCGTCAACCTCTCCGTTTCGAAAGACGCCCTCAATGCCGCATTTGGAATTTCCGCGGTCACCTTTGGCTATTTATCGAGCGCCTATAACTGGACATACGCAGCGTTGCAACTTCCCTCAGGCCTTTTGCTCGATAAGTTTGGCGTGCGGCGCGTCGGCTGGATCAGCACCTTTATTTGGTCAGTGGCCACTTTTGGCGCGGCGCTGTCTACCGGCATCGCCGGCTTTTTCTCGGCTCGCCTTCTATTGGGTATTGGCGAAGCTCCGACTTTCCCCGCAAACTCCAAAGCCGTCGGTTACTGGTTTCCAAACCAGGAACGTAGCCTGGCCACCGCGATTTTTGATTCCATGGCAAAATTTTCGTCCGCCATTGGCGTGCCTTTGATTGGCATTTTGCTGCTTCATTTTGGCTGGCGATGGAGTTTCGCTGCCACGGGGTTTCTCAGCCTAGTTTTCTTTGCTTTGTTTTATGCCTACTACTACAACCCCAGCGAAGACAAGCGCCTTTCGAACATAGAGCGCGAATTTATCGCGAAAGGCGGAGCGCAGCCGGAGGATCGCGCGACAGCCGCCCGGGGCGCGCCGCTCTGGTATTTGCTGCGGCAGAAGAGGGTCATCGGATTGGCGCTGGGTTTTGCCGGATACAACTACACATTCTATCTTCTGCTGACCTGGCTGCCCTCCTATTTCCTGGCGGCGCATCACGTCGATTTGTTTCATTCGGTGGTTTACACCAGTGTCCCCTGGCTGTTCGCGACGTTCACGGATCTGGTAATCGGGGGATGGCTCGTCGATGAGCTGATTCAGCGCGGGTGGAATGCAGTGCGTGTGCGCCAGGTGGTTTTGATCGGTGGGACCGCGCTGGGACTGGGCATACTTGGCGCCGCGCATACCGAAAGCGCGGCCGCCGCGCTCTTCTGGATCAGCCTTTCAATCGGCGGATTGTCGGCCGCGTCGCCGGTCGGCTGGTCCATTCCTTCGCTGATCGCTCCGAAAGAAAGCGTTGGCACCGTCGGCGGAATTTTGAATTTCAGCAATCAGCTTGCGGGCATCGCCGCGCCGATCGTCACGGGTTACGTCGTTCAGATCACGCATTCGTTTGCGTGGGCTTTCATCGCCGCGACCGTGACCCTTGTTCTGAGCATCCTGGCTTACATTTTTCTACTCGGGCCGATGACGCCCGTGCCCGAACCCGCTTGAAATCACAAATTTCGAAGGGCTCAATCGCGTGATTTGAGCGCGTAGTCCTTCGTGGCTTTTGTCCGCTCGTTATAGACTTTGAATCTGCCGTCCGGAAAAGCTGTCAGCTTGATGTAACTGCCCGCATCCTCGGTTTCCGAGAGATTGGCGATATAAGCAGCAGCCACATTGTGCGCTTCGCCGCCCTCGTCTGAATAATGAAGCTGCCAGAGGTTTTCAAGCCCTGGCGATTTCTGAATCGTATCCAATACAGACGGAGAACCGCCCTTTTTGGCGCCGTTATCCATGATGGCCACGCGTGGAGCAATCGCGTCCACCAGTTCGGGACTGTCGCTCTGCAACCATCCGTGATGGGAAACGACGAAGATGTCGATCTTGCCGAGCTTGTTGACCGGGCACATCAGTTCCCATTCCTTGTCTTTCGTCAGGTCGCCTAAATCCAAAATGCGCAGCTTGCCAAACGTGATGAGCACGCCGAGCGAGCGGGCATTTTCCGTGTGATCTGCCGCAGGTTGCGTAGCATCTTTGCAAACTGCATTCTCCTCGCCGGCGCCGGGCAGCGGTTTTTCAATGAGCGTGCCGTCGGCACTGATGACTTCCGCGTGAATCCCCGGAATCGGCAAGATTTCTCCCGGTTTGGCGATGATGCGTTTGTTGTGATATTGGGCGAGAACAGCCTGATAGGCCTGCCAGGCTTGCTCCGTGGGTCCATCCGGCGGGCCATCCGTGCGTTCGCGGTTCACTCCGTGGTCGATGAAAGTTCCGATTGGAATTCTTGCCGCAAGCTGCGGCACTCCACCGGCGTGGTCGGTATGGTAGTGCGTGAGCAGAACAAAATCGATCTTCGAGATGCCCGCCAATTTTGCCGCAGCGACGATACGGTCCGCATCGCGGCCGTTATTATCGGGCCAGCCTGTATCGATCAGCAGCGACTTCCCCGCCGGAGTCACGAACAGTGTGGATTGGCCGCCTTCGACATCGACAAAATAGATTTGCAGCGGCTTGGTGCTTATAGCCGGCGGTGTGGCAAACGCCGCAGGAAGTACAAGCGCGCCCAGGAAAGCGCTAAGTGCCGTGAGAAGCAGGCCGCCTCGTCCAAAATAGCCAAGCACAGCGCTTCCCGATAAATTGAGTTTCATATTCATTGCTCCTAATCGGCTTCCGGAGGCCGGTGGGCGGCAGTTTTTGCCGGATCAACCAGCGCACGCGTTGCTCCTGTCGAGATTCCGCCGTCCACAAGAAGCGTTTGACCCGTGACATAGCGGCTGGACTCCGCCGCAAGGAATACGACCGCGGCGTCCAGATCCTGCGGCTGCCCCGGCCTCTTCAACGGGATGCGCTCGCAAAGATAATCGACCCATTCTTTGTCTTCGTAAAGGATCTTGTTCTGTTCGGTGCGAAACCATCCAGGCGCGAGGCAATTGACAGTGACGCCGTACTTGCCCCAGTCATCGGCAAGACTCATCGTCAATTGTTTGATGCCGCCGCGGCTAGCGCCATAAGGCGCGAGGCCCGCATACCCCGCGACTGTGGTGACAGAGCCAATGTTGATGATGCGTCCGTAACGGCGCGAGATCATGCCGCGCGCCACGGCTTGCGCGACAAAAAAACTGCCGCGCAGATTGGTCTCCAGAATCAAATTCCAGTCTTCCCAGCTTACATCGAGCGCGGGTTTGCGGACGTTGCAGCCGGCGTTGTTCACGAGAATATCGATGTGGCCGAAAGCGGCTTCGGCGGCGGCTATCGCTTTTTCGATGCTGTCTTTGCTGCGCACGTCTAGCTCGCAGGAAAACGCGCGGCGACCGAGAGCTTTTATCTCCGCTTCAAACGGCGCCAGGCGTTGCGCGTCGCGGCTTGTGAGCACGAGATCGGCGCCGGCTCTTGCCAGAGCGCGCGCCATGTACTGGCCGAGCCCTCGGCTCGTGCCGGTGACGATTGCGACGCGGCCGCAGAGATCGAACAGCCCATCACTCACGAATCGCTCTCCGGAGTGAGGATGACTTTCATCAAATTGGGCTCGTGTGCGTAGAGTCTTTCAAACCAGCGCGGTCCCTCCTCGAGCGAAGCGACTGCAGTAATCAGCGGCTTGACCTGAATGGCGCCGCTGGCCAATAGCTCGATCGCACGCGGATATTCGCCTGCCGAAGCGCAGGATCCTTGAAGACGGATTTGCCGCGTGACAACCTTTTGTAATGGGAGCGTCACTTCCGGCGAGATGTTGCCGACCAGAACGACCGTTCCTCCTTTGCGCACACTTTCAATAGAAGCCTTCACGGTCTCGTTCCTGCCGACGGCTTCGATCGCAACATCCACGCCCACGCCTGCGGTTAGCTGCATCACTTGCTCCGATACGCCGGCGTTCGGAGACAAGACAGCCGTGGCGCCAACCTGCTGAGCGAGCTTCAGGCGCGTGGCGTCCACATCGGCGACGAAAATGCACGAGCATCCCGCGGCCCGCAACACTTGCAGAGTAAGCAATCCGATCATGCCGGCTCCGAGAACCAACGCAGTGCTGCCAGGTGAAAGCTGCGCCAAGGAAACGCCGTGAAGCGCGACGGACACGGCCTCGAGCATGGCCGCCTCCGAAAAAGAAAGATTCTCGGGCAAACGATACAGGATGCGCGAAGGGACAGTGACGTACTCCGCGAATGCCCCAGGGCGGCGAAACTCGGCGCAGGAAACTCCCAGAACCTGGCGGTGGTCGCAAAGATTCACGTCGCCGCGAAGGCAGTTGGTACAGGCGCCACAAAAAATGGTCGAGTCGAAGGTGACTCGATCCCCTTCGGCGAATCCCGTAACTCCATCACCAAGCGCGGCGATGGTGCCCGCGGCTTCGTGGCCCATGACGATCGGCGGAATGCGGCGGCCGGAAGAACCATCGTAACCGTGCACGTCGCTGCCGCAAATCCCGCAGGCGGCTACGCTGATGAGGACTTCGCCGTCGCCCGGCGTGGGTTCGGGAAGATTGGCAATTTCTAGATGCTTGTATTCCGAGAGCAGAAGGGCTTTCACGAGTGCAGGCAATCCTTTTTCAAAGTGAAACTCCACGTTTCCACGGAATAAAATCGTCCTGGCCAAGCTGCTCCGCTTTTGTGCGGGCTTCTCCGCTCGCAACCTGAATCACGCGTTCGAGAATCGTTTCGCCCATTCTCTCGATGGTGGTTTCTCCGGTGATGATGCCGCCCGTGTCGATGTCGATGATGTCGGACATACGCTGCGCAAGACTGGAGTTGGTGGAAAGTTTCAGAACGGGAGCGATGGGATTGCCGGTGGGCGTACCGAGGCCCGTCGTGAAGAGAACGATGTTCGCGCCGGCGCCCACCTGCGCCGAGACGGATTCCACGTCACTCCCGGGGGTACATTGCAGATTCAATCCGGGCTCGGTGGAATATTCCGGGTAGTCC
>Ga0335073_10008287_pt1 | contig 14588 bp, 17 predicted proteins | sample Lox_Sample_22_FD_207093 | JGI IMG/M metagenome (GOLD analysis project Ga0335073, IMG submission 207093) | Soil microbial communities from Loxahatchee National Wildlife Refuge, Florida, United States - Lox_Sample_2.2 | ecosystem: Environmental > Terrestrial > Soil > Wetlands | place: USA... | reverse complement strand
TTGCAGCAGATGCGCGAGATGCAGGAGACGCCGGTGACGGCGGCGGAACTGCAGGGAGCCAAACGTTTCTTAATCGGGAGTTTTCCGCTGAAAATTGATCGGCAGAGTGAGATCGTCAACTTCATACTACAGGTTGAGATTTACGGACTTGGCCTCGACTATGCAGATCGCTATCCTGGGATAATCCAGGCGATTACGGTGGCTGACGTGCAGAAAGTGGCGCAGGAGTACCTGCATCCAGACGCGCTCGACCTGGTGGCGGTCGCGAATCAAGGGGTCGCGAAAATCGATGTGGCGGCGCTGCAGCCGCCTGCGAAGACCGCGTCGCAATGATTAGCTAGTTGCATTGGCAGAAATCATTACGGCGCGCATCTGCCGAATAGCTATACTCGTTGATGCTCAGGAGCACGGATGGCGGTGATGCATACGATTGGCCATTCGACGCATCCGATCGAAGATTTCCTCGGATTACTCGGACAGCATCGAATTGCGTTACTAGCAGATGTGCGATCGTATCCGTCGTCGAAGCGCTGGCCGCAGTTCAATCAAGCGACACTGCGAGAATCAGTGGAACACTATAGGATCGAATACCGTTGGCTGAAGGGCTTGGGCGGACGCCGTCGTTTAGCTGGCGAATCGTTTAATGACGGGTGGGAGCATTCGGCGTTTCGTGCGTATGCCGATTATATCGCAGGCACGGATGGCCAAGCTGCCCTGATTGAACTGATCGATCAGGCGAGCGAGAAGCGGAGCGCGATCATGTGTTCGGAAGGACTGTGGTGGCAGTGCCATCGGCGGATCATTTCCGACTATATGACTGTGCGCGGATGGGAGGTTGTGCATATCATGCCGGACGGTAAGCTCGCGCCCCATCGTCTGACGCCATTTGCTGCAGAGCGCAACGGAATAATTGAGTATCGTGCTGCCGTGAATCCAATAGCCAGTAACTAGCAGTCCATCGAGTGGCTATTGAGGCTGAGAGGCGTTGCGTTCGAGGTAGGTGAGGATCGTTTGCTTGTCGGCGGGAGATAGCGGCGGCATGCCGGCGGCGGTGATCTTCAATTGCATCGCATCCACCTGAAGTTCCCACATCGCAGGCGTCAGTGTCGAAGGCTGATAGGCGCGATGACAAGTACCGCAGCGCTGAGCGTAAAGTTGTTCAGTGGGAGTCCCAGCTTCGGGCAGTGGTTTGCGGGCACATCCGGAGAGCATCAGCAAAGCGGCGGCGCCGATTAGGCATGAGCGGATTCGCTTATGGCCGTATCGTCTGGGATGAACACCGGAGGATGCTGGCGCAGCCGCAACAAACAGAAGCCGCATCAATCAGCTATAACGGCCGGCGGGGATGAGGCGGGCGAGCTCGCTTCGTAATGAAACGATGAGAGCACGCCGATCATCGTCGGGCAAAACGAGTTTGCGTTCGGACTCGGGACGGAGCCATACGGGCGCGAGCCGCATCGGGTCTTCCAGGGAACGCGGAAAGATGTGCCAGTGGACGTGCGGTTCCTGATTGCCGAGACATTCGTAATTGAGCTTGTGCGGCTGGACCACGGCGCTGAGCGCCTTGCCGACAGCGATCAGTTCGTCGAGCAGTTCGTGCGCCTCTCCGCGGGGCATCAAGTGGATTTCGTTGACGGGGCGCTTGGCGAGCAGAACGGTGTAGCCGCGATAGAACTGCGCATCGCCGAGAATCAGCCAAGAGCGCGGAAGTTCGGCGATGAAGTCGTCGAAGCGGGCCGTGGCGCGCTCGATCAGCCTGCAAATACCACAGGGACGCGGGTGGATCGCATCAGACGCCATTGCCGTGACTCTCTTGCGGAGGGATGACCTGAACGAGCTGGATTTTCGCGTAGCTGAGAAGTTCGGCGACCGTGTCCAGCTTGTAGGGGCGGTCGTAATAGACAGTGCGGATGCCGGTGTTGATCAGGACTTTCATGCAATGGATACAGGGCGTGTGAGTGACGTAGATAACGGCGTCCTGAATCGCACTGCCGTTACGGGCGGCCTGGGTGATGGCGTTGATTTCGGCGTGAATCGTGCGGTAGCAATTCTGCTCGATATCGCCATTTGGGGTGCGCGATTCGTAGATAAGGCAACCGGCGTCGAGGCAATGCGGTAGTCCGGCGGGCGAGCCGTTATAGCCGGTCGCGAGGATGCTGCGATCGCGGACGATAACCGCACCAACCTTGGCGCGCAGACAGGTCGAGCGCTCGGCGACCTGCCGCGTGATCGTCATGAAGTACTGGTCCCAGGTTGGGCGTTCCATTAGTTGGCGTTCCAAATTGGCCGGTGAGGGCGCGATGCGTTGCCGTCAGATATGCAGGTCCGAATGATGCGCTGAATGATGGCCGATGCGCGGCAGATGGCGCATCACGTCGCGAGTTTGGCCGCCGACAGGCGGCAGCGGCTGATCCTGTGGCGGAACGATGGAAATCGGCACCGGGCTGAAGGTCAGGACAAAGAGCACGACGGTTGCCCATGCGGTTAAGCGTCTGCGGCCGGCGAGCGGCGTATCGGCGTCGAGGGTCGAAGGATGGCCGAGGCCGAGAAACAGTACGAGGACGAACCACAGCCCCCATCCGTACCAGAACGGCTGATGCATTGCCCACGGCACGACGACCATCAGGAGACATCCGGCAGCGAAGAGCCGGGAGATTAGGCGATGCCAGCGACCCCCGAGGAGGGAATAGACAACGTGCCCGCCGTCGAGCTGACCGATGGGGAGAAGGTTGAGCGTCGTGACGAACAGCCCGAGCCATCCGGCGAACGCGATCGGATGGAGTTCGATGTTCACACTGTTGGGATTCACGCCGAGAACCAGGCGTGAGATAGACCAGAAGATGAGAGAGTTACCGAGTTGCAGGCCGCCGGCGGAATTATCGAGCGGCGCCACGGTAGAGAGATGCAAACCGATTACGATCGCGGCCATCGCGACGATGAAGCCGGCCCACGGACCAGCGGCGCCGATATCGAACATCGCGCGCCGGGTCCGCGCTGGCGCGCGCATCCGGATGAAAGCGCCAAAGGTGCCAATGAAAAAGATCGAAGGCATCGGCGCTGGGATGAAATAGGGCAGCGAGGTATCGACGCCATAGCGGCGGGCGAAGCTGTAATGGCCCATCTCGTGCGCGAGCAGGATCAGCATCAGGGGGATCGAGAAGCTTAGGCCCGCGGTCAGATTAAGGAGGTTATCACGCAGGGGGATGGCTAAGGTAATCGGGGCGCTGGCAGCGTCAGCCCCGGCCATCGTGGTGGTCAGCAACGTCAGTAGAAAAAGTACCAGATTGATGGCCGGGATGCGGAAAGGGGTGCGCTCGGGCCGATAGCTGCTGGCGGGTGCACTTGCGGTTCCGTCATGGCGCGCGAAGTCGGTTACGACCGGGGAGATTTGCCTATAGGCGCTGGATTCATCCATCGGATGACTGTGGGACCACCTTTATCGAGACGCGGGTGCCTATGGCAGCGGCGAAATGAGCGGCAGCACTGCCGTCGCGAATCGCGAGTTCGAGCAAGCCGAAGCTGCCGAAAGTTGCGAGGGGCGCGCCGGGAGCCGCATCGCCGTAGGACTTGAGTATTGAAATCGGCGCGCCACGTCTGATCCTAACTAAAAGGCGGCGGCCACGAAAGCGGGCTGCGAAGCTGTTGACGCGTGGATAGCCGAGGTTGGTGATGAGGTTGCCGAAGCCATCGATGTAGATGACTGAGCCGCACAGCGTAGCGCCAACCTCTTCCGCACCGGCGGTAGGATCCAGACGGATGACGGAGCCGACCGGCGGGCCGAAGGAGCTCAGGCGAACGCCGGAGGACAGGTATGCCGCAGCGGGGGCGAAGATGTCGCGGCCGTGAAAGGTCGAGCTGACGCTCGCGAGGCGATAGCACGGATCGCGCAATTCGACGGCGCGCTTAATACCCGCCTCGTCGGCGGCGAGAGTCAAAAGGCCGTTGTCGGGCCCGATGAAGCGGGCCCCCGAAGCAGTCTCAATCGCTAGTGAGAGACGATCGGTGCCGACGCCGGGATCGACGACGCCGACAAAAATCGTACGCGGAGGGAAGTACCGCCAGCTTTGTGTGAGAGCGATCGCGCCGGCGACGACTGATTGGGGTGGGATGCCGTGGGTGAGATCGATGACGCGGGCGGCGGGTGCGATCGTCGCGATAACCCCGCGCATCACGCCGGCGTAATGGTCACGATAGCCGAAGTCGGTGAGCAGTACGATCGGAGGGTCGGCGGAGCCTGAGGCGGATCGGCGTGGAGGCATCAGGGTCGTGGCTAACGTTCGGATCTACGCCGCCGGGCACGCGCAGGAGGGTTAGCCAGTTCTTCACGGACGGCGGCAACGAGTAAGGGGAACATCAGCTCGTGATGGCCAGTCAGGCTAATGCCGTGGCCACTGCCAATCGTAGGCCGCTCGACCACGTTCATGCGCGGACGGTACTGGCGGACGAAATCCATATCGGCGGCGGTGAAATCATCGACACGATGGCCGAGATTACGCGCCAGGTTGAGGGCCTTGAGGAACACTTCAGGCATGACCACGGCTGAGCCGAGGTTCAGCACGACGCCGCGCGACAGGCCGGAGACGACGGTGGCCAGACGATGGAAATCGGTGAAGGTCGACTGGCCGAGCGCGGCGCCGTCAGCCGAGGGATGCATGTGAATAATGTCCGCGCCAAGCGTGACGTGGACCGTCGCAGGGATACCGGCGTCGCAGGCGGCGGCGAAGATACTAGCGTCGCGGAACTTGAGGTTCCCATCGGAAATCGCACGGCCGACTGCTGCCCCCAAGCCGATACCGTCGCGCGCGGCGTCAATCGCGGCCTGATTAAGGAAAGCACCCGTTTCCTCGGCCATCCCAAAGCTGCCGTCGAGCAACTGCGCCGCTACGTCTTCGGAGGTGCGTCCGATCATCGCGAGCTCGAAGTCGTGAATGATCGCGGCGCCGTTGGTAGCGAGCGCGGTGATGACGCCGTCGTGGATCAGATCGCGAATCAACGGTCCAAGACCGACTTTCAGTGGATGCCCGCCTGTCATCAGGAGGAAAGTGCGGCGGTTGCGATGGGTGTCGGCGATAGCGCGGGCAAGTTGGCGGAATTGGCTAGCCGCCAGGACATCGGGCAGAGCTGCGAAAAACTCGCCAATCGAAGCGCCGGACGCGAGCGGAGTCGCGAACTGGCTGCGAGTCACCTTGCGAGCGAGGCGTTTCAGGCTGCTGGTGCGTGCCCGCGAGGGATCGAGCGGCGGCGGCTTCATTGCGCTGAGGAGTCGCCGAACGCGATCATCGGGCCAGACAGGAGAGACGCTCGCATCGGAGTTGAAAGTAGCGGAAGGGAGGGGTTCGGAATAGGCGGGGGTAGCGGAATTGTAAATTGAAATTGATAACGATTTTCATTTACATCTGTACGCAGCCTTGCTAGGGTCTTGGATCGTTGGCCGCCACGAGGTCTAAGCGGGCGGATCAGCAGGAAGGATCGCCGATGTTTATCTGCCTATGCAACGGTTTCACGGACGGCAAAGTCCGGATGGTCGCGCGTAAGGGCGAATGCTCGGTGTCGGAAGTTTACCGGGCGCTGGGATGCAAGCCGCAATGCGGCAAATGCGTACCCTTCGTACGCGACCTGATTCGCGCGGAAGCCAGCACGGCTGCGGCTTCATCGGCGATGATGATAGCGTCCGATGCCCTTCTAATCGCGGACGCGGGCTGCTAACTTTCCTCCAGGGCGGAGGAAGGTCATGCGCGGCGATCCGACAGTCATTCATCATCTCAACAAAATCCTCAAGAACGAACTTACCGCGATAAATCAGTATTTTCTGCACGCGCGGACGCTGCGCCATTGGGGCGTAACCAAGCTTGGTAGCTACGAGTACAAAGAGTCGCTCGAGGAGATGAAGCACGCCGACGAACTGATCGAGCGTATCCTGTTCCTCGAAGGCCTGCCGAACTTGCAGGATCTCGGCAAACTTCTGATCGGTGAGACAGTCAAGGAAATCCTCGAGTCTGATCTCAAGCTGGAACAGATGGGACTGCCTGATCTGCGCGAGGCGATCGGCTTTTGCGAGGGCGTCCGCGACTTCGTTACGCGCGATATGCTCACTGAGATTCTCGAAAAAGAAGAGGATTCCGTGGACTTTATCGAGACCCAGCTAGGGCTTATCGAAAAGATCGGAATCGAGAACTATATCCAGCTCGAATCCAGCAGCGCTGAATAGACAGTCGGATATTCCAATCAATGGGCGGAGACGCCGGCTGACGGCTTCGCGCCGCCCATCAGCAGAAACAGCGGTATCGCGATCACTGTCGCGGCGGCGAGCGAACGATAGATATCGTTGAACGCGAGCATCGAGGCCTGCTGTTGAATCATCCCATACACCAAGCCGAGCGATTGAGCGTGACCGGGACCAATGAGGAAAGTTGGGGAACCGGGCATCGGAGGCGCGGCCTTGGTCAGGCGCCAGGCATCAAACACAGAGAAATGCTCGGTAAGCCGCGCCTGATAGATCTGCTGGCGGGCGACCAGGGTCGCGGTCATGTAGGCGATACCGATCGCCGCGCCCGAATTGCGCATCATATTGTAGAGGCTGGAGGCATAACCGATGCGTTCGGGGTTGACGGTCGAGAAGCTCAGCGCGGAGACCGTTGGAAAAATCAAGCCGAGGCCCAGACCCATTAAGGCGTTGGGCCAGATCACATTCCACATTCCGACCTGCAGATTCCATCCGGACATCACCCACAGTGAAATTGCCATCAGGGTGAAGCCTACGCCGATCAGCGGCCGCGTATTGACGCGAGTGCGGCCGAGCTGTCCGATGATCATCATCGACAACATCGAGCCGAGGCCGCGTGGCGCCTGCACCGTCCCCGCTCCCCATGCTGTATAGCCCATCAATTCCTGCAGAAAGATCGGATTGAGCAACAGCGTGCCGAATAGGACTGCGCTAAACCACACCATAAGCGTAACGGCGACGCTAAACACACGGTTCTTGAAAATGCGCAGGTCGATAATCGGGTCGCTGAAGGAGAGTTCGCGCCAGATCAGCAGGAGGCCAGCGCCAGCCGATGCGATGGTCGCGTAGATCACCCATGGTGAGTTGAACCAATCGGCGCGCTGGCCACGATCGAGAACGATCTGCATCAGGCCGAGCGAACCGGCGAGCAGGCTGATACCAATATAATCGACGTGACCGCCACGGGCGCGGCGTTCGCGCAAATACGACGGATCGTGAACGAATGCGGAAACCATCAGGAAGGCGACGATGCCGATTGGAATATTGATGTAAAAGTTCCAGCGCCAGTTCCAATTATCGGTTATCCAGCCGCCAAGGGTCGGGCCCAGAATCGGTGCGACCATCAGGCCGACGCCCCAGACGGCCATCCCCATCTGCTGCTCCTCGGGCGGGAAGGTCTCCATTAGGATGGCTTGCGAGGAAGGAATCATCGCAGCGCCGGCGGCCCCTTGAATAAGGCGGAACAAGACCATCTGATCGAGTGTGTGGGCAGCTCCGCATAGCGCAGAGGCGGCTACGAAGACGAACACGGAAGTCAGAAAATAGCGTTTGCGGCCGAAGCGGCTGGAGATCCAACCGGTCATCGGGATCATCACTCCGTTGGCGACCAGGTAGCTGGTCAGTACCCAGGCAATTTCATCGACACTCGCGGAGAAGCTGCCCTGCATATGTGGTAGCGCGACGTTGACAATCGAGGTGTCGAGGACTTCGAGAGTGGTGCCGAGCATCACAGCGAGCGCGATCAGCCATTTGTGAGAATGGAGATCGTATTCGGCGTGCGGAGCAGCGGTGGCAATAGCGGCGTCGGCTTCCATAGCGCAAGAAAATAGACCTTATCTGAGGTTGGCGCGCGGAGGCCAGCGGAACCGTCGGGCGAGCGGTAGGGGATTATCAGGCGGGCAAGATTGGCAATCAGCAGGCGGTCAATGTGATTTGACAGTGCGAGGGAGGGGCCATAGACTCAACAGTGGGCGGGTGTAATTCAGTGGTAGAATGCCAGCTTCCCAAGCTGGACGTCGCCGGTTCGACCCCGGTCGCCCGCTCCACGTTTTCCCCTTGTAGAATCGGCGGTTTGCGACGATCGGCGGCTCGCGCCGCGGACGCTGGGAGCGTCCGCGGCACCCATTTTCTGGCATTTTTCTGGCAAAATTTGCGGGAACTTGGCGGAAAGCTGGTGAGCTAGAGTGCCAACGCGCTCCGGCTTGCGCGAGCATCGCGCGTAGTGCCGGATGATCATTTCGAGATTGGTGTGGCCCATCTGGTGCGCGACATATTGTGGATTTCCTCCGCGCGAAAGTTGTAGTGCGGCGAAGGTGTGACGGCATTGATAGATCGTGCGGGCTCGCAGACGCGCCCTGATCAGAATTCGTTTCCAGTTTCGATCTCTGAAGTTCGTGAGATCGACCGGGCCGCCAACATCGTTCAGGAAAACGAGCCCGCCGCGCATCTGCGTGCGTGCTCGCTGCTCCTCGAGCTCCACGATTACTGGATCGAGCGTGTCAACGTCGCGCTCACTCGACGCCGTCTTCGGCAATCCGATTCCGCCGAAGCGATGAATCGTTCGACGGATTTTTAGTATGCGCCGGCCGAAATCCACGTCTTGCCAACGAAGCGGGTCCGAGTCGGCCAAAGCTGATCCAATTATACAGCGTCTTCACGGCTAGGCGCGAACGATCCGCTGTCTCTGCGATGTTGAGGTAGTCGCGCGTCTCTACGGTCGGGGAAATCTGAACATCCGGCATTGCGGAGTCCTCCTGGATTGGTGTGTCCACCTCCACTCCGCCACACCTCTGCCGGTTCGCGTATGGTGTAAGTCAGGGACCTTCGGGGATGTGGACGATCGCGGCTCGCGGGGCGACGGACCGAGAGCGAAAAGTGCCCAGTGTGCAGATTTCGCACACACACTTTCGCGTCGAGTTCCCGCGTTTTTTGAAACCGACGCACTGCGGCTGTGCCGCGGCTCCGCATCTCGCGGCGTCTGGAGCGTGCCAACTCGGCGTTCGTCGGCCCGGAGCAGTTTGGTATAATTCGTCGAGACGGTGCGCAGCGGGCTTACGTGTGAAGAAACCGACTACCTCGAGACATCCAAAACGACAGACCACGAGTCGAACCGGTGGCGCCGCCACTGGCCGGGGCGTCGAATATCAGACGCAGTATTCTGTCTATCGAGCGCTTCTGCTGTTGCAGGATGGTTTATGCATTCCTGATGCGCGCGCGACTATCGGAATTGAGCCGCGCGTCCCTTCCTCAGGCGCAGTAACCGCCTGGGACACCCTCGTGAGCGGCGGCGCGGTTCTCGAAGAACTGATCGAGGCGAAAGCCTCGCCCAAGCACTCAGATGTGGTGGAATGGCTGGATCGCGTGGCGCGAGGAAATCAGGAGCATCGCGATCGCACATTTCAGTTTGTGTACGGCAGGGAAACGCGCTTGTTGCTGTCGCTCGACCGACTGATCCGGATAGCGGCTGAGTCTGGAGACGACCAGCAGAAATTCTCACGATTGATTGAAATTGAGCGCAAGCCGGAGTTCGAAGAGGCATTGAGCCGACTCGGAGGAGAGGCACTCGGAATCTTGAGAAAAATGAGCGTCCGGCTATTGCCCGAAGAATTCCTTTCCGAAGGAGTTAGCTTCAGGTCACGGGCGCTGGCCGGAGCGGGTGGCACGGCTATTACTGATCATTTGTATACCAAGTTCTCGAGGGCGATGTCGGCGCGGGCCAGCTTTGATATCAACGACTTGCTCACCGAGATACGGGACCTCGGTCTTGAGCTGCAGGTTCCTCCCGATGCCGGTGCGATGCCGGAGCCGGCGGCATCCGCAGCATTCGTCCTTCAGTACCTTCATTCTCCGATTGCGATTCCGGTGCTGGCGGTAGGACTGGGAGCGACGGTGGATAACCTTCAGTCGTCGCTGAAATCCGAAACATTCGTAATTCGGGGAGAAGTCTGCGAGCCACCATTTTTTCACGCAAGGTATACCATCCACAGGGCAGGCTGTTGCTCGCTTCCGTTTTGGAGGCACTGCTCGGTCACATTGCGAACCACAAAACGGATCGATCGGGTCTCGAACAGATCCGCAACGCAATGGATCTCGCTAGAGAGTGCGTCGAGGCGAAGCCCGGGCTCGTAACCAGGATGTATGATGTTCTGGACAAACCGGCGAAGCGGTTGGGAGACAAGCGACTGGTCCTCAAGGCGGCCGAGCTTTGCATCAGTGCGGCGCGTCGTTCAAATCGAGAGCAAGCTGACGTTCAGCTCGAAGCGAAAGCGCTCATCTGCGGGCGATCGTGGGTGCGTCAACGAACTGGCGAACTCGCTGAAGCAGGAGTTGCGGCCGATGAAAGTATTCGACTCGGTGATAGCGTCAACGACGACAAAAACACTGCCTTCTGCAAAAAATGCATCGGCAGGTTAAAGAGAATGCAGGCCGAAAGCGCCATCGATGAAAGTATACGTAAGGAACTTCTCGTGGAAAGCGAGTCGCTCCTGCGCGAAGCCATCGAGCGGTTCAGCGCCCTTAGCGGTCACGGCCCCACGCATCCCGAGGTTGGCGATTGCCACAGCCTATTAGGTAGAACTTTCTTGGTCGGTGGACAATTCGAGAACGCGCGAGCGGCGATAAAGCGGGCCTACGAGCTGATTTCCGACACAAACAGTAAAGATTATTTGGATCTCGAGATTCTCGCGGGCGACCTCGAAGCTGCGCACGGCAGGCGCGATGAGGCGCAAGGACACTACGATACGGCGCTTGCGATGCAATTCGGCGATAACCAGGAGGTATCCGAGATTTTTGCCCGCGGCTATTTTCAACGGGGGAGCAACGCGGTTCATAAAGGTGACGTTCGGGCGGCGGTCGATGATTTGAGGAGAGCTGGAAACATATGGAAGGGTCTTGAGGAACATGAGCTTTCGGCAAGGGCTGAGTTTCGAGCGCGCCAACTGGAGGGAACGGTTCCAGCGCTCCTTCCGAGGGAGTGGCAGGCGGAAAGCTTCGCAATCCGGCTAATGGCACTCGACATCCATCAAGAGAGGCTCGCTGCTCGCGGCCGGAGCGCTTCAGCGCGACGTGACGATCCTGGAGTGCAATACTGGCGCGAGCTGCTTCCTCATGCGAGGACCCGTTGCGCCATCGACCATTTCAGATGGTGATCAGAAGCTTCAAGGGTGAGAAGAAATGGCGCAGTGCTGCTGCGCGCGTGGTTGTTGGACTCTCAGGGGGAGAGAGTCCTCCGGAAACAGCGGTCGAAAAAATTGCGAGCGAGCTTCTAGTGAATATCTCGCATCCTCCAACTGATCTCGACGCTCTCGCCCAGAAACTCGGAGTTAGCGAGGTCGTTGCTGAGGATATCCCTTTTTCCGGGGAGCTCCGACGCGAGCGATCTGAGTTGATCCTTAGGTATGGATTGCATCTTCCTCAGGGGCGAAAACGCTTCACCATTGCCCATGAACTTGGGCATGCGGTCCTTTTGCGAGCCGGATTGTCGTTACCACATAAGGGGACAGAGGTTGAGCGTTTGTGCGATTTGCTCGCGAGCGCCCTGCTAATGCCGCCTGAGGTTTTTGTGAGATCGGCGCAACCGATCTGCCTTTCAGGGGTGTTTGATGTCGCTCGCCAGTTTGACGTTTCACTCGCCGCCGCCGCCGTGAGGTTCGCAAGCCTTCTCGATGTTTCCCTGTTTCAGATTTCAGGCGACCGAATTCAGTGGGGGTACGGAAAATATCGCAGAGGTCCGTTGTCGGTCTTGCATCCGAAATTGAGGTTTCTGGACGCACGATCCGCCCATCACGGACAGGAGCTGATACTGATGGACGCCGTTCTCTGGCGGGTTGAGTGGACTCTTCGCGAGAAAGACGATTCTCTCCTCGTTCTGCTTTCGCCTAAGTCGAAAACCCCGTCGAAGGCCGCGGCCCAGATGTTGTCTTAGCCCGCTACTTACCAAGAGTCCGAAATCCGAAGGGCCGTCCAAGGCATCAGCTCTCGGAGGTCGTTGAGCGCCCATTCGACCGATCCGAGCGTCTTGAATCATAATGCCATTATTGCGTCTTATCCTCTGAGGATAAGCTTCCTAAACTCCCTATAATTCGATCCCCGCAAGAATCCTCACGCGACTGGTTGGCAGTGAAGAGCTGATCGAGCGCGCCGAGATTGCGCTCGTATAATCCTGGCAGTCCTGCTGCGGAGTCTCATCCTGTGTGCGGGGCCAGGAATCGTCTTGTTGTGTTGCGGTCGCCCTGGTCCTTGCGCCCAAATTCACATTTTCGAGGTAGACAAATTGTACACGATTTGCATCCTTTAACGTCGCAGACCGTGGCAAGGCATTCCCAGATTCACGGCTGCGACACGGGCGGTACTACTGGTCGGCTTCGACTACCGGTCCACCCTACCTAGGGACTTTAGTGCCGTCCGCAGACTGCGGCGCGTGATTGGAGAGTAGTGAGAGGGCGTTAGAGGTACTCGACCTGAGGTGGTGGTGGACGCGGTAGCGGAGAGACTCTGATGCTTGCGTCCAATGTTTGTTGGCGGATCGCAAGCGATTCTCCGCGTGCAGGAGCTGATCGACAAGGCTGCTCGATCAGGCTCCACAGTTCTAATCATTGGCGAGAGCGGCGTCGGCAAGGATGTCGCCTCGAACGAGATTCATGCTCGCTCGAAGCGGAGCGGACGATTTCTTGCGGTAAACTGCGCCGCGATTCCTGGCGATCTAATCGAAAGCGAATTGTTCGGGCACGAACGCGGTGCGTTCACCAGCGCAGCGGCTCGGCGCCTCGGAATCTTCGAGCAGGCCAATGGCGGCACTGTTTTCCTCGACGAAATAACCGAGATGAAGCCCGAGCTTCAGCCGAAACTCCTTCGCGTTCTCGAAGACCACAAGATCAGAAGGGTTGGCGGGGAAGAAAGCATCCAAGTTAACGTTCGCGTGATCGCCGCCACTAACCGCCCGCTTCGCGAAGCTCTCGAAAGCAGGAAACTGCGGGAGGACTTGTTCTACCGCCTTAACGTTTTCAAGATCGCGATCCCTCCATTGCGCGAGCGACTTGAGGACCTCGATTTGCTGGTTGCCCACTTCGTCGAGGAACTCAATCAGGAGCACGGAAAGGATGTTGACGGCCTCGACGCCGAATCACTGGCCGCGTTCAGGGCGTACGATTGGCCCGGCAACGTGCGGGAGCTTCGGAACGCGATCGAGCGGGCCGTCGTCACGCGAGAGCAAGGCCGGATAGCGCTTCACAATCTTCCCGAGGAATTTTACGAGGTCAGGCACAGCGAAGATCAGTTCGTCGTCCGCGTTGGATCGACGCTGGAAGCGGTAGAGCACGAACTCATCCGGAGGACGTTGGAGGCGACGGGTAACAACCGCAGTCGCGCCGCGGACATTCTTGGAGTTTCGAGGCGCTCACTCTACGTCATGCTCCACAGAAACGGTTTCGAGCCGCGCGGCAAGAAGTCCGGGCGATCTGGCGGTCGCGATTCGCAGACATGAGCGTCACGCAGGCCGCTTGGAAAGCGACCGTTGAAAATCATCGTGGCCGCTGTGATGGCGCAGAAGTATTTGAAACGTTATTGATTATCGTAGTTCAAATGCGATTGTACTGATAATATCAAATGTGGCGCGAGTTTCGAAATATGCTTATAATCGTAGCGTGGCTACGACTCATAGAAACAAATTAAATCGGCTCTATACCCGCTTCGCGCCGGGGACGCCGCTGACCTCGGAGGATTTGGCCGCCTTGGGGATATCGGCCGACCTCGCCGTCCACTATGTCCGCACGGGCTGGCTTCAGCGGTTGGCGCGCGGTGTCTATTGTCGGCCGAACGATCCGCCGGCATTACACCCGAGCCTGGTCCTGTTGCAGCGTCGGTTCGAAGGGTTGCATGTCGGGGGGAAATCGGCGCTCGATTGGCATGGCGTGCGCCACTATTTGGCTCAACGGCCGGTCCTGCATCTCTACGGCTGGAAGGCCGCGAGCCTGCCGCATTGGTTCACGGAGCGCTTTCCGGCTGAGTATCACCGTAAGCGAATGTTCGAGGAGCGACCCGATGCGCTTCTTCACGTCCAGCCCTTCGAGAAGCTCAAAAATGCTCCGCTGGTCTCTGCGCCGGAGCGCGCATTGCTGGAGGTGTTGAGCGAAGTCGGCGTGCGGCAGCCACAGCAGGAAGCACGCGAACTGGTCGAGAGCACCTATAATTTACGCGCCAACGTACTGCGCGAGTTGCTGCGGCGATGTACCAGCATCAAGACCGTGCGATTATGTCTGCAGCTCGGCCGGGAAAAGTCGCTGCCCTGGGTTGCTAAGCTCAACCCGGCCCGCTTGCCTACCGGAAGCGACCGGCCGTGGGTGTCGCGCTCGGCAGACGGTGTTCTCGTGCTTAACCCATGAATCAGGTGTATCTCGACAGCGCGCGCCTTATGACGCGGGTGGCGCCGCTCGTGTTCGTCGACGACACATTCGCGCTCAAGGGCGGAACAGCGATCAACCTGTTCGTGCGCGACATGCCGCGGCTATCAGTCGATCTCGATCTTGTATTCCCGACTACACTCTGCCGCGAGATCAGGCGCTCCGGCGGATCAACGCGGCGATCCGCC
>Ga0335073_10008285_pt1 | contig 14589 bp, 14 predicted proteins | sample Lox_Sample_22_FD_207093 | JGI IMG/M metagenome (GOLD analysis project Ga0335073, IMG submission 207093) | Soil microbial communities from Loxahatchee National Wildlife Refuge, Florida, United States - Lox_Sample_2.2 | ecosystem: Environmental > Terrestrial > Soil > Wetlands | place: USA... | reverse complement strand
CTGTTCGATCTGTTCGAATTTCACCTCTGACCAGGTGGAGCTAAGGAGATTCGAACTCCTGACCTCTTGCATGCCATCTGGCGGCAGCACGTCCACCCGCGTCCATCCCCGCAGGTCACCGTCCTCACCCGTCCCTGCGCGGCCACCTCTGTCCATGGATGTTGCGGTACTTTCCTGCTGTACTCACCCACCGGTCAAGAGCGGTCCGGGCATCAGGCCGCTCTGTCCCCTCTGCCGCTTCACTGGCGTCCCTTCCCCTCCTCCGGAGAAAGCCCGCTGGCGCCACTGCACCATCGGTCTGTGCCGTCCCCGCGGGCTCCGTCCATCTGTTAACCGCGCGGCGGATCTACGGACACCAGCCGGTCGAAGCCGCCGATACTGAGCATGCGCCTGACACTCTGGCTCGTCACTACCAGCCGCAGGTCAGTGCCCCTGCTAACAGCTCGCTGGTAGGCGCGGGCGACGGCATCCGTGCCGAAATGATCACATGAGACCGTCGCGGTCATGTCCGCGATCAGGACCGACGCGCCACGGTTGATCACTGACAGCAGCTCACTGTGGATCTCCGCGCTGTTAGACAGGCCCATGTGTTCGGGCAGCCCCACGACTGCCGTCCGCTGGCCCGTCCAGCGCACCGGATAAGGCTCTGCGATCACGGCAGTCCTCGTCCTCGGGGCGGTCCCGGCCGGGATGCCTCTTGCTCCCGTGTGCTATTGGCCGCCTGCCAGCGCCCAGCCCGGACAGTTTCACGGGGTCACCCCCAGGTGCTGCTCATAGACGGCAACGCCCGCGGCGATCGGGTAGGGCCCGCGTAGCTGCTGCAGGCGAGGCGAGACCTGCGAGTAGTCCAGATACGGATTATCGCCGCACTCACAGCAGATCAGCTCGAACGCGTCCGTGCGCCCGCCCTGTGCCCGGCCATCCACGATCAGGACCGGCTGGCTCCGCAGCACCGCCGTCCAGCCATGACCAGGCTCACCAGCCAGGGGATCCTGCGGGCCGCTCGTTGCTGCGGCACGATGCGAACGGACGGCTAGCGGCGTGCCGTCGGCGGTGATGCGCCTGACAGGTCTCATCCGGGCTCCCCGGCTGGTAGGTCAGATACCACCGGGGTCTGGAGCACGACCTTCGCCCAGACTGTGACGACCCCACTCAAGCCGTCAAGAAGGGCGTAACGATCACGAGGGAAATTATTATCGGTGAAGATCACGCGAACCTGTGATGGGATCGGCCAGGGACCGCCGGTGCTGGCCATCGCCCAGGCCCACACCCTGACGGCCGTTATCAACCCTCGCTACCGGGCGGGGCCCCTCGGTCCTCCACGTCAGGACGTGTGGCCCTGAGCGGGCCAAATGCCGCGGCGAGAGGCTCAAAGGAGCAGGCTGCGGGCCCGCTAACCGTGTCCACACCGACCGCCTTCACGGGCGGAGCCGGCGGAAGAGGTTGATCAACGGCGGCTGGAGGGTCCCGGCGAAGATTCTCACACGGGAGTCACCATGACATCGGCAACTATGAAGCCAGCCAGCGACGCAGGCGGGCGGCACGCGGAAGGCCACGGCTACGGCCTGGTCCTGTTCGCCGCCGTCGTGCTGTTCGTGCTCGGCTTCTTCAACATGCTCTACGGCATCGCCGCGATCGCCAACTCACATATCTTTGTGGCCAACGCGCACTACGTGATCGGGGACCTGCGCGCCTGGGGATGGGTTACCCTCATCCTCTCGGTCCTGCAACTGGTCGCAGGGGGCGGGATCCTGGCCGGCAACCAGCTGGCCCGCTGGTTCGCCGTCGCCGTGGTCGGGCTTAATGCCATCGCCATGATGTTCTTCATCCCGGCCTACCCGTTCTGGGCCCTGGTGATCATCGCGGTGGACATCGTCGCGCTGTACGGGCTATGCGCCTACGGCAGCCGCGCGAACATCGAAGCCGCCTAGCACCTGAGCACGTGTTGACCGGCTTTGATGGGAGACCGGGGTGCCTGGCCAAGATGGCCGTCATCCCGGTCTCCGGTCCGGGGCACCCGGCCTCTTCTCGTAAAACATGATCGTTGGCTAGAGGCTCCGGCGGCGTGTGCCCGCTGGCCGCCCTAGGAGAAGGACCGTTTTCACGTCTCGGAGTCACTCCCGCTGGCCCAGCCACTGTGTACAGGACCTGCATTGACCCGGGCCGGGTTCCAGACCATTGGACAGAGGCTGGGCGAACACGAGCGCGGCGGTGGCCTCGAGCCCGCTGCGCAGCAGATCGCCGGGGCCGGTCTCCTCAAAGCCCAGGGACCACCAGTCCTGACCGCGTGCGGACCTCGGTGAGTTCCACCTCGCACCCCGGCTCCCGGGCCCCGCCCCGCGGCACGCGCCACGATCCGCCCGCTCCAGCGAGAACCGGCTGATGCGCCGTTTCTTGCGTACCTGCGTCCACCCCATGCTGGGGGCTTCCATATCCTCTGATGGGGTGAAGACCGGCCCTAATCCCTCCAGGAGCCCCAGCTCGCGGGACCGGGCGACGGCCTGGGTGCGTGAGGAGGCGCCCAGCTTGCGGTAGATCGAGCTCGCCTCTGACTTGACGGTGTGCCAGGACACGAAAAGCCATCCGGAACCGCGACCCCGGGTACAGCATCTCCTTGGACAGGAAGAAGCAGTACTCACAGTCCAGGTTGCACACCGCAACCGTCGGCTTGGCCATCACATGAAACGCCAGCGGAGCCCCCGGCACGGTCAGCACAGGGCTGGCGGTCTCAGCGGACAGGATCTCCGTATCCTCCTCGTTGATGGGAATCCTTCTCCGAGCTTCGCCTGAGCAGGCCGGGGTGGGTCATCACCACAGCCCTCCTCCTCAGGTCATGTGCCGCTTTCGGCCATTTTCTGCTGGGCGTCGGCGAGCGCGCCCTTGAGGGCCTGCACGTGGTGGCCCTCGGCCTGGCCGACGACTTTCTTGATGGGGCGGGTCACGGCGGGTACGACTTTGGGGGCCGCGGAGTGCGGGAAGGCGACGATCAGGCCGGCGCCGCCGATCGGTATGGTTTCCCCGGCCTGCTTTTCGAGCTTGTCGGCGGTCCTGTGGTGCAGCAGCTTGCCGGCCCCAGCGCCGATCACCGCCCCGACCGCGGTCGCGGCGAGCAGGGGCGGTGCGAACAGCCCGACCGCGAACCCGACCGCGCCCAGCCCTGCGGCACCTTCGCGGACCATGTGGTCGGTCTGCTCTATCGAGAGGTTGCCCTTGAGGTCTTTGCTGACGACCACCGCGCCGTGCAGGTAGCCACCGCTGGCCAGGACGGCCTCGTAGTCGTACTGGGCGGCGTCTTTGGACATGTAGCCGCCGATCAGGACGTCGGTCGTTTCGTCGTCGAATTTCATCGGGAAATCCTCCTCAAGCGCGGTGAGTGTGCCTCATTCGGCGAGTGCGTGCGCCGTGTCCCCGTGGTGGGCAGCCGCGTGCAACTGCTGTTCGTCCTCGTCCGCCAGGTGTGGCTTGACGTCGAAGACCACCTTCTTGATCGTGCCGGTGAACGGGAACGGCTTCTTGTCCTCGTAGCTGCGATCGACGACCCCGCCGTTGTCGCGGCCGATGTCCATGCCGGCATAGCCGGAGAAGCGGACCGGGACGGTGTGATCCATGCGGCCCTTGCCCACCAGGCGATCGTCGATGAACAGGGTCACCTCGCCGCCGGTAGCGGGTTTGGGCGCGTCGGCAGCGAACTCCATCCGGACGTTCACCTCGCCGGATGGCAGCGGCTCCTCGGCCTGCTGCCGGTAGATGAACACGCCCATCATCGAGTAGGTGTGGGTGAGCTTGCCGTCGGCGACGAAGAGGGAGAACCCGCCCAGATGGTCGGCCTCGGCCACGATCACCCCTTCAGCGCCGCCGGCTGGGACGACGAGATCGGCGCTGATCGCATACGAATGGTTGTAGATCCGCGGGATCATCCCTGACAGCACGTTCTGCACGTCCCCGCGGAACTCGAACCTGGTCTCTTCCGGGACCGGTGGCAGCATGCCGAAGAAGGTGGAAAGGGTCGCCAGCAGCGGCAGCACCTTGTACCGCTCGGCCTCGGCCCAGAAGAGCTCCTTCAGCTCGGCGACCTTGTCCGGATGCTTGGCCGCCAGGTCGTGCGCTTGGCTGTAATCGTCGGGCAGGTAGTACAGCTCGACCGGATCGGAGTCGGGGTCCCAGACACCGGGCGTGTACGGCTTCAGGGCTTCGGGTGTGAGGACCCACGGGATCCGCGGCGTCCGCATCGCCAGCCACCAGCCATCCTTGTACATCGCCCGGTTGCCGATGGTCTCGAAGTACTGCTGGGTGTGCCGCTCGGGCGCCGCCGGGTCGGTGAGCGTGCCGGTGAACGTCACGCCGTGCATCGGCTCCTGATCGATCCCCTCCACCGATGACGGGACCGGGATGCCCGCGACGTCGAGGATGGTCGGCGCGACGTCGGTGACGTGCGTGAACTGCGAACGGAGCCCGCCGCCGCCGGTGACCCGCTCCGGCCAGTGGATGACCATCGGGTTCCGCGTGCCGCCCAGGTGTGAGCCCACCTGCTTGCCCCACTGGAAGGGGGTGTTGCCCGCCCACGCCCACGCCGCGCTGTAGTGCGGATCCATCAGCTCGCCGCCCCACGCCCCGATGCCGCCGTAGCGTTCGGACAGCTGCAGCTGCATTTCGTCGGTCAGTGGGATGCCGTTCTGCATCGTCAGCTCGTTGAACGAGCCGGTGATGGTGCCCTCCATGCTGGCGCCGTTGTCGCCCCAGATCCAGATGATCAGCGTGTTATCGAGTTCACCGAGCTCGTCGATGGCGTCGATCACGCGGCCGACGTTGTGATCGGCGTTCTCGGAATAGCCCGCGTACACCTCCATCTGGCGGGCGTAGAAGGCCTTCAGCTTGTCCGGGATCTGGTCCCAGGCGGGGAACGCTTCATTCCGGGGCGTCAGCTCGGTGTCGGCGGGTATCACGCCGAGTGCCTTCTGCCGCGCAAAGGTTTCCTCCCGCAGCCTGTCCCAGCCGTGGTCGAACTTGCCCTTGTACTTGTCAGCCCAGGCCTCGGCCACGTGGTGGGGAGCGTGGCTGCAGCCGGTGGAGAAGTAGGCGAAGAACGGCTTGTGCGCGTCCTGGGCGCGGACGCCGTGCAGCCACTCGATCGTCTTGTCGGCCATCGCGTCCGGCAGGTAGTAAGGGCTCTCCTGGTCGTAGTACTCCGGCGCCGTTCCGATGACCTTCTGATTCTCGGCCAGGCACGGATCCCACTGGCTGGCTCCGCCGCCAAGGAAGCCGTAGAAGTAGTCGAACCCCCAGCCGGTCGGCCACCGGTCGAACGGACCGGCCGGGCCCTGCTGCCCGTCGGGCGTCAGGTGCCACTTCCCGAACGCCGCCGTGCTGTACCCGTTGTCCCGCAAAATACGAGGCAGCGGCGCGCAATCCCGTGGCAGGGTGGCCGAGTACCCGGGGAACCCGCCGGCGAACTCACCGACCGAGCCGACGCCGACGGTGTGGCTGTTCCGCCCGGTCAGCAGCGCCGCCCGCGTCGGGGAGCACAGCGCCGTGACATGGAACCGGTTGTACTTCAGGCCGCCCTCGGCAATCCGCGTGTAATTCGGTGTCGCGATCGGCCCGCCGAAGGTGGCGGGATTACCGAACCCGGCATCGTCGATCAGCACCAGCAGCACGTTCGGGGCCCCCGCCGGCGGCTCGACGTGCCCGATCAGATCCCAGTCAGGGACCGATCCCGCCAGCGTCCTATTGCTCACCCCCTGGAATGCGGGCCTGCGGATCGGCAGCTTCGTACGGTCCGGCTCACTCATGGTTCCCTACCTCCCGTGCAGCACCCACCGGTGCCACGATTTGCCGGTGTGCCGCCACAGCGGGTTACCGTCCGGATCCAGCCTGCGCGCCAGTGCGCCCGTGCAGCTCGCGGAGCTTGCCGGCGCCGATGAGCGCCCGCACCTCGACGCTGGCCCGGATGTCACGCATCGTGCGGTCCTAGAGGGCTTTCAGGTTCGCGCGGCTGCCGTAAGCGCACAGCCCGTACAGCGCGACCACATCCACCGCGATGATCATCAGTGACCAGAACGGGTAGGCCGGGATGAAGAACATCTGGTCGATGGCGCTGAGCCCCAGCACGGCCACGCCGAACCAGCGCGCCCACTGGTTGCCCGCCACTACCCCGCCCGCTGCCAGCAGCTGCAAGGCGCCGATGATCAGGGTGATCCAGCCCCAGGTGCGCAGGCTGCCGAACACGTAGTGCGCGTTGGCGGTGAACACGTGCGAGTTGGCGATCGCGGCGATGCCGTAGATCAGGTTGAAGCAGCCCACGATGACCAGCAGAACGGATGCGAACAAGACCAGGCCGTAGCCCTGGCCTTCCGCGTGCCGCCCGCCTGTGTCCCTGGCCGGCTGGGTTGCTGACGACGTCATCGTGACCCCCTGTGTCGTCACTGAGGCTGGCACCTTGACTCCAGCCCGTTACTCCTCAGGGTCTGTCTCGTGCCGCGCAGCGGCATCGCCCCGATGGGATGAAAGGGAACAGACGCGGAGGTCCTCTGTGATCGGGCATGGCCTGCGTACCAGCTGAAGCTTCGGTGAGACCGCGGAGCGATCCAGGTCCGGATCGTGACCGCAGGTGCAGCAGATGATGCCGAACGCGTCGGTGTAGGCCGTCCGCATAGGGCCGTCCACGTGCGGGCCGGCCAGCGGCGCGGAACCACCATCCAGCCGTCCCTGGGCTGGTCACGGATCGCCAGCCCGCATCCTTCCGGTGGCCACGCAACTGTTCCGCGTGGGCGGCCAGTTGGGGAGCCGTCAGTGCCCGCCTGGTTCGTCCAGCGCGGCTGTGACGTCGTACCCGAGCTCGTCCACCGCGATTCGCTAGCAGCACGAGCCTGCGCAACGTCTTCCGGAATCTCACCGTTCTGGTCGACTTCTCCGCCCGCCGTCAGGCGCCAGCCCACGGGGCAGGGGGTGCAGGGCCCATCTCCCTGATGGGATGAAAGCCCGGCCGCTATCCGCCGAGGAGCCCCAGCTCAAGAGAGCGTGAGACTGCCTGGGTACGTGAGGAGGCTCCCAGCTTGCGGTAGATCGCGTTCGCCTGTGACTTGATGGTGTGCCGGGACAGGAACAGTTCCTCGCCTATCTCGGGGAAGGACAGGTGGGTGGATAGCAGCGGCAGCAGGCGCAGCTCGGCAGCGGTCAGCGCCGACGCTCCAGGGACGCCGGAACCGCGTTCACTGGCGAGATGGACCCGGAGCGCCTCGGCCTGCCCGACGAGTGTCCCGAGGCTGGGCCGCCGCCTGAGCAGGTCATCGACCTCACGCATGAGCGTCCGGGCACCTGGCTGATCGGCGAGCGCGAGATGGACGCGGGCCAACTCGAGCCGGGCCTGGACGGCGAGGTAGGGGAGCGCATAGGTCAGCAAGGACCGCAGGTGCTGGGCACTGATGAGTTCCCGGCGCGCCGCCGGGACATCTCCCCGGTGCATGGCTACCCGGGCTTGCACCGCGCAGACGAGGGGTGTCGCAAAGCTTTCCTCGATCCCGGCCCGGCGCAATACGGTGCGCGCTCGCCCGGCGAGGACTTCGGCCCGGTCCCATTGTTCGCGTGCCATCGCCAGCAGCGATCGCTGGCACAGCGCGATCGCGAGATCATCGGGCGCGTCGGCTTGCTCCCCGATACTGACTGCATCCTCCAGGGACAAATCGCCACCGTCAATGTCCCCGCCAAGGATGCGTGCGACCCCTTGCAGAAGCGCGGGGGCTGGCGTCACGAAGGTCCCGGCCGCGAATCCGCGTACGGCCTCGTCTGCGTCGGCGCGCATCTGTTCGGTCCCCTGCCGGCACAAGATAGCCCGGAGCAGGGCGGCCCACGCCTCAGCGGAAGGGTCAGAAGGCCGGCTCCCGTCCCCGTACTGCCAGCGATCGACCGCGGCGGCCCACCGGCCCGCTTCGGCTGGCCTCCCCGTGAGCGCCGAAAACAATGAGGCCAGCACCGCCACCATCGGGTGTCCATCGATTCCGCCCCGGTCCTCCAGCCACCCGAACCACCGCTGGATAGTTGTGGCCCGGCCCTGCCGGTAGGCCGGCACAATGAGCTGCCCCGCCAGGCGGGCGGCCTCCTCGACGTCCCCCGCTGCCATGGAGTACTCCAGCGCCGTCTCGGGCATGCCGTTGTTCAGGCACCAAGCGGCGGCGCGGCGCCGCAGGACGGCTATCAGGCCGGGCTCGGTGCGACGCAGCTCTCCCAGGAGCATGTCGCGGAATAGATGGTGGTAGCGGTACCACTCCCCCCGCCGGTCCAGCGGTACCAGCAGCAAGTTCGACCCGGCCAGATCCGCCAGGATCGCAGTAGATCCGCTCATGTCGAGCACCGTCTCGCACAGCGGCCCGCACATGCGCTCCAAGACCGCGGTCCGGGTCAGGAACGTCCGTTGCAGGCGGGAGATCCGCGACAGGAACTCCGACTCCAGGTAGTCGCTGACGAGCCGGTCGTCACCACCGAAGGAGAACGCCGCGCTCGCGAGCGAGCCGCCCTCCCTGAGATACAGCGCCGCCAGGTACAGTCCGGCCGGCCACCCCTCGGTCCGCTTATGCAGCTCCGCCACATCTTCCTCGGCCAGACTCAGGTCCACGTTGCGCAGCAGCGATGACGCCTCACCACAGGTCAGGGACAAGTCGTCCGGGCCGATCTCCATGACCCTGCCTTCGGCCCGCAGCCGCGGAATCCGCAGCGGCGGCTCGGCCCGGCCGGCCAGCGCCAGCCGGGAACCGTCCGGCACGTGATCGGCCAGCACCGACAGCGCGGCCCGGCACTCCCGGTTGTGCAGCACGTGCACGTCGTCCAGGACCAGCACCACCGGCGAGGTCATCGACGAGAACGCCGACCCCAGCCTGGGGACAACCGAGCCAGGGACCGAACTCACCGGGGAGGCCAGCGCGTCGAACACCCGCTCATCGATCGGCTCGACCGCATCGAGCGCTTCCGCGACATAGCTGAGCAGGACCTTCGGGTCGTTGTCCCCTTCATCGACTGACACCCACGCGAAGGCCTGGCCGCTACACTCGGCCCACTGCGACAGCAACGTCGTCTTGCCGTATCCGGCCGGCGCGACAACTGACACGATCGGGCCGGGGCCTCCCCGTGCGAGACGTTCGATCAGGGACGAACGGCGCACGGTCCTGGGCCGTATCAGCGGAGGACGGAGCTTGGACGCGACCAGGTCGAACGCTGGCCCACCCGCACGCTGTGACCGTCTGTCGCGCTGACGCACGTCGCTCTCGCCCATGATCGGACCGTGTCCCCCCGAACGGTCTACCGCCCTCATAGTCTGCTGAAGCCTCAGATCAGGTCAAGGCACGCCATACGCCCGCCGGGTAACCCACTCCAACGCTGCATGACCGGCACGAGGCAGGCAAGCGGGAAGCAACTGCTTCTAGCCGGATGCCTGCCCATCCAAAGCTCGCCGCTCAGCCACAAGCCCGAAGATCTCCCACTGCGCTGGGCTGCCCGGTGCCCGGACGCAGCACCCCGCAGCTGCGGGCCGCGAACCGGCGTCTAGCTTGGCCGGGCAGCGGCCGGGAGGACGGCCCGGACCGCCGACCGCGAAGCCGGGGCCTCCTCACGCATCCAGGCAGTCTCACGCTCTCTTGAGCTGGGGCTCCGCACTGGGTAACGACCGGGCTTTCATCCCATCGGGGCGATGGAATCCGCCCCGCTGCCACGTGGACTGGTGCTGACGGCGGCGGAGGCACTATGGGCCAGATGGTGAGATTCCAGGAGACATTGCGCAGCCTGGCGATGATCGACGAAGGCTTCGTCGCAGACCAGGCCGGGCTCGGGCTTGGCCTGGCTGAGACGTCGGCCCTGGATCCCAGGACCGCAGCGCTGCTGCATGTGGCGGTGTCGGTGGCCATCGGATCACCGGCGGTGTGCCTGGAATGGAGCACCGGCCGGGCGCTGGCGGCGGGCGCGAGTGAGGACGAGATCTCCGACGTGCTGCTGGCGATCGCCCCGGTAGCCGGGCTCGGCCGCATCGTCGCCGCCGCTCCCGAGGTGGCGACCGCTCTCGGATATGACCTCACGGCCGCGCTAGAGGAACCAGACGGTTACTGACAACTCCGGCCTAGACGGAAGGGAGTGGCCATGAGTGTGAAGACTGAGAGTGGCGCGCCGACGAGCTCTGCCACGCGGGCATCCGGTAGAGGCTCAGGGCGGCCCGGGACCGTGGACCAGCTGAGCCGGGCCGACCGGGTGGCCCGGGGTAAGGACGCCCGGGCGGTGGCTCCGCTGGAGTCGCATGCCGAGTTCACCCCGGGCGGGCCGCGTGATCCGGTAGGGCTCCTGCTGGAGCAGTCGACGTCGCGGGTGCCGGAGCTGGTGCCGATCCGGCACGGGCGGATGCTGGTATCCCCCTTTACCTTCTACCGGGGGGCGGCGCTGCCGATGGCGGCCGACCTGGCCACCACAACCAACTCGGGGCTGCGGGTGCAGCTGTGCGGCGACGCGCACCTGTCGAACTTCGGCGCGTTCGCCTCACCGGAACGGCGGCTGGTCTTCGACGTCAACGACTTCGACGAGAGCCTGCCCGGCCCGTTCGAGTGGGACGTCAAGCGGCTGGCCGCCAGCCTGGCCGTAGCCGAGCGGGACAACGGGTTCCCGGCCAAGGCCCGCCGCAAGATCACCCTGGCCGCGGCCGAGGGCTACCGCACCGCGATGCGCGCCTTCGCCGACCAGCCGCTGCTGCAGGTGTGGTACGCGCACCTGGACATCGAGCAGGCCATCGGCGGGTTCCGGTCCCAGATGAAAGGGAAAAGGTTCAAGAAGGCCGAGGCGCTGCTGGCCAAGGCGCACACCAAGGACAGCACCCTGGCGCTGCGCAAGCTCACCACCGTAGCTGACGGGCAGCGGCGGATCATCAGCGACCCGCCCATGATCATGCCGATCGAAGACGTGTTCGCCGATGTCCAGGCCGGCGCGATTTACGCGGAGATCCACACGGTACTGGGCAAGTACCGGCGGACCTTGCAGTCTGACCGGCGGCACCTGCTGGAGCAGTTCAGCCTGGTCCAGGTGGCCCGCAAGGTCGTCGGGGTGGGCAGCGTCGGCACCCGCGCCTGGATCTTGCTGATGGACGCCGGTGATGGGACCGAGCCTCTTTTCCTGCAGGCCAAAGAGGCCCAGCCGTCCGTCCTCGCCGAGTACTGCGGGCGCAGCCAGTACACCAACCAGGGCGAGCGGGTCGTCGCCGGGCAGCACCTGATGCAGGCCGAAAGCGACATCTTCCTCGGCTGGACCCGCGCCACCGGCCCGGACAAGGTAGACCGCGACTTCTACGTCCGCCAGCTCAAGGACTGGAAATTCTCCGCCCCGATCGAGCTGATGATCCCCTCCGGCATGGCCGTCTACGCCGGCCTGTGCGGCTGGACCCTGGCCCGGGCCCACGCCCGCTCCGGTGACCGCGTGGCCCTGGCCGCCTACCTCGGCGGCTCCACCAGGTTCGACGAGGCCATCGCCGACTTCGCCGAAACCTACGCCGACCAGAACGAACGCGACTACGCCGCGCTGCAGGCCGCGGTGAAGGACGGCCGGGCCGAGGCGACCAGCGAGATCTAACACCGGACCCACGTCCGCCCATCCAATCCGTGAAGCGAAACATGGGAGGCCGGCGCCATGGCTGACGTCACCACTGATGGTATGGACGCCGAGCACGCTGCATCGCTCGGGCGCCGCTACCTCATCCGGTTCGAGGAAGATACCCTCCGGCAGCGGCCGTTGTGGATCCGGCTGATCATCGAGTTTCTGGGCACGTTCGTGCTGGTCACGGTGGCGGCGGGAGCCGGGGTGATCAACCACTATGTGGGCGGCAGTCCGATCAGCCGGGCCGCGGCGGTGATCGCGCCCGGGGCGGCGGTCATGGCCATGATCTACGCGTGGGGCCCGCTGTCGGGACTGCACATCAACCCGGCTGTGACCTTCGGCTTCACCGCCCGCGGGGTGTTTCCCGCCAAATGGGTGGTGCCGTACTGGGTGGTGCAGTTCGCCGGGGCTATCTGTGCCGCCTTGTTCCTGCAGCTGATGTTCGGGCATGTCAGTGCGGGCAGCAACTACCCGATCGCCAAGCCCGGCGGTGACTGGCGGTCGCTGGTGATGGAGATTGTCCTGACCACAATCCTGGTCAGCGTCATCCTCAACACGGCCACCGGGGCCCGCAGCATCGGCCACAACGCGGCCATCGCGGTCGGCTCGACCGTCGCGCTGCTCGGCCTGTTCGCCAGCCCGATCAGCGGCGCGTCGATGAACCCGGCCCGTACCCTGGGCCCCGATATCGTCGCCAACAACTACACCGGCTGGTGGGTGTACATCGCCGGGCCGGTGATCGGCGCCGCCATCGCCGTCATGATCATCGGACTCGTGCGGGGGCTGCCGGACAAGCAGGAGCGTGCGGCCGCCGAGGGCGGCGACCTGCCGATCCATGGCTCGCCGGCCCCATCCGCAGATGGCCACTGAACAGGCCCGCTGCCCACGGGACGATGACCGATGCTAGCGGACCAGCGATGAGCGGCGAGTACCTGGCGCTGGCATTCGCCGCGGCGCTGAACCCGAAGCTGCTGGCCGTCGACCTGCTTTTGGCCGAGAACCGGCGGCCGCGGGCGATGTTCCTCTGCGTCCTGCTCGGCGGCCTGACGGTAGCTCTGACGATCGGCCTGCTAGACGTGCTCGTCTTCCGCGCCGATGCCATCTCTGCCCAGAAGACGGTGAGCGCGGGCGTCGACCTGGCCATCGGCCTGCTCTTGCTCGCCGCCGGCGGGCTGGTCGCTACGGGGCGCCTGCACGGCCGGCGGAAGGTGGCAGTGCCGGCGGGGGGCGGGCAGCCGCAGAAGCTGCGGGGGGAGAAGAAGGACGGCTGGGCGCAGCGGGTGCTGGCGCAGCCCCGGCTCGGGTTCGCCATGCTGGTCGGCGCGCTGATCGGCATCCCGGGAGCCGCCTATCTGAGCGCCCTGCACAATCTCATCACCGGGAAATCCTCGACCGCGGCCCAGGTTGCCGTCGTGGTCGTCTTCGTCCTCATCGAGTTCGGGCTGATCATCGTTCCGTTCGTGTTCCTGGAGGTCAGGCCCGAGGCCACCAAGGCGGCGCTCAAGCACGCCCAGGACTGGCTGCTGGCCCACGCCCAGCAGCTCATGGCCTACACCGCCCTGATCCTGGGCGCCTACCTGGCAGTCAGCGGCCTGATACGGCTGAGCTGACTTGTAGCACGGCACGGGCAAGGCAAGGACAAAGCACATGGCGATGATGGCTCAACCGCCTGACAGCACAGTCAGCGAAGGGGTCCAAAGCCTTGAGGCGCGATGGATATTCCCAGGCCAGCTGACGGCTGCGGTGACCCGCTGGTTCGGGCGGTTCCCGGCCGAGATGGAGTCACGCGAGGACACCTACCTGCTGGATCCGCCGCTGCCCGGACTGTCGGTGAAGGTCCGCGGGGGCGGGGCGCTGGAGGTGAAGGTGTTCCACGGGAGCGGGGGGATGCTGGAGGTGGCGGGCCGCGCCCGCGGGCAGATGGAGTTCTGGCAGAAGTGGTCGTTTCCCTTCCGCCGACTCAGCCAGCACAGCGCCGACCCGGCTGGCTGGCGGCCTGTCCGCAAGAGGCGGCGCATCAGCCGGTTCTCATCGTCCGGCGGGCAGACGGTGGCGCTGTCCGCGGGACTGGGTGACGAGCGGAGGTGTGAGGTGGAGCTCACCGAGGTCCGCACTGGCGGCCAGGACTGGTGGACGCTGGGGTTCGAGGCGACCGGCCCCGCCGATCTGCTGCGCAGCGAACTCCAGGCCGCCGCCACGCTCGTGTTCGGCCAGGCCCTGCCCAGCGGTGCGCAACCCGGCCCGGATGAATCCAGCTCCTATGCGCAGTGGCTGAGGCTGCGCCTGGGCACCGACAGCAACACGAATGCCTGAAGCCTGCCGCCTCGCCGAGCCGACTAGCCAGCTCGCGACCCTGTGCCAGCACAACGGGGTCGCCGAGATGCCTTAAAGAGCGGCCGAGCTTGAGCGGCTCGCCTTTGATCAGCTTGTAGCCCCAGCCGTTACTCTCGATGGCCTCCAGGCGCCACCCGCTGTCAGCTAGCCGCTTGTGCGCTCCCGCGCATCGCCAATTGAGCGCCCGATGAGCACGATGCGGCCCTTCAGCGTGCGTTAGACGGCGCTGAGACCCGTGTCGGCTGTGCAGGGGTCCATCATCTGTTCAACAAGTGCATCCGCACGCTGCAGAACGGAGTGCCATGGCGTCCCAGGCCCCGAGTCACCTTCCAGCTCATGATGGCCTGCACGGTCCCGTCCAGCTGCCGCCACCCCGCCACCGCGCCAGAGAACATGATCAGCCTGTTCAACGACCGCCGCCAGGACATCGGCTGAGCCTGCCACCGGAAGCCAATCCATGCCGCAGAAGGCCAACGGTCAGGGCTCCATGTCCATGTCAGGTGGCCTACTGCTGTACTTTGTGCTGTACGCCCCTCAGGACACCTGTTCAGCTGTTCGAAAAACATGCCTGAACTGGGTGGAGCTAAGGAGATTCGAACTCCTGACCTCTTGCATGCCATCTGGCGGCAGCACGTCCACCCA
>Ga0335073_10008283_pt1 | contig 14591 bp, 10 predicted proteins | sample Lox_Sample_22_FD_207093 | JGI IMG/M metagenome (GOLD analysis project Ga0335073, IMG submission 207093) | Soil microbial communities from Loxahatchee National Wildlife Refuge, Florida, United States - Lox_Sample_2.2 | ecosystem: Environmental > Terrestrial > Soil > Wetlands | place: USA... | reverse complement strand
CCGACACGGCCGGCTACGTCGGGTTCGTCGCGCTCAACACGTGCGCGAGCGGCACATGCAAAGCGTTCGAATATCACGTGGGCGGGTCGCCCTGGGGAATCACCGCTGGTCCAGACGGCAATATATGGTTCACCGACAGTTCGACCAACAAGATCGGCAAGGTGGTGCTGTGATGACGCGACGCTTGTACGCCGCACTCGCCGGGATCGTGCTCCTCTCCGCCTGCGGCGGCGGGAGCAAAGGCGGCTCGCTCCCGCCGGCGTCGACCGGTCCGCAATCCAAGAAGGTCGGAACCGCGACGTTCACGCTCAAGATCCCGAGCCAAGCGACGATGACCAAGCTGCGCCGGCGTTACTACCAATCGCAGGCTACGCAAGGCGTCGCAATCGACTGGAGCTCGAGCAATCCGGCCGCGCCGGATTATTCCGCGCCGATTTCCGCGACGTGTCCAGGCACGCTGCCTGCGGGCGTTTTGACCTGCGGACCCGATCCCCTCGACAGCGGGACCGACTACACATTCCAGCTCCAGATTCCGGCCGGAACGTATCCGCATTTCACCGTCACCACCTTCGACGTTGCGCCGAGCGGCGGGACATTCGCCGGCAACATGCTCGCGCAAGGGCAGCTGGCCGCTCCCGTTGTGATTACCGGCGGAACGAGCAATACCGTTCCGAGTCTCACGTTTTACGGCATCCCGGCCTCGGTGAGCTTTCAGCCCGGCCCCGCGCAATCGCACGTCGTCACCTACAACGGCAATCTCGCGGTGATCGGGAACGCGCCGCAAACGTTCTTCGCGCAAGCCGTCGACGCCGATGGCTTCGTGATCGACAGCACCGACAGCGGCGCACCGGCGGTAACCGTCGCTGAATCGGCCAGCGACTCGCCGCAAGAGTTCACCGTAGCAACGACGGCGACGCCGTACGAATATACACTCACGGCGACGAACGCATCGGCAAACGCGACGATCGATCTCACCGCGACACCGGGCGGCACCGGACTTTCAGCCGTTACCGATCCGGTGGTGGTAACGCCGATTCAGGAGATGTGGACGACGCAGGCGGGCGGCACGCCGGCAAACTTCGGCCTTTACGGCTATCCGCTCTATCCAAGCAACTCGTACGACCCGGCGAACCCGATCGACCATTCCGATCCGCAACTCTGCGGCGGAGGCGAGTGCAATTGGTCGTGGGCCGCGATGGCGCCGAACGGTAACATCTGGGCGATCGGACAAGGTTACGGCCTGTTTTCATTCTCGCAAGGCTCCGCCTCCCAAGGCGTGATCGCGCCGGCGAGCGCTTCGTCGATTCCGCTCGGCCCTAGTCCGCAAGGCCTCGCATTTGATGAAAGCGGGAGGCTGTACCTCGCCGATTCCTCCAGTGAAACCATCACGATCTACGATTCGGGCACGGCCGCGCAACTCGCGCAGATTACCGGCATCCTGAGCCCGGCAGGCATCGCGGTCGCACCGATGGCGGCGAACGTGCCCTCCGCGCTCGTCGGCTCGATTTGGGTCGGCTGCTCGACTAACATCTGCGCGTACACGCCGTACGCCGGCTCAACGCCTACGCCAATCAGCGTCAGCACCGACGGGACACTCTCGTTTGCAGTAGGTCTTGCATTCGATCAATCCGGGAATTTGTGGGTCTACGACGAACTTAACGGTGTTATCTCCGTGTACTCAATTGGCGGAAATGCAACCAACGCGTCCGTCTCGCGCGTCGCCGTCTCGCCTACATTGGGGGGGATCGATCCTCCGTACGGATCCTACATCGGCTCGAGGCAACTCGGCGTCGCTGTCCAAGGCACCGGATGGATTGGCGGCCCCGGATCGCTCAACGGAATGTTCTCGTTCACCGAGAGCGGCAGCAGCCTTAACCCAAGCTCAAACTTCTCGAGTTTCCCCAGCGTCTGGTCGGTGATGATCGCGCCGTAGCGCCTACCGCAAGAAGAACACCGCGGTCATGATCGCGCCGATCGCGATCACGATCAGGCGCCCGTAGATTGGCGGAATGCGTCGAAACAGATGCGCTCCGACGTACCCGCCGATCAGCGCGACGATCGCCATCGGGATCGCGTAGCGCCAATCGATGATGCGCACGATCAGAAACGGCACGATCGAGAAGCCGTTGATGGCTACGGCGAGCACGTTCTTCATGCCGTTGGTCGCGTTGAAGCTCGGTAAGCCGGAGAACGCGAGGAGTGCAAGCATCATGATCCCGATACCCGCGGTGAAATAGCCCCCGTAGAGCGCGACGAAAAACTGTGCGACGTATTGCCAGGTTTGATGCGTCGGATCGCCCTGATGTGGTCTGGTCAAGAGGGGACTTGCCGCGAAAAGGGCTGTGGCGAAAAGCAACAGCCACGGAATCAGCCGATTGAACGCCGCAGGCGGCGTGAGCAGCAGCAGCGTCGCGCCGAGCATGGCGCCGATGATGCTGATCGCAACCATCACGTAGAGCATGCGCTTGTGCGCCTGAACGTCACCCCAGTAAGCGCGTGCGCCGCCGAGTGTACCGACCCACATCGCCGCGCTGTTGGTGGCGTTGGCGGGGATCGATGGAACGCCGGCCAGGATCAACGCAGGAAAGCTCAAGAAGCTTCCGCCGCCCGCGATGCTGTTCATGGCGCCCGCAAAAAAAGCTGCCCCGATGGGCAGCAGATTAGGACCCGGCAGCGCTTTTCTCGCGTTTCGTAACGCGGTACACGCGACGCACGTTGCGCAGTCCCTCGAGCTTGGTTAGGATCTTATGCAGATGATCGAGATCGCGAATCATCACGGTGAGGCTCGTCACCGCCATCCCGTCTCGCCGCACGCGCGCCGTCACCGAACTTACCGTCGTCTTGAGCTCGGCGAACACAGCCATGATATCTTGCAAGAGTTGCGCGCGGTCTTCGGCCTCAACCTCAACGTCGACCGAGTGCATCATATCGGCGCTCGCGACCCACTGCGCCTGCAAAATTCGCTCCGGCGTCGCACTCATGTAGGCGACGTTCGGGCAGTCGGCGCGATGAACGCTCACGCCGCGACCGATCGTCACGTAGCCGATGATCGGGTCGCCCGGAACCGGCGAACAGCATTTCGAGAGGCGCACCAGCACGTCGTCGACGCCCGCGATCCGCACGCCGCTCGATTTACGCGCGGTCTTGCGTACGGCCGGTTTGCGAATCTGCGTGAGGTCGACGACGTTGTCGCCTTTGATCTCCTCGCGGATGCGGTTGACCACCGACTGCGCCGAGGCGTCGCCGAAGCCGATCGCCGCGAACAAGTCCGTCGGCGTCGGATAGTTCATCCGGTGGGCAATGCGCTCGAGCAGCTCCCCGCGCGCGAGATCCGGCCGCAGGCGCTCGCGGGCGAGCTCGGACTCGACGGCCTCTTGGCCGGCAAGCACGTTCTCTTCACGCTGTTCCTTGCGGAACCACTGCTTGATCTTGTGTTTGGCGCCGCCGGTTTTGACGATCGAGAGCCAGTCGAGCGAGGGGCGGCCGCTGGATTTATTGACGAGAATCTCGCAGATATCGCCGTTCTGCAATGAGGTATCGAGCGGCACGATCCGACCGTTGACCTTGGCGCCCACGCAGTGGTTGCCGACGTCGGTGTGGACCTGATACGCAAAGTCGAGCGGTGTCCCGCCGGCGGGAATCGAGAACACGTCGCCGCGCGGCGAAAAGACGAAGGCCTGCGAATCGAACAGATCGAGCTTGAGGTTTTCCATGAACATGCGCGAGTCGCGCATGTCCTTCTGCCACTCGAGCAGCGCGCGCAGCCACGAGAGCTTGTTCTCGAACTGATCGGCCTTGCTGCCTTCTTTATAGCGCCAATGCGCGGCGATGCCGTACTCGCTGGTGCGGTGCATCTCCCAGGTGCGAATCTGGATCTCGAGCGGTTCGCCCTGCGGCCCCACGACCGTCGTATGCAACGACTGATACATATTGGGCTTGGGCATCGCGATGTAATCTTTGAAGCGTCCCGGCAGCGGCGTCCACATCGCGTGCACGGCGCCGAGCGCCGCATAACAGTCTTTGACCGAATCGACGATGATCCGGATCGCCGTCAAATCGTAAATCGTGGAGAAGTCGCGGCCCTTCTTGATCTTGGAGTAAATCGAGTAGAAGTGCTTCGGCCGCCCTTGAATCTCGGCGTTGACGCTCATCGCCGCGAACTCACCGCGCAGCCGCGCGATCGCCTCGTGCACGTCGTCCTCGCGCTCGCGCCGCGTTTTGGCGACGCGCTCCACGATCTCGCGGTAGCTTTCAGGATCGAGATAGCGCAAGCACTCGTCCTCGATTTCCCACTTGATCTTCCAGATGCCGAGGCGGTGCGCGATCGGCGCGTAGATGTCGAGCGTTTCGCGCGCGATGGAAAGGCGTTTGGCCGGCGGCAGGCTCGCCAGCGTGCGCATGTTGTGCAGCCGGTCGGCGAGTTTGATGATGATAACGCGGATGTCGCGTGCCATCGCCATGAACATCTTGCGCAAATTCTCGACTTGCGCGTCCTCTTTCGATTGATACGGAATGCGGGTCAGCTTGGTGACCCCTTCCACCAGGCCCGCGATCTCTTCCCCGAATTCCGCCGTCACCTGTTCGCTTGTGACCGAGGTGTCCTCCACGACGTCGTGGAGCAGCGCGGCCGCGATCGTCTGACGGTCCATCTCGAGCTCGGCCAGGATGCCGGCTACGGCGAGCGGGTGCTCGATGTAGGACTCGCCCGAGGCGCGGCGCTGCCCGTCGTGGGCGCGGTCAGCGACCTCGTAGACGCGGCGCAGCCACTCACCGTCGAGGGTGGGGTCGTAGGTCTGGACGGCGCCGATCAGTTCCGCAATCGTCATGGGAGTATCTGCCTATACTCTCATAATCGACCCAGCGTGGCAACGAAAAGTGTCCTTGAGGCGAAATCAGCGAGTCAGGGCGCCTTCTTCAGGAAGTTGATGCTGTCGATCTTGCCGTCCGCGCCGATCATCAGCTGCTCGAAGACGGGGGCGTTGGTGCATTCCATCCGATAGGTATAGCCGACTTCACCGGGTGGGCCGCCGACGATCGGAAAATGGCCCACCCACACGATGCGCACGAGCGCGCCGTAGCTGCTCAGCGCCTTGGACATGTTGGAGATGGCCTCATCCGTCAGACTCGCTTGCGCAGCCGGCGCGTAATGCGCTTTTTCCACGACGCCTGCCTGCCACGCGACGAATTCGTGCCGGGCGACCGTCGTAATCGCGGGATCCTCGGGTGGTAGGGTCGGAGTTGCGGTCGGCGTCGGCCGAGCGCCTGCGCCGAGCGTCAGCACGAGCGCGGCGCTAATAACGAATGAACGAAACAACCTCAACCCCCGGGAGCACCTCGCGGCCTTTGAGCACATCGAGCTCGATCAGAAACGCAAACGCGTCGATGTGTGCGCCCAAGCGTTCGAGAAGCCGGCGCGTGGCCGCCGCGGTACCGCCGGTCGCGAGCAAATCGTCCACGACCACCACGTGCTCCCCGTTACCCAAGGCATCCGCGTGAATTTCCAGTGAGTTCGTTCCGTATTCCAGCGCGTACGATTCCGAAAGTTTGCTGAACGGGAGTTTACCCGGTTTGCGCACCGGGATGAACCCCGCACCGATTGCGTAGGCAAGCGGGGCTCCGAGCATATAGCCTCGCGCCTCGACACCCACCACGTAATCGATCTTTTGGTTCTTGAATCGATCCACGAACAGATCGATCGCCTCCTTGAACCCGTCCTTGTCCTTGAGCAACGGTGTGATATCGCGGAAAAGGATTCCCGGAAGCGGAAAATCGGGAATCGCTCGAATGAGTTCTTGTGCCTTCACGACGGACCCGGATTCACCAGTGAAATACCAAGACCTTCGGAGGCTCGCCGTCGCCCTCGCATGTTCTCTCGCTCTCCACGAGGCGCTGGTAGCAATGATTCCGGCGCCGCGCCTCATCAAGAGCGACGACGAGGCGATCGTTGCCCGCGTCACGATCGCGCGCATCGTCCGCACGCCCACGCCGAAGCCGACCCCCACGCCCGCTCCGCTCCCGGTGCGAAAGGTCTCCCAGGTTTCCTCCGGGGTTCACGCCCGCGTCGAGCATGTTAAAGCGGCCGGCGCAAAACGACCGACGCCGCCCAAAGCGGTGGAGGCGACGCCCGACGCACCGGTTCCAACCGGTGGCCAGGGCGCGGGCGCGCAGAACGGCTCCGCCGCCGGCAGTCTCTCAGATGTCAACGGCAACGGCAGCGGAACCGCAACCGCCGGAAACGGCTCCGGTGCCGGAATCTGCGGTGCCGTCGACTTTGAATCCACGGGTCTGGCGAAGTACGATCCGCAAAGCGGCGACTACGAGCGCAGCAATATCATCGCCACGGTCTACTACGCGGACGGATCGTCCCAGCGAATTCCGCTCGACTGGACGTGGAACTATAAGAGCGAAAGTGTGGATCCGTTTGCTTCGAGCGCACCCATGCTCTTTCAGTTTCCGCCGGTGCAGCAGCGCGCGAGCGAACCGGCGCCGATCCAATACATCATTGCGCATACTACCGCGGACGGTCGAACCAAATTGAACGATCGCTGCCCGAATATCCCGCCGCCGCCCTCAGCCAGCCCGCAGCCCCATGAGGAGACTCGACAGCTCGCCGGGCGGAATCGCCCGGCTGAAATGAAAGCCTTGGGCGCGCTCGCAGGTTAGCTCGTTGATGAAATCCCACTGCTCGATCGTCTCGACGCCTTCGGCGATGATCTCGAGATCCAGTGAGCGCGCGAGCGTGACGATCGCGCGGACGATTGCGCGGTCCTGCGGGTCGTCGCCCGCGTCGCGAATAAAGGTTCGATCGATTTTTACCGCGCTGATCGGAAGGCGCTTGAGGTACCCGAGCGAGCTGTAGGCGACGCCGAAGTCGTCGACGACGATACGCACGCCGAGTCCGCTCAAGGTGCGCATCGTCATGAGCGCCACGTCATCGATCTTCATGTTCTCGGTAATTTCCAGTTCGAGTCCATGCGGCGAGAGGCCGGTTTCTTCGAGAATGTCGCGGATCGTATCGGCCAGATCGACCTCACCGAAATCGCGCGCCGAGAGATTGACCGCCATCCGGAACGTGGGATACCCGCTGGAGCGAATGCGCGAGGCCTCGCGGCACGCTTCCATGAGGACCCAGCGCGAGATCGGAACGATCAATCCCGTCTCTTCGGCGATCGCAATGAACTCCTCGGGCATGATTTCGCCGTGCTTGGTGTGCTGCCAGCGCAACAGCGCCTCGGCGCCGACCAATTCCGCGGTGGCCGCGTCGACGATCGGCTGATACAGTAGCCGGAATTCGCCACGCGGGATCGCATAGTGCAGGTCCTGCTCAAGTCGCAAACGGTAGGACGCCAATTCGTCGCTGCCGATGTCGAAGAAGCCGACGCGCGAGCGGCCGCTGTATTTTGCACGGTACATCGCGGAATCGGCGCGCGAGAGCAGTTCTTCGACGCTTGCGCCGTCGTCCGGATACGTGGCGGCGCCGATGCTTGCGCTGACGAACAATTGCCGATCGGCGATGAGGAACGGCTCGGCAAGCGCGAGCTGAATGTCGGCCGTGATCATTGGGACGCTGATGGTTTGCCCAAGCTCCAGCGTCACGATGAACTCGTCGCCGCCGCTGCGAAAGACGCTCGCGCTCGGGTCGACCGCGCGGCGCAAGCGCACGGCGAACTGACATAGCAGTTCGTCGCCGGCGCGATGCCCAAGTGTGTCGTTGATCGTCTTGAAACGGTCTAGGTCGACGAAGAGCACACCCAGGCGTTTGTCTTGCGTTTCCGCCCGCGCAACGAGCTCGGTCATTTGCTCCTCGAGCGCGAAGCGGTTGGGCAGCTGGGTGAGCGCATCTAAACGCGCAAGCCGGGCAAGATGATCGGCCGTCTCTTTCATCTCGGTGATGTCGAGCGCGACGCCGATCGCTCCGATGATCTGCCCGTTCGTACCGCGCAGCGGCTCGACGTGATGCTGCATCCAGCGTCCACCGTGATAGGATTCGAAACGCTGCGAGTCGCCGCTGAAGACGCGCCGGATCTGCTCGACCTGCGTTGCGCCAAGTTCGTTTTGCGTGAAGCCCTGCGCCGAAGGCGCCGTTCCGACAAACGAGGTGAAGCGCATGTCGAGATCGGTGGTCCAAACCAACGCCGGGACCTGCTCGAGCAGGAGGCGCAGACGGCGCTCGGAATCGCGCAGCGCGATTTCCGCGCGCTTACGGTCGCTAACGTCGCGTAACGATACCAGCACCTCGTGGACGGCCGGCTGAATGCGAAGCTCGACCCACATGTTGTTGGCTGGGAAAAACTGCGTTCGTTCGATCGGCATGCCGCTCTCGCGCGCACGCCGCATCTCAGGTAGAAGATCCGACGCGAGCGGATCTAGGATCTTGTCAACGCGCCGGCCGACCAGATCTGCCGCCGTTTCGTGCAGCAACTCTTCAGCTTTTTCATTGACGTGCGTGAATCGCCAACGGTCGTCAACAATGAAAATTCCGTCTTGGACGCTCTCGAGGACGCTGTAGCGCCGTTCATCGAAACGACGGCGCGTGAGTGTCCGGACGTAGACCACGGTGACGAACGCCGCGATGCCGATCGCGAGAATCGCGAGCAGAACGGCGAGCGCCGCGATCACAACACGCCGCGCTCCTCGAGCCGCTCGCGCAGAGCGTTACGCGAACGGACGTTAAACAGGTCGTACAAGCCTTGCACCTCCCGTTTGATCGTGAATTCACTGCGGCTGAACCGGCGCGACAACTGGGTCGTGTCCAGCCCCTCGCACAGGGAGAGAGCAAGTTGCCGCTGCATCGGCGTCAGTCCTTCGATCCACGGGGTCGCCGGCCGAGAAATGCGCTCGGTCATAAATCTGGAGAAGGCGCTCTTCGGGAACGCGCCGGCGTGAGCCCGGGCGCGCTCGACCCACATCGTGGCTCCGGTGATCTCGGCTAAGCCTTGCGCCGCGAGCGCCGCCCGGAAGTGATGCTCGGCTTCGTCGAAGATGTTGTAGGCCGCTTCGAAAGCGGTGATCGCGCTTTCCCGATTGCCCAGGACCTGATTGACGCAGCCCGAGGCGTACTGGGTGAACCCGATCGCGCGACGATCGTGTGCAATAGCGAGCGTCGGATCCACGCTATCTTTGCCCATGCGCATGTAGTTCGACACGTACCGCTGCGCTTGTCCCATGTCGACCGGCGCGAAGAGCACGGCGAGCGTAACCAAGGCCTGGCGCTCTTCGCCGGTGGTTGCAGCCCAACTCACACCGCGCGCGATTGCTTGGGCCTGCATCAGTTCATCGCGGGCCCATGCCTCGTTGCGATTCATGCGCGCGACATAGGCACGGTCCACATGGGAGACGACCCGCCACGCGTCGGAGGGCGCGATCTCTTTCGAATCGCGGAAGAGCCACTGGGCTCGAGCTGAATCGCCGCGCATGAACGCGTCCCATGCCATCGCTCGCAGCGAGAGGAACTGCTCCTCGGCGAGCTCTGCCGGCCACTCGATCGACTCGTAGAGGCTGCGGGCGTCGTCGGCCGCCTCGTGATCGCCGAGCTCCGAGGCCACGCGAATCAGAGCATGCAGAGCGCGCGCCAGCGAAAAATACTCGACGGCAGCCGGATGTTCGCGAGCGAGCGCGAGGGCAGATCGCAGGTCGGCGATCTGCGCGCGATAGTTCCCTTGCCCGGCGTGCATCCAGGCACGCCAGGTGAGGGTGAGCATACGCGAACCCGGATCGGGATTCGTGAGCGCGAGGGCAAAATTCGGATCGTTCGGGTCAAAGTCGCCTTGTAGACAGCGCAGACGGGCGCGCTGGTGCGCGATCGTGGCGAGAAGCGAGGGATCGTTCTCAGCGGCACTCTCCGCACGGGCAAACATTTCGGCTGCGCCTTCAAAGTTGCGAATACCGCTGTAGGCGCGTCCGGATAAAATATAATATTGGAAGCGGGTCTCGTCGGTTCTAAGGACGTCACTCGAGCGAGCTAAGGCTTCGAGCGCATCGACGGGATCGCGGTTGATCAGAATCTCGGCGCGCAGCAAGTGGGCGCGCTCGTGCTGTGGCGACGGCCAACCCTCGAACCCGGCGAGGCACGCGAGCGCCGCTTCGTACCGTCCGGTACGAAGCAGGTCGCGTGCCTCGTCTAGTTGCTGCTGTTGCTGTGCCATTGTATGGATTGCTTAGTCGTTCAGCGTTCCGGTTTGGGTGATCTGTCCGGCCGTCAGCGTGACGGTGGGCCCTTGGAACGACGCCCCTTGCGATGCGTCGGCACCGGAAGCGACGATGTTCTGGCCGCTTGCCGTGGTGTAGTTGTTGTAGATCACGAGCTGATAGGTCTGAGCGGCCAATGCGTGCAGGTCGAAGTTCCCGTTCGCGTCGGTGTTGACGGTGTTGCCGACCCGTCCGTTCGACGTCTTGATCGCGACAACGACCGCGTTTTGAACCGGCTGGCCGGCCTGATTCAGGACCGTGCCTTGGATCTCACTGGCGTTGGCGCTGGCCGTCGCGAACAGCGTGGGCTGGGCGACGATCGTGCCAGAGCTCGTTTGATTCAGCGATTCAAGGCCGTTGAAGTCAGCCATGATTTGCGCTGCCGGATTGCCGCCGACCGTGAAGTTGCCGCCAACGGTCATCGTTACCGTGGTTGCGTTCCCGGTCGTGCTCGTCCACTGGCCGGCGCCCGCGCTACTCTGCGAGTTCTGGCCGACTTGGAATTGAATCGGCATCGTCGTGCCGTTGGCTACGATGTTGCTCGAGGCCGTGTCGACCACGAACTGAATGTGATCGTAGGCGCCCGAGTAGAACTGGCCGATGCCGATCGACGACGGGTCGCCGCCGTTTGCCATGACGTTGACGACGTAGGGCGTCGGGTATGTCGCGATGGTCGTGACTTGGCCCTGGTACACGACGTTGACGGCGTCGATACCGAGGTTGACCGATGTCACATTGAGATTGCCGACGACCGGCGGCGCGTCACCCAGCAGAATGCCGAGCACGTCCGCGAGCAGACGGTTTCCTCCGCCACCAATAATATCGTTGGCGTGCTTCGTTCCGGTAGTCGAGGCGGACGCTAGCCAGCCGGAGCTGGTCGCGCTGGTCGTTCCCGCCGGCGATTTTGACGTCGCCGGAAGAGACGAACCCGCCGAGCCGGAGCATCCGGCAAGGTAGGCGATCAGCACGAGTACCGCGCCGATCGAAGTAAAGCGTTTCACGAGGAATGGCCTCCTAACAGCAGCAATGGACGCGGCTCTTACAGAGCCCCGCCACACCCACACACCAATTATCGTTCAGGAGGGCTGTGGATAGGTCGGTCAAGTCGGCGTAAAGCGCATAGTTTGTGTTTGGCGAGGGTCAAGCGGATGTAAAGACGCCCTTACAGACGAGCGGACTGGTCCACATGGACCACGGCTTGGGGCCAGGCAAGCGACGGGCTGTCCCCTACTGCTGTGCTACGATGGCCCGAGCAATCGCTCGCCACGCGGGCGGTAGAGGTAGGAGGCGGCCGTGCGGGCATCCATTTTTCTCGCCCCGATGGTGAGCATCGCGCTTTGCGCGTGCGCGGGGGTCCAGACGTTCTCACCCTCGCCCGGCGCCGGGGAGGCCTTTCAGCTGACGCCGTCCTCGATCGACCTAACGCCCGAGGCGCCCTCCGACAGCTTCAACGCCCAGGGCGACGTCGCAGGCGTCACCTATACGCCCGTGGCTTCCTCGGGGTGCTCGACCGCGAGCGGGAGCATCGTGGTCAGCGGCAACGGCGTCGCCCAGACCGACGTCGCCGGCGCGCCGCTCCTCTTTACCATCACGGCTGTGGGTGCGGCTCCCCCGGCCACCTGCACCGTGACGGTGAGCGGCTCGAACGGGTCGTCGGCGTCGGTGACGGCAAGCTACGTCAACGCACCGGTCACCGATCTTCCGCAGGCTCGGAATCGGATCTACGCCGGGCCGGGCGCCGCACCGAGCGCGCTGAGCTTCACGTCGCTTGCTTCCGTGCAAGAGGTCGCGGTCTCCGGATTCACGGGCACGACCAAGACAAGCGTATCGTGCCAGACGCCGGCCAGCGGCGTGCAAGTCTCGCCTGGTAAGCTCACGGGCAGCGGTACGTTCACCGTGGTCCCCTTTGGACAGGGCGCCATCACGAACACCTGCTCGATCTCCCTCGCCGATACGCAGGGCGACCACGGCACCGTCGCCGTCGCACTCTCAATCGGCGCCCTCGCGAAGCTCACCGCAGCGCCTCGCCAGTTGGAGTTTGCATGCGCGGGTTCGACGCCGCCGCTCAACTGTCAAAGCACGCTGCCCATCGCGATTGCGGAAAATGGAACGCACACCTACAGCATCGTAACGCGGCCAACGTTGAAAGGAACGTGCGCAAAGGCGTTCTACGGGCCGCTCACGATGACGTCCGACGGCACGACGTTTGCGCAAAGCGTCACCGGATCGGCGGTAACGCTCACGTTCGCCGGTTTATTGAACGCGTCACCTCCGCCGGACTGTTCGCAAATCGTCATCACCGACGGCGAGTCGCCTGCCCAGCGCGCGCGCATCGGCGTCGTCTCAGCGGTCGCGCCTGCGCCGGCCTCGCTCGGTTCGGCAACGCCGCCGCCCTGCACCGGAACCGATCGCCACGTCGCCGACCCAACCGCGCCACACGGCATGTATGTGTGGAATCCATACAAAGTCGACAACGGCGTTTACGAGCAATACATGAAACAATACGTGATCGGCAAGGATCCCAATCTCTGCGGCGTCAGCATTCTGGTGGGATGGTCCGACGTCGAGAAGACCAAAGGCAACTTCTATTGGAGCCAGGTCCTGACGTGGGCGCAGCCCTACGTCGACGCCGGCCTGACGGTCAACTTACTCTTCGCCGACGCATCGGAAGTCGGCTCGAACACCGCAACACCGGGATGGGTGACGGATTCGAGCGGCGACAACGTTCCGACGATTACGTGCAGCGGCCAGCCTGCGTACCCGGATTACCTCGATACAACGTTTGAAAAAGAATACGAAGCGTTCATCGCAGCGGCGGTGAAAGAGTTCACGCAACCGCCGCAGCCAGGTTCGACGACACCCTCGATTACGTCGTCGATCGGCTACATGCGATTCGGCATCGGCGCAGGCGTGGAAGCTTACCCCGCGCACTTGAGCGATTATCCGAACGATGCCTGCAGCAAGGCCTGGATCGCCGTCACCCCGACGGGCGAGTCGTTCTTCGACGCGTGGGTCACGCACACGCGCCACATCGTCAATTATATGGGCTCGCTGAATGCGGGCGGCAAGCAATTGATGATCGCTCTCAACGAGCTCCCCGGATACCCGAACAGCTTCTACGATTATCCGAACGACGGCGCCGAGGTCGCCGCAAACAACTCCATTGGATTCGGCACGGAAAATCTTGGGATCGGGCACGTCGCGGACGCGGGCACGACGCCCGCGCCTTGCAATCCGCAAGGGACCGACGGCAGCATTTATTGGTGCGAAGCCTTTACCCGTCATGTGGGCAAGGTTCCCTTCGAGTTTCAGCCGATCGAGGCGGTGGCCGTTCCACTCGAGCAGTACAACATCAGTTTTCCCAACCTGCTTCAGTATGCGCTCGACAACAACACGCAGCTGTTCGAAATCTATCCGCAGGATTGGCTCGAAGCAGATTCGCCCACGCAAATGTTTCCCGGAGGCGGCGGCGATAGCGCCACGTGGAAATCGGCCTTTGACGCGACCGCGCTCATCGTGGGAGCCCACCGGTGATCCGTAACCTTGCGGGAGCGCTCCTCGGATGTCTTGCGATTGCGGCATGTAACGGTGGGAACCCGGCGATCAATTATCCGGCAACGCCGACCACGAGCCCCGGCAGCGTCACGGTCTCGCCGCCGAAGGTCCCGTTACGCGGCCTGATCGACATGCAAGACATCTCCTGGCACAACACCGATAATGCGACGCCGGCCCCGTTCACGACGCAATACATCGCCGCGTATCCGGGAAGTTTTGGCGGGATCGTCATCAACGAGACCTGGGCCGACCTGCAGCCGACGCAGGGCGGGGCGATCGTCACCACCGCGATCAACAACGACCTGCTTGCGGTGCAAGCGTACAACGACTCGTCGAGCGCGACGCAATCCTCACCGGTCGGCGTCAAGCTGCGTATCTATGCCGGCAGCAACGCACCGCTGTGGGCGAAGCATCTGCCCGGCGGTCCGGTAACGATCTACCGCAATCCGGCCGGCTGTAACGGTGCGACCGATACCTGCCCGCTTACGGTCGGGCCGTATTGGACGACGGCCTACATCGCGGCCTGGCGTGCATTTCAGGCGCAGCTCGCTGCGAAGTACGATACCAATCCGCTGATCGTCGCGGTCGCGGTCACGTCGTGTGCCGAACAGACCGACGAGCCGTTCGTTGCCTCAACCGGGCCGGTCAGCAAGGCGAACCTCAAAGCGGCCGGGCTGACCGACACGCTGCAAGAGGCGTGTCTGTCGGGCGCGATGACCGACTATTCGGCGTGGCAGAACACCGACATCGACTTCACTTTCAACTCATACAATAAGCTGAGCGGCGGTCTCGATACCGCGTTCAGCCAAAGCGTCATGACGCTGTGCCGGCAAGCTGCACCCTCGCGA
>Ga0335073_10008282_pt1 | contig 14592 bp, 9 predicted proteins | sample Lox_Sample_22_FD_207093 | JGI IMG/M metagenome (GOLD analysis project Ga0335073, IMG submission 207093) | Soil microbial communities from Loxahatchee National Wildlife Refuge, Florida, United States - Lox_Sample_2.2 | ecosystem: Environmental > Terrestrial > Soil > Wetlands | place: USA: Florida... | reverse complement strand
GATTACAGTTCTGTCACCCTGTGCGCGAGCCAGGGGTGCTCGCGAATTGTCACGCGCGCAGCGCTAAGTTATGCAGAGTCTGCTTCGTGGAGATCGTCGACCAGCGCGCGCAAGGGCCCCAGCCAGGATTCGTAGCGTCGCCAGCGCCCGACGGAGGTGCGAAAGATTGGCTGCCGGGCCTGCCATTTGCTGGGGGTATTCACAGCCCGCTGATTGCACTCGGGGCGCAGGCACGCGTCATGCCACGACAGGCCGCAGGCAGCGATGATCCGCCGGATCATTGGCTCGGGCTCGCGGGTCAACTCCTCGTAATCGACCTCGATCAAACGATCCGCGGGCAGCACGCTTCGCCAATGGTGTGTGAGACGCCGGTAGCCGTCGAAATACGCGACCAGTTCAGTGCCTCCGGTCGGAAACGACAGGTATGGATGGAAATGAATTTGATGGATTGACAGCGCAGTGTCGACTGCTGCGCGGCGGCAATGGATGATGATTGCGCGCGGGAATGCCAGGTGGATCAGCCCGGCCCAGAGGAAGTTGAAGGGCATCTTGTCGGTCACCCGCGCCGCCCTCGGCGCGATCGAGCGCAGCACGCTGAGATAGTCTGCCGCCGCTTGGGTCAGGAACTGCGTGTCGGTCCCGGTAGCGCCAGAGCTGTGCCACGCCGCCCCTCGCTGATTCCAGAAATGCAGCTCACCGCCGGCCCGGACATCGGGATGCATCGACATGATCTGCTCGACGAGAGTTGTGCCGGACCGCGGCATGCCGATGATCAGCACCGGAGTCGCATCGCTGCTGCCGTGTTCTGTTGCGCGCACGATCAATTCGGGTGTGAATCGGGCGATCAGCCGGTCTATCTCGATGGAGAACGCGGCCGAATCGAACGGCGCCGAGGCTCGGCGCACGGCGGATGCGGCGTCGAAATGCTCCATGGCCAGACGGTAGTCGCCAAGATCCTCCGCCGCCTTGCCGATCCCCAGGTGAAGCCGCAGGCGCTGCGCCGCTTCCAGCCCGGGCGTGGCAAGGGCGGCTTCCATCCGTTGAAGCAGACCGTTATCGTCGCTCGTGACCGGGCGACACCGGACCAGATCGTAGTAGCATCCCGCCAGCAGCGGAGCGATTTCGATGGCGCGCTGGAAGCATTCGCGCGCCTCCTCGAAACAGCCAAGCTCAGAGAGCAGATTGCCCAGCAGGTCATACGCCATGGCATTCCTGGGATCGAGCGCCAGCGTCCGTCGCAATACCTGTTCGGCTTCCTGATTCCGATCCTCGGTCAGCAGCGCCCGCGCCATGCCAAGGCGGCCGAAGCTAGTTTTGCCTCCGGTCACCGCCGCGCGGCGGAAACAGCCGATCGCTTCGTCGCGATGCCCCAGTGTGTAGACCAGAGCGCCAGCGCGGAACCATGCCTCGGTCAGGGATGGGAGTAGCTGAGTGGCGCGGTCATACGCAACAATTGCCCCGCCGACGTCGCCCAGCTTCTCTAAGGCGATTCCGAGACGAAAATATGCATCGGTGTAGCGCGGGTTGCTGGCGACGGCTCTCTGCAATGCCTCGATTGCATCTGGTACGCTGCCGACTTCGAGGCAGGCGAGGCCGAGATCGTGCTGGACGATGGGATTGAACGGCTCCAGCCGCGCTGCATCACGCAATGGCGTGATGGCATCGGCGGGCCGCCCGGCCTTCAGCAGCTTAGTGGCTAACGCTAGCAGAGGCGCCACCTGCTGCGGCGCGGCTGGGATTGGAGACTGGGGCATAGCGAACCTGGGACGTGGCGTGAAAGCTGTAGCCTGGCCATGATAACCGCCAGCGCAATCGTCACCTGACCCATAATCTGACAACCATGTGAATTTTGCGATAGGCGATCCTCAGGATGTTGTGGTGATGCGCGACGCACCCTGGTTGAGAACACCCAACAACTGATCTACGCACTCCTCCACATCGCAGGCAACCGTATCCAGGCGAACGTCGGGGCTCCTGGGAGCTTCGTATTTGCTGTCGATGCCTGTGAAATTTACGAGTTCTCCCCGCCGCGCTTTCGCATACAAACCCTTCGGATCGCGGCGCTCACATTCTTCGAGCGGGGCGTCAACAAAGATTTCCAGAAACTCCTCGGAATCGAAGCGTGACCGGGCGGCTTCTCGTTCTGGGCGATACGGACTGATAAAGGCGACGATCACGACGAGCCCCGCATCCACAAGCAGCCTGGCGACCTCAGTTACCCGCCGGATATTCTCAACCCGGTCGGCTTCCGTAAATCCCAGGTCCCGATTCAATCCGAGGCGAATATTGTCGCCGTCGAGTACATATGTATGCCGCCCCGCTGCGAATAATCGCTTCTCGAGCAGGTTTGCGATGGTTGATTTACCCGATCCTGGGAGTCCGGTGAACCATAGACAAACGGGCCTTTGAAGTTTCTGGCGGGCACGCGCCTCTTTGTTGATCGCTAGCCGTTGCCAGTGAAGATTGGCCGTCCTGCGCAAAGCAAAATCAATCATGCCGGCGCCCACGGTCTGGTTGTCCAGCCGATCCACCAGAATGAACGCACCCATGCGCCTGCAGCGCTGATAGGACTCGAAGGGGACGAGGCGATCAAGCGAGAAAGTGATCACGCCAATATCGTTCAATCCCAATGACCGTGTTGCGAGATGGGTCCCGAGCGTGACATCGATCTGGTATTTGATCGCCGTGATCGTGGCGACGGCCTGGCAGGTATGAAGATGGAATAGATACGACCGGCCAGCTAACAAATGGCTTTCGGAGAGGCAAAGGACTTTTGCTTCGAATTGATCACTTGCCTCTGATGGGTCGCCTGCAGCGCTGATCACGCTGCCGCGGCTGACATCGAGTTCGTCTTCGAGGCAGATCGTAATTGACTCACCGCTGACCGCCGACTGCCGTTCCCCTTTCCACGCAACAACGGAGCGAACCTTGCTCTCTGCTCCGTCCGGCATGATGCGTATGCGATCGCCGACCCTCACTTCTCCGGCTGCCACGCGTCCGCAATATCCGCGGAAATTCTCATTGTGCCGATTCACCCATTGCACGGGCATGCGAAAGCTCAGAGCCTGCGCCCTACGACACACTTCAATTGATTCCAGCCAACCAAGCAGCTTTGGTCCCGCATACCAGGGGGCGGCAGAGCTGGTCGCGATGATGTTGTCGCCATGCAGAGCAGAAACCGGAATCGTCTGAAAGGACTCAAATCCCAGCGCGGTGACCCATGGCTCGAACTGCTCAGTGATCTGCCGGAAAACATCTTCATCCCAGCTCACCAGATCCATTTTGTTCACGGCCATTACCAGATGACGGATCCCTAGTAAGGCGACGATCCGTGCGTGGCGATGGGTTTGGATTTGCAGCCCTTTGTTGGCATTCACTACCAGCACGGCCAGGTCGGACGTGGAAGCTCCGGTTGCCATGTTGCGTGTGTATTGTTCGTGCCCGGGTGTATCCGCCACTACGAAACGGCGCTGCCGTGTCGCAAAATAGCGATAGGCAACATCAATCGTGATACTCTGCTCGCGCTCGGCTTGCAGCCCATCGACCAGGAGCGCCAGATCCAAAGCGTCGCCCTGGGTGCCATAGCGGATGGAATCTTTCGCCACTGCCGAGAGATGATCTGCATATACCTGCTTCGACTCGAACAGAAGTCTTCCTATCAGAGTCGACTTGCCATCATCGACACTTCCGCAGATAACGAAATGGAGAGTATCCCGCATCAGAAATAGCCCTCTTGTTTCTTTCGCTCCATGGAAGCGGCTTGATCGAAGTCGATCAGTCGACCCTGGCGTTCCGATAGCTGTGTAGTTTCTATCTCTTTGATAATCTCCGCCACGGTGCTCGATGTGCTCTCAATCGCTGCGGTCAGAGGATAACAACCAAGCGTCCTAAACCGGGTGAGTCGCATCTCCGGTTTCTCGCCGGGATTGAGCGGGAACCTGTCATCGTCTACCATGATCCATTTATCGAATCGTCTAACTACCGGCCTCTGGGCAGCGAAGTAGAGAGGCACGATCGGGATATTCTCCTCGGCTATGTAGTGCCAGATATCGAGTTCGGTCCAATTCGAGAGCGGGAACACCCGAATTGTTTCGCCAGGGTGCATCCGAGCGTTATAGAGATTCCACAGCTCAGGCCTCTGGTTCCGCGGGTCCCACCGATGCCCGCCGGAGCGGAATGAAAAGATCCTTTCCTTGGCGCGTGACTTTTCTTCATCCCGCCGCGCGCCGCCCACGATGATGTCGAAGCTCCACTCGTCCAGCGCCTGTTTGAGTGCTTCGGTCTTCATCATGGCGGTATAGGTGTCGGAGTCGTAGGTGAACGGGTTTATGCCTTCGGCAAGCCTGCGGTGATTTGTGTGCACCAGCAGATTCATGCCAGGTTCGTCCGCAATCCGATCCCGAAACGAGATCATCTCGCGAAACTTCCAGGTCGTGTCGATGTGTAGCAAAGGAAAAGGAGGCGGCGCCGGCCAGAACGCCTTGCGCGCCAGATGCAACAAAACTGACGAGTCCTTCCCGATCGAATACATCATCACCGGCCTCCTTGACAGGGCTGCCGCCTCTCGAATGATTTCGATCGATTCCGCTTCAACGTTGGCAAGATAGCCGTTCATCGCAGGCTCAGGACGAGGGAGGGTACGAACGCTCGAAATAATACAGGAGGTCGTGCGCGATCTAATTAAATGCTCGCGCCCAACTTTTCCAAGGGTCAAGGCATGGTGAGCGGGTCCTGGCTCCGGTCAATGTCCACTCCTGTAGACTAGAATCCTTGCCAACGGCCGCAGCTTTCGGCCGACTGCTCGCGAGTTGTTCGTGCCATGGACGTTCGACTAGTCCCCGCGGTGTCGAGCGCCAGGGTGGTCTATGCGGAGAATCTTATGGAAGGCAGGATGGCTTGCCGGGGCCGTCCTGATACTGCGGCTTGTCGCCAGCGCAGGCGAACCAGCGGTCCGAGCGTCGGCGCGCCAAATGGCGGGGTTCCATCACACGATGTGGGCCTCGGATACCGGCCTGGGTGCAGTGTTTGATATTCAGCAAGCATCTGATGGATATCTATGGCTCACGACATCAACTGGGGTCTTCCGCTTCGACGGAGTTCGCTTCCAATCCGTGGAAGAAGTAACGAATGGGGCGGTAGAAAATAGTCAGATTCATTCGGCTTTCCTCTCATCTTCCGGGGGTGTCTGGCTAAAGACGCGGGCTTCGGGGCTAATGCTCTGGAAAGATGGCCGGCTGAGCGTATTTGCAGACAGACGATGCACTCCTGCCTTGCAAATGGAAGGGATGGCCGAGGACAAGGACGGGGCCTTGTGGATCCAGGGATCGGGTGGCCTCTTCCGCATGCAGGGGTCAGTGTGCGAGCCGGTGGGAAAGGAACACGGATACCCTGGTGGTTTCCCGGCGGCTATCCTGGTCGACCGCAAGGGAACAGTGTGGGTGAGGACGCTTGCCGGCGACCTTCTCTACCTGCCGCGGGGTGAGTCCAGGTTCAAACGCTTTCCATATGCTGCCGGTGCAATTTCCGCCGCTTTCGTTCTGGCGGCGCCTACGCATAACGCCTTTCTCCACGAAGCGCCGGATGGGGCCATCTGGCTGTCGGACGATTATGGGCTTCGCCGCGTGACAGATTCAGCGGGTGCTGCTGTCGCCTCGTCCGAATCCCACAAAGAGGCCAAAGAGAATATTCAATTTGGAGACTTCACTTTCACGCCCGACGGTTCTCTCTGGGCGGCGTCAGACAGGGGCGTCCGCCGATTCGATCACGTTGAGCAGTGGCAAACGCCGGTAGCAATGAAAGATTCTCCCGGGGAAAGCTTCACAGCCGAGCAAGGACTCAGCTCCAATGCCGCATGGAAGGTGTTGATCGATCGAGAGGGCAGCGTATGGGTTGGGACAAACGCCGGCCTCGACCAGCTTAGACGCACCACGCTTACTGCACTGGCCCTTCCACAGACTGAAGAGCATGACTTTGGCGTCGCGGCAGGAGATCGAGGCTCCGTATGGACCGGAAACAGGAGTATGCCCCTGACCCGTGTGGCAGCCGATGGCACCCTAACAACTTTCCCTGAGACACATGGCACCGTCTGTCTTCGACGGGACCGTGATGGAACGATCTGGTCGGCCGGTGGAGGTGACTCCCAGCTTTGGAAGTATTCCGCGACAGGCTTGACACCGCTCAAGTATCCCGAAGAGGAAGTAGGTCCGGTTATCTCACTCGCAGTCGATCGGAACGGAGAGCCATGGATATCAACGGCGATTGGCGGAACGTACCATTTCAGCCATGGCGTATGGGGCAGGGAGAACGAGACACTAGGCAAGAAGCCCGGCGTCATCGGCGCCATGACCAGTGATGATGCAGGAAACGTCTGGTTTGGCTTCTCGAATAACCTGGTCCGGTGGGACGGAAGCACCTACCAGAGATTTTCGTTCCCGAACGGCGCGCGAGGTGTTTCAGAGAGCACGATGTCGGTTCGGGGAGACCATGTCTGGCTTGGAGGGTCGGGCGGGATTGAACTGTTTACACACGGCCACTTCTATCTTCTGCACTGGAAAGATCAGGACCTTCCCGGGAGAGTATCCGGCGTAGTAGAGACCAACACTGGCGAGCTTTGGGCGAACGGATCCTCTGGCATTACTCATGTCACTGCCGCCGAGTTGACGAGGTGGCTCAGCAACCCGGCATCCGCGATTTCCGCGGAGCATTTCGCCGCACTGGACGGACTTCCCGGGTACTCAGCAGAGAGGATTCCAGAGCCGTCGGTTGCGGAGTCGAGGGAGGGTCGGCTATGGTTTGCCACGGCCAAGGGTGTCGCATGGCTCGATCCGGCAAAAGTCCAGGAAAGTCGCAACCGCATACCGCCGCCTGTGATGATCTCTTCAATCCTCGCAAATGGAAAGACCTACGCGGTTTCTAGCGGTCTCACTCTTCCTGCACACACAGAGAAGCTGGAGATTGATTACACCGCGCTGAGCCTTGCCATTCCCGAGCGGGTGTTATTTCGCTACAAGCTAGATGGTGTCGATGACGACTGGCAGGATGCCGGGACGCGCCGGCAGGCTTTCTACACCAGTCTGCCTCCAGGGCAGTATCGCTTTCACGTGATCGCGTGCAATAACGACGGCGTGTGGAATCAGTCCGGCGCAAATATGAACTTCGCGCTTGCGCCAGCCTACTACCAGACGTGGTGGTTTAAGGTCCTGTGGGGCGTTGTCGCCGTTCTACTCTTGTGGTGGGTGGTCCGTCTTCGCATCCGCAGCATCACGCATGAACTGCAATCGCGACTCGCAGAGCGGCTGGCGGAACGAGAACGCATCGCGCGTGAGTTGCACGACACGCTATTGCAGGGTCTGTTCGCGGTCATGCTGAAGTTTCAGCTTGCGCTTGATCGCCTGCCTCCCAACGACCCTTTGCGGGACACGTTAACCGATGCTCTGAGTCAGTCCGACAGCGTAATGCGTGAAGGGCGGGAGCGGTTACTGGAACTTCGCGGCGCTCATACAGAAAGCAGGAGTCTACCGGAGGCGCTTACGGCAATCAGCAGGAGCCTTCAGACCACTTACCCGGCACGTTTTCAAATGACGGTGGAGGGCCAGCCCCGGCCCCTGGACCCTCCCATTCAGGAAGAGATTTTCCTGATCGGGCGTGAGGCCCTGACCAATGCCTTCAGACATTCGGGTGCTCAGCGCATCAACGTGGAGATCGCCTATCGTCCCGGCGGTCTACATCTATGTGTGGAAGACGATGGGTGTGGCTTAAGAGATGAGATCCTGAGTGCCGGCCGGCGAACTGGCCATTGGGGCCTGCCGGGCATGCAGGAACGCGCAAAAAGAATGCGCGCAGACCTGCACATAGAGCGCCGGAAAGAAGGCGGAACGCGCGTTAATCTGCATGCGCCAGCGGTCATCGCTTACCCACCCGAGCCGCGCCAAGACCACTGGCCGCGCACGTGGTTCCGGACGATCAGCAGGTGGGCGGCCCCCAAACAACGAGACAGAACAAACACCGAAGCTATGAGATGAAGCGCGCCGTGCTTCCGCGGGCCGTCGAAGGCGGAGGAGTCTGATATCCGATATTCATTTCATCTTGCTCAAGTCGATGTAACTGATCTTGTTGGGTCTCATCCACGGCATCAGGAGCAGATAACCAAATATCACCCAGATGATCAGGATGAATCCATCCGAGGTTGCCAAGGTGTAGGCCTGGGCTCGCACCTGCTGGCCCAGGATGGCTATAGCTCGATGATGAGCCTCTTCGAGTCCGGTGGAATGCGGCAGCATTCCCAGCGTCAGCATCTTCAGCCGGTTATCCGTAAACCAGCCGGCCGTCTGAACGTGAAGTCCCAAAATATTCGAGTGAAATTTCTCCCGAACAGATAAGAAACGGGTCAGCGCGGCCACCCCCACCTGACCGCCGAAGATGCGGATAAAGTGCATGAAGCCGGAGAATGTGGCGGCGTTGGCAGCACTCGTCAATGCACCTGCTTCAAGCCCTTCCAGAACGATGCTGCCTACCAATCCAACGTATGAACAGGCGATGGCGAACGCCATCAGAAGCTCGACCAGCTCAAAGCTGGTTCCTGCCCACGACGTATCCACATGTGACCAAAGCCAGCAACAGATGCCGCCCACGGTCAGCCCCAAGACAAGAACCAGGCGCGAGTTCGTGTACACGATGGCTATAGCCACGAGCCAGACCGCTACAAACATCGGGAGGGCCACCCATGCCAGGGTGTGACCAACTTCGAGCGGGCGATAGCGTTGAATGTTACTGAGGAATCCGGGAACAAGCACGATCGGGGCCAGGTGCATGAACTTGAAGACGAAGATCGATAAAGCCACGATGATGATGTTTCGCGTGTTCAGGAACTTGAGGTTCAGAGCCGGATTAGGCTGAGCGATCCGTCTCAGAAGTGCCGCTCCGACCAGGAACACCCCGGCGACGGACATTGCAACGATAGTGCCCGAATTGAACCAGTCGAGTCTTTCTCCCTGATCGAGCGCGCCATAGAGGAGTGCCAGTCCCAGGCTGAAGTAGGCGAATCCCCTCCAGCTGGGTTTCGGATCCAGAGACGCCCGGCGCGGTATTCCAAAATACACGCAGACCATCATCACGGGACAGACCACCGCAGCGGTCCAGAAAATCCAATGCCACGAGAAGTGCTCGATGTACCAGCCTTCCAGCAAGGATGCAATGTTGCTTATGAAAACGATGTCTGCCGCGTAGGCTGCAATTCCGAAGATTATGAGTTTCTTCGGAAGCGCGGTCAGGACGAAGGTCATGGTAAGCGAATAAAAAGTGCCCGAGGAGATGCCTGTAATGATCAACAAAAGAATCATCGTCGCGTAATTTGGCGCGAAGGGCAGAACCAGAGAAGCGGCCATGAAAATTGCAGCCGCCGGCAGCAGGATTCTGCGCGGACCCCAGTAGGCGTTCAGGAATACGATGAAGACACCACTGAACATCGTCGCCATATTGAGCGCGGTCGGAAGCCAAGAGGCATCGTCGAAGCTGATGCCCAGTGCGCCGCGCAAATCCGGCAATCCAACACTGAGCAGCCGGGCGTTCAGCGTGGCAAGGCCAGCACCAATGAAGACCGCCACGATTCCCACCCATGGGTTGGTACTGGCTGGAGGGGGGACTGGAGCCGGTGCTGTTGGCTGCTCTGCACTCTTTGCTGAATCGCTCACCCAGCCCTCCGAAGACTGTACCCCGAACTCTTTGGCAAAGATGCGCCGTTCTGCTTCGGTAATGTCACCGTGGCAACTGTCCTATCGTTCTGATGAGGTCGCTCTGAGCCAGCGACAAGCCGAGATTTGCTTCGAGAAAAGAAGCTTTGGCGGAAACTTCCTTTGCATGTGCCTCGGCCCGCGCGGAGGCGAGAGCGGCGGTCTGTTCGAATTGGCGATCCACGAGGCGGGCGGCTTCCGTTCTGGTTTTCAGCGCTTCATTCGCAACCCCGACGAGATCCTGCAATTGCTCGACTTTGTCGTAGGCCTTCTCTACCTGAACAGACACTTCGTCTTCGACCTTTTCGAGATTGAGTTCTGCCTCGGACAGCACCGTTCGCGCGTCTCTTATTTCTGCCTCGCGCTTGCCGCCGTCAAACAGGTCATAAGAGAAAGTGACACCGAAGGTGCCAAAGTTATGGACCAGAAACGGGATTCCGCTTTGATAGCTATATCGCGCTACAGCGGTGATGTCCGGAATATACGCGTCTTTCGCAGCCGCCAGACCTGCTTTGGCTTTCTCCACCGCCTGCTCTGCAGCTCGAACTTCAGGACTACTCTCGCGCGCTATGCGGACACAGTTTTCACGAGATGGGACCGCAGCCGAAAGTACAGTTGTATCCGCGTCTAGCTGGAGTTCGGTGGTGAGCGGCAAACCCATCAGGTCGTCAAGCGAAACCGTGAGGTCGTGGATTTGCAATTTTTGCGTCAATGCCGACTGCTTCGCATCCAGAAGAGAAGCGCGGCTCTCCAATACAACAACTTCGAGGGCCCGGCCCTGCTCAACCGCATCGGTACTTTCCTGAGTTTTGACTTCGCCGGCGGCAACTTCTTCGGTAGCAGCCTGCTGCTTGAGTTGAGCGATCAAGATAGCGTAGTAAAGCTGCCGTACCTTTAGAGCAATGTTGTTTTCGGCCCGATTGACGTCGATCTTCGCGGCATTTATATCGGCGGCTGCAGCGCGATTCGACTGGCGGATCTTGAACATCTGGGTTAAGGGCTGTGCCAGTCCAGTGCCGCTCGTGTAGCCGGTAAGGCCGCCCTGACCGATGAACAGGCTCTGTGAGGGTATCGGTCCGGTGACTTGATTTACCCCGAAAGCGCCAGCAGGAATAGCGACGCCGGCAAGTTCGGTTACATGCAACACAGTGCTCTCGTTCTTGATCTCAGGAAAATAGGCGGAACGAGCAATCTCTTTCTTGTGCTCCTTGTCCGTAACGGCTAACTGCGCGAGTTTCAGGTCGCGGTTCTGGCTGAGAGCGAGGTCAATCGCCTGGGGCAGGGTCAGCCGCATGGGCTCACTCTTCTGAGCAGAAGCTATCTGGCAGGCGCATAAGAGGAGACACGTCTGCGCGAACAGCAGGAATTCCAGCATGCGACGTCGGGTGAAGCCGGAGGATGAATAGCTCAAGACTGAGTTACCTCCTTTGCCGAGTGCTTTCCCGAAGCATGGATTGTTACGATGGCTGAAAAGCCGGGGCGCAGTCTACCTTCCAGGGGATGACCCTTATCCAGCACGATCTTTACAGGAATTCTCTGAACAACCTTCGTAAAGTTTCCAGTCGCGTTGTCAGGGGGCAGCAGGGCAAATTGCGATCCGCTTGCGGGAGATATCTCGGCAACCTTTCCGTGCAGTACGACTCCCGGAAACGTGTCAATCGTGATGTCGGCCCGATCGCCGGGTCGGATGTTGGTGAGTTGCGTCTCTTTGTAGTTCGCCTGAATCCAGACATCGCCCTGGACAAGATCGATCACCTGCATGCCGGGTGCGATGAGTTGCCCGGGCAGCACGTGCCGCTCCCCCACAGCCCCCGCAGTCGGAGCGAAGATCTGCGTGTATCCCAGATTGACATTGGCGACAGTGATTGCCGCCTCCTTTGCCTGAATGTCAGCTTTGAAGACGGCGTCTCTGGTGTCGAGCGCGGCGCGTTGTCTTTTCGCCGCCTCATGCAAAGCGTTACTGCTTGCGAGCGCAGCTTCTGCTCGCGCGAGGTCTGCCCGTCGGCTCGCGAGTATTCCTGAAAAGCGCTCGGCGTCTGCGACAGCTTGTTCCACCTGCTGATGGGTCGAAGCCTTCGCAGCCAGCAGCGCTTCCTGTCGCTTGCGCTCGGCCTGCGTTCGATCCACATCCGCTTGAGCAGCGGAAATGGCCGCCTTTGCCTCAGCGATCGCGGCGGTGGCCTGGGAAATACCGGCTTCAGCGGTCTGAATATTTGCGTCCTGCACCCGCTTCGCCGATTGGTTGTCTTCAAGTTGCGCTTCTGCGGCAGCGAGAGCCGCCTTCGCCTGCTCGACGGTCGCGCGATAGTCCTGGTCGTCAAGTTGTACGAGCAGCTGGCCCGGCTTGACCGTCTCAAAATCGTCGACGTTTATATTGCGCACCGTGCCGGAAATACGCGTGCTCAAAGGCGTCATGTCGGCGCGCACGTAGGCGTCGTCGGTTCGCTGCTCCGCCCGCCCGCTTTCCCACGATGTCCAGCATCCCTGGATCAGGAAGAGAAGGACGGCGGCAGCAGCCAGCGTTATGACTGGAATAATGACAGCTCGCTTTGACATGCCTCAGTACTCCGTCGAGTGAGAGTTGGTATTGCGTTGGAATTGGCGATCAGTGCACGCCTAAAATGGGACAAGGCGCATCCTGTGCGAGCCCGTACACGGTGCTCCATAAGCGCGAGATGTAAAGATCTCGCGGGTGGAGTCCGATGACCAGCAGGTCTGCTTTTTGTTCGCGAAGAAACTCAACGATAGCATGGATCTCACCGCCATCGATCAGGTTGCTGCGGATTTCGACACCGCAACGGCTTGCAAGCGAGAGAATCTTGGCGCGCAGCTCGCGATAGAATTTCAGCCGATCGTCTTTCAGAGACTGTGTTAGCGACGAATCGACCGCGGCGTAGGCAGTATATGCCGGCAGATCCTCCATTACGGTGACTGTCTGCAACTCAGCCTGGAGGCACTTGACCAGATCCACGGCGGTCGCCAGCGCTCGTTCCGCCTGCGGAGATTCGTTATAGGCAACAACGATCTTTTGAAACATCGTATTTCTCCATTTCTGAAAGCGAAAAATCGTCTTTCGCCTCACTGATTGCGTTTCAAACGACACAGGATCTCTTCCTCGCCACCACTATGCAAATGCCATCCCACGTTGTGTGATCGAGTCCAGTCGTAAGAAGATTCATCATTATCACAGCTCCAATATTTCCAAGATCAATCGCAAAGTGCGCATGACGATATTATCGGGCGAGGATGGAACGGTCGCGGAAACTGCCAGCTGGTCGGGTGCCTGATCGTAGGAGCAATGAAGTTCGACCACTCGAGAGACAGGCGAAGGTGCGAGTGAGATAAAGATGGAACGAGATTCGTGACGAGGCGGATTCCGAAAAAACCGCCGAGCAGGCCGGAAAAATCCATGAGAAACGGGAGAGGCGGAAGGGACCGGGATACAAGCTGACACCCGCGGAACAACAAGAAACTTGAAGCAGTCTATTGAGAAGCGATTCGATGCTGGCGATCTGTTCTGTCGCTCTCATATTAGCCAGGACTGCGCGATTCCCCTCGACTCATTCGCTCTTCTCTCGCCATGGAATCTACGAATGGTGAATCGAGCATATGAAAGATGAAGAGGGTAAGACACCCCTAATTGGGAGGCACCACAGACGACCCTTTTTGGGGATATCAGTTTCAGTGCATAGCAATACTGCTTTCGCTGATGGATGATACGCTCTTGCACAGCGGGGTGATCCCCAGTGAGACAAAGAACGAAGGGGTCAACTTTCTGAGGTCGTCACCCGCGGAACACCAAGGAAGAGGATGCGCTCGCATGACACCCCGATCGAATCACCCTCCGGCAGAGAAGTTGAATAATCAAACAGAACACCGTTAAGACGGCTATGAGAATGACCCGCGGATAAAGGTCTCGAGCGCGAAAAAGCTCCACAACAAGAATCACGCTGGCCAGTAACAACAATGTGATTGACATGACGCGATGGAATCGCCTCATGCCATATTCCACTCCGTTCAGGTCCCTTCTCTCAATCTGGCGACCGTGATCTGAATCAGTGCAGGCTGCCTTGCTCCTGCACGAATTACAGGCTGATGCGGGAGCACGGTAGATGACGACCCCTTTTGCCGAGTCCGAAAAGACTGGAAACAGATGTTGATCTTGCGGGCACCTCCAGATGTCGCGATCCGAGTGGTAGATGAAACCGGCGGTGCTCGCACTGATGGACCGCCGGTGAACATGTCGCGCAGCCAATTCCAGTAGCAGCGCGATAAACGACAGGCAGATTGCGTATCCCAACATCAGGATGAATTCAAGAGACAGACCTGCCATGGTTTCAACGCTCCTGTAACTGAGCTGCGACTTCCGGAACCACAATGTCAGTGAAGAGCATGTCTTCCGGCTCGACGGTTGTGGAACTGGCTCTCATGTGGCGAATACCTTGGAGGGCCAGGTAAAGGATTGGCAAGGTTCCTCCGAGGATGAAGACTACATCTCCGGGCATGCGAAGCCATTCGAGAATAGAGTTGGCGCGGCTGCCGATGTAATTTAGTGTTCGCGCGTCATAGTAGCTGACACTGATCGAGTGATAGAGCTGCAGGATACCCAGGGGAAACAGTGTCGCAAAGCACATCCATGCCAGGCCAAGATTGAGCGACCAGAAGCTCAGGCGCGCAGCTCTATCCGACCAATACCTCTGCGGGATGATATAGCGCAGACAGAAGAGAGCAAGGCCAATCGACAACATTCCATACACGCCCATGAAAGAGGCGTGTGCGTGGTTGGCTGTCAGTGCAGTGCCGATCTCGTAGTACGACACGATGGGCAGATTAATAAGGAAGCCGAACACTCCAGCGCCGAGGA
>Ga0335073_10008279_pt1 | contig 14593 bp, 14 predicted proteins | sample Lox_Sample_22_FD_207093 | JGI IMG/M metagenome (GOLD analysis project Ga0335073, IMG submission 207093) | Soil microbial communities from Loxahatchee National Wildlife Refuge, Florida, United States - Lox_Sample_2.2 | ecosystem: Environmental > Terrestrial > Soil > Wetlands | place: USA... | reverse complement strand
CCATCATCTTTAGTGGACGGCCGCTTAGAGTGAGAAACAATCCGTACATTAACGATTGGGAGACAAACCGTATGTTCAATCCTTTGGGTGGAGTACCTTGATGGCATTGGTACTAACTGAGTTCGTAGGACAAGCTGAAATTAGGGAATTGACGAGTAAGGGTATTCTCCCTGTGTCGCATGATCTTGACACGAAACCGAACACCGATGAGCTCCTGGACCAGGCACATCCATTTTTGATGGGTAAGGTGTCGGCCGTGGTGAATGAGTTAAAGTCAGCAAAAGCCATTGTTGATGAAATGGTAGAGGGAGCGGTGCAGAGAATAAATGCAGGAAATGCGATGCTGGTTTCCAAGAGCAGGTTTTAGTACCTTCAAATGCACCTCTCCATGTCGCAATACAGTTGAAATAGGTCTTGACCAGTTACAATTGGCGTTTCAGTCAATCTATACTGTCAAAGTTGTCAGCATTGCTATACGACAATGTAACAGGCTTGAGTAGACTCCTATTCTACGAAATATGTGAATCATGCCATTCTTGTGATAGTCTAACGTTCGCAGCTCTTGAATTCGTTCTTCGCTAGGTTGTCGGATTGCTCCCGTTCTCAGTCCCACCTCCGTTTTCAAGTTTGCCTTTGCATACGCTTTCCCACGTCACAGTCTCCCTGTGCAGCTCATATCGAACCCAAGGCACTGTAATTACTGCCCATACAGCCGCCCACACAAATGGAGTTGCCCAGCCTTTAATAATGTTAGCAGATGCAATTTCAAAGTAAGCACACACTTACCAACTCCGTATACCACCTCATCTTTGATATTGTGTACACAAATAATAACTGTCAATGCGGTTCCCATGGAAAACGCACCAACTGACCAAAAGAGAGACTGGTCTCGCATCATCTTCCTAAAAATCGGACTGGCTTCGTATCTGGCAGCCAATCCTTCTCGAAACGGTAGACCACCACCAGCATTGACTGCTACGATGTCTTCAACGATGTAGTAAACACCAGAGTTGACCTTCTCGCCTTTGGGAGTTGAGCTAATTCGAAATGGAGCTTTCCAGCCAGCGAGGTTAAAGATTGTAAGAAGGCCAAGACAGATGCCCAGCACAAGTAACAGCGCGGGGCCAGGCATCGACAATACGCGTAGCCAGACGATGTGAGGAGCTGCGCCAACAATCAAAAGCGTGGTGGTTACGGTTATCATTGCAACGAAGATCCAATTCGTGATGTCGAAACCCCATCTGCTCGTGACACCAAGTGGTCGAAAGAAGCGTTCTTTCAAGATTAATCGCCACGACCTAATTGCGAACTCGAAATAAGCCGGACCACCCCATATTGCTGTGACAACGGCAAATGTGATGTACCCTTGGATGTGACCGCCATATGTCATGGCATAGTTCAGCAAGATAGGTACTATGCTGGCATCGAAGACCATAAACATGATCAAGAGAGCTAGTTTCCATCGCTTAAAACCGTGTCGAAATGTGAAAGGCAATTGCGGCAGTAATGTAGGATTGTCTCGATAGTAGTCCTGAAGTGTCGTTGCCCGGCGTCTGAATTCCTTTCGAGTAGCAGCTCGACTATCGTAATACGCGTCTGCTTCCGGGCGAAGCTTGGGATTCAGGGAACTTCTCCTGCGATTCATGTATTGGGTTGGAGCATCTTGCTGACTTCCGCGGCTGGTTTGTTGACTTATCTGGCGAATTGGAAAGCTACCTGTTCGGCTTGCTTCGAATGTGACTCTGTGTCGATCCGACCCGGCATGGCTTCCAACTGGACTAATTGGATTTTTCGATTTCATATCTTGCTTGTCGCTTTGAGATCTCGGTGGTGATATTGACATTGGTGACCGGGCTGGTCGTGTTGATCCCGTGCTTGCGGAAGCAGGCTTTTCTTGCTCTGGTGTATCATTCCCTTTGTCAAGGGAATCTCCACTTTCACCAATTATATCATCGCTCTTTTCCGGAAGATCTGGATGCTCTGTTGGAACATTATCTGAGTTCGAAGCCATGTTTAATGTCGTCTGGTCATGAACAGCAGCTACGGCAATGGCATGTGCGTCATCCAATCGGTATCATTCATTGAAGTCGAGCCATAGCCCGGCGCATCTAAAGGCAAGGCAAGAAAATAATAGAAGGCGACGTAAAGAGAGGAGCCAACTAGAAGTAATACAGAATCCTACATCGGTAGACTTGAAAAGAGGGAATGAAATTGCTGTGAAGGTTGGCGATCGTGAGGAAACTGACGTGGGAGGCGGATGACGGCGGAACGTAGAAGTTTACTGCCCACTAGGGTACTCCGTAGTGTTCGGAAACGCTTCATCATGAAGCGGTACGAGCCGGAGACATTGCAACTTTGACATGCTTACTACGACCCCAGTATCTGTTAATGGATAACAGTAATCCTCACCAATTTACGGGGTTTAACTCATGGAGGTGCTGTGACGTTTGGGACAACACCTACGAGTCTGCATTAGCGAAGAGCTTACAAGAACATAGTGGGCACGCTTTCTGAGTGCCAGTTGCGTCGAATGCACAGTAATTGGCTTCCTGTCGTGAAATGCTGGTCACTACCTCCATTTTTGTCGTGGTTACGATGACATCTCACACATACATGGCCTCTTCATCCATAGCATCTAGTATCCACACAAAATTCGGTAACAATTCCTTGACTTGCGCTTACTTTATCACCCCAAGCCATTCCATTGACCCTACTCGGCCTGTTAATGTACCAAGGCTGCTCCATTATCCCATTAGCAGCTGCCGCAGTCACAAGTAGCATCCCAACCAACGCCTCAGCTTCCTTCGCAGAGGCAGGCCCGACTTACAGATGGCTCTCTCTTGGTCAACCCCAAATCAACCACATGGAAACTTAGGTTCGGGCCTCTGATCTACGAGTACTATACCTGAATTGGGTATTCGGCTAATCGTAAGGGACTGAATGGAATTGGCCGGTTCGAACATAGCTGGCGCCAGACTACCGCAAGCGAGTATCTGGCTGCGTCTCTCCCGTATCATATACCAAGACATTTGAATGATTATATATTCAAATCTTGGAAAAGGATTACTGTATCTATAGTGGTACTAACCTTTTCCACTTTTCTTTAAATTAGAAAGAGCCGCATCTCTTAAGTATCGAAAATAGTGTTCAGCTGGAAATTCCATTCAGCTGTCCCCACTCGGTCTTCAGCTAGATGACGCTAAATGACTTCGAAGCGACCATGCAGGTAGCTACCGATGAAGCTGAAGGTGATGGATCCAAAGTCTGGTCTGGGTATATAACGGGCAGCAATTTCCATCTATAAAATACGCATTGAAATCGTAATCGATCACAGCAATACAACGGATAATTACTGCTAAGAGCTATCGACATATAAGTTGTTGACTTTGAAGCAACCATGGCGACAGATCTTGGGATTCCAGCAGCAGCACTAGGAATTAAGGGCGAAATCGCAGACCAAGTCAGCAAGATGATTGCTCCCGAATATGATGGTTTGAGAAGCCTGTAGATTGGTTGAAATGATTGCCGCTGACCGTTTCCAGTCGTCCACATCTGCACTACCATTCTAGTGGCCAAAACCGAATTGTCAAAACTCATATCTGGCGACCTCTCTGTGATACCATCTTCTGGCTTTGGGTCGAATCTCAAGCGTGCCGAGTCCGAAAGGAGAATTCCCAAGCTTGTCGTGGTTGGTGCAGGTTTCACGGACGAAGATCTCGAGGAATTGAAGGCAGCTGTTGGTGAGAAGGGCGAAGACGTGACTTTCATCAAGATTAGTAGAGAGGCACTGGAGAAACGAACTGGTACGACTGTGCAGAACCCGAACAAAGAGTGGCTTATCAACAATGTGAGGGAGCAATTGATGGCGAAGATGAATAAATAGATAGCATCATCCTCTCTGAGCATCCGAACGTTCAATTTGAAATGATTACTACCTGTTAGGGCAGGAGCGGTGGTGACGGTTATATCTTACCCTTCCACACACTTGTACTTAGCAAGAACATCGAACTACAATCAATACAATCATGATCACGGCTCGCTGCCCATAACACTACCGAATCTGAAGATTGTTTGCGCATTTCAAATATGCTACACGCCTGCAGCCAGCCTCCAGTGTTCCCTACCTCTCTACCTTCACGTCTGCATCAGCACGACTCCAGAGCTCCAGAGCTACATGACTCCGTGCTTCCACGTCTATACGCCTACAGCGTGCCTTCAGCGCTCCATACCTACAATATACATTCTTGATAGCCTATGATAAATCTTTGCGCTCCGCTTCAGAGGCTGCCCTCAACTTGTTCTCCAAGTCAATTGAGAATGTTGATGGATTTGTAATTTGTGCCGAAGCACTTCCATGACATTGCCTAGGCCATTTGGAAGAGCGATACTAAGAGTAGTAAATCTCTTAAATTTTGAAATTGTATTTTTATATGAAAATGCGACATTAAATTAAACTACAAATATGGTAACTCTGGTTCTAGTCGTTGGGCTATATAAGTGTATCGTTGAGATAGCCTAGCAGGTACTTTTGACATCGCCAACGGGTCGACCTAGGCTACAGACATTTCGATATCGTGTCCCTCCAACGTGTAAACATCAGTTGAATCGGGATGGAGCAGTAAATATCCAATGAAAAGAAGCGCGCGAGCTTCTAAAAGGTGAGCAAGGCGTTTACACTTCTCCCTCCTCCCCTCGGGCGATTCTCCCTGAAAAATTGTGAGAGTATTCTCGAAACAATCGGCAAGGTCAGAATATTGAGGGCCCCTCGAAGAAGCGTCCCCAGGATAACTGGCAGCGACGGCCGATAATATAGGCGGCTGGCTTTGAATATTTCCTGTTACAACTGGCCCAGCAGACGAAGTTGCGAGAGCCAACGCCGGCTGTTCTTCTCGTCGGCTAGCTATGGTACTTTCGCTGGGCATGGTATTTGTTCCTGGTAACCCCGCGTCTTGATTTTCAATACCTTGGGGCTTTTCGTCACGTAAATCGTTCTCCTGGAAATCTTCTTGTCTCCAGAATCTTATCACGGCTCGGACAACTTGTGCCTCCTTTTCCTGCCAATGACCAAAAAGAATACGTGTGATCTCTTCCGCAAGTCCTGTACGAGTGTGCCCTTGTCCTTTTAACATCTGAATTTGCTCCTCGATCTGAGCCGTGTCAAGAGAATCAAACTTCTCGCCCTTGCCAATTAGCATTTGTATGGAAATGTCCAGAATAAGAGTCTGTATCCATAGGAGATTCTGAGGGCGAAGTAATGACACACTTTCGTTCATTCTTGTACTAATATATGCTGCCCATTTGGTGTAGTCAAAATCATCTAAAAGCTGGAGCGAGGCCGGAGCGAAGACTGCAAAGATGTCTGTCATTTCTCCTGAAGGATTGATTTCTGATTTCACAGTGTCTGGTAACATCTCGTAGTATTTTTTCATGTCAGTAAAACCCCAGCCGTACAACCCAGCAAAGTTGGAAAATTCTGGGCCATCCATGAAAAATTCTGAATGCTCGGATGTGAACGTCAGCTCTTCCTGCTGCAGCGTTTCTTGAAGACAAACTGACTTCTTCAAGTAAGGCGATCTAGATAGCCAGCTAGCGCGACACTGAAACCATGGGAGAAATGGAATAAGCAGTGCTCGGGATGGAAATCCACAGACTATCGCAGAAACGGTGGAGAACATCGCCGCTGCGTATATAGTCGGAATTGTGTTTCTAGTCGTGTTCCACCAATGAGAAGCAAAATAGTTCTATAATCAAAGTCAGCTCTTTGAACAATAGCTACGTTCCGAAATACTAATTTCTCACAAGTCTATAGTCGGGGTCCAACCGTGATCGAGATGTATTTTGCTCCGTTGCCGATTGCTGCGGAATGCTTTTAGATGGTTTCTTTAACATTTTAATATATTGTAATCGTTCATTCTCACCTCTCTTAAAAATTTGGATAACAGTTCAGTAAACACACGAGATTCCTTCAGGATTGGGCCCGCAGCATATCCATCGGAATTAGCTCGAATAAATTTACTCTCCTCGTCATCATATTTTTGTTCTTTCCAAGCGTTTGAAATAGCTTGACCTAAAATACCTAGAGGGATAGCGATGCCATTTGCGTTATAATATCCGAATCTGAGTTGGCCACTTATCAGAGTGGCGGCCTTTAGAACATATATTGCAGGATCATGATCTATCAAGCTGCGTATCTCTAGAATATTGCCGTCAAACCTGAGGACCTTCCCGAGATTATTAATATGTTCCGTAGTGATTGTACCGTGAGGACTTAGAGCCGTAAAGTCTCGATTTGCGGCGTCTATAGTAACGGAAGTGAAACCAAGTTTGAACGCCAGAAATCCCAGGCTGCGGAGACTGATTCGTTGGGTTGGGACATCTAAGTTGGCATGAACTTCGTCTGCGTCCACGAGTCTTAGAGTTAACTCTTGAGTATCCTCAATACCAAGGGCCAAGAGCAGCTGTGCCCACGATGCTCGGGGCAATTGCAATGGGCGCCAGGGATTTCTGAATCGATACCAAAGAAACACAAATCTTGCTCGCCAATCCAGATCTTTAATGGCGATCGGTCCGATAGTACCATCGCGATTTTCCCCGTGCAGGACGTCAAGTTTCGACCTAGGAAACGGTCATAATTGCTAGAATCGGTATGTTAAAAGGAAGAGTCCCTTACGTTACGTTCCATCTCGTAAGCTTGGATGCAGTCTTAATTGTACGCCAACCCCAGTTTTTTTGCATTCGTTCTACTGTAGAGCTCCAGTAGTGGGATGCGCTGTGGACGTCACGATTCACTGCAGCTATTCTTGAAATCTCCGAATGATCGGTGTTGAGTAGAGGGTAGTAAACTTTGAGCTTCCAGTCAGTCGGAGACCATCTCCATTTTACCTGGCGGTATGCAGGGCCAATCGCTGGGGCTGCGCATTTATGGCGTGCTGTTGCTGACCCAAGATACTCGAGAAGAGTTTGAAAAAAAGCAACAATAAAGGCAGCAGCGGCAAGAACTACTGCTACTATTGCCACGTCGAAATCCGATGTCTTACCCATGGAGAAATCAAATATCGGGTTGCCAAGTGTAAGGGAGATATAGATACAGCGAATTGCCACGGATCACACCTACCTATATACTTCTTCGGCTGAAAGACATATCATTGCTCACGCGATAAGGGATTTTTTTTGTTTTTTTATTATTATTGATTTTTGTTTATTGTTTATTGTTTTTTTTTTCGAGAAAGTTCGTCTGCACACTTACTAATGTGGTAAATTTTATCGAAGTCTAGTGTATGGTGGCTGAGTTTTAGTCGTTCGGGCATTGCTCACGAGATAAATTGAATTGGTTATTCAAGAAATTTGTTGTTGGTCCGTCGGGGGTTGCTCCGGACACTCCTACTTTTAATATAAGTTCATCGGATACAATCTATCTATTGGTGTCGAGCTAGTATTAAGGAGTAGCAGGCCCTAGTTGTGAGGAGCTCTATGGCATGTACTTCCCCATACAGCCACTTTATGTCACGTGACGGACCATAACGCTACACCTACTGGAAAAGGGGTAAAAGGCGGTGATTCGATGGCGTCGACAGTCAGAATAGAGCACAATGATAAAGGGAGAACCAGCCTGGACCTGCGAAGGGCCAGCGGTTCGAGCTGTTCACGCGGTACGGGGTACATAATGCCCCGTTCCGTGGCTTACTAGTACATGCGGGCGATACCCCCATAATACGCGAAGGGGCAAGTACCTTCCTAACACTAGGCGACAGGCATAGTCACGGCAGTTGTATTGTACATTTATTAAACGTAGAGACGGGACAGCCGTTGCGCTATGTTTCACTTAGGCCCGATGCGTTTTGGTTTGAACCGTGATAACCAGAGCATAATTGACCTTTCCTCTTTTCCGAGTCTCCATAAAGTGAGAGTGTCACTCCTTCAATCTATCTTCAGTTTTCAATCATGATAAAATTTGATAGCAATTACACATTCTCGCCTGTTAGTGTAACGTTTGTTGCGACTCCCTACATTCGGGGGATGCTTCACATCCTATGAAGCGTTCAGAGCAGTAATATACGTGGAAAAGAGTGGAAGGCCATTCATCCATACTATAGAATGATCTTTGTAGCTAAACTATCGTAGCAAGTTCATCCTCCTACTGATAGAAGAGAATGTTTTCGAAATAATGCAGTAACCAGAGGGCTCGATCTTACTAGCCATTCCATACCTCGAAGCCCGTTTCTTCCATTCAGAGCGCTTTTCCAGGGCTATTCAGTGAGCAACATCGTGGATACACTTCACGCTGCGGAATTCCCAACTCCTCATCATGTAGCGGACCCATAAACTCAAACGGGCTCATGGCAATATCCATCCTCCCCACACCATCCAGTTGCAGCGGACCTTCATCACACGTTTCTTCTTCACACGTCTCTTCTTCACACCCATCGACCTGTCTACCCGTTGAAGTTGCCATCTGACTCTCACTGTCTCGCTCCCTCTCCGTAACCGGTCTCGCATCTGCTCCATCCGGACCCATCTGCGTACCCCAATTCGCTCTCCTCGTCGCAACAACATCATAGAAACCGGCGTACCTTGTATCATCCGCACCATACCCAAAAGCATACCCTCTGGCCAAGGGAATATGATTCCAGCGCCAATCCAACACAGCCGCAAACATCATGCGGTAAGCGGCCACGCCCGCGACAAGGCCAATCACCGCGCCGGCAACGACGTCTGCGGGCCCGTGAAAGGCGTCGATGACCACGGTGCCGGCGAGGATGGCAGCGGCGAGGGCGGGCGCGAACAGCGCCAGGAACGCCCATAGCGGCGGCTGGTGGTTGGCGAGGACCTTAAGCTTGGCGTTAAGGTACAGCGTCAGGAAGGCTGCGGCGGCGAAGGCGGCGGCGGTGTGGCCGGACGGGAAGGATTCGAGCGCTTCGGAGTAGCCGCGTGGGCCGCGGGCGGCGCCGCGGCAGATGGATGTGTTGTAGTAGCTTGGATGATTGGTCAGCGCGGAAATAGTGGGTGGTGGATGGCGACGCACAGCTTTCCGAACCCTATGCCGCTTGGACGGTCGTCGGGTAAGATTTCCGGGTTGCAAAGTTCTAGGAAGTGCGGGCGGAAGCCACCGATTAGCTTCTTCAAGGTGATCTGGAAAAACGTTGCGGTTGAGAGCGCATAGCTGGTTCCAAGGATCTAGATTGAAGCGATTAGAAACTGTGAAATGACGAGATGAGAATATAATTTACTGCGTTATTCAAGTCCCAGAAGCTTCTGATACGCAAGAACATGAGCAAATAAATGCTAATTGGAACGAAGAGCGAGATCGCCGCTGATACTTCGATAGGTATAGTCTCGTGTCTAAGAGGATAGGCGATACTTGGATCGGCAATGGTCCCGTTGGGATTATAAATAGCGAAGAGACGTTTGCTGGCTAAGCCAGGAGGAACCCAGAGTAGCATCTGCAATAACCTTCAATACTGAACACTCAGCTTTCGAGAAGACTTACATACAGCCAAACAGCTCAGACTGATCGCACCCAACAATATTTGATCAAACATGTACTGACGACACCACTGGCCGAAGGTAGGTCGGCTATTGAGAGCTTCTGGCCATATGCCATGGTTTCGACCTTGTAGTCGTCTAATTCGATTACCTTGACGCCTGCAACCGCGACGGAATCTGATGATACTTCGCCCTAGACAACAGAACTCATCCAGCTCATGGTCTACCTGACTTTCAGTTGCTGCAGTCGCATCTACATTGCTCTTTGTATTGATATTTGAGAACTTTCTCTTCAACCTCCGTGTAGTATGAGAGCACTCTCCGAAGACTGAACGCCGCGCGTCACTGAGAGGTTGACGTGTAGTCGCTATGCTTGCTGGATGAGCATCCGCCATTGCTGTAGTCAATGGAGCGCCTTCAAGGACTTGAAATAACCGATAATACCACAGAACCAGGACGATGAATACCAAACAAATGATGAGAATGCTGAACGCAAGGTCGATGTGTGGATTATCATGAAGGACGGGGAGTGTGGGAATCATGCATCAGAAGAAATTGAGAGTAAACAAAGCCACGTCGTATGTATACATGACTCCCAATACATGACTTCCAAATGGAGAGCTGGAAGGAAGCTGGCATCTCATGGAGAAGGAGCTCTCTCGCCGTTGGAAAAGGAATAGTGGAGAGACTTAGGAAAGCATCAACGAGTCATAACATCAGCAACGTGGATTTGTCAGGTCATCCTAACACTATTTTCGAATGCCAATTCAAACATGAACATTCATCAATGTCATCTCGGTTCAGACATCCGATGCTTTTAAGTCTCATACGAATCATGCCGTCGGCAGTGAACGGATGAAGACTTAGAGAGACTTGAAAGAATGACAAAAAGAAAAACGATCATTTCCAGTACCCACTTGAACGTCCTTTGGCATTGAACTTCCGTATACTCAATAGCTCAACTTTCCGGTTACGAAGAAGGGTTTGTTGTCGTCAAAGATTTATAAGATTCGGTTCCTGATTACATGGTCCCATATCCGACAGCTTACGCGAACTTCGGAAGACAGGAACCGTAATCAACTCCAATCGTCGCTCTGCGGTTCATAAGCCATATGGATTGTCTCAATGATGGACAAATGAGGGGGCTTTTCGGTAGTGGAGTTAAGCTTCGGTCGCAAGCTCAACTCCACAAGCTCATTGCCAGTCGCTTGTTTCGCTTGCCTCGGTTGAGATGCCGACCTGCACATTACATCAAAGGCCCACCTAACCTCGTAACATTACTAAATCATCCTGTTTACTATCCTGCAAGTGCTTTTTTATTTTTTCCAATTGCCAATCTTGCGTATTTCTGTCTCTTTGCTCGCACTTTTCTTCTTTTCTTTTTACTTCCCACCTCACATCCCACCTCACGCCAGCATCAGAAGCTTCCAAAGTGGCCCGCCTCTTCAGACAAACTTCAAAGCTCCTCTCCACCATGGCTGTCCGCTCAGCTTACGATCCCAAGGACATGGTCTTTCGCCATCTCGGACCTACTGGTCTGAAGGTTCCTATCTTTTCTCTGGGTGGCTGGCTTACTTACGGTGGCACTCAGAAGGGTGACATCGTCAAACAATGTCTGCAAGCCGCCTGGGAACATGGTATCAACATGTTCGATACCGCTGAGGTGTATGCCAATGGTCAGAGCGAAATTGAAATGGGTCAAGCGCTGAAGGAGCTCAATTGGCCTCGCGATGAATACATTCTGACGACAAAGGTAAATCCTATCTCCGCGCTGTGTATTCCCGCCAAAAGTGGAAATAAAGCCTAACAATTTGCCACTAGGTCTTCTTCGGTACTGGCCGCAAGGAACCAAACACTCGTGGCTTGTCGCGGAAACACGTTGTGGAAGGGTTGAAGAGCTCCTTGAAACGACTTGAGCACGATTATGTCGACATTGTGTTCGCACATCGCCCGGACGCGGCGACGCCCATGAAGGAGATTGTCGAAGGTTTCACTCAATGCATTCGCAATCTGAATCTTGCATACTATTGGGGCACGTCCGAGTGGTCAGCACTTCAAATCATGGAAGCAACTCAGATCGCTGAACGATACAACCTCATTGCTCCGGTCGTCGAACAACCACAGTACAATGCCTTTCACCGTGAGCGATTTGAGGTTGAATATGCGACAATTTTCGACCAGTTCAAGTACGGCACCACGATCTGGAGCCCACTCGCCAGTGGTCTGCTTACTGGCAAGTACAACGAGGGTATTCCTAATGACTCTCGATTCGCGACCAACCCAGCATTCTTCAAGAGCACAATCGAGGAATTGCAGTCTGAAGATGGCAAAGCCAAAATCGAGAAAGTGCGTCAGCTCACCAAGATCGCCGAGCGCCTTGGTGGGAACGTTTCTCAACTTGCTCTCGCCTGGGCTGCCAAAAATGAGAACGTCAGCACAGTCATTCTTGGAGCCACCAAGGTTGAACAGATCGTCGATAACTGTGGCGCGCTCAAGCTACTCGACAAATTGACGCCAGAGGTGATGGAAGAAATCGAAGGAATTCTACAGAACAAGCCGAAGCCAACGCCCACTTTCGGACGCTCCAGGTAAGAACCTAGCCTCAGCTTTTGGAAGGGTGTTCCTGAGCCTTCACCAAAGGCCAGTTGACGAGGCTGGAAGCAATCAAAAGCAATTTTGCAAAGGGATGCTGATCACCCCTGACCTACTTAGACATCCACGGCCCAAGAAACCATCGAAGTCCAGGTTGTAGCCATGTTGAAACGCTGAGTGAACTGGATCGAGTGTAGGGATATAGCAAAGTCGCAACTGAGAATGTCATTGTGTTTTGAAGAAGTGTGATTTAGATTCCAAGCTTGAAATGGTAAAGCGCCATGGCGGTATACATTTGCTTTGATGCTTCGCAGTACATAGTTCCGCGGCCTCCGAGGCAGAGGGACGAGCCTCTCACAGCCCCCAAAAATACTTATCGAGTGGACCCGGTGACCAGAGCCTGATGACCTTTCCATCCCGTTCCTGGACCGAAAGAGGCCGTACACACACCTACGGCTCGTCGCGTTGTGGGTCTTCCCGAAACTTGGGGGCAGTGACTTGCATAGACGAGTGAGAAGCAAGTTTCGACAGTTGTGGGGAATGGGTATCAATGCAGGAAACCGAGCACGCGGCGTCGGCGGTTCAGAAGGCTATGGCTGTGAAAACGAATTACTGTCCAATGATTTGAAGCTGCGGCCTCCCAACATGCGAAGGTTTTCCAACACAGTCGCCCGACAGACGTGAGGCAGTATCAACTTTGCATTAAAGTACCGGATACACGTCTACCGTGAAGCCTAAGATCGCCTTTTCATACTGAGGGAATTAAGCTGGGCGCAAACTGATGGCTAGGTTGCAGTGAAAGTGGGTAGAAAGTTGATGATGTGGCAGTGCCCGCCTTGGTAGAAGACAACGAGGCTTCGCCACGTTTGTGCACGTGCGCCATGTTCTAGCCCATGGGCCATCCACACCAACTCTCTAGCCCGTTTGGTGGGCGAGTCAACGTTCCAGGCGAGAACCCGGTGACTCAACAGCGAATCCAGTCATCTCACCGAATTGTTGCGATTGTAGCCGCGCATAAATAGTCGGCAGTCATGCCTGGTATAAGAGACTATCCTCCTCGAGGATCAGCAATTTTTCCTCTGCCTTTTGGCTAGGAACGCTCTGCTTTTCTCCTTGTTTTTCAACTTCATCTACTATTTCAATATGGGATCCAGGCACAACCGCAAGCGCACTCGCAGTCGCCCAAGAAATCGTAGTCGAAAATCACCGAGCGCTTCGGTCAGTCCATTGATCCAGTCAAATCCTAGTAGTTTTCCCGTATCTCCCTTCACGCAACGACCCGCAAACCACTGGCATCAGCAATATAGTCAGTGGCAAGAGCGTTTAAAGCAACAGAAAGCGCTTCAAGACCAGCATACGAAGGCCCGGGATTCCTACGAAAGCGCTATGATGGAGGTCGAACGATTACGCATGTTTGGTGGCGAGGCCGGCGACGAAGTCAGTCTTTGCGCACCCATGCTCGACGTCGTTATGACCCTATTCAACGGCAACATCGATTACCAAGATCCTTGAAAGTGACTACGCTCTCTGCACCTGCACTGCCTTTACGGTGTCATGGCGTGGACATGATTTTCTCTACTCAACACACTCATTCCGGTTCCGGTCATGCATCAAGTTGGCAACTGTTTTCTTTCCACCAGAATGCTACCGAACCCAATAATGGTACCCTGTCGGATTCACGCTCGAAGGTCCATACGATCTCGCGGAGTTTCTTGACAGTGGCGTAGCGTCAACGCTTAGCCGAATGAATGGGATAATTGGAATGCTATTTTCTTTTCTTCCGCAAGAGAGACTCTTTGCATAACCTTGTTCGAACCGCCAGCGATACAAAGGAAGTTCGTAGATGCTGCCCGCACAGACAAACTCCGTAGTGAGTCACCGCGACGGATCCAGCATCATCTGCCTACGATCTGGTATCAGCGGCGAACGGACAAGGAATGATGCAAGCATCGTTGTCTCCAATACACTCCTTTGCGATTACAATTTGTCTTGCTTATTTTCCGAATCGACACTCTCTGCAATCTCTCGCTGAACCGCAATCCCACGCCGCTCAACCTTTTCTCGAACACCCCAACACTCAGGCGTGGGCACTACGATCGCTACATTAAAAACAGCACAAATCAACGAGCCGGGCTCGCAGCAAATGCAGCATCGACAGTTGCGCCGACCGCCAAGGCGCAGCCGCGATGGATGCTGCATTGGCCCACATCAAGGCTCGGCCCTGGAACTGAGCAGCTGCCGCACACGCAAAAACACAGCAGGCGGACGCGAGTTATCCTACCCCAAAGAGCAAGAACCACTGGTGCGTTTAGGGACTTCGCAACACTAAAAGTCGGTGGACTAGGGTGGGCAGGGGGTTCGCTATGCTCGAGTGCCTTTCCGTACGTACCATCGCCGCGTTTGGACGGCGCCGAACTTCGCTGGAGGCCGTTTCCAAGCTTTTTGTTTGATGTCTGGCCTCGCGGTTCTGCGTGGTCAAACGCGGTTGGTGGGATGGTGGAGGGGTTGGCGAACCGCT
>Ga0335073_10008278_pt1 | contig 14593 bp, 12 predicted proteins | sample Lox_Sample_22_FD_207093 | JGI IMG/M metagenome (GOLD analysis project Ga0335073, IMG submission 207093) | Soil microbial communities from Loxahatchee National Wildlife Refuge, Florida, United States - Lox_Sample_2.2 | ecosystem: Environmental > Terrestrial > Soil > Wetlands | place: USA... | reverse complement strand
TGCCTCAGTCGTGGTAATTTGTTGCGCAGCACCTGAACCTCTGGTAAGCGACCCTCCAGAGGGGACGGGAGCGGCTTCCTGAAATTTGCTTTTATCACATTCGCTATTTGAATTCAGAGGGTTGCAGGACCAACTTCCCACAGATTTTTTTTGAGAATTTGCTCGGCGTGCTGGTTGCGCGGCGGGTGCAGGCTGCTATATTGGGATTTCGGGCTTCCCTGCCCCCTTACCTGATCTTTACCGAAGAGCGTTTCTTGTACATAACCTATGTGACCGCGGGCACTGCGGACGCATACACCGACGAAAGTCAAACCGGGAATCGTTCATGGCGCAAATTTTCGAGCGCAACTCCAATGCACTTGCTCGCATGAGCCTTGTGTTGACGGGGTTGATTGTGATTGCCCTGGGGGTCACGTTAGATCAGTTGCAGCGTTCGCCGTGGGTGACACGGCAGGGCCAGCGTGCCGATCAGCCGGTCCCTTTCAGCCACGAACACCATGTCGAGGGCCTCGGGCTGCAATGCCAGTACTGTCATACGACGGTAGAGAAGTCGAGCTACGCCGGCATTCCACCCACGCGGACCTGCATGAACTGTCATGCGCAGATCTGGACGAATGCGCAACTGCTGGAGCCGGTGAGGCAGAGCTGGTACACGGGACAGTCGATTCCCTGGATCAAGGTGCACGATCTGCCGGATTTTGTTTACTTCAATCATTCTATTCACGTGAATAAGGGCATTGGCTGCGAGACCTGCCATGGGCAGGTAAACGAGATGCCGCTGATGTTCGCGCAGAACACGCTGCAGATGGAGTGGTGCCTGGACTGCCATCGCAATCCTGCGAAGAACCTGCGGCCGACGAGCGAGATCTACAACATGGCCTGGGAAGCGCCTTCGATGGACAAGCCGGTGTGGTGTTCGGCTGTAGCCAACCGGCCTGATGTGCCGACGGCGCAGAGCGTGAGTTGTACGAGGCAGGATCCGGGCAAGGCGCCGGGCGCGGAGATGGCGTCGTTGCAGTTGCCGGTGAGCAGTGCGAGCGGCATGACGGCGGACGTTGCGGCAGCGGCAGTGCCGGTTGCGGCGCCCGAGTACGTGAAGTTCACCAGTCAGGATGGATTGGGCCACTTCCTGCTGGATCACTACAACATTCGCACGCCGAAGGATCTGACCAGTTGCGAGGTGTGCCACCGATGAGCGGAAACGGAAAGAGCTCGCCAGCGGTGGAGAAACCGATGGGGAATGCCGTGAAGGACGCGAAACACAACGCGAGTAAGGCCGCCCAATTGCATGTCGTGGATTCGGCGCCGATGACGCTCGAGGCAGTTCGCGAGGAGCTGAAGGGCGCGAAAGGGAAGAAATACTGGCGGTCGATGGACGAGCTGGCGAACACGCCGGAGTTTCAGGAGGCGGTGGTACGCGAGTTTCCTGCGATGGCGCAGGAGTGGGTGGATCCGGTTTCGCGGCGTGGATTTTTGAGATTGATGGGCGCATCGCTGGCGCTGGCAGGAATGGCCGGTTGCACCAAGCAGCCCGACGAGATTATTTACCCCTATGTGAAGGCGCCGGAGGATTTGATTCTCGGCAAGCCGATGTATTTTGCGACAGCGCATCCGTTCACGACGGGAGCGGTGCCGCTGCTGGTGAAGAGCGACGAGTTCCGGCCGATCAAAATTGACGGCAATCCCGAACATGCCTACAACCAGGGCGGATCCGATCCGTATTCGCAGGGGTCGCTGCTGGATCTGTACGATCCTGATCGTTCGCAGCATGTGACGTTCGAAGGCGAAGGGCGTGAGTGGGAGGAGTTTGCCGAGGCGCTTCGCGAAAAGCTGGCCGCGACGAAGGACGGAACCGGCATCTATTTTCTGAGCACAACATTCACTTCACCGACGCTGGCGCGGCAATGGGGTGAAGTTCAGAAGGCGTATCCGAAGGCAAAGCTCGTGCAGTACGATCCCGCGCTTGCAGGGACGACGATCGCGAGTGGAATCAACGTCCGGTACGACCTGACGGGCGCGGATGTGATTGTTTCGCTGGATGCCGATTTTCTTTCCGGCGCCAGCTATCCGGGTTTCCACCGGCTGGTGCGCGACTACGCCGACCGGCGAAAGCAGCCGGAAAACGGGATGAACCGGCTGTACACGGTGGAGAGCACGCCGACGACGACCGGCATGAAGGCGGAGCACCGGCTCGGATTGCGGGCGAGCGAGATTCCGGCATTTACAGCGGCACTGGCGCAGGCTGTGGGCGTTGCGAGCGTGACGGCGCCGGCCCATGTGTGGAGCGGAGAGCAGCAGGGTTTCCTGACTGCGCTGGCAAAAGACCTGAAGGCCAGCGCCGGGAAAAGCGCGGTGCTTGCTGGGATTTATCAGGATCGATCGGTTGCGGAGCTGGCACTGGCGATCAACAACGCACTGGGCAATGTGGGGAAGACAGTATTTGTCTCTCCGGAGCCCGCGATCCCGATGCCGAGCGATCAATTCGGGGATTTCAAGGGGCTGGTGGCGGATTTGAACGCAGGCAAGGTGGATTGGATGGTGATCCTGAATGCCAATCCCATTTACGACGCGCCTGCCGACCTGGATTTTCCGACAGCGTTCAACAAGGCCAAGATTGTGGCGCATCTGGGCTCGCATTACGACGAGACGGGCCATGTTTCGCATTGGCATATTCCGGCCGCGCACTATCTGGAGTACTGGTCGGACGCGCGCGCTTATGACGGCACGATTTCGATTGTGCAGCCAATGATCGATCCGCTCTATGGTGGCCATACTGCGCACGATGTTTTCCAGAACCTTCTGAACGAACCGATGCTGAGCTCGTATGCGGCGGTGCGCGAGACGTGGAAACCGGTGATCAAGGGCGACTTTGAGACGGGCTGGCGCAAGGCGCTGCACGACGGCTGGATTGAGAACACGGCGTTTGACAAGACGGCCAAGCCGGGCGCGAGCTTCGCTTTCAAAGGGGCCGTTCCGACGCCCACGCCGAAGGATTCGCTGGAGATCATCTTCCGGCCCGATCCGACAGTTTATGACGGCCGGTGGAACAACGTGGGCTGGCTGCAGGAACTGCCGAAGCCGGTAACGAATCTGAGCTGGGACAATGCGGCGATAGTTTCAGGTGCGACCCTGAGCAAACTGGGCCTGGAAGAGGACGACATTGTTGAGCTTTGCGTAGGGGATGGCAGAGTGAAGGCGCCGGTGATCGTGGCGCCGGGGCATCCTGACAATTCCGTGACCGTGTATCTGGGATACGGCCGTGAATTCGCAGGACGAGTGGGCTCGGGCCAGGGATTCAATGCATATCTGATACGCAACAGCTGGGCGCCGCTGTACGCGACGGGGTCGATTCGCAAGGTGGAAGGTAAGTGGGGTATTGCGATCACAAAGAGCCACTACGACGACCAGCGCGGCTCGATGTTTGGCCAGCAGGGCAGCGGGGATAATTCGCTTGAAGGCGACGAGGCATTGGGCCCTCGCGGCATTATCCGATGCGCTACGCTCGATGAGTTCAAGGCGAATCCGAATTTCGCGCATGAGGGCGACAATCACGAAACGCCGAGATACGACACATCGCTGTTTCCCAACTGGCCGTATAACGAGGCCAATGCGTGGGCGATGGCGATTGACATGAACAGCTGTACGGGCTGCAATGCGTGCATTGTGAGCTGCTATGCCGAGAACAATATTCCGGTGGTGGGCAAGGAGCAGGTGCGGATTGGGCGCGATATGCAGTGGATCAGGATCGACACGTATTTCGAGGGCGACCTGGCCTCGCCGCGCGCGCACTTTCAACCGATGAACTGCCAGCAGTGCGAGAATGCGCCCTGCGAACAGGTTTGCCCGGTCGGCGCCACGGTGCATTCGCCGGAAGGCCTGAACATGATGATCTACAACCGCTGCGTGGGGACGCGGTACTGCTCGAACAACTGTCCTTACAAGGTGCGGCGGTTCAACTTCCTGCTCTACTCCGACTACGAGACGGAAAGCCTGAAGCTGATGCGCAATCCCGACGTGACGGTTCGCTCACGCGGTGTAATGGAGAAGTGCAGCTATTGCGTGCAGCGCATCCAGGAAGCGAAGATCCGCGCCGATAAGGAAAACCGCAACATTCGCGATGGAGAGATTGTGACGGCGTGCCAGCAGGCCTGCCCGGCGCATGCAATCGTTTTCGGCAACAAGAACGATCCCAACAGTCATGTATCGAAGCTGAGGGCGATGGAGCGCAACTACCAGGTGATTGCCGACATCAATACTCGCCCGCGGACGACGTACATCGCGGAAGTCTTGAATCCGAACCAGGAACTCGAAACGACGCCGGTGACGCACGAGCCGGCAAAGGGATAGAAGCGGGCACCAGGGAACAAGAGAACAAGGGAACAAAGACGGACCATGGCAACCAAAGAAATCAAACCCAACGATCCGGCAATCGATCCGGCGACTGGAGAGTTCAGGGTCATCGCACCTGGCCAGACCTTCCGGTCAATCACCGAGAAGATCGCGCACATTGTGCTTACGCCGCACACGCCGCTGGGATGGTTTGGCCTATTAGCGGTGGGTGGCGCCGGCGCCACCATGCTGATGGTTGCGTTGACGTGGCTGTTCCTGAAGGGCGTTGGCATTTGGGCCATCACGCAGCCGGTAGCGTGGGGATTTGCCATCATCAACTTCGTGTGGTGGATCGGCATCGGCCATGCGGGGACACTCATCTCGGCGATTTTGCTTTTGTTCAAGCAGGGCTGGCGCAACGCCATCAGCCGTTTCGCTGAGGCCATGACAATCTTTGCCGTGGTTTGCGCGGCGCTATTCCCGGTAATCCACGTCGGCCGTCCTTGGCTGGGGTATTGGCTGCTGCCATTGCCGCTCACGATGACTGTATGGCCGCAGTTCCGGTCGCCGTTGATGTGGGACGTGTTTGCGGTTTCAACCTACGCGACGATCTCTGTTGTCTTCTGGTATATCGGCATGGTTCCCGACCTCGCGACCATGCGTGACCGGGCGCAATCGAAGGTTGCGCAGTATTTGTACGGCATGTTGAGCGTTGGCTGGCGCGGCTCGGTGCGGCATTGGATGCGCTATGAAACGGCGTCGCTGCTGCTGGCCGGCCTGGCCACACCGCTGGTGCTGTCAGTGCATACGGTCATCAGCTTCGATTTCGCGGTTGCAGTTCTGCCGGGCTGGCACACGACCATCTTCCCGCCGTACTTTGTGGCCGGAGCTATCTACTCTGGATTTGCGATGGTGCTAACGCTGGCCATTCCGCTGCGGAAGTTCTATCACCTGGAATCGCTGGTGACGGAGCGGCACATCGATAACATGGGCAAGGTTATGCTGGCGACCGGCTTTATCGTGGCCTATGGCTATGGCATGGAGGCGTTCATGTCGTGGTACTCGGCCGACCATTGGGAGGCGTTCACATTCTGGAATCGCGCCTTCGGACCGATGGGCTGGTCTTATTGGGTGCTGATCACGTGCAATTTGGCGATACCATTGACGACGCTTTGGTCGCGCAAGCTGCGCACCAATATTGGATTCATGTTCGCGCTCTCGATCGTTGTGAATACCGGTATGTGGTTTGAGCGCTTCGTCATTGTCGTCACCAGTCTCACGCGTGATTTTCTGCCCTCGTCCTGGGGCACTTACCGGGCGACAAAGTGGGACTACATGACTTACTTCGGAACCGTGGGCCTGTTCCTATTTCTCTTCATGCTTTTTGTACGCTTCTTACCTATGATTCCGATGAATGAGATTCGCATGCTGCTACCGGGCGCGAAAATTAAGCCTAAAGTGGCCGCGGAGGCTGGTGACTGATATGCCTGCTCGCGAAGGAACCTACGGCCTGTTGGCCGAATTCGAAACGCCAGGCGATTTGGTGCGGGCGGCGCAGCAGGCGCATGAGGATGGATGGCGCCGCATGGACTGCTATACGCCGTATCCGGTAGAAGAAGCGGCCGAGGCAATCGGATTTCATCGCAACAAGGTGCCGCTGCTTACGTTGATCGGCGCAGTGCTCGGCGGCGCAGCGATGTTCACGCTGGAAACCTGGATTTCGACGCTGGCTTATCCGCTGAACATCGCAGGTCGTCCGACGTATTCGTGGCCAGCCTTCATGGTGCCCGCCTACGAGTGGACGATTCTATGGGCGGGGTTGTCGGCGGCCTTCGGCATGCTGGCACTGTGCAAGCTTCCATCGCTTTATCACCCGTTGTTCAACGCGCCCAACTTTCGCGACGGCGCGACGACGGACAAATTTTTCCTGTGCCTCGAAGCGCTGGATCCGAAGTTCGAACTTGCGGAGACGAAGGCGTATCTGCAGAGATTCGGACCCAATTCGGTGGTGGAGGTGGAGTACTGATGCGCCTCTGCGGAGAAATGAGATCAGAGATCAGGAATCGGAGATCAGGGATTAGTGGTCAGTGGCCAATGGTCAGAAAGACCGGCCGATGGAACGTGTTGCGCGTCGTCGCGATGGCGGGGCTGGCTTCGCTGGTGCTTGCCGCGGGCTGCCGGCAGGATATGCAGAACCAGCCCAAGATGATTCCGCAGCGGGGAACGGACTTTTTTGCCGATCACCGGGGTGCGCGTCCGCAGGTGCTGGACACGGTGGCGCGCGGGCAGTTGCGCGAGGACAGCTACTTCTACACGGGCGTAGTGCAGGGTCCAAACGGCTACCGGCAGGAGCTGAACGAGATGCCAGCCGAGGTCCCGGTGACGATGGAATTGCTGGAGCGCGGGCAGGAGAGATTCAACATCTACTGCACGCCTTGCCACTCGCGCGTTGGCAACGGACTGGGCGAGATTGTGCAGCGCGGGTTTAAGCCGGCGGCCAATTTGAACGACCAGGTGCGGTTGGCGCAGCCGCTCTCTCATTATTTTTATGTAATGACGCACGGCTATGGCGCAATGCCCGACTACTCGGCGCAACTGCCACCGGTAGATCGATGGGCTGTTGCTGCTTACATTCGTGCATTGCAGCTCAGCCAGGCGGCGACAGCGAAGGATGTGCCGGCGGGCACACAGATCTTGAACCTGAATGATATTGCAGCGGCGGAAGGGCATCCCGATTACGCGAAGCCGTGGGCATTGCCGGCGACTGCGATTCAGGCTTATCCGCCTGTAGCAAGCGAAGGAACGCCAGCGATGGCGCCGGGATATCCGGCGGATCCGAAGATCACGATTCCTGTAACCAAAACGGCCCCCGCGGCCCAGAAGTAAGGACGCAAAGGAATGGCTAACGAATCTCACGCATCGGGACACGGAGCAGGGCACGCCAAAGCGCTCCCTGCAGAGCTCGGCGCTCCCGCGTTCGTAGATGGATGGAGGAACCGCGCGGCGGTGACCGCGGCAATCTTCGCGGTGATCGCCGTGATACTGGGATTTCTCGGCCAGGCGCAGGACGGATTGGGATGGGACCATCTGCTGCGCGCATGGACGATGGGCACGATGATCACATGGGGATTTGCCGTAGGCGGGCTGGCCCTGCTGATGGTGCAGTACTGCTCGGGAGGCAAGTGGGGACTACTGTTGCGACGCCCCCTGGAAGCGATGAGCCGTACATTGCCGCTGATTCTTGTGTATTGGGCCGTGGTTGCCATTTTCATGAAGCGGCTTTACCTGTGGGCGAATCCGCAGATGATCGCCGACCAGGTGAAGCAGGGGCTGATCAGTTCTTCGCAACTGGAGTCGATTGAGCACTGCATCCAATTCAAGAAACCGATGTTGAATCCCGTGTCGTTTACATGGGTGAGCCTGCTCTGTTTCGCCATCTGGGGTTTCTACACGTGGCGGCTGAATTCACTCGCGCTGCAGCGCGACGCGCAGGGCCCAGAGACTACACCTTACTGGATCAAGAAATTTGAGAACATCTGCGGACCGGGGATTGTGGTCTATGCCATTACGATGTCGGCGGCGGCGATCTACTGGGTGATGTCGATGGATGTGACCTGGTTCTCAACCGTGTACGGGCTGCTGTTCCTGGTTGAGCAGGGCTTTCAGGTGCTGGCACTGGCAGTTATCGTTGCGCTGCAATTGTCGAAGGCGGAACCGTTCAAGACGGTTCTTCGCCAGACTGAGCAGCACGATTTGGGCAAACTAACGTTCGCATTTGTGATGCTCAATATCTACCTGACGTTCGGCCAGTTCCTGATTATCTGGTCAGGAAACCTGCCTAACGAGATCAATTGGTACCTGGACCGGATTCGCGGCGGATGGGGCGTGATTATTACGCTCGACTTCATCTTCCACTGGCTGGTTCCGTTCACGATGTTGCTGTCAAGAGACCTGAAGCGCAATAAGAAGCGATTGATCATGGTGTGCCGGATCATGATTTTCGCCGTGGCGCTGAACCAGTTCTGGCTGATTGAGCCGAATTTCAAAGATGCCGCGCGCAACCTGCACTTCAGCTGGGGAATTCTGGAGTACATTGCGGTGCCAGTGGCATTGACGGCATTCTGGTTTGCTTATTTCTGCACACGGCTGAAGACGAGGCCGCTGGTGCAGGTCAACGATCCGCACTTGGCGGAGATTCTGGAGCCCGAACATGCCCACGCATAGCGAACCCAACCCGGGACACGATCCCCGACAAGAGCCGCATATGCACGAGGTGGACGCGTCGCTGGGTTACGAGCGCAGCGATACAAATGTCACCGGGATCATCACGTTTCTTATCGCACTGGGGATTTTTGTCGCGGTGACGGGGATGTTGTGTTACGGAATCGGCAAGGCAATCAACGCCCGCATGAATAAGGAAGACGGTCCGAACAGCAAATGGACCAAGACGGTGGACATTCGCCAACTGGGCAACCTGCCGTCGAACCCGGAGATGCAGAACAAGGTAGCCGAGCTGACGCAGAGCTTCCCCACACCCCGCGTGCAGATTGACAACGGCGACCAGGATATTACGGATCTGCATGCGCGCGAGGATCTGCTGCTGGACCACTACACCTGGATCGACCAATCGAAGGGCACGGTGCGTATTCCCATCGAACGCGCGATGGAACTGATTGCACAGCGCGGGCTGCCGGTGGCACCGGCCGTGCAAACGCAGCCGCTAATGACGGGAGACAGCAAGCCGACAGTGACGATGCCCTTGACCGATGGATTTGCGCGTACGGCATTTGAGCAGGCAGAGGAACAGGAAGCGGCCTTGAAGGAACAGCGAGGGGAGCAATAGACGGAAGCCCTCGTAAGAGCCAAGATTGCCGATAGACAAAGTGCATTGAGCAGGGAACGCCAGGCAAGCAGGGTACGGCGTTCCTGGAATAACCGCAAGGGGAACCACAAAGGGAGCAGGCATCATGCAGTCGCGAAGCACAATCCGGAGAAGCTGGTGGACCGCGGTGGTAGCCACGGCGGGCGCGGCTGTGCTTTGGTTTGGCGCCGCACCGGCGATGGCCCAGATCTCCTCCTATGGCAGCAAGGGTTTGCCGGCGATGACGTCGGCGATGAGTGAAAAAGGCGGGCAAACGGACACAACGCCATTGGTGCTGAAGGACGTGGGCATCGACCAGCACTTGAACGCGCAGTTGCCGCTGAACCTGACGTTCACCGACGATGCAGGTAAACAGGTGACACTGGGCAGCTACTTCGGCAAGATACCGGCGATCCTGGCGCTGGTTTACTATCGCTGCCCCATGCTTTGCTCAGAAGAGCTGGATGGCCTGACGAGCGCGCTGGAGATGGTGCGGTTTGTGCCGGGCAAGGACTTCAACATTATCGTGGTGAGCATCGATCCTACAGAGGGAACGGACCTGGCTGCGGGAAAAAAGCGCGAATATCTGATTCGTTACGGGCACCCGGAGACGGCCGACGGCTGGCACTTCATGACGGGGACGCAGGCGAATATCGATGCGCTGACGAAAGCGGTGGGATTCCGCTACGTGAAGTTGACAGTGCCGGGCAGCAATCTGACGCAGTATGCACATGCCAGCGGGATCCAGATCGTGACTCCGCAGGGAAAAGTCGCCCAGTACTACATGGGGGTTGAGTACTCACCGAAGGATATGCTGCTGGGACTCGATGAGGCGTCGTCGAACCGCATCGGATCGCCGGTGGACAACATTTTGACCTATTGCTATCACTACGATCCGACGACGAATACGCACGACCTGATTATTTCCCGCGTGGTGCAGCTCGGAGGGTTCCTGACGCTCGTGATTCTGGGTGGGTTCATGCTGGTGATGTTTCGCCGTGACTACCATCATGACGACAAGATTGGAACAGGGCTTCACGGGACACCAAAGAAGGTGAACGGATAAAGGAATGGACCATATCAGCCCAGTACTTTGGCAGTTCCTCGACAAGTGGTTAGAACATTTCCAGCTCTTTCCACCCGAGGCTTCGAAGATCGCTCCGGAGAGCGACGCGCTTTATTTTTTCATGGTTCTGGTGAGCCTCGTAGGGCTGACGCTTGTGGTGCTGCTGATTGTGGCCTTTGGAATTCTCTACAACAAGAAGCGCCATCCGCAGGCAGTGCAGATTGAAGGCTCGACGCTGCTGGAAGCGACCTGGACGATCATCCCGCTGGGATTGTTCCTGATCATGTTCGTTTGGGGAGCGCTGCTGTATTTCAGAATTTATACGCCGCCGGCAAACGCCATGAACATTTATGTGGTGGGCAAGCAGTGGATGTGGAAGATCGAGCATCCGGGCGGACAGCATGAGATCGATGCGCTGCATGTGCCCACTGGCCGCGCAATTCAGCTCACGATCATTTCGCAGGATGTGTTTCACAGCTTTTCGATTCCGGCCTTCCGCGTGAAGCGCGAGGCGATTCCGGGGCGCTATACGTCAGTGTGGTTTGAGGCCACGAAGCCGGGCACCTATCATCTTTTCTGCACGCAGTATTGCGGGACCAACCACTCGCAGATGATCGGCGACGTGGTGGTGATGACTCCGGACGACTTTAAGAAGTGGCTTGCGGGCTCGACAAGTGGAAATTCGCTGGCAATGGATGGGGAACGGCTGTTCGCCAGCCTGAGCTGCAACGCGTGTCACAATACTCGGCCGGACGCTCGGGGGCCGAACCTGGTGGGCGTTTATGGCAATCAACTACGGCTTGCCAACGGCGAGACCGTGACAGCCGACGACGCTTATCTGCGGCAGGCGATTCTTGATCCATCGCAGCACGTGACACAGGGATACACGCCGATCATGCCCACGTACCAGGGGCAAATCAGCGAAGAAGGCGTGATTGCCCTGGTGGAATACATCAAGAATCTGAATTCCGATTATCGCATTCAGCAAACTCTCAACACGACGGAACTGCCTCCTGATATTGAAGGCGGAAAAACGGCGCCGGCAGGGCAAGCACCTCCGGCAAAGAAGGAGGTCAAGCAATGAGTGCTGCCACCATCGTGACTCTACCCGATCAGTCGACGGCCAGGATTCCGAAGATGAATTTCCTGTCGAAGGAGAACGGCCTGCTGAGCTGGCTGCTGACCGGCGACCACAAGCGGATTGCGACGCTGTACCTGATCTCAATTACTTTCTTCTTCTTTGTAGGCGGCTCGCTGGCCGGACTTATCCGCCTGGAATTGCTGACTCCGCAGAGCGACTTGATGGCTGCCGACACCTATAACAAGGTGTTCTCGATGCACGGGCTCATCATGGTTTTTCTGTTCCTGGTGCCATCTGTGCCAGCAACGATCGGCAACTTTGTGATTCCCATGATGGTAGGCGCCAAAGACCTGGCCCTGCCGAAGATCAACCTGCTGAGCTGGTACCTGTACATCGTGGCTGGCGGCATGATGCTCTACACGATGGCGGTGGGTGGTGTAGACACGGGCTGGACCTTTACGACGCCGCTTTCGACCCACTACCTGAATACGCACGTGGTTTCAGCAGGACTAGCGGTGTTTGTCGCCGGGTTCAGCTCGATCTTTACGGGATTGAATTTCGTTGTGACCATCCACAAGATGCGCTGCCCCGGCATGACCTGGTTCAGACTGCCGCTGTTTATCTGGTCGAATTACGCAGCAAGCATCCTGATGATTCTGGGCACGCCGGTACTGGCGATCACGCTGGTCCTGGTGGTGCTTGAACGCACGATCCACATCGGCGTCTTCGATCCCGCGCTGGGAGGCGATCCGCTTCTTTTTCAGCATCTGTTCTGGTTTTATTCGCATCCAGCCGTGTACATCATGATTTTGCCGGGCATGGGCGTGATCAGCGAGGTGGTATCGACGTTCAGCCGCAAGCGCGTCTTCGGTTACACGGCAGTGGCGTTCTCTTCAGTTGCTATCGCGGTGTTTGCATTCTTCGTTTGGGCCCATCATATGTTCATCATGGGCATTTCGAACTACGCGGCGCTGGTTTTCTCGCTGCTGACAATGCTGGTTGCTGTGCCTTCGGCCATCAAGATCTTCAACTGGGCGTTCACGCTCTATAAGGGCTCGATCACGTTTGAGACGCCGATGCTCTATGCCATCGGATTCATGGGCCTGTTCACCATCGGTGGAATGACAGGTGTGTTTCTAGGCTCGACCGGCACAGACATTCACCTGACCGAAACCTACTTTGTGGTGGCCCACTTCCATTTTGTGATGGTGGGCGGCATGTTGATGGCGTTCCTTTCGGGGATTCACTTCTGGTGGCCAAAGTGGACGGGCCGGATGTATCCGGAAAAGATTTCGCAGCTTGCCGCGCTTACGACGTTTATCGGGTTCAACCTTACATTCTTCCCGCAGTTCATTCTGGGCACGCTGGGCATGCCGCGGCGTTATGCGGCCTATCCGCCTGAGTTCCAGGTGCTGAATGTGTTTTCGACAGCGGGCGCGACGGTTCTGGGCGTCGGCTACCTGCTGCCGATTCTCTACCTGACGTGGTCACTAAAGTACGGCGCCATCGCAGGTGACAATCCATGGCAGGCCACTGGCCTGGAATGGCAGACGCAGTCGCCGCCGCTGACCGAGAACTTCGTGGTAACGCCCATCATGGATCACGAAGCGTACGACTACGCATGGCTGGAGCAGCAGCAACAGAAAGAGGTGGCGAGTGTCGGATAGCACCGCAATTGCCAACGGCACGGCGGCGGAAAAGCATCACGAGCATCCGCCGTACCAGCGCCATCACTTTGAGAGCGTCGATCAGCAGTTTGACGCGACCAACTTCGCCATGTGGCTCTTTCTGTTGACCGAAATCATGTTCTTTGGCGGGTTGTTCATGGCCTACCTGCTGATGCGGAACTGGTATTACCCGGCGTTTGTGGAGGCTTCGCACCAGTTAAGCATTTTTTGGGGAACTGCGAATACGACGGTCCTTATTATCTCGAGCTTCACGATGGCCATGAGCGTTTGGTCGGCGCAGATGCGCCGCAAAGGGCTGTTGTTGGTTTTCCTGGGGCTGACCTTTGTGCTCGGCCTCGGCTTTCTCGGCATCAAGGGCATTGAGTGGCATGAGAAATGGGTGAAGCACCACGTGCCCGGCATTCACAATTTCAGCGATGCATCATTTCTCAATCCGGCATCAGATCCGGAGGTTTACAAGGAGTATCACGACAAGCCGTTATCGCCCGCGATGGCGTCGAAGACGGAGATGTATTTCTTTCTTTATTTCGCCATGACCGGAATGCACGCGCTGCACATGGTGATCGGCATCGGCCTGCTGATTTACATCTTCATCCGCGCGAAAACCGGCGCCTATACAAACGGGCACTATACATTCGTTGAGAACTTTGGGCTTTACTGGCACTTTGTGGATATCATCTGGATTTTCCTCTATCCATTGCTTTATTTGATAAGCAGATATTGAGATACAGGGACGAGAGGGCAGGGCCTGGGCCAGGAATTGAGGTTTATCGGCATGAGCGAACATAGCGAACACAACGAAAACAATACGGAAGGCGAGTACCACGAGCAGCATCACGTCGTCAGCCCCGCGCTCTATGCGATGATTTTGCTTGCACTGCTGTGCGCGACAGCGCTCACCTGCGGAATGTCGTATATCGACCTGGGCGAGTGGCACATCACGCAGGGTGTCACGCTGTTCTGGAACCCGGTTGTGGCGTTGGCCATTGCGTGCACCAAGATGAGCCTTGTGGTGCTGTTCTTTATGCACATTAAATACAGCCGCAGGTTGACCAAGCTCACCGTACTGTCGGGGCTGTTCATCTTTCTAACGCTGATCGGGATGACGCTGACGGACTACATGAGCCGCGCGTGGGGGCGGTGGTAGAAGAGCAGCTCTTAGCCGTTAGCTACCAGCTTCCAGCTCAAAAAAGGCCGCTCAAGGGCGGCCTTTGTGCTTTTTCGGAGAGAATCTCCGTCTGTTGCATCCGTAATCTTTCCTGACGGTGGATTTTTGTTCTGTTGTCCCCTCGCTCGTCTCCTATGCATCCGGCCGTCACAGCGTTGGCTTCGGCGGCTTGACCACGGTCCACGCATTCGCGCCTGTTACCTTCACCGGACGCCGGAAGATTTTGCCGTCCTGCGCGACGTATAGCCAGTTTTGATCGCCGACCCGGGAGAAAGTGATAGCCGTCAGCGGTCCTCCGCCGGGAATCGGCGGGTTGAGAATCTCAACAATGCGCCCGTTCTGCATGGCGACCTGGATGCCAAGCGGTGTGGCGAAGTAGACCATGCCGTTGGTATCTTCC
>Ga0335073_10008277_pt1 | contig 14593 bp, 22 predicted proteins | sample Lox_Sample_22_FD_207093 | JGI IMG/M metagenome (GOLD analysis project Ga0335073, IMG submission 207093) | Soil microbial communities from Loxahatchee National Wildlife Refuge, Florida, United States - Lox_Sample_2.2 | ecosystem: Environmental > Terrestrial > Soil > Wetlands | place: USA... | reverse complement strand
TTAGGAGCTCGCAGAGGGGGCTTGCAAGGCGCAGAGGGATGTTGATCGGTTGGAGGCCCCGGGCAGAGTCGAACTGCCGACCAACGGTTTAGGAAACCGCTGCTCTATCCATCTGAGCTACGGGGCCACTTTTATAATCAATCACTTACAAATGTTACCATCGTGATCTTTAGAACATTTAGAACATTTCGCTATACTTGTGTCAGGAACGGGGGTCTGACATGGCACAAAGCGGAACGCTCTATCTGCTCGATGGGACATGGTTCCTGAAGTATAGAACACTAGACTCGGGGAAACGAGTTCATAAGACGGAGAAGCTCTGTTCGGAAAATGGCAATGAGCATCACACGCTCTGCGCCGAGCGGGGTGAGCATCGTGCTCGGAAACATCCGACGAAGAAGACGAGATTCGGCAACCCTGTTGTCATCCCTCCGAAGAATCTCAATGCCGTCCGTCACAAGTTCATGGAACCGATCAATGCCCAACAGCAACCTCAGCGGTCACTCACCCAAAGGCCCGCTGCAATGCGTATCGTTGACTTCTGGCAGCAGTTCTACGTCCCATACTGCGAAGAGATTCTCAATCTGACTGGTAGACCTCGCAGGACGAAGAGCACAATGCGGGGCTACAAACAGGTTTGGAACGAAGAGAAAACGGGTCTAAAAACCCATTTCGGTGACATGATGTTGCACGAGTACACATCTGCACAAGGGATTGAATTCCTTGATTCGCTCACAGGCAACAAGGTCAAGACCACTCTGCTACACATCAAGTCGGTTGCCTCAGCTATGTTCGACTACGCCAAGAGGAAACAGTACATAGCCTCGAATCCTTGGAAAGACGTTCCGATACCCGACGATGCAATCGATTCGAACGAGACGAAGCACTACACGCTGGAAGAGTCTGAGAACCTTGTCTCCGCTTTGGTAGACCATGTTGATGCTCAACTGTTCCTCGCCCTTTGTTGCTTTCTTGGTCTCCGTCCATCAGAAGCGATTGCCGTGCTCTGGGAAGACTTCGGTAAGGAAACGGTGCATATCCGCCGTTCGTGCGTCAATGGAGTTGTTGGCCCTCTAAAGACGCGGAAGCAGGTCAGAACCTCTGAGTCTGAGGAAACCGGAAGAGACCTTCCGATAGCTGGTCTAGATGCTGTCCGCATCCCGCTCGATGTCTGGCGTGAGAAATGTGGCAATCCAACTGAGGGCTGGGTCTTCAGGAAGATTCGCAAGATTGGCGATGACATCCCGGCTGACTTACACAACCTCATCAACCGTGTCATCAAGCCTCACATTAAGGGGCATGAAAAGTGCTCAGTCTGTGACATCGTTCCTAAGAAGGCGAAGGTTGAATGGAAAGGTATTTACAGTGCTCGCCGTGGATTCGCAACGGCTGTCATTGGGCTGACCAATGGCAACTTTGCTGCTGCTCAAGAACTACTCGGTCATGCGAGCATGGAGACGACCGTCCGGCACTATAAGAAGATTACCGAGACAGCCAAGAAACAGGGCATGAATGCTCTTCAGGCAGCATTGACGCCAAAGGCATTGAATGCGGGTGAGGGGCAGTAGATGCAGATGGGGCAATCTTCATGGGTGTCGGGGGCTTTGCGATTACGCACATCAAAACGTGACCTTTCTCACTGACGGGATGCACTGACTCGTGCAGCATTAAGCCGCTCTCTATTTCTCCATAGGAAAGACCGACATGAAACAAATTGTAGTTTTACTGGCGTTGCTGCTCGCGGTTCCTGCCGTTGCTGAGAGACAACGAATCCAAGTTGATTCTTCCGAGCAGACCGCAGGGTTTGGCTTTGGAAATCGTGCCCAAGTATCTACTCACGTGATCTTGGCGGACGGTTCGCGTGTCGCACTATGGTGCCAATTATCGATGAGATTTTGTGTTGTCCTTAAACATCAATATTACGACGCGGACGTTGAACTTGACAAAGGCGTTATCTGGATTTATACCCAGCGTAGCAGCCAATGGGCTTCTCAGGCCCCGTTCGATGAAGGACAAGGAAAGTTGCACAAAGTCAAGTATCGGGTTTCGGGAAGCTGGTAGTGTTGATGGGTGGAAAAATTCACTGAGCACCATCAGAATCTCCGATGTTCCTTCTTTACAAAATCACGAAAACGCCGCCAACCTGCCGATTTGACTTGTTGCGAACGACTAACTTGTTCGGCTGTAATGTTGGATTAGTTGCTCGCTATTTAAGAAGAATAATCCCATCTGATGCAAATCAACCTTATGGATGGCATTTCAGAGTTAGCGATGCTCTGCGAGAACTCGAACCCACCGCCGATGCATTTGTTATTGAACTGAAGCCAAACGAAGATGGTAATGCAAGTCGGTATGAAGTCTTAGAGGTAGCAGGCTATTCCGCCAACAACTGGACTCCCGCAATGATGAAGTTGCGAGCCTTACTAGTGGATGAGAACACTGCTGAATATCCACGGGAAGCTTTTGTCCTAAATCGGAGCAACGAACTGGACGAGGTAATCACTTTCTTACACTTTAGAGGCAGTATCAAGGACGGCTCGCCCAGTGACAAGTGGCTACCGCCGGGTCAAAGTTCAACTAATTCAACGCTACTATTCCCTGACGCTTTGAGCTACTTTCGCAGCCTGCCAAGAGGCACTTGAATAACCTTTGCGAGTTCCATGCCCTTGCCCAAGGACGGTTGTGGCTAGGCTCGCACAGCATCTCTCGACGACGAACTAGGCCAGCGCTGACCATGCGAATTTTTGAGAGACGCTAGAGCGACGGTTCAAGGAACCGCATGTCGCTTCTAAGTAATTGATAATACGTGCGTTGGGATGTGCTTAGAACATGCCTTAGAACATCTGGCAGGGGCTTTGTTTACCATGAAATAAACCTCATTAAACCCTTGTTAACTACACAATAAACGGCTCTTTTTGACGCGTAGAGGGAGACCTCCCATCCGTGGGCTGATTCTAACGAGTACAACGCTTTGAAGCTCGACCGGCGATCCGGGGAGAGCAGGTCGCAGGTTCGGAAAGGGGTACGCATGCTCTCGAACGGGTCCCCTAAAATGAGCCTCCAGAAGCATGCTTTCCAACCGGCACCCGGCAGGGAGTCCGCCATCCCCGTGACGATGTAGAGAGCGAGGCCCGGCTGAAACTCCCAGCCACTTGCTAGGGTCATTCCGGGACCTGTACCTTGATCCCTTTGTGGGTCCCCTTTTCTCAGATTTCTAGCATTCTATCTTGTACACGGGTCCCATTTACGGGTCCCATATCTCGGCTTTATATGAGTTACACTCGTTCTGTAGGTTCCATGGCCCGGACCCTGACTTGTGTATTAAATAGAATTTACTCTTGACAAGGTAATGTAACTATGATCTTGACAAACTAACTCTCCTGTGGTAAGATTAATAAAGTGGCTTTTCGCAGTCTTGTAAGACATGAGTCCCGTGCCCCATCGAGCGGGTTAGCGAGATTTCCGTGAAGTTACAATCGGGGGTCAGTCGCGAACGGCAGTGGTAAATCCGGGAGAACTCCTCAGCAGCACCAATCCAAAAACAACCTAACCGTCATTGACGGACGCATCCATTCGAGCGCCTGAGAACCGTTCAGCACAATTTCTGTTTCGGTCTTTCCACGTCGTTTCTCAGGCAACGTGGGATGCGTACCCCGCTCGATGACCTCATAGTCTCGTGCGGGTTTTTTTGTTGTTTGGGGAGTCGGAAAGGGAAAGTGGAATTGTTAACCGCGAATGATGTAGCGCAATTGCTCAAGGTCAAAGTTGGCGTTATCCGAGAACTCTCTCGAAGTCGCACGCAGCGCAACAGCGCACATCCGTTGCCAGTGGTCAAGTTCAGCAAGAAGTGTACGCGGTACATTCGTGCCGACATCGAGCGATGGATAAGCGAAGTCGCTCAGTCATCGCAGGCAGCTAATGAAAGGGAATGAAGAAATGAACGAAGCGAAAGCAGTACAAGCAACAACCCGTCTCACGCCGACGCAACAACAAGCCGTTGAGAAGATCAAGGCTTTACAGAGCGTCACCCGTGCGACCGGAATGAAAACGACAAGGTCAATCAATGATGTTCTGAACCAGTTGGACACAAATGACCTAGCGGCTGTTGCCGCCGTTGTTTTCCCTCAGCAGTAGACCAGAAAGAGGAATGGACGAATGAACAACAGATGTTTTGAGCACAACCACATGACAATGCGACAGTATGGCTTGTGGAATCGTGTCCGTGGCTTACAACGTAAGTGGGGGTTCGTGTACTTTGATGGAGATGACATCGCTACCGGATTCCGATCCACGAGCCGGGACGCCGTCTTTGATGACTGCAATACTTTACTGAAACTCGGTTTCTTTGAGTTGAAATCGCCACGCAAACGTAAGAAAGATGGCACATACGAGTCTCGTAAAATAACCGCCATCACGCACAGAGAGTGGGTCTCGAAATACCCCAATAAGTGCTTGAAATTAGAGCCTACCCAGTCGCCTATAGCAACTGGTGAAAAACCTATCCAGTCGCCTATAGCGATTGACCAGTCGCCTAATGCGATTGACCAGTCGCCTATAGCGACCAGCCAGTCGCTCCAGAGCGACAAAGACTTATTCAGGGCAGGCTTACTCAATGCAGATGAGAAAAGAGCAGACCTAGTACCAGACCCCCCTCTTTTTTGTGAGACATCGCAAGTGCACGAAAGTGCGAGCAAGTGTTGCGCTGACGTGGAGAGTGTAAACAATACAATGTTTCCGCCCGAACCTGAAACACTTACGCCACGGCAGACACTGGAGCGGGAACTTGCACGAGCACAGAAGACTCTCGGCAATTGGCAGAAGAACGATAAACCGGAGTTTCAAGAGTACATACAGAAAAGCCGGGAAAAAGTCGCAGACCTTGAGCAGCAACTCTTAGCACTGGAGTTAAATTCGTCCGCTAACACGGGCAGTCAGGCGGACTATGCCCAATGACATCGCCCCGAACACTCGCCGTGTTGCATTCCTAGCCGAAGTCGGCACTCGCCTTGATGCTTTTGAACTATCTCTCGTTGCGAGTGGCGTGCCCGACGCCCCTGCCCGCCGTGAGCGTGTCGCATATCAATTCAAAGCACTCAGCGCAGCAATGGACGACTTCGAACTGGAAGGCTCGCTCCCACTGCTCGAATCGCTGATGCTCTCAGCGCGTACGGATGCTGAGGTCGCGCATCTCACCGCTGTCTGGGGTATACGAAGCAGCCGCATCGAAGACCTGTACCAGAAGTACGACGCCGTTGTCTGGGATTCGATCTGGCGCACGTTAAGAGACCCCAACACGACACTATTGCCTTTCTACAAAGACGAAGTCGCCAGAGACCTTCACGGTGTGTGTTGGCTCAAGATCGTCGAGAAAATCGGGAAGTACCGCGACAGCGGAAAACTCTCCGGCTGGATTTGGCAGGTCTGCGAGAACGTCGTACTCGATTGGAAGCGCTCATCAGCACGACGCTGGTCATCAATGCCGGAGGAGCAACTCTCCAATGTCCGTGAAGGGTCTCGGCCAAGACGAGTGTCTCGGCTACTGACGTTTCCAAACCGAGGGCTACGATTCCGGAAAGCTGCCTTGTGTCCGGAGTGTGGCGACGAAACTCCAAAGCGCATTATACGGAGTACAAAAAGCACACTTACTCTATCGTGCGGTCACAGCCGCCCAAAAGGTCTATGAAAATAATTGTTCAGGGGTGTCGTTTCGCGACGTTTATATGTTTATAGAACATAGGGAGGGACGGAATGTTGATTCTAATTAGTATTCTGGTCTTGGCAATGATCGGGAACGCCTTGTTACAGTTCAGTGTTATCGGCAGTCTTGCCAGTCTTGTGACATCCCAAGGCGTCCTATTGGATGAGATACAGCACCAGAGTCGAATTACCCGTCGTGCGCTCGTTCAGTTACTCAACCCGCCAGAGCAGACCGTCGAAGAGCGGGCGCTTGACGCAATCGTCAATAGCCCTGCGTTTGCGGGAAGCGGTCGATGACGTGAGTTAGCGGTTTCAACAGTATACGGATGCTGGACGGAGTCCGTCCCGGATGTTTTTCCAGCCACGAAAGACGGGGCATACCGGATGATGCTTAGGTTGGCCTTCTCCGGCACTGGTTCGAACTCGATGACCCCTTTACTGAGGAGGGAAACCGCAGCCTGAACGCTCTCGAAGAGCGGGCGATTGAAGTTCTGAAGCAATGCAAGGAATTGACCGGGGAGCTACTAGCGTCGGCGACGATCCGGTCAACAGGGGCGGTCTCATCAGCCAACCGCCCCGTTTTAGTTTTCTGGGAGGAGTAATGAAACGAGAACCAGCCAATCGCGGCAATCCGGGACGGTACATCGGCAACAATTACGAGCAGACCGCACGTCTTAGTCGATCCCCAGATACGTCACGCGGCGCTCTCGAATCATGGAGACGGCAAAGGGCGAAGTTCTATTGCCCGAATCATCCCGAGACGCTTCAGACGGTCGTAGATGTGGCACATATCAAGCGACAGCCAACCGCAGCACACTATGACGTGACCTTGGAATGCGGCTGTCGAAGAGTCGTAACGATCAATTTGAAGCCGACACCAGTGGCGTACGTCGTTCCGGTAATGGGCACTGGTGAAACGGAGGTAGCGTGATGCGTCTAGTTTGTTTCGAATGTGACCCGGTCGAAGTGATTCACACGACCGGGGAGGTTATCACGTTGGACGACGGCAGCGAGATCGTTACCGAACAGCCGAGCGTCTTCACGATGCCACGCAAGTTGCGCGAAGTCGTTGCGCGAGACGGAAACGAAATGCTGCTCGAATGCGGGCACACAAGATTCATGACGCTGCGCTTCAGCGGGGAGGAGTATGAGTAAGCTCTATTTTGAAAACAACAACGTCGCTGCACTCGATTTACAGGGCGAAGAGCCGACACGAGCACTTATTCAGCACGCAATCGAAGCTGTGTCTGGAAGAGTCGGGACTTGGTATTTGAAGTTATTCATCAGTCCTGAAATCGCCCGAAGGCATTCGCAGATGCTTCACGAGTTGGAATTCGTACCGCATGGTATGACAACTGCGAATGCGGAGATAACGCTGATTCTGAGGCGGGACTTCAAGAAGAGCGGCGACGGCATTCCGACAGGGATGCTCGCCAGTGGCGGAATTACGTATCTACGGAGGGGTGATGCTCAGGGATGAAGTCGAAGTCAACGATTACCATCTTGCAGCCTTGATGCAGTATCTCGGTTACGCGTGCCTCTCTTGCAAAACCTCAGGCACTGAGACCATTTGGGTCTTTCGAATTCCGGAACTTGACATTCAGATTGTGAAAGACGAGTTCGCCAGCACGGAGACGACAATCCTGCTTCGCGGATTCATAAAGGCATTGGCTGAGGTCGCATCGTTCCGGAACTTCGCTCGGAGGTCTCTGGATGGTCAATGGCGTAGTTCTAGATACAGTGAACCGACAGTGAGGAGAACATGAGTAGAAAACCATCACCCAAGAGTCAGTGGAAGCAAGCTCTTGAACTACTGCGACAGGCGGTCACCGACGCCGGTACGACCCCTAGTCGCGTTCGAGGGTTGACCGTCCTATGTGAACATCACTTGCTTCTCTGGCAGGAACAACAGCGACGTAAGGCAGAGAAAAGAACCGCAGCTATCGCGACAACAGAGCAGGCACCAGTACAACCCAAGCCGACGTTAGAACAATTGTTAGCGCTGGCTCGGGCAAGAACCAATAAAGGGGGAAATGATGAGCAACCAACCAACTGAAGTTCAACTGAGCGCAGTAGAGATACTCGCCCAGAGGCAGGCACTTTTGGAGAAGATTAAAACGATTTCGACAAGTATCGACGATCTCAAGAAGACCGCTGAAGAAAACGGAGGCCAACCGATAGATGAGGCGCTGCTCGCCAGTCTAGAAGCAGAGCGACAAGAGGCTCGGTCCCAGCATATTGACCTACTCGTTTATGGCATCAACAAAATGCCGACAGACCAATCGTTGGTCGCTCTGGGGCTTAAAGGAGCAGCATGAGCAACATCAGGATGAATCAGCCCTCGCGCTTTGGGGCGCTGGTAGGCAGGCGCTATAACGCTGGAAAATTACAGATAATTTCCTATGTAGGTAAAGATCAAACCAGCGGTGACGCGATCTTCGACATCATGTGCCATCAGTGCGGAAAAACTGAACAGGTTGGTCTGAGTCAGTTGCAGAGCGGGACTTACCGTTGTTCGACATGTCATCCGCAATTCACGCCGATGACGGCTCGCCAAGAGTTGGAAGCAGATCGACGGAAGGCAGTCGCTGAAGCCCAACAGAAGCGAGTTGAGGCCGAGCAACAGGCCGTACAACAGGCCGAGAAACAACGGCAGCAGCGAAACGCGGAGATTCGTCAGCGTCAGCAAGCGTTGGTGAATGAAGTGTTCGGAACGCCACAGCCTGAACCGCCGAAGGAATCGGAGCCGGGATACAGCGCGACAAGAACCTTCCGGGGAGAATGGAGGTAATTTATGACATCAGTGAGATCGCAGATGCGTCTAAAACAGCATCGTGAGGAGTTCGAAGCACAGCAACGAGAGGAAGCCGAGAGGAAACTTCGCCCGTTAAGAGAGGCTGAACAGTCTTTCAAAGAAACAGCAGACACATTGGCACAACGAGAGAGAGAACTCGCCGCGATGGAAGCATCGTTCGAGCAGCCGTCTGAAGCTCTGAAGAGCCGTTGTACCGTGTACCGACCTGACCCTAATGATTCATCGACGCCAGAGCAGGTCACCGTCGCCATTGGAAATGCGTTCGACGGATTCAGGCTTGACCTTGCAAACAAGGGAATCGAGTTACAACCGTCAGGCATCGAGAAGGTCAACCGTGTTGCGCGTGTCAATCGCAGCGTGCTTGACCTCCGCTCCACGAAAACATGGCTCGGAATCTTCGAGTACGCCGATGAACTCGGATTATTTAACCGTACCGATGTGATCCGCCAAGAAAAGCACATTGAGCCGACGCCTGAACCAGAACCTCAGCGACCGTTCAATGAGGTCATCGAGACAACCCCGACGAACGACGCTAATCGAGAGATGCTTCACAAACTTGTCGAGCAAGCTGCTTTCGAACAAGTGTACTGGGGAATTTTCAATGAGTGGCTCGACAGTATCGAGAAGCACTGGCGCGTGAGGCTCAATGAAAAGCAGCAACTCGCAGCCGTGAAGTGGATGCAGCAGCACAACAAGAGTTTCACTTACGGGAAGCACTATGACGAATGCCGCGTGGCATTGTCCGATGCAAAGGTCTTCCCCGACCTCTACACGGACGATGATCTGCTCTGCAAGCGCATCGAGCATTCACGTTTGACGGACAGCTACTCTGCACGTCAGGAATTCCGAAACGAATCGCACCGGATTCACCAGTACTAATCGTCAAGACAGTTTGATTGTGAGCGCATTCGCCCATTGCGCTCCACCGAGCGGGGTCACGGTCTCCTCCGTACTCCGCTCCTCGTTTTGTCAGGAAGGAAGGATCACAACATGGAAATACCGATCAAACGAACGTGGGCTGGCGGTCCACTAAGGCAATTCTCAGACAAGCCATTTAAAGGCAGTATCCCAGTCGTCGGCGGATACGCAGGAGCCTACGTCTGCGATGTCCACGATCACATTACCCCGCTCGACGGTGAAGAAGGTGGGGTCAGACGCCATGATGGACGCTGGCTTTGCGCTCCATGTGGCGAAAGACATGAGGCTGAGAAGGCTCGGGAGGAACGTAGGAAGGCACGGTTACTCCGCAAAACCTCTGAAAATCAGCCAAATTCGCATGTTTTCGGACAAGATTCGAGAGTTCAGGTCTCTGGCTGATGCCTTAGACCTTTTCCCTCAAGTGAGGAGTTAGCAGTTTCTAATCGATACAAAAGGAATTTCAACTATGGAACCAACGAACAACCCAATTCAGCAAGACATCAATGAGATGACTGATTCCGGTACGCTCGCGCCTACCGTAATGCAGCAAGGCACGGGTAACCCTCCGTTGCAGAGTGCCCAGAACACTCCTGCTCCTCAACCTAACAATCCTCCATTGCAGAGTGCACAAAGCGGGCCGAATCCGATGCCGAATGTGCCGAACACTCCGCGCCAACCGCAGAACATGCCACAGCCACAGCCTCAGCAGCCCAGCCTTCGCGACCGTGTATTCGACGCAATCCTTAAAGCCGGGGCAGGTACGCCCGTTCAAGGTCCAGACGGCAAACCTCTACCTATGACACGCGGCATCATGGGAAAAGCCATTATTGCAAATGCGCTCGCCGGAATGATGGCAGGTTATGGTTCATCCCAGTATGTCAATGGCAAGTTCGGACCCGTGAAGGTCAACGATCCTGCCAAAGCATTCGCGGCAGGCGCACAAGCAGCTACGCAGCAGCAACAGCAGCGTCAGCAACAGGTCGATGATGCACAAGCACGTGCGTACAACACGCTGAAGCGCAATCTTGATCTTCATGCGACGATGATGAACGCGCAGAAGCTGGATTACGATCAGCAACAGCAACTGTTGAAGGACACTCAGCCTCTGCTGGATGGTCTCGAAGCTTTCGATAGTGCGAACACTGACCCGAACACTCCAAAAATGATTCTTGATCGTGGGTTGACTGCTGATGAACTCTTGCAGAAATATCACTTACTCAAGAACAATGCGATCCTTGACGGATGGCGGCCAGCGATGGACTCGTCCGGTCAGCAGATCATGCACGACGGCGTTCCGCAGTACGAGCCGACCTTCACGGCTCTGAACAACCAAGCCATTCTTCATTGGAATGACGCTCTGCGAGACAGTCTGTCTCCCAACAACCCTATCGTTGCTCGTATCCCGACCAATGCGCCGATTCAGGCCAAGGCAATTCTCGGCATGGTGCAGAACAACATGAACTATCAAATCGCTCAGGGTGCGCTCGATAAGTGGGCGCAGCAGAGCGACACGGTCAACGGCACGACCGGGACTCAGGCGAAGATTGATGATCTCATGAAGAACAGTCCGATCATCCGACGTGCGATTCCTAAGATTAATAAGTACATCGGCGAAGACCCTGACGTGATGCTCGCTGGTCTACGCAAAGAGCAAGACTCCAGCGCACAAGCCGCTGCTGGTGTCCTTGCATCCGCTCTCGGCATCGATGAAGACAAATGGAAGCAGAAGCGTGAGGCCGATCAAAAGAAAGTAGCAGCAGATCAGGCTGTCGCCACAAAGATGGCGGAAGACAGCGCAATGCGTCAGACGCCAGAGGGACAGTTGAAACTCCGAAAGATGCAACTGGAGAATCAGCAACTCGCTCAGTCTGTCGCACAGGCAGATGCCCAGACGAAAGGCATCAATGTTCCTAAGAACTTTGTCGCCAATCCGAAGTCGAATGAGATGGACGCAGGCGAACTGCAAAAAGACCTACTCGCGAAGGGTGTTGACGTTCCGTCGAACTTCTCAGCACTGTACGCAATCGCTCACAACGCAGCGGACCTTTCGACATTGCCAACGACTCCCCGCAAGGGCGTGAATGTCATGCCACGCGATCAGGCGCTGAGTTACATCCGAACCTTCATCAATCCCCAGTATCAAGAGGGCGATTTCAGTGCGGCGAAGAAACTCTCTGGAGAACTCGCCTCTACTCGGACGGGTACGGCTGGCGGAACTCTTCTGTCTGCTGGCACTGCTGCAAATCACTTGAACCTGTTAGAGCAGGCGGGTGAAGCTCTGCACAACGGTGATGTGCAAGCTATCAACAGACTCGCGAATGTCTTAAACGTCGCTATCGGTAAGTCTCCGGCTGTGACGTTCCAAGCAATTGCCGAGCAGGTCAACTCCGAAGTCGCGAAGGTCGTTGCTGGCGGACAGCCGAACGAACCTGAATTGAAAGCTAATCGGGAAATCCTCAACAACAATCAATCACCCGAGCAGATTCGCAATGTCATCCGGAGCTACGTCGGCCTGATGAATGGTCGTATCGGTGAGATTGATGATCGTTCGATGCAGTATTTCGGACGACACGTCAAAGGCATCAGCCCGACGACCGTGCAAGTGTTCAATAAGTACGGCTTCACCGCACCCGGTCAACCAACTGGGGCAACGGGTCAGGTCAAAGGTTCTGATGGAAACCTGTATTGGACAGACGGTAAGAACAACCTTGGGAAGGTGCAATAATGTCAGACCAAACACCAGTCACGCTCGATATGAGCACATTCACTCCATTGGAAAAAGTCGGCCAGCCTGTGCAACCTACTTCATCGCAGGCTGCCCAACCTGCTGGTGGTGTGCAACTCGACATGTCTACATTCAAACCACTTACTGAGTTAGGGGGTGCACCGTCAGCAACAACACCCGAGACTTCTTTTGGTGAGAACGTAGCACAGGGTGTCGGCACGGCTGCTGCTACTACGCTGTCCGGTCTTGGTCAGATCGGTAGTCACATTCCGGGTACTCAGTACCTTGCTGAAAAGGTCGGTGACATTCTCGGATTGCCAAAACTGGCACCGAACACCAATCCTTATGAAACTGTTCAGCACTCGACTGCTGCAAACGCAGCCGCTGCTAATCAGACGACAGGCGGTAAGATCGGCACAGGTGCGGAGAGCATCGCTGAGTTTTTCCTTGGTGATGAAGCGTTGAAGGGTCTCTCCGTCGCAGAACGACTCGGATTAGGCGCAAAGGTCGCAAAACTGGCGGAGTCCAATCCAATCGTTGCGAAGATTATCGGGCACGGTCTCACGGCTGCTCGTGGAGGGGCTGTCGCCACAGGTCAGGAACTCGCACACGGGGCGACTCCTACTCAGGCCTTGGAAGCAGGCGCAACAGCAGCGGGTCTCGGTACTGCTGTCGGTACGGCTGTCGAAGGTGCAGGTCCGGCGAAGAACGCTATTAAGCAAGCGTACAAATCGGTACTCGATACAAAGAGCATTCAGCCTGTGCTTCAGCAAGGCATCAGGGACACGTTAGCAAAAGTCGCTGAAGACAATGGCGTCGTAAAGTCTATCACTCCGTCAATTCGTGATGTTGCGAAAGAAACTGCCGATGCAGTCTATGCCAAAAGCAAATCCCAGTATCAGATTTTGGACGATGCAACAGGCGGACGTGTTCAAAGGTTCAAGGACAGGTTGGACAACATCCGGCAGAGTCTCAACGATCTGACTGGCACTGAGGAAGACCTTGCGAAGGAAGCGTCACTGCTAAAAGCGCAGAAGGAAACCGAAGACGCAATGCAGGAAGCGTTCAAGGATGCGAAGGCGAACGGCGTTGACCCGAAGTTGGTTGATGAAGCCAATGCAAACTTCAAAAAGTCGCAGGCTCTTTATGATCTAGACAAGCATCTCAAGATGTCGGCATCGGGGATGCGTCCGGATGTGGGCACCAATGCAGCGAAGAATGCTGAAGCCGTTGACCCGAGCAAGATGTTTGCTCGCATGAACAGGTTGTATGACAGCGGGCGATTACAAGAAGCGGTCGGCGAGCAGAATGCAGAGAGCCTTTTGGATCATGCGAACAACGCATACATCCAGCAGCAGAAGATTCTCGATAATCAAGCGATTGCTAAGACGGTCGGCAAGCACGCTCTTCGTGCTGCCGAGTTAGGCACGGCAGGCGCTCTTGGTGCTCATTACATCGGGCATTTGTTTTAGGAAGGCAATAGGAAGGAAATCAACAAAACCCCCAACCGTTCTGTCAACTGCTGGAGGTTCAGTTTATGCAGTAGCTATGTACCACACTACTACAACGGTCTCATCTTCAGTACAGAAGATGAAGATCGCGATAGTTTTGCGCTTCACAATTCTCCTTTCTCCGAGATGGAGTCCTTAGGTCGGCAAACCTAAGGCTCCTACCTGCTCTCGGCGCAGAAGTCTTCTGCGTCTCCTCCGGTGCGCGTCGAAAACAGCAGTTAAAACAGACCCGAAGAAAGGAACCACAAAGATAGTACAACTCATTGAACGGCACAGGAATGTACGTCAGTAACGGTAGTGCTTACAGGTCTGCGAGTGCTCTGCGGCACTGGCACGAAAGGCAGGCGATTGACAAGGCTGCAAACACGATCACGGCATCGACCGGACTGAACAGAAACACGACAACGGACGCAATCAAGCTCAGACCCATGAAGACCCGTGGGCGAACGAAGATGGCAAGGAAAACGAGAGCAAAAAAGCCAGCAGCGATGAAGCACAAAATCGAAAAGGCGGAAAGAAACGACGCTATCATGTGACCTCCATGAACCGAGTGAAGGAAGAACCTGTCCCTCACTCGGGTATCGTGAAATATTCGATCATCTTCAAAACGACGAAGACCGAGACCAAGAACACAACCCAGCGCACGGCGATTTGAGCAACAGCGAAGATCATCAGACATTGTCTCCTGTAACCGAAGTGATTACAATCAATCTTAGGTAATGTCATGGTAATCGGTTGCTTGACATGTAGTTTCTACTGGTTACAATCGACGCATGGCAAAGAAGGCCGAAAAGCAGGAAGAGTCAGGCTCCGTGGGTGTCAGCGTTCGGCTCCCAGTGGCTCTTCTGGCGGACATTGACCGACTCGCAGAGCAGGAACGGCGCACCCGTGGGAACATGGTCAGGATACTGCTGGAAGACGCGTTGA
>Ga0335073_10008275_pt1 | contig 14594 bp, 12 predicted proteins | sample Lox_Sample_22_FD_207093 | JGI IMG/M metagenome (GOLD analysis project Ga0335073, IMG submission 207093) | Soil microbial communities from Loxahatchee National Wildlife Refuge, Florida, United States - Lox_Sample_2.2 | ecosystem: Environmental > Terrestrial > Soil > Wetlands | place: USA... | reverse complement strand
TCCCGGCTGTCCTGCGTATCCCGGCTGCGCCGCGTATCCCGGCTGCGCCGCGTACCCCTGCTCTGCCCCGTACCCCGGCTGTGCCGCGTACCCCTGCTGCGGGGGATAGCCTTGCCAGCCGCCCTGCCCCATCGTCGCTGTCGGCTGGTACGGCGGCGTCGCCGGGGAAGGCGGCACCTCCGTCCGTGCCTGCGGCATCGCCTGAGGCTGCTGCGTCGGCTGGAATTGCGGTGTCGCCTGGTACCTCGGCGGCGCCTGGTTGGGCGGTGCCGAAGTGGGCGGCAGATGCCCGGCCAGGTCCGCGGACACCGCGGCGGGCAGCCATGCCTGAGGAATCTGCAGCGTATGCCCGGCGGCTTGCGCGCGGCACTCGTCGATGATCTGGCCGGGCGAGAGACGCTGCGCCGGCGTCTTGGCCAGGCAGCGCTCGATCAGGCCGCGGAGCGTCGGCGAGCACCCCGTGAGGTCCGGCGGCTGGTTGACGACGCGATACAGCATCGCGGCACTGCTGCCCTCGCCGAACGGCCCCCGGCCGGTCGCCGCGTACGCGGCCACGCAACCAAGCGCGAACACGTCCACCGCCGGCGTCACCGGCGCGCCCTCCACCTGCTCGGGGGCCATGAATCCGGGCGAGCCGATCGTGAGTCCGGTCCCTGTCATCGAGGTTGAGTCGGTCGCGCGGGCGATCCCGAAGTCGATCACCCGCGGCCCGTCCGCGGCCAGCAGCACGTTTGACGGCTTCAGGTCACGGTGCACCAGTCCGGCGGCGTGGATCACCTGCAATGCCTCGGCCACCCCGGCGATCAGCACCAGCACCGTCTCCGGCGGCAGCGGCCCGTGTTCGGCGATCGCCTGCTGCAGCGACGGTCCCGGCACGTAAGCGGTCACCAGCCACGGCGGCCTGGCGTCCGGATCGGCGTCGAGCACTTGTGCCGTGTAAAGCCCGTTCACCAGCCGGGCCGCCGTTACCTCCTGCCGGAAGCGGCGGCGGAAATCCGCGTCGTCGCCCAGTTCCGGCCGGACGATCTTGAGCGCGACAGGACGCCCGCCGGCCGTGAACGCCAGGTACACCCGCCCCATACCGCCCGCTCCCAGTCGTCCGCGTAGTCGGTACCCCGCGATCTCGACCGGATCATCCGCAGTCAGCGGCTCCATTCCCATCACCCCGCCCAATTTCGCGTCCCCACCCCGGGAGCGGTTCGGCGACTATTCTGCCGCGATGTCCGCCCGCGCGGATACCTAACACGCCATCGCCCCCACGCTCCGAAGCCTGGCGGCCAGTAGCGCCGGGCGCCGGGTGTGCTGCAATCGATTGTCGCAACCCATTGACCCCGGGATCCACTGGTCGGTTCCCGACCCGGCCCGGCTCGCCACGCTCATCCGGCTGCGCGCGGTGCGGATGGTCGCGCCGCAGAGGTTCGGGTACCTGGGTCAGGCGCTGTCGAGCGCCGAGCAGGTCGCCGCCCTTTTCGCGACGATGCGCCCGGGCCGGGACCGCCTGGTCTGCTCGCCGGGTCACTACGTCATCGGCATCTTCGCCGCGGCCGCGGAGCTCGGCATCCTTTCCCAGGACCAGGCAAACGGGTACGGCCAGGACGGCTCACCCGTGGAGGCAATCGGCACCGAGCGCTCCCCGGTGGCCGACTACGTCTGCGGCTCCCTCGGCCAGGGCCTGTCCGCCGCGGCGGGCTTCGCGCTGGCCGACCGCCTCAAGGGCATCGACCGGCGCACGTTCGCGATGGTCAGCGACGGCGAGCTCGAGGAGGGCCAGGTCTGGGAGGCGGCCATGTTCGCCGGCCACCACCGGCTCGGCAGGCTCACCGTGCTCCTGGACGCGAACAACTCCCAGGTGGACGGCCCCGTCGACACGATCACGACGATCGAGCCGATCGCCGCCAAGTGGGAAGCGTTCGGCTGGGCGGCGTTCGACGTCGACGGCCACGACATCGCCGCCATCCTCGGCGCGCTGCATGCGGCGGACGACGACGGCCGGCCGGCCGTTGTCATCAGTCGCACGTCCACCGGCTCCGGACTGACCTGCCTGCCGGCGGACGCGGACGGCCACTTCATCAAGCTCCCGCCCTGGCTGGCCGCCGCGGCCGAATCGGAACTGCTCGCGGAGCTGGAGCGCCACGACAATGGGGGCCACAATGCCTGAGGGACTGCGGCTGCCGCCCTACCCGGCGATCCTCAAGCCCTACGGCCAGGCGCTCGTCGAACTGGCGAAGGAGCGCGACGACATCGTCTGCCTGACCGGCGACCTGACCCGGCAGTGCGAGATTGACCTGTTCCAGGAGGCGTTCCCGGAACGGTTCATTCACGCGGGGATGGCGGAGGCCAACATGATAGGCGTCGCGGGCGCGCTCGCCCGCGACGGTTTCATTCCGTTCGTGCACACCTTCGGCGTCTTCGCCACCAGGCGACCGCTCGACCAGATCATCAACGCGATCGCGTTCCCGAACCTCAAGGTCCGGATCCTGGGATTCATGCCGGGCGTCTCCAGCCCGGGCGGCCCGAGCCACCAGGCGATCGACGACGTGGCGCTGATGCGGGCCATCCCCAACATGACCGTGATCGACGTGGCGGACGCGGTGGAGGTACAGCAGCTGCCGTCGGCCATTGTCGATGTCGACGGCCCGGTCTACGTGCGGCTCAAGCGCGGTGAGATCCCGCTGATCTTCAGCCCCGCCCACCGCCTGGACCTGACCAAGGCCAACGTGCTCACCGCCGGCCCGGACAGCCAAACCGACGTCGCCATCTTCACCAGCGGCATGATGCTCGCCCCCGTGCTCGCCGCCACCCGGCTGCTCAAGGCCGCCGGGGTGGCCGGTTCCGTGGTCAACGTGCCGGTCATCAAGCCCCTCGACACCGAGACGGTAACGCGCGTCGCGGCGGCGGCCAAGGTCGTGCTCACCGCGGAGAACCACACGATTGTCGGCGGCCTCGGCAGCGCGGTCGCCGAAACGCTCGCCGAGGCGGGCCTGGGCCGCCCGCTGCGGCGGATCGGCCTCCGGGACACGTTCGCGGAGGGCTCCAAGACCGGCCCCTACCTGTTCGAGAAGTACGGCCTGTCGACCCAGGCGGTGGCGGACACCGCGTGGGCCGCGCTCGGCCGGCCGGGCCACGCCCCGGTCGCCGCGATCCCCCCGGCGGCCGAGGGCGAGTACTCGCCTGTCTGACAAGCCTGCTCGCCAGCTGGCCGCCAGCTCGCCGGCAGCGCCCGCGCGCACCGCCGTTCACCGCGAACGTCCCGAGGCATACCCTCTACACAGAGATCACCGAGATGGCCCGCGTGGCCTTGGAGCAGAGCTGCTATGAGCACAATCGCCGAACTCACCGGTATCGACGTCCCGACTGGCCTGCTGATCGGGGGCGAGTGGGCGAAGACGTCCGGCACCTTCCCGGTTCTCGACCCCGCCACCGAAGAGCCGCTGGTCGAGGTCGCTGACGGCACCGTTGAGGACGCCCTGGACGCGGTCGGCGCGGCTTACACGGCACTGCCCGCGTGGGCGGCCACCCCGCCCCGGCAGCGGGCCGAGATCCTGCGCAAGGCCTACGAGCTGATGAGCGCCCGCGCCGAGCAGTTCGCCCGGCTGATGAGCGCGGAGAACGGCAAGTCGCTGCGCGACGCGCGCGGCGAGGCGACCTACGCGGCGGAGTTCTTCCGCTGGTACGCCGAGGAAGCGGTGCGCATCGAGGGCACCCTGATGCGCGCGCCGTCCGGTGCCAACCGGATCCTCACGCTCCGCCAGCCGATCGGCGTCGCCGTGCTCGTCACCCCGTGGAACTTCCCCGCGGCGATGGCCACCCGCAAGATCGGCCCGGCGCTCGCGGCCGGCTGCACCGTGGTCCTCAAGCCCGCCGGCGAGACGCCGCTGACCGCGCTCGCGATCGCGGCCCTGCTCTCGGAGGCCGGCGTCCCGGACGGCGTCGTCAACGTGCTCACCTCCCGCAAGTCGGGCGCGACGGTCTCGGCGATGCTGCACGACCCGCGGGTCCGCAAGCTCTCCTTCACCGGGTCGACGGAGGTCGGCCGGATCCTGCTGCGCGAGGCGGCCGACACCGTGATCAGCCCCTCGATGGAGCTCGGCGGCAACGCGCCGTTCCTCGTCTTCGAGGACGCCGACATCGACGCCGCCGTTGAGGGCGCGATGATCGCGAAGATGCGCAACGGCGGCGAGGCGTGCACCGCCGCGAACCGGTTCTACGTGCACGAGGCGGTCGCCGACAAGTTCAACGCGGCGTTCGCGGCGCGGCTGAAGTCGCTGAAGGTCGGGCCCGGGCTCGAGGAGTCGACCGAGCTCGGCCCGCTCGTCAACGAGGACACCAGGTCGAAGGTCGCGGAACTCGTGGACGGCGCGGCCGGCGACGGCGCGACGGTCGTCACCGGCGGAAAAGCACCGGAGCGACGCGGGTTCTTCTACGAGCCGACGCTGCTCGACGGCGTGCACGCCGAGGCGGCGATCCTGAACACCGAGATCTTCGGCCCCGTCGCCCCCGTGGTACGGTTCACCGACGAGGCCGACGCGATTCGCTGGGCGAACGCCACCGAATTCGGGCTGGTCTCTTACGTTTACACGCAGGACCTGCGGCGCGGCCTGCGCGTGTCGGAGGCCCTCGAAGCGGGCATGATCGGCCTTAACCGCGGGCTGGTCTCTGACCCCGCGGCGCCATTCGGCGGCGTGAAGCAGTCCGGCCTCGGCCGTGAGGGCGCTCACGAGGGGCTTCTGGAGTACACCGAGACCAAGTACATCGCCACCGACTGGTAAGCTGCCGGCCGTCGGCCCGGTGCTCCCACGAGCGCGGCCACCGGGAGTGACCGGCGCCGGAAACATAAACTTAATCGCTTATCCGCCAAGCGCCCCGCTTGCCGGCAATTCGCAATAGGCCGTCGCCGCGGGGATCCTCGCGAGCCGCGGTCTATTGTGCATTTACAAAACGAAAACGTTGGGCCGACGGCCCGCCACCGCACCCCCTGCTACCTGGGGCGATGACGGCGCGGTGGGATCCTGCGGATACGGTATGTAACAAGTTAATAAGTCTTTGCCAAACATACAGAGTGTTTGCCCGACCAATGGGCACGGTCAATCCCGGTACTGTAAGAATGGTGCCTGGCAACGGCGGCTCGCAGCGGCGGAGGGACGAGACATGGCGGTATCGCCGGAGGACTACGGGTTCGACCGGGACGTGGTGGTCATTGGCGGATGCGGCCACGTCGGCCTGCCGCTGGCGATCGCGTTCGCGGACCGCGGTGCCCGCGTGTCCATCTACGATGTCAGCGAGGCGGCCGTCGCGTCGGTCAACGAGGCCAGGCTGCCCTTCGACGAACCTGGGGCCGCGCCCGTGCTCGAGCGCGTCGTGGCCGACGGCCGGCTGCGCGCGTCGGCCGACCCGGCCGTGGTCGGCGCGGCCGAGCACGTGATCGTCGTGATCGGGACGCCGGTCGACGAGCACCTGAACCCCAACCAGACCGCCATTCCCAGGGCGCTCGGCGGCTGCGCCCCGTACCTGCGCGACGGCCAGCTGCTCGTGCTCCGGTCCACCGTTTTCCCCGGCGTCACGGCGCTGGTGGAGAAGATGATCGCCAGCCTCGGCGTGCGGATCGACGTTGCGTTCTGCCCGGAGCGGATCGCCGAGGGCAAGGCGATGACCGAGCTGTTCGAGCTGCCGCAGATCGTCTCCGCCCGCTCGCCGCGTGGCCTGGAGAAGGCGGCCAAGCTCTTCTCGCTGCTCACCGACTCGATCGTCGAGCTCACGCCGGAAGAGGCCGAGCTCGCGAAGCTGTTCACCAACGTCTGGCGGTACATCAAGTTCGCCGCGGCCAACCAGTTCTACATGATGGCCAACGACCGGGGCCTGGACTTCGAGCGGATCCGGAAGGGTCTCACCCAGGACTACCCGCGGGCCGCCGATATGCCGGCCGCCGGGTTCGCCGCCGGGCCGTGCCTGTTCAAGGACACGATGCAGCTCGCGGCGTTCAACAACAACAACTTCGCCCTCGGCCACACGGCGATGACGATCAACGAAGGCCTGCCGCTGTACGTGGTGCACCGGCTCGAGCAGAAGTACGACCTGTCGACGATGACCGTCGGCATCCTCGGGATGGCTTTCAAGGGCGAGTCGGACGACATCCGGTCGAGCCTGTCGTACAAGCTCAAGCGGATCCTCGAGTTCAAGGCGGACAAGGTCCTGTGCGCGGACCCGTACGTGACGGTGGACCCGAACCTGCTGCCGCAGGACGAGGTCATCGCGCGGTCCAACCTGCTGGTCGTCGCGACGCCGCACCCGCAGTACCGCGGCCTCGTGCTGGACAAGCCCGCCGCCGACATCTGGAACGTCCTCGGTGCCGGAGTGCGCGTTTGAGGAACGAAGGACACGGGGGAGACGGAGTGAGTATGAGTCGTAACGGGGCGGCGCCCCGCGTCTCCGTGGTGATCCCGGCCTACAACGAGGGCCTGGACATCGTCCCGGTCCTGGACCGGATCTTCGAGTCGGTGCGCATCCCGTGCGAGGTCCTCGTGATCGTCGACACTCCGAACGACACCACGATCCCGGTCATCGACGAGTACGTGCTCAAGGAGCCGCGGCTTCGCTGCCTGGTCAACACCTACGGCCGCGGGCCCGCGCACGCCATCAGGTTCGGCATCGAGGCGGCCACGGCGCCGGTCGCCGTCGTAACCATGGCCGACGGCTGTGACGACCCGCGACAGATCGACGATCTCGCCCGGCTGGTCGATCGCGGCGTGGCGGTCGCCGCGGGCTCCCGCTACATGCCCGGCGGCCAGCAGGTCGGCGGGCCGCTGCTCAAGGGGATGATGTCGAAGACGGCGGGCCGGTCGTTGCGTGTCCTAGCGCACATAGGCACACGGGACGCCACAAACTCGTTCAAGGCGTACTCGACTGATTTCGTGCGTATGGTGGGTATCGACTCGAGGGACGGGTTCGAGATCGGCATCGAGCTCACCGCGAAGGCGCGCCGGATGCGGCTGCCGGTGGCGGAAATCCCCACCATCTGGCTCGACCGCCAGGCGGGGATGTCGAACTTCCGGGTCGCCAAGTGGATCCCCAGCTACCTGCGGTGGTACCGGTTCGCCTTCGGGCCGAAGCTGACCGCCGAGCAGGTCAGGGCCCACGGACAGAAAATACGGAAAGGTTAGCGACATTACATGGAGAAGGTTCTGGTCAGCGGTTCTGCCGGGTTCATCGGCGGGTACCTGGTCGAAGAGCTGCTGAACAAGGGCTACGCCGTGGTCGGCATCGACAACTTCTCCAAGTACGGGAAGGTCACCAAGTCCTACGACGACAACCCGGCCTACCGCTTCATCGAGGGCGACTGCCGGGACACGGAGCTGATGTCCGAGCTCCTGATGGACTGCGACCACTTCATCGCGGGCGCGGCGATGATCGGCGGGATCTCGTACTTCCACACCTACGCCTACGACCTGCTCGCCACCAACGAGCGGATCCTCGCCTCGTCCTGCGACGCGGCGATCAAGGCGCACCGCGACGGCAAGCTGCGGAAGATGACCTATATGTCCTCGTCCATGGTCTTCGAGTCGACACCCGAGTGGCCGTCGTATGAGGGCCAGGAGCGCGAGGTTCCGCCGCCGCTGTCCTCCTACGGCTTCCAGAAGCTGGCCGTCGAGTACTTCGCCCGCGCCGCCTGGGACCAGTACCGGCTGCCGTACACGATCGTCCGGCCGTTCAACTGCGTGGGCACCGGCGAGTCGCGGGCGCTGGGCGACGAGGAGATCCTGTCCGGCAACGTCAAGCTCGCGATGAGCCACGTGGTCCCCGACCTGGTACAGAAGATCGTCAAGGGCCAGGACCCGCTGCACATCCTCGGCTCGGGCGAGCAGATCCGGCACTACACCTACGGCGCCGACCTGGCCCGCGGCATCGTGATCGCGATGGTGCACCCGGAGGCGCGCAACGAGGACTTCAACCTGTCCACGGCGGAGTCCACCACCGTGCTCCAGCTCGCCGAGCTGATCTGGAAGAAGATCAAGGGCGCGGACGAGCCCCTGCGCGTGGTCAGCGACGACCCGTTCTCCTACGACGTCCAGCGCCGCGTCCCGGCGACCGAGAAGGCCGAGCGCGTCCTCGGCTTCGAGGCGACCACCTCGCTGGATGAGATGCTCGACGAGGTCATCCCGTGGATCGTCGCGGCCGTCAGGAACGGCACGATCTAAAGACCTTTTGATCCTGAACGGTCCCGGGTTCCACCGCTCCGGCACCCCCAATCGCGCACTCATGGTCGGCCGGCTTCGGCGGGGGATAGTGACCGACGGGTGGAAGTGAACGTAGCCTAGTGACGTGGACAGGCGAATCTTCGGTCTTGAGAACGAGTACGGCGTCACGTGCACCTTTCGCGGGCAGCGGCGGCTGTCGCCGGACGAGGTAGCGCGCTACCTCTTCCGCCGGGTCGTGTCATGGGGCCGGAGTAGCAACGTGTTCCTGCGCAACGGCGCCCGCCTGTACCTAGACGTCGGCAGCCACCCCGAATACGCCACCCCCGAGTGCGACAACGTCGTCGACCTCGTCGCGCACGACAAGGCGGGCGAGCGCATCCTCGAGGGCCTGCTCGTCGACGCCGACCGGCGGCTGCGCGAGGAAGGCATCGCCGGGGACATCTACCTCTTCAAAAACAACACGGACTCCGCGGGCAACTCCTACGGCTGTCACGAGAACTACCTGGTCGGCCGGCACGGCGAGTTCGGCCGGCTGGCCGACATCCTGATCCCGTTCCTGGTCACCAGGCAGATCATCTGCGGCGCCGGCAAGGTGCTGCAGACCCCGCGCGGCGCGGTCTACTGCGTGAGCCAGCGGGCCGAGCACATCTGGGAGGGCGTGTCCTCCGCGACCACGCGGTCCCGCCCGATCATCAACACCCGCGACGAGCCGCACGCCGACGCCGAGCGCTTCCGCAGGCTGCACGTCATCGTCGGCGACTCCAACATGTCCGAGACGACCATGCTGCTCAAGGTGGGCTCCACCGACCTGGTGCTGCGCATGGTCGAGGCCGGCGTGGTGCTGCGCGACATGACCCTCGACAACCCGATCAGGGCGATCCGCGAGGTCAGCCACGACATGACGGGCCGCAGCCGGGTCCGGCTGGCCAACGGCCGCGAGATGTCCGCGCTGGACATCCAGTGGGAGTACCTCAACCGGGCCAAGGACTTCACCGACAAGAACGGCCTCGACCCGATCAGCAAGCGCGTCCTGGAGATGTGGGAGCGGGCGCTGACCGCGATCGAGGACGGCGACCTCGACCGGATCGCCCGGGAGATCGACTGGGTGACCAAGTACCAGCTGATCGAGCGGTACCGGGCCAAGCACGACCTGCCGCTTTCCGCGCCCCGGATCGCGCAGCTCGACCTCGCTTATCACGACGTGCACCGCGGCCGCGGCCTGTACTACCTGCTACAGCGCAACGGCGCCGTCGACCGGGTGACGACCGACCTGAAGATCTTCGAGGCCAAGTCCATCCCCCCTCAGACCACCCGCGCTAAGCTGCGCGGCGAGTTCATCCGGCGGGCTCAGGAGAAGCGCCGCGACTTCACCGTCGACTGGGTGCACCTGAAGCTCAACGACCAGGCGCAGCGCACGGTCCTGTGCAAGGACCCGTTCCGTTCCGTCGACGAGCGCGTGGAGAAGCTCATCGCCGGCATGTAACCGGCCGTCTTCCGCCCGCCTCGCGGTCTGGCTGCCGCCGGGAAACTCAGGTGCCGGATAGCCCGGCGGCGGGTAGTGTGCGGTCGGTGTCACGCGCTCACGTCCGGCCGTTCACGGCCGGCGATGTCCCCGCCGCCGGCCTGCTGCTGGCCCGGCGTCATGCCCGGCACCGGCTCAGCCGTCCGCTGCTGTCCGCACGGTATGAAGACGCGGCCGTCGCCACCGCCGAGGTGGCCGCGGCGTTCGATACGGCCGGGGCATCTGGCGCGTTCGCGGTCCGCGCCGGTGAGGCCGTCGGCTACCTGCTGGGATTCCCGAAATCCGGCGCGGCCTGGGGGCCCAACGTGTGGGTCGAGGCGGCTGGTCACGCCGTCTTGGATGGGGAGACACTGCGCGATCTGTACGCGGTCGCGGCGTCCGGCTGGGTGGCGGCCGGGCTGACCGCGCACTACGTCCTGGCGCCCGCGACCGACGCGGAGTTCGTGTCGGCGTGGTTCCGGCTCGGGTTCGGGCAGCAGCACTGCCACGGGCTGCGGACCGTGCCCGCGGGGGCCGCGCTGCCGCGAGCGGGGCTGACCATCCGCCGCGCGGAGCGGGCGGACATCCCGGCGCTGGCCGAACTCGAGGTCGAACTGCCGCGCCACCAGCGCCTGTCGCCAGTGTTCTCGGCGGCTACGGTCCCGTCAGCCGGGGAGACCGCTGCCGAGTGGACCGAGGACTTCGACGATCCGGACTACACCACGTTCGTCGCGGAACGCGACGGCACCGTGGTCGGCTCGGCGATCGGCTGCGCGCTGGAGAAGTCCGGCAGCCACACCAGCCTGGCCCGGCCCGACAACGCGGGTTTCCTGGCCTTCGCGGCGGTGTTCCCCGGCGAACGCGGCCGCGGCACGGGACGGGCACTGGGCGAGACGGTGCTGGACTGGGCGGGCCGGGCAGGGTTCGGCTGCGCCGTCACCGACTGGCGGGTCACCAACCTGCTCTCCTCGCGGACCTGGCCGGCGCTCGGCTTCGCCGAGTCCTTCCTGCGACTCCACCGCCTCGTCGGCTACTAGGCAGCCCCGGCATCCGAATCCGCCCCCTGACCGCGCCTCCTGACAGCCCGGTATCCGGGGGTCCGCCGCCTGGCCGCGCCACCGCACAGCCCGGCCTGCGCCGTCGGCTCGCCGCCGCTACCTCGTCGTATGGGCGCCGCCGTTGACGTGCAGGATCTGCCCGGTGATGTGACGCGCGCCCGCTGAGGCGAGGAAGTACGCGGTCTCCGCGATGTCCTCGGGCCGCCCGGCGCGGCCGTCGTGCGTCGCGCCGATCAGGCGCTCTCGCCGCTGTTCGGTGAGCCGGTCGCCGAAGAAGCCGGTCCCCGCGATGTAGCCCGGCGAGATGACGTTGGCGGTCAGGCCCCGCGGTCCGACCTCCGCCGACAGCCCGGCGGTCCACGCCGCCACCGCCGCCTTCGCCGCGCCGTAGGAGGTCGAGGCGTATTCGGCGCCGATCGAGCCGACGTTGATGATCGAGCCGCCGGCCCGCAGCTTGGGCAGCACCGCCGTGGTGGTGAGCACCGCGCTGAGCAGGTTGGCGTCCAGATTGGCGCGCCAGGCCGCCGCGACCTCCGCCAGATCAGCCGACTGCCCGTCCGGCCGGGTGAAGTCGGTGTTACCGCCCGCCATGTTGACCAGCACGTCAAGCTCGTCGCCGAGCCCGTCCGCCAGCCGTCTCACGTCCGCCGGGTCGGTCGCGTCGCCGGTGACCGCGATGGCGCCGGTCGCCGCGGCCGCGCTGGCCAGCCGGCTGGCACTCCGCCCGGTGATGAACACCTTGTCGCCGCTGGCCAGGAACCGGATGGCGACGGCCTTGCCGAGCCCGCTGCCGCCGCCAGTGACCAGAACGATACGACTCACGGACCCTCCTCAGTTATGTTTAGCTCTAAACATAGTCGCGAGGGAGGATGATGCCGAACGACCGCAGTGCTTGCGATCAGCGGGCCAGCGATCACGGGGCCAGCGATCACGGGGCCAGCGACCACCGGGCCAGCGGCCTCAGGCCCGACGAGTACCCGATGGACGCGGTCCCCCGGTTGCCAGCGGCCGATATCGCGGCCTCGTGGCGGCGGGAGCTGCCCGGCCTGCGAAGCGAGGCCATCGACGCCATCGAGATCATCACGCCGATGTGGCGGATCGCCAAGCTCCTCGCCGACGAGCGGCGGCGCACCCTCGCGAGGCTGGGCGTCGCTCCGGCGACGCTGGACCTGCTGTCCGCGATCCGCCGCGCGGGCCCGCCCTACGAGCTGACTACCCGCGATATCACCCGCCGGACGCTCGTAACAGCCGGCGCGGTGTCGCAGCGCGTCGCCCTCGCCGAGCGGGCCGGGCTGGTCACGAGGGCGCCTTCGGCCGCCTCCCGGCGCGCCGTCTCCGTGCGGCTGACCGAAGCCGGCCACACCCTCATCGAGACGACCGTCCGTCAGCTGCTCGACCACGAAGCGGACCTGATCGCCGCGCTCACCGCCGCCGACCGCACGACCTTGACCAGCATGCTGGCCAAGCTGGAACAGTCGCTGACGGCCAGGCCGGGGATGGCGTCCTAGAAACCGCTCAGCCCGACGGCGGCCGCTTCGCGGAACGCCGTGCCCGCCACCGTGCGTCTGCTGGCTTGGCGACCCTCGGCTACGCTCAGGGGGCGCGCCGCGGGCAGCGGCGCCTCGGCGACCACCCTGAAACGGGCGGGGTGCAGGATCGCGGTCGTTAGCGCGACCGGGACGCCGATAGCGGGGTCGTCGAGCCGGACCGTGAGCGTGATCGCCGGGTCACCCGGCCCGAGCCGCAGCATCCGTGCGGCCCAGCGAGGCGGCGGCTGGATGTCAATCAGCAGGGCGCCGGGCGACCCCAGCGGGCAGCCGGACCGCGACGCGAGCACGGGGTTCAGCCCGGCCGCGGGATCGTCCTGTTCATTGAGCGCCGGCATCAGCTCGGCGGCCAGACGCCCGGGCACGAAGGTCGTGGAAACCGCCGAGAGCTTGCCCGCGGTCTGCCAGGAGGTCTGGACGGCGCGGACTGTCGCGCCCCGCGGCAGGCGCAGCGCGCGGGTGATCTCCTCGGGCACGGTGCGGCGCACCGCCACCCGCCGGGCGCATTCCAGCGGAGCGCCCATCGGGTCGATGCGGGACCCCAGACAGGGCAGCTGATCCAGGGTCAGCATGAAGTCGGCCGCGCTCGCCAGGTAGGCGTGGCCGTCGGCTGTCTCGCGGACGATGCAGCGGTCGGCCAGTGCGGTGATCGCGGCGTCGATCTCGGCCATGGTGACGTGATAGCGGCGGGCCAGGTCGCTGCGCCGAGGGAGTCGCCAACCCGGTTCGTGCTCGCCGAACGCCTTCGCCAGCCGGGCGACGAGTGTGCCAGACGCGAGCTGATCGGGGCGAGCACGGCGATCGGGAAGCGGTTGCGCTGCCATCGGCGGCCGTCAGCAGGCCTGGCTGGTCGCCTGGTCCTGGGCGGCCAGGCGGGGTGCGAGTTGCCGGACGCGGCGGTCAAGCTCGTCCACCGCGATGTCGAAGCTGCCCGTATCACCGGCCGGGACCGGGTCGGGGACCGACCAGTGCAGCGTGCTCACCGTGCCGAGTTCCTCATGGGCCAGGTCGCAGACCGTGATCACTAGGTCGCCGTCCTCGCGCACCCCGGCGATGTGCCGGGGCCGCAGCCGCGGGAGCGCCAGCTGGTGCCGCCACGCGGCGTCGATCGCGCCGGGGTCGATCGCTTCGGCCGGGCGGGTGCCGGCCGAAGCCGCGGGGATGTCGCTGGCCCGCCGCCACAGTGCGGCGGCGAGGTGCGAGCGCGCCGAGTTCGCGGTGCACACGAATAGCACCCGGCGTGCCGTCCGGCGCGGCCGGCCGGCCAGGGAGTCCAGCGCTCGGGGGACGAGCCGCAGGTAGCTGCGGCGCCGGTCGCCCTCGGACCGGTGCCGGGTGACCAGACCGGCGTCCTCCAAGACGCGCAGGTGGTGAGCGACCAGATTGGACGGCATCGCGAGCATCGCGGCCAACGCGGACGGCGAGGCGTCACCGTCGGCGAGCACGTCGGTGATAGCCAGCCGAGCCGGATCGGCAAGTGCGGCGTGCATCGTCGCACGTCGCCGCAGTTCACTATATTGCTCAGTGTTCATTGACTCAATCTTGACTGAACTATCTAGTACGCGTCAAGATGCTGGCGTGAAGAGTGCACCCTTGCTCTGGCGCCGGCTCGCGGCGGAGTTCCTCGGCAGCGCTTTCCTGGCCGCGATCGTGATCGGGTCGGGGATCGCCGCGCAGCGGCTGTCACCGTCCGATACCGGCCTGGAGTTGCTGGAGAACGCGGCGGCGACCGCCGCCGGGCTGTTCGCGATCATCTTGATGTTCGGTCCGGTGTCCGGTGCGCACTTCAACCCGGTCGTGTCGTTCGCCGACGCCGCGCTCGGCGGGCTGTCCTGGCGGGATGCCGCCGCCTACCTGCCCGCTCAGGTGGCCGGGTGCGTCACCGGGGCGAGCGCCGCGAACGTCATGTTCAGCCTCTCGGCGGTGTCGATATCGGTCAAGCACCGGGCCTCCGGGCCGCACGCCTTCTCCGAGGCGATCGCCACCGCCGGGCTGCTGCTGGTCATCTTCGCGCTGGCCCGCACCGGGCGCGCGGCCACCGCCCCAGCGGCGGTCGGCGCCTACATCGGCGCGGCGTACTGGTTCACCTCTTCCACCAGCTTCGCCAACCCGGCCATCGACATCGGCCGGATGTTCTCCAACACGTTCGCCGGGATCGCGCCGTCGTCGGTGCCGGTGTTCATCGCCGCCCAGATCGGCGGCGGGATCGCCGGGGTCCTGATCATCAGGTTCCTGTACCCGGCGCTGACGCCCGCCCAGGCGGCGACCGCCGTCATGCCGCACGAGACGACCGCCC